>Ga0075435_100002624_pt1 | contig 11969 bp, 11 predicted proteins | sample RhiMethybrSRZTD4_FD_75302 | JGI IMG/M metagenome (GOLD analysis project Ga0075435, IMG submission 75302) | Populus rhizosphere microbial communities from Tennessee, USA - Rhizosphere MetaG P. TD hybrid SRZTD4 | ecosystem: Host-associated > Plants > Roots > Rhizosphere > Soil | place: USA... | reverse complement strand
CGCTCGCGGACCAGGCGCCGGAGCCCGGTCCCTTCGGCGCCGACGACAATGGCGGTCGGCACGGTGAGATCGATCTCATCGTAGCGTTTTGGCGCGTCGCCCGCCAGACCGACGGTCCACACGCCGGCATGCTTGAGGGTGTCGAGCGCGCGCGCGATGTTGACGACCTCCGCGATCTTCACGTGCGCCACCGCGCCGGCCGAGGCCTTCGACGCCGCGCCATCGAGCCGCGCGGCATGGCGCGACTGACGGACGACGCCGTCCGCGCCGGCCGCGTCCACCGTCCGGAGAATCGCGCCGACGTTGTGAGGGTCTTCGATTTGATCCAGGACGACGATGAGCGGCGCGCCTTTGGCGCCGACAACGAGATCCTCGACGCTGACATTCGGCGCCGCTTCGAGATCCGCAACGACGCCCTGATGCGATCCGCCGCGCGCGATCTTATCGAGCTCGTCGCTCGCCGCGCGCTTCACCGGTACGCCGCGCGCTTCGGCGAGCCGCACGATCTCGGTCAGACGATCGTCGGCGCGCGGCGACACGCGGATCGCGGTCGCGCGGCCGGCGCGCAGGGCTTCGAGAACTGGATTGATGCCGTAGATTCGCAGCATTGGACTTGTAGTTTCGCGGCATCAGAGCAACCACGAAAACACGAGGATCCACGAAAAGGAAATCTGTACTCAGTTGTGTCCTTCGTGCGTCCCGCTGATTTTCGCGGCTTCATCGTCCCGATCTGTCTCCAGTGCCTTGATGAACGCCGCGGCGCGCTCGCGGTTGCCGAGGATTTTCGGAATCCCCGAGGCGGGCGGCAGCTCGGCGCCGCGATCGATCGCCGGCACGGCGAGATCGAGCTCGGGTCCTTCGGCGCGTCCCGTCAGCGCGAGACGAATCGGATGAAACAACGCGCGTCCTTTTTGACCGGTGCGCGCTTTCACCTGATTCGCAATCGCGCGGAAGCGCTCGCGATCCAGACGCGGCGCGGCCGCCAGTTCCTCGGCGAGCGCAGTCACGACGGCGCGCGCGCCGTCGTCGCGCATCTCGGCGGCGATCGTCGGATCGCGCAGCGCGGAGACGGCATCGTACTGAAAGACGACCGCCAATCGCCCCGGCACCTGATTCAACCGATCGACCGACGTGCTTGCCATCGGCATCGTCGCGGCGAGGAACTCGAGGCCTTGCGTGCTCGGCCTCATCTCGATGCCTGCGTCCCTGAAATGTGGAATCGACAACTCCGCGAGGCGTTTCGGATCGGCGACCTTCAGGTAATGACGATTCACCCAGGCGAGCTTCTCCTCGTCGAACACGCCCGCGCTGTGGCCGACCTTCTCGAGCGCGAATCGCTTCGCGAGGTCGTCGAGCGGCAGCAGCTCCTCGTTGTGGCCGGGCGACCAGCCGATGAGCGCGAGATAGTTGACGAGCGCTTCCGGCAGGTACCCTTTCGATCGGAATTCCGCAACCGAGGTCGCGCCGTGGCGCTTCGACAGCGGACTGTGGTCCGGTCCCATGACGAGCGCGAGGTGCGCGAAAATCGGCGGTCGAAACCCGAGCGCCTCGTACAGCAGAAGCTGCCGCGGCGTATTCGAGATGTGATCTTCCCCGCGGATCACGTGCGTCACCTCCATCAACGCGTCGTCGACGACGACCGCGAAGTTGTACGCCGGGTAACCGTCGCCGCGGACGATCACCGGATCGCCGATGACGTCTGTGTGGAACCGCACGTCGCCGCGCACGATGTCGGTGAACACGACCTCGCGATCGGCGGGGACGCGGAACCTGACGGCCGGCCGCTCGCCCCGATCGAAGCGCGTCTGCGCCTCCTCGCGCGACAGAGTGCGGCAGGGACATCGCGGCGGTTTTCCCGTGGCCACCGCCGCCTGCCGCTCGGCCTCGAGCTCCGTGGCTGTGCAGAAGCAGTAGTACGCGGCGCCGGCGCTGAGCAGCTCCTGCGCGTACGAGCCGTACAGGTGCAGGCGCTCGGATTGACGATACGGACCATGTCCGCCTCCGCCATCCGGTCCCTCGTCCCAGTCGAGCCCGAGCCATTTCAGATCGCGGATGATCGCCTGCTCCGACTCGCGCGTGGAGCGTTCGACGTCGGTGTCCTCGATTCGAAGGATGAACGTGCCGCCGCGGCCGCGCGCGAGCAGCCAGTTGAACAGCGCCGTGCGCGCGTTGCCGACGTGGAGCCGGCCGGTGGGACTGGGCGCGAATCTGAGTCGCATTATGAATTCTGAATTCTAAATCACGCGTATGAGCGCAACCGCGTGGGCCGCGATCGCGTCGCCGCGTCCGATCGCATCGACGCCCTCGTTCGTCTTCCCCTTGATGCTGACGCGCGCGACGTCGAGCCCGATCGCTTTCGCCACGTTTGCGCGCATCGCGTCGATGTGATCGCGGATCTTCGGCGCCTCGAGGATCACGGTGACGTCGACGTTGCCGACGCCGAGTCCCTGCGCGCGGACGAGCGCCACGGCGCGCGACAACAGGTCGAGACTCGACGCGCCCTTCCACTTCGGTTCCGAATCGGGAAAATGCCGCCCGATGTCGCCAAGACACGCGGCGCCGAGAATGGCATCCGTTACCGCGTGACAGACCACGTCGGCGTCCGAATGACCGAGCGCGCCGCGATCGGCGGGAATCGTGACGCCGCCGAGAACCAGCGGCCGCCCCGGAACGAGCCGGTGCAGGTCGTAGCCGGTGCCCGCGCGGCCGGTCCGCGCCGGCGCGCCGCGCCGCGCAATCGCCTCGGCGATCGGCAGATCGTCGGGGGTCGTGATTTTGATGTTGGTCGGGTCGCCGTCAACGATCTGCACGCTGTGTCCCGCCCGCTCCGCGAGCGACGCTTCGTCGGTCGCCGCGTCCGCAACCTTCAACGCATCGGCAAGCACTTCGCGCCGGAACGCCTGCGGCGTCTGCGCAAGGAAGATCGTCTCGCGCGGCAGCGTCTCGGCGACGACCGCACCGCCCTCGCGCCGCGCACGCTTCACGGTGTCGCTCGCCGCAACAGCCGCGACCGCGGCGCCCGTCTCGCGCGCAGCGGCAATCGTCCGAGCGATGACGTCGGCGGTGACGAAGGGCCGCGCGGCGTCGTGCACGACGATGATGTCGCTCTCCTTCGACGCGACGCCGAACGCGTTTGCAACGGAATCCTGCCGGCGCGCTCCGCCTGCCACCACGTGCAGCGGTTTGATCGCGTCGCGCAGATACGCCGGCGGATCCGCGGCGAGCTCCGCCGGAAGCGCGACGATGACCTCGTGCACCGCCGGGTGCGTCACGAACGCGGTGACGCTGCGCTCGAGAATCGGACGGCCGTCGACGCGCAGCAGCTGCTTGGGCTCGACCGCGCCGAACCGCAGGCCGCGCCCGCCCGCCGCGATGATCGCCGTGACGTGCATCCCGAAAAGTATACCGGTCGGCGCGTGAACTCTGGCGAATTCGCGCTCAGCGCGGTCGCGTCTCGGTGAACGTCACATCGCACGGGCATCCCATGAACGCGGCGAGCGCGTTCACCTCAGATTCGATCGCGTTCCGCAGGCCGCGTGCGATGCGTTCGAACGGCTCGACGTCGATGCGAGCGCCCCGTGGTCGATCGCCGCCGCGTCCACGGCGCCATCTCGGCTGCCGACATCACCTGCGCCTGGATTCCCGCAATGTCCCGGCACACGTCGACCACCGTGCCGGCGTGTTCCCGTGAGAGGTGCTGTCGCCGCAGGCGGAACGCGGCGACGTGGTCGGCGGTAAACGCCGTCTTCATACGCCGGTCGGCTGCGCACCGTGCACGGCCGAGGCGACGACATCGTGCACGCGATCGGCGAGCGCCTTCGCGTCGTGAACCGTCGGCGCATTCATCGTCGGCGGCTGAATCGGCGCGTGCACGATCAGCCTGACGTTCGCGGGCTCGGTGCGCAGCCGTCCCTTCGGCATCACGCTGCGCGTGCCGATCACCGCGAGCGGCACGATCGGCAACCCTGCTTCCATCGCGAGCAGAAAGCTGCCCGCCTTGAATCGCGCCACGTGACCGTCCCAGCTGCGCGTCCCCTCGGCGAAGATGATGAGCGACAGCCCTTCGGAGACGAGCGCGCGCCACCGCTCCAGGATACCCGCGCGATCCGGATTGCGGCGATCGACGAACAGATGGCCGCCGCGCTTCAGGTGCCAGCCGAGCACCGGGAAGCGCGACAGCGACTCCTTCGCGATGATCCGCAGCTGATACGGCAGCGACGCGAAGATCACCGGGATGTCGTAGATGCTCTGGTGATTCGACACGAAGATGTAAGTCGTCCCGGGCGTGATCCGATCGAGTCCTTCGACGCACACGCGAACGCCGGTCGTCTTCAGGATCAGCCACGACCACGCGCGCGCGCAGCGATGCGCAAAGTAGCCGCGGCGATCGAAAAGGCTCGACACGATCGACGCCGCGCCGAGAACAATCGTGTACACCGTGATGGCCGGAATCAGAAAAAAGACCGTCCGCCACCAATGGTAGGGAGGAATGCGCAACGCGAGCGATTGTACGATTTGTCGCATCGCTCGCGGTGAGCCTGTCGAACCGCGAACCCGACGCTCGTCCTTCGACGGGCTCCGGACGAGCGGTCGTGACAGCGCGCCGGATCAGGTTTGCTGAGGCTGCGGCGTCGCCGACGCGCGCACGGCCGCCGGCGTTGGCGCGGGCGTCGTCGATCCCTGCGTTGTCGCGACGGACGCCGGCGCGGACGCGGGCACGGCCGCTTCGATGAAGCGCCCGAAGATCATCTTGCCCGCCGTCGTCTGCAGCACGCTCGTCACGACGATGTCGATCGTCTTGCTGATCATCTTGCGCGCGTTGTCGACGACGACCATCGTGCCGTCATCGAGATACGCGACGCCCTGGTTGTACTCCTTGCCTTCCTTCAGGATGAACACCTTCATGATCTCGCCCGGCAGGACGACGGGCTTCAGCGAGTTGGCGAGCTCGTTCACGTTCAGCACTTCGACGCCGCGCAGCTGCGCCACCTTGTTCAGATTGAAGTCGTTCGTCACGATCTTCCCCTGCAGCGATCGTGCGAGCTCGATCAGCTTGAGATCGACTTCGCGGATGTCGGGGAAATCGAGATCGGAGATCGTCACCTCGACGCCCGCCATCTTCTGAATCTTCTGCAGGATGTCGAGGCCGCGGCGGCCGCGGTTGCGCTTCAGCGAGTCGGCCGAATCGGCCACGAGCTGCAGCTCTTTCAGCACGAACTGCGGGATGACCAGCGTGCCGTCGACGAAACCCGTCTCGCACACGTCGGCGATGCGGCCGTCGATGATGACGCTGGTGTCGAGGACCTTGTATCGGCGCAGCGGCGCCGCCGATCGGAACAGCGTGAGCAGCCTCGACGGCTCGAGCCACTCGCCGTGCTTCGCGCCGAGCACGACGCCGAGATACGGGAGAACGATCAGCGTGAAGCTGTGAAGGAACTCGACGCGGCGATCGCCGTTGTCGGCCCAGAACAGACCGCTGACGATCATGTGCGCGATCGCGAGGCCGATCGCGGAGCCGATCAGCCCGCCGAACACGCGCGACATCGCTGTTGCGCGCAGACGGGTTTCGAAGACGACCACGAGCGCTGCGAGCGCGAGCGCGAAGAGGACGTTGACCGCGACGCCGAGCGTGAAGGGTTGAAGAATTGCCGCTGCGTACGCAACCGCGGCAACGAACAGGCAACGTGCGAGCGCAAACCAGGCCATGAGCCGACCCCCCGGGGTTGAACAGACCCGCCTGTGAAAAAATGGTGAAAAATTGCCGTGGCGGGAACGGCCACGGAAAGATATCACCAATTGTCACAGGATGTAACCTGCTGTGTCAGCAGGCTTCACGAAATGTCACGACAAAAGCGCATCCAGCGCTTCGCCTACGGTTCGGACGCCCACGAGCTCGCAATCTCCGGCCACTGAGCGGTCGGACGGGTCGATATTCGCGTCGGGCATGATGCAGCGGCGGAACCCCATCTGGGCCGCCTCTCGAACGCGCATCGCCGCCTGTGTAATGCCGCGGACTTCGCCGGCCAGGCCGACCTCGCCGAACATCGCGGTGGACGCCGGAATCACCCGGTTTCGCACGCTCGAGGCAATGGCGCCGAGCACGCCGAGGTCCGACGCTGGTTCGTCCACGGTCATCCCGCCCGCGACGTTGACGAACACATCGTCGCCAATCAGGTTCAGCCCGGCGCGTTTCTCGAGGACGGCGAGCAGCAGCGAGAGACGCTGCTGATCGATGCCGCTCGCCATCCGCCGCGCGGTGCCGTACGTGCTGGAGCTGACGAGCGCCTGCACCTCGACGAGGATCGGCCGCGAGCCTTCGACCGAGCAGAGCACGGCGGAGCCCGGCGCGTTCGACGGCCGCTCCGCGAGAAACATCTTCGAGGGATTCGGGACCGGTCGCAGTCCCGTGCCGGTCATCTCGAACACGCCGAGCTCGCTGACCGCGCCGAAGCGGTTCTTCACGGCGCGAACCACGCGATGCGAGTGATGACGTTCGCCCTCGAAGTACAACACCGTATCGACGACGTGCTCGAGCGCCTTGGGTCCCGCGAGACTGCCGTCCTTCGTCACGTGGCCGACGAGAAACGTCGGCACGTTCTGTCCCTTCGCCGTGAAGAGCAGCTGCGTCGCCGCTTCGCGCACCTGACCGATGCTGCCTGGCGCCGACTGAAACTTGAGCGAGAAGATCGTCTGCACCGAATCGACAACGACGAGCGCCGGCTTGATGCGTGCGATCTCTTCGAGAATGCGCTCGAGGCAGGTTTCGGCGAGCAGATACAGTGGCGCGTTGCCGACCGCCAGCCGCTCGCCGCGCGACTTGATCTGATGCTCGGATTCCTCGCCGGAGCTGTACAGGACCGGGCCACTCGATTGTGCGACGAGCGCCGCGGCCTGCAGCAGCAGCGTCGACTTCCCGATTCCGGGCTCGCCGCCGAGCAGCACGAGCGAGCCGGGCACGATGCCGCCGCCCAGTACGCGATCGAACTCGTTGATGCCCGTCGGGATGCGCGCGTGATCCTCAATCTGAATGTCTGAATAGCGGCGCGCCGACGCCGCCGCGCCCGCGAGCGCATATCGATGGGGGCCGCCGCCCGGTGCGGCGTTGGAGTCCTGCGGCCGTTCCTCGACGAACGAGTTCCACGCGCCGCAGTCGCCGCATCGGCCGAGCCACTTCGGCGATTGCGATCCGCATTCCTGACAGACGAAGACCGTTTTCGGAGCCTTGCTCATTGATAGATCCGTTCGATCCTAGACCCGATTCGGCACAGGATCTCGTACGGGATCGTTTCAATCTGTGCAGCCATCTCGCGCACGTCGATGCGATCGCCGTCCTGCGGTCCGATGATGACGACGTCGTCGCCGGGCGAGACGTCCAGGCCGGTGACGTCGGCCATCAGCATGTCCATGCACACCGAGCCGACGATCGGCGCGCGCCGGCCGCGAATCAGCACCGCGGCACGCCCGGCGAGACGCAAGTCGAGTCCATCTGCGTACCCCGCCGGCACGATCGCGATCGTCGTCGGGCGTCCGGCGTGGAACTTCACGCCATATCCGACACCCTCTCCCGGCCGCACGCCTTTCACCGCAACAACGCGGCTGCCGAGCGTCATCACCGGCGTCAGCGGTATCGTCGACGCGAGCGGCGGAGGAACGATGCCGTAGAGCAGGAGGCCCGGGCGGACCGCGTCGTACCACACGCGCGAATCGCGCAGCAGCGCGGCGCTGTTCGCGGCGTGGAAAAACGGGCGACCGCTGTTGGGATCGCTCGGCTGAAAGCCTCGTGCTACGTCCGATCCGCGTGGAGCGGGCGGTTCAGGGGATCCACGCAGGGCGAGCCTTTCAGGCGAGCCGCGCAGCGCGCGCACGTCCTCCACCGCCCGTTCGAAGCGCACGCGCTGCTCGTGGAACAGCGGTGACTCCGGATCGTCGGCTGTCGCGAAGTGCGTGTAGACCGCGTCGAGATCGAGGTTCGTGCTGGCAAGCAGATCCGGCAGCGTGCGCCACAGGTTGTCGAAACGAAACCCGAGGCGGTTCATGCCGGTGTCGATCTTCAGGTGATAGCGCAGCCGCTGCTTGTATTTCGCCGCCGCCGCCTGCACGGCTGTCGCGGCGCCGGGTGTCGAGATGGTCGGTGTCAGCCGGCAGTCGAAGAGACCGTCCAGATCGCTGACGCTCAGCGCGCCGAACACGAGAATCTCCGCGCGCACGCCGGCCGCGCGCAGCGCGGCGCCCTCTTCGATGTCGGCGCATGCCACGAGATCCGCGCCGGCGTCCTCGAGCGCGCGCGCCACCTGTGGCGCGCCGTGGCCGTAGGCGTTCGCCTTGACCACCGCGATGACGCGCGGTGGCGGGTCCGCCTCGCGACTCAGGTGTTCGACGATGCGTCGGAAGTTCGCTTTGAGCGCGCTCAGGTCGACGCGCGCAACGGTCGGTCGAACCATCGTGCGTATGGGATTGTCGCGCGATTCAGGAGGCGCCGAGCGCCAGGTTTTCGAACCTCGTGAACTCCCGGATGAACGCGAGCTTCACGATGCCGGTCGGGCCGTTGCGCTGTTTGGCGATGATCAGCTCGGCGACACCCTGCGCATCGGTGGGCGGCTGGCTCTTGTCGGCGTACATGTCTTCACGATAGATGAAGATGACGACGTCGGCGTCCTGTTCGAGGGCGCCCGACTCCCGGAGATCGGAGAGCTGCGGGCGGTGATCGGAGCGCGACTCGGGGGCGCGACTGAGCTGCGACAGCACGACAATCGGGACGTGGAGTTCCTTCGCCAGACCTTTGAGCGATCGCGAGATGGACGCGAGCTCGAGCGTGCGGTTCTCGAAGCGGCCGCGCCCCTGCATCAACTGCACGTAGTCGACGATGACCATGTGCAGCCCGTGCTCGGAGGCGAGGCGGCGGCATTTCGCACGCATCTCGAGCACGCCTATCGACGGCGTGTCGTCGATGAAGATCTTCGTCTCGCTGAGCGTGCCGATCGCCTGCGACAGCTTGCCCCAGTCGCGCTCGCCGAGAAACCCGCCGCGCAGCCGATGCGCGTCGATGCGCGCCTCTCCCGTGAGCATGCGGAGGAACAGCTGTTCCTTCGACATCTCGAGGCTGAAGATGCCGACCGACAGGTCGGTTTTCGTCCCGACGTGCTGTGCCATGTTCAGCACGAGGCTCGTCTTCCCCATCGACGGGCGCGCGGCGACGATCACCAGGTCCGAAGGCTGCAACCCCGACGTCATCTCGTCGAGATCGGTGAATCCGGTCGGCACGCCGGTGATGAGCTCCTTGCGCGCGTGCAGTTTCTCGATGGTGTCGAGGCTCGACTGCGCGAGATCGCGCAGGGAGACGAAGCCGTCGCGGACCTTGTCGTCGGCGATCGCGAAGATCGCGTGCTCCGCCTGATCGAGGATGACGTCGGCGTCTTCTTCCGCCTCGTACGCGCTCGCGACGATCTTCGTCGCCGAGTAGATCAGATTCCGGAGGGTCGCCTTCTCCTTGATGATCCGCGCGTAGTGCTCGACGTTGGTCGATCGCGGCACGCCGTCGACCAGCGCCGCGATGTAGGCCGGTCCGCCGACGTCATCGAGGTCTCCGGATCGACCGAGCTCCTCCTTCAGCGTGACGAGGTCGATGGCGTCGCCGCGCTCGGCGAGCTTGACCATCTTGTCGAAGATGCGCCGGTGCGCGTCGCGGAAGAAATCCTGCGAGTCGATGACTTCGGCCGCGAGATTGAACGCGTCGTTGTGCAGAAGAATCGCGCCGAGCACGGAGCGCTCGGCCTCGAGATTGTGCGGAAGAGTACGTTCTGCTACGGCGACGTCCGGCATCGGCTGCGGTGGGAGCGAGAAAAGTTTAACTGAAAACTGAACACTTAAAACTCAAAACTCGGAACACAAAAAAACTCGGAGCCGGTCGTTCGACCGAACTCCGAGTTCAGCTTCAGTTCTGGAGTTTTTCGTTCCGAGTTCTCAGTTCTCAGTTCTCAGTTCTCAGTTTTAGTTTTCTGTTTCTCCTCGCCGCCTTCGGCGACCACACGCACCTTGATCTTCGTAACGACCTCACGATGCAGCTTCACAGGAACCTCGAATTCGCCGAGCTTCTTGATCGGTTCCTGCAGTACCAGCTTCCGGCGATCGATCTCGAAGCCGCGCGCGCCGAGGGCGTCGGCGATGTCGGCGGTCGTCACGGAGCCGTAAAGCGCCTCGGTCTCGCCGACCTTGCGCGCGATCTCGATGTCGAGATTGGCCATGCGCTGCGCGATCGCGTCCGCGACGCCTTTCTCTTCCGCTTCCTTCACATCGAACTTCACCCTCTCGCGCGCGATCTGCTTCTTGTTCCCTTCCGTCGCCAGCAGCGCCAGCTTGCGCGGCAGCAGGTAGTTGCGCGCGTAGCCGTCGGCGACCTTCACGATCTCGCCGCGCCGGCCGAGGTTGTCGACGTGCTCTTTGAGAATGACTTCCATCGTTTGTCCTCGTAGTCGACTGTCGACTAGTCCGTCACATACGGAATCAACGCGATCTGACGCGCGCGCTTGATCGCGGTCTGCAACTTCCGCTGATGCATCGCGCAGGTGCCCGAGATGCGCCGCGGCAGGATCTTCCCGCGCTCGGGAACGAACGGGCCCAGCAACCTCACGTCCTTGTAGTTGATGTCGTCGATCTTGTCCGCGCAGAACTTGCAGACCTTGCGGCGGCGGAACAACGTGCGCCGCTGCCCCTGCCCTTTTTCGCCGGTCTTCTTGTCGCCGCCGCGGCCGCGCCCGCCGCCGGAGCGTCCCTGTCCGAATGCCATGATTAGACCTCCACTCCGTCAAAGCGGTCGTCGTCGGTATCGTCGATGTCGATCTGGCGTCCTTCGCCGGGCTGGCGCTGCGGCGGCAGCCCGCGCTTCACGCGCCGCCGCTCGGACTCCGTCTGCCGTTTCGTCCGCGTCCGCTCGACGACCTTCTTCTCCTCGTCGACGCGCACGATCATGTGGCGGATCACCTGATCCATCACCCTGAGGCGTCGATCGAGCTCCTTCATCAGCTCGCCCGAACCGTTGATCACCTCGAGCACGTACACACCTTCCTTGTTGTGGGCGATCTCATACGCCAGCCTCTTGCGGCCCCAGTTCTCGGTCCGATCGAAGCTGCCGTTCATGCGCGACACCACCGCCTCGAGCTGTCCGTGCAGCTCCGTGGCCTGTTGTTCCGTGGTGTCGGGAGGAAGGATGTAGACGAGCTCGTACTGACGTTCTGCGACTGCTGTTGCCATTCAACGCTCCTCATGGACCCATCGCTGGGATGGGGCCACCTCATGGGTGGCAAGGGACCCTGCCATGCAGGGCTATTCAGTTGTTGCCTGATCGCCGCCGTTGTACTGATTCATCACCGCGGCGATCCCGGAAGTGATGAACGTTTCCGCGGCATCGGCCGCGCGCAGCGTCATGCGCTCGACCTCCGCTGCTTCGTCCTTGTCGAACTTTGCGAGCACGTGATCCGCAAGATCCCGCCGCCCGTCGCCGCGGCCGACGCCGAGACGCAGCCGCGAGAACTCCTCGCCGAGATGCGCGATGACGTTCTTCAGCCCGTTGTGCCCGCCCGCCGATCCCCGCGCCCGCGCGCGCAGCTTGCCGAGCGGCAGCTGCGTCTCGTCTACGACGACCAGCAGATCGGCAACGTCGATCTTGAAGTAGCGCAGCAGCTCGCCAACCGCCTGCCCGCTCAAATTCATGAACGTGAGCGGCTTCGCGATGAGCGCGTCGCGCGCCCGCCATCTGGCGATGAGCGCGTCGGCCGGCGCCGACTCGAACTCGATCGCCGCCCGCTTCGCCAGCTCGTCGACCACGTCGAACCCGACGTTGTGGCGTGTACCCCGATACCGCGCGCCCGGATTGCCGAGGCCCGCAATCAGCTTCATGCCGTCCGCGGCCGCTACTTCTTCGGCTTCTCTTCCTTCTCGGCCTCGCCTTCTTCCTTCTTGCCTTTCTTGATGAC
>Ga0075435_100002622_pt1 | contig 11977 bp, 7 predicted proteins | sample RhiMethybrSRZTD4_FD_75302 | JGI IMG/M metagenome (GOLD analysis project Ga0075435, IMG submission 75302) | Populus rhizosphere microbial communities from Tennessee, USA - Rhizosphere MetaG P. TD hybrid SRZTD4 | ecosystem: Host-associated > Plants > Roots > Rhizosphere > Soil | place: USA... | reverse complement strand
TCTGCCACGGTTTTCCAGTACAAGGGATACTGGTCGGGCTTGGGATCGTTATACCAGTGGATTTTATGCGCCTCATAGGGGGCGCCGGTGTTCAGCGAGGCCCAGGTTTGCGACGGATACAGCAGCGATTCGTCTACATCAAGTGCCATGGTCTCAACGACATGGGACTTCTGCAGCAGGCGATCCAGGTTAGAGCCAGGTCGTAACTTCTGGAAGCGCCTGAAGATTCTTAGCGGTACTTCGTTGGTTTCGAGGACAACTATCCTCTGCGACATATAGAGCGGTGGTCCCTCCGTCGATTTGAGCCCAGTCTATCCCATCGGCGGTTCCGCTTCCAGACACGGGTTCTAGTACGCTGACGGATGTCGCTTTGCGCTCGACATCAACCTGTGGATGTTTTCAAGTGGTTGAATTCCGCCTCGCGCTCCTGCCGCCATACAATTCAGCGCGGCGGCAGCGCATGAAAAGTCGAGCGTTCGCTGAACCGGCCAGTTTTGCAGCAAGCCGTAGATGAATGCCGCATGAAAAATGTCCCCAGCGCCGGTCGAGTCAACAACTGGAACGCTGTACGCCGGCGAGTAACAGAACTGCTGGCCGTCCCACGCCAGCACGCCTTCGGTGCCCAATGTTGCCGCGCTCACCCGCGATCCAAAGCGCTTTTGTAAAATGGCCAACGATTTGCGCAGGTCGTTTTCGCCTGTGAGCTTCGCTGGGAAATCGCGGCTGACGATCAGGTAATCGACATTCTCGAGCAGCGGATCGAGAAGAGGATAAGGCTCATCTAGATCCGCGATGACGGGAACGCCCGCCGCGCGCGCCCACTTGGCTGCACCAGTCGCAGCAGCGGTGTCCGCGCCATCAACCAGAAGAGCGCGTGCATTCACGATCCATTCGCGATCAAGTTCTTCTTCCTTTAGCGCCAGCCTGCCGTCCCGACGCCAGAGAACAGTTCTCTCGCCGCGCGGATCGACAAGGATGAACGACTGCGCGCTGGCGCAGCCTTCAACGGTTGTGATGTGCCTCTCGACTCCGGCGCCCGCGAACTCCGCCGCGTGCATCTTCGCCGCGAGATCATCCCCCAGCTTGCCGACGTAACGCGTTCGCAATCCCCACCGTGCACAGGCGACCATCGCGGTCGCAACTTGGCCGCCAGGCTGCATGCTTGCGGAGCGGAACTCGACCTTTGATCCGCAGCTTGGAAATTGGGGAACAAAGATCAGCGTGTCGATGGCGTTCAAGCCCACGCCAACGACATCGACTTGTAGTGAGTTCGTCACTGCTCGATGTAAGTGGGATTGTAACCAGGCCGTCTGCGGCGCTTACTCACTGGTGAAGTAGTCCACCGTGACCGGATTTTCGAAAAGCGAGTAGTCGCGCGTGACCACAGTTATTCCGGTGTCGGTCACGAAATATTTCTGACGGTCGGCCTCGGGATCAAAGCCGATGGTCGTGCCTTCTGGAATGTGCACATCGCGATCGATGATGGCGCGGCGAATGCGGCAGTGGCGTCCAACATTCACATGTGAAAACAAAATACTGGAGTCAACTTCGGTATAGGAATTGACCCGCACATCCGGCGACAAGATGCAATAACGCACCGTCCCGCCCGAGACAATGCAGCCCGCGGAAACAATGGAATCGAGTGCCGTACCCGTTCGGCCCGCCTCTTCGAACACGAACTTGGCCGGCGGATATTGCCGCTGGTGGGTGCGGATGGGCCAGGCTTCATCATACAAATTGAAGACTGGCGAAACCGAAACCACGTCCATGTTGGCTTCGTAAAAGGCTTCCAGAGTTCCCACGTCGCGCCAGTAGAGCGCCTCTTTCTTGTTCTCGTCCACGAAGTCGTACGAGTAGACACGATAATCGTCGACCATTTTGGGCAAAATATCTTTGCCGAAATCATGGGAGGAGTGCTCGTCTTCGGCATCTTTCAACAGAATGGGGATCAGTACGTCGGTGTTGAAAAGATATACGCCCATCGAAGCGGGAACTTTGTCCGGATTTTCCGGCGAACGAAGTTTGGTCACCGTCGGCTTCTCTTCAAAGCCGGTGACGCGGTTGTCGGAATCGACCGCAATCACCCCGAAGCGGTACGTTTCCTCCAGCCCAATCTGGATGGTTGCCAAAGTCACGTCGGCCGCCGAGTCGAGATGCTGCTTGAGCATCAGGCCGTAGTTCATCTTGTAGATGTGGTCGCCGGACAAAATGAGCACGTGTTTAGGCTGTTCCGACCCAATGGAGTAAATGTTCTGATACACAGCGTCTGCCGTGCCCTGGTACCACTGGTCGCTCACCCGCTTCATCGGCGGCAGAACTTCGACGAACTCTCCCATCTCGCGGGCAACGATGTTCCAGCCTTCGCGGATATGGCGATTGAGCGACAGCGCTTTATATTGGGTGAGAATGTAAACCCGGCGCAGGTCGGAGTTGACGCAGTTCGACAGGGTGACGTCGATGATGCGGTAAATGCCGCCGAAGGTAACGGCAGGTTTGGCCCGGTCGCGAGTCAGGGGATAGAGCCGCTCGCCCGCGCCGCCAGCCAGGAGGACTCCGAGGGTGTCTTTCATCTGGCCCCGCAATAATAATAATGGCGCAGGCCGTCCACAGAGCCTGCGCGAGCGTAAATACTAGCACAGGCTCGGCCGACGAACTTTGGACGAGGCTGGCCGGGTATTCACGAAACGATGTTGCCCACCGTGATTCCGTGTTCCACTGGCTTTTGCGGCAAGAATTTTTTATGGCGTACCATTCGGAAGCATGCTTAGTTCTGCGGTTCAACGATACGTCGGATTTCCGACACTCCTGCTGGCCATGGCGTGCCTGACTTTGCCGGTGCAGGGTAAGGTCCTTTCACGCGGGAGCGCAATCAAGTGGCAGCCCGCAAAAATAGTCAACGGGTCGCCGATACTTTTTCAAATCGCGGCCCCGAGTCGGGTGCAAAAGATCTCTGCAACCTGGCTTGGCCATCAATTGAATTTCTTTCGTTCCGGAGACTCCTGGTACTCCCTGGCTGGAGTGCCGGTAGAAACCGCCCCGGGCACTTACGAGTTGAAGCTGACGGAGACCCTTCTCAAAGGCAGTTCGGCGGAAATCACGCGAAAGATAAAGGTCGCGGCCGGCGTATATCCGAAGATCACGGTGTCAGTTGCCAAGAAATATACCGAGCCGAACCCCGAGCAGCTTCGCGACATCAGCGCCGACAAAGAAGTGAAACAGAAGACCTTCTCAACAGAGACAGCGCAGCGGCTTTGGGCAGGAGGGTTCGTTGCTCCGGTTTCCGCCGCCATCTCTGACGTGTTCGGTACCGCGCGGGTCTTCAATCAGGAAGTACAAAGCCGCCATCTTGGCCTGGACTATGGCGTCCCCGCAGGAACGCCCGTACATGCGGTGAATCGTGGGACGGTGATTCTTGCCCGGCAGCTGTATTTCGAGGGGAACTGTGTGGTCATCGATCATGGCCAGGGTCTATTCAGCCTGTATTTACACCTGTCCGAATTCAGGGTGAAAGAGGGAGATCAAATTGAGACAGGACAACTCATCGCTCTAAGCGGTGGCAGCGGCCGTGCCACCGGGCCGCATTTGCATCTGGCCATCCGCTGGCAGGGCGTTTACCTCAATCCGGCGCTGCTTTTGCAGCTGAGCATCCCTGACCAGCAAGTCCCAGAATGATCTTGTTCCGTTTTCGTAACAAAACTCAGATTTATATTTGCGGTGCTGTCCCGGGTGCTACTTTACACGAACTTATCGCCGGGATTGCGTGGGGAAGCGCATTAGTTTTCTTGCCCGGGCGAGAGTTATTGGGAGCTTGGAGGGCCCCCCTGACAAGCTCCCGATATTCTTTTTAGAGTGCAGCCACTCGGGTTTGCAGAGCTGGCTCACTCTCCAGCAGAACCCCGTCCCGGTAGCTAACTGTCCTGCCGGAAATGGCGGGAACTCTTTCTCCCGGAACCACGATATTGACCAAATTAAGAGGATCAGCGGCGGATATTGTCACCACCTCGCCTGTCGGGAGAAGCTTGCGGGTTGCCCGCAATGACTCGACCGCCACCGGAAGCGCATACTGCTCGCCCAGAAAACCGTCCACGAACCGCCCGCCGCGAATTTCGCCTCTCGCTTCCAGACGGCGGAACGCCGGTTGTAATTCGCGCCATTTGGGGAGATTGCTCTCCCGGGCCAGCACATCGCGAAACACCACGCCGTAGCGTTTCAGCAGCATCCAGCAAGTTGCCTCGACAGAGCGTTCACGCTCCACCGCGGAATCAGTGTGAAGAATGGCCCAGCGTCCTGCAGTGTGGCGGGGACGCGCCACTCGGCCGCTGCCCTGTCCGGCACGGCGTTTGGGATCAATCAGTGAACGAAGATTGTCGAAGCCGTCTGCCGTGACCAGGCCGCCGGCAACCAACTCCCACAGCCCGGTTTCGACTTCGGCCTTGAGCTTCCCGGTAGCGCGCACGATGTCGGCGAAGAAAGATGCCCCGCGCTGCCGCAGATATTCGAAAATTTGTCGGGCCACTGGGCTCAACCCTTGCGACTCACTGATTGATTCATGCGGCTGCATCCAGTCGGCTTCTTCTCGCACAAAAAAAGTAATCGGGGCCACGCTGGTCGGAATCACCCGGCGCCGGCTGTTTCCGTTTGAGGCTTCGAGCGTAGCGGGATGCGGTGAGAGCCGACCCCAGCCGACTGCCCCGGTCAGGCAAAGCTGGTCGAGCCAACTGGGATCGTAACCCGCAATGCGGCGGGCAAGCACCTGGCTCTCCCATGCGTTGGCCGGCACTTCGAATCCTTGCAACTGTCGCAAGATCTCAAGCGTGGCGCGTTCACCCTGCACCTGCGAACCGGGGGCAACATGCTGCCAGCGCAGCAGCCAGCGCATGAACTGTGCAGGCGTTACCGGCTCGATCTGCTTGCGAAGCGTGGCTACAGTCAGCCGATGAATGCGGGCAAGCAGGCGGCGATCGCACCACTCGGTTTCGTGTGACGCGGGCTCGTGTGGCGCGCGTTCGTGTGGCGCGGGCGCCCCCGCCCGCGTTGAACCTGTGAAGTTCCCACGCAGAATCGCCCCACTCGCTTCCATCCGAAGCAGGGCTTTTTCAATTTCGGACGCAGGGATGCCGAGCAGACCGCCCAGTTCGCTGGCCGTAGTCGGGCCTATGTGGCTCATCCAGCCGGTGACGGCGGCAAGAAGTGCATCGCCTGCTGTAATTGCAGCTTGCCTGAGATCGGGTGGAGTGACCTCGAAGATTGCGTCGGGAAAATGCGCCTTAAAGGCTTGGGCGCGCTCGGTTGCGATCCAAAATCGACGTTCGGCCAAAACCGCTGTAAGGGCTCGCTTCTGGGATTCAAGTTGCCGGAACAGTGGCGTCCAAATTGTCGAGCTCCGCTCGACCAGACGGGCGAGAGCCTGCCCGGAGCTCGCCGAAGAGGCGTCCGTCTCCACATGGTTCGGGGTGAATTCGAGCGGCAGTGCAACCAGCGTGTGCAGCACATCGTGCAGTTCGTCCGCGTCGCGCACGTCAGGCCACGCTTCCTGTCGCACTTGCTCAATGGCGGCAGGATCGAGCTTGCCAACTTCTTCCAAAACCGATTCCGGAAGCACTCGCCTCATCTCCACCGCACGGGCGCGCCGTTCTTCAAGCGGAGCATCGTCCAGATAGGCATAGGGATTCGCGTTGAGAATCTCGTGCGAGAACTGTGAGGGAACCGGCGTGTCTACCGCTAGGCAGCGAATGGTTCCAGCCTCAATTCCACGCAACAGATTTCGGACGCCGTCGATATCCATCGCCTCAGTGAGAACATCTTTCATTACTTCTTTCACCAGCGGATGGTCAGGAATCTGAATGTCGCCGACGATGTTCTCCTGGCACGCAGCCACATCCGGAAACACCGACGCCAGTAGATCATCGGATCGAATGCGTTGAATCTGCGGAGGAACTTTCTTGCCACCCTGGAAGCGCAGCAGCGCCAGCGATCGGTTAGCGTCCCACCGCCAGCGCGTAGCGAAAATTGGAGACGCGAGTGCAGCCTGCTCAAGAATCGGCTGAATAGTTTCCGCGTTCAGAAAATGGAAAACATCGCTCAGCGGAAAACTGTGCTGCTCGGCCAGCGCGATATTCAGGCCGTTATCGGTGGCAGCGGCTTGCAATTCGAAATTAAAGCTGCGGCAGAAACGCTTGCGCAGCGCCAGCCCCCAGGCTTTATTGATGCGAGCGCCGAAGGGAGCATGAATCACCAGCTGCATGCCGCCGCCTTCGTCAAAGAAACGCTCTGCGATCACCGTGCTCTGGGTTGGAACATCGCCCAGCACGGCGCGGCCTTCCAGCATGTACTGGATCATCTGGCTTGCGCCAGATTCATCGAGCCCACACTCTTCCGCGAGCCAGGAAATCGTCTCTCCCACCTGCGGTATCTTTGGCGACAGCGCGACCGGAGACACTCCAGGCAGTCGGTCGCTGATCTCTCGACGCAGTTCGGCGACTTGTAAGGAAAGCTCCTGTGTGCGGGCGGGAGCTTCTCCCAGCCAGAACGGCACGCTGGGTGGCGCTCCGTGCGCGTCTTCGACCAGAACTCGGCCGGACTTGCCTTCAACCCGGCGAATTCGCCATGAGGTGTTACCCAGCAGCACGATGTCGCCCGCGTTGCTTTCGACCGCGAAGTCTTCGTCAAGCGTGCCGACAACAATGCCCTCAGGTTCGGCAACTACTGTGAACAGCGCCGTCTCAGGAATTGCCCCTCCGCTGGTGATAGCCGCCAGGCGTGCCCCGCGCCGGGCCCGCAGTCGACGATTCACACGATCGTGGTGTAGATAAGCTCCGTAGCGCCCGCGACGCGACGCGATCCCTTCCGAAAGCATTTCGACAATGGAATCAAAAAGTTCGCGGGAGAGGTTTTTGTAAGGGTAGGCCCGCGTGACCAGCGCAAATAATTCGTCGAGGTCCCACCCCTGCTCGTGTAGTTCGGACATTCCTGTCCGAGGATTAGCAAGGGAGTCGCGCGATTCAGAGGTCGAATCGCTGTCTGCAGGAGCATCCTCCGCCAGTTGAAGTTGCCGGCCCCCAGAGTTCGCGGACAAGAGTGTCCGCGCCACACCAGCATTGCCGCCCCCGGCCGCGCACGTGGCTACAATCTGCTGGGCCAGCACATCGAGTGGAGAGTCCGGGATCATGAGCCGGTCCAGATCTCCCTGGCGGATTGCCCGCACCAGGGCCGCGCATTCCAGTAAATCGTCACGCGTGGTCACGAAGAACCGCCCTTTGGGGACCGCTCCCCTCCAGTGGCCCGAGCGCCCGACTCGTTGCAAACCGACTGCGATCGATCGTGGCGAGCTGATCTGGACCACCAGATCAACCGTGCCAATGTCAATGCCCAGCTCGAGAGAAGCGGTCGCGACCAGGATCCTGATCTGGCCGTCTTTCAGTTTTCTTTCCGCCGCCAGCCGCAGCTTTCGTGACAAACTGCCATGGTGTGCGCCGACATTCTCTTCTCCTATACGCTCGGCCAGATTGTGGGCGACGCGTTCCACCAGCCGCCGGGTGTTTACAAAAACTAAAGTTGAACGGTGCTGTTCCGACAGCTGGACGATTCGGTCGTAAATTTCGTCCCACATCTCATTGCTGGCGATCGGACCGAGCAGCGTGGCGGGAATCTCAACCGCCAGATCGAGTTTCCGTTTATGGCCAACGTTGACGATGACCGGCTCGGGGCGGCCATTTCCCGCAAGAAACTTCGCCACATCCTCAATGGGCTTTTGGGTTGCAGAAAGTCCAATCCGCACCGCAGGACGATCGGTCAGCGCCTCTAATCGCTCGAGCGACAACGTCAGGTGCGCGCCCCGTTTGTCATCTGCAACTGCGTGGATCTCGTCCACGATTACGGTTTCAACATCACGCAGAATGGCACGGCTCTTTTCCGCCGTAAGCAGGATGTACAACGACTCGGGAGTGGTGACCAGAATATGCGGTGGACACTTCAGCATGGCCCGGCGCTCGTGCATTAACGTATCGCCTGTGCGGACCGCCGTCCGGATTGCAGGCATCAGCAGCCCGCGTTCACCCGCCATTTGCAGAATTTCGCCGAGAGGAATTTCAAGGTTCTTCTGGATGTCATTCCCCAGCGCCTTGAGGGGTGAGATGTAGAGCACTTCAGTGCGGTCGCGAAGCTCTCCGTTGAGGGCCTTGCGCACCAGCCGATCAATGCAAGCCAGAAATGCCGCCAGGGTTTTGCCCGACCCTGTAGGCGCGGAAATTAGCGTGGTATGGCCGCCGAGAATGTGGGGCCAGCCGAGCTCCTGGGGCTCAGTGGGGGTGCCGAATTTGCGAGTAAACCATTCCGCGACTAAAGGATGGGCCCAGGAGAGAGACTGCATCTAGATATTTTAATCTTGCCAGAACGCTTTCGCAAATTGTTCGCCGCGATAACCCAAAATCATCAGATTGACAATTTTGAGAAGCTCGGTCGGCACGTCAAGATTTTATGGATCCCGCGGAAGTGAGCCAATCGTGTTCACCCCCTTTTGCCTTCCCCGCCTCCTTCTGCGAAACTGGCCCTGCATGGGGCGCATTCAGGTTCTTCCCGATCACGTCGCCAACAAGATTGCGGCGGGTGAAGTTGTCGAGCGTCCTGCCTCGATAGTCAAGGAGCTCCTCGAAAATTCTTTGGACGCCGGTGCGGCGCGCATTAAGCTCCAAGTCGAAGCCGGAGGCAAGAAGCTGATCCAGCTTACTGACGACGGCTGCGGCATGGTCCGCGACGATGCCCTGCTCGCCTTCGAGCGGCATGCCACCTCGAAAATCAAGAGTGCCGAAGACCTGTTGAATATCTCGACCCTGGGTTTTCGCGGCGAGGCCTTGCCCTCGATTGCGTCGGTATCGCGACTGCGATTAGAAACTCGCGCTGCCGACCAGGATGCCGGCACCATCGTCGAGATTGCCGGAGGCAAGATCTTTCGGGTTGAAGAAGCCGGCCTGCCGCCTGGGACTTCGGTCACCATTCGCGACTTGTTTTTCAATACGCCTGCACGCAAGAAATTTCTCAAGGCGGAATCAACCGAGCTTTCGCAAATAGCTTCGCTGGTCACCCATTACGCCCTGGCGCATCCGGAAAAGCATTTTGAACTCCATTCAACCACCAACGCTTTGCTTGTAGCCCCACCGGTTGCCGACTACAGCCAGCGTGTGTATCAGGTCTTCGGCAAAGAGGTTCTCGAGCAACTGATTCCACTGGCCGCTGAATTACCGCTATTGCACGTCGGTCTGCCGCAACCGCCTCCCTGGAGGCGAAAAGAAGAGTATGAAGAGCCTGCCCCAGGCAACTTGCGGGTACATGGATTCGTTTCGAAACCCGAAATCCAGAAGCTGAACCGAAATTCGATTTACACATTCGTGAACGGCCGTCTGATTCGCGACCGCCTGATTCAGCACGCCTTGACTGAGGCTTACCGCAATATTCTTCCGCCCACGGTTTTTCCGGTAGTGCTGCTGTTTCTGGAGATACCGAACGCCGAAGTAGATGTAAATGTTCATCCTTCAAAGACTGAGGTTCGTTTCCGCCAGCAATCTGTGATGCACGACTTCCTGCGCGATTCCGTTCGCGCGGCATTGATGAAGGCGCGCCCGGTGCCGCAATTCGTCACCGAAATTCGGGCGCACCCGACGGCCAGCCCTTCGTTGACACCCGGCGCGCGAGGCGCCGCCGAAGCCGCCGCGAGCTGGCAATTTGGCGCAACCGCTCCGCAGGATTTCAATTTGCAGCCTCCAGCGCAACCGGTCATCGCCGAACAGTTTCACTTCACCGACGGTGTCGCGGTGGAAGCGAACGCCGCCATCCCGGTTGCCCGCTTTCCTCGGCAAGCTTTCGGCGCGCCAGTAGACGCGCAGGACGCAAGCCATTGCGCCCCACCAATCGAGATTGAGCATGAGTCGGTCACGGAGATTCCAAGCCTGTCTTCGCTGAAGCCGCTCGGCCAGCTGCGCGAGTCTTTCATTCTCGCCGTCAATCACGACGGCCTTTGGATCATCGACCAGCATGTCGCGCATGAGCGCGTTCTATTTGAAAGAGTCTTGCATCAGCGCGCGCAGCAACAAGTAGAAAGCCAGCGTCTGCTTATGCCCATAGTCATTGAACTCTCTCCCGCACAGCAGCCGGTTTTTGCTGAACTCTCTGACGAACTGGAGAAGAACGGGTTTGATGCGGAGCCCTTCGGCGCCCGCAGCATTGCCGTCAAAGTTGCTCCCGCTGGAATCCAGGCGGGCGAAGTTGAGCAGATGCTGCACGAGTTGCTGGACCAGTTTTCTCGTGAGGAACAAGCTCTTAATCTCGACCAGATAAGCGGGCGCATAGCCGCCTCCATCGCCTGCCATGCCGCCATCAAGGTCAACATGCCGCTCGAACAAAATAAAATGGAGTGGCTGATTACCGAGCTGGCCAAGACCGAATGCCCCATGTCATGTCCGCACGGCCGGCCCGTAGTTCTGCGATACTCGATGAAGGACATTCAAAGGGCGTTTAAACGGATTTAGTCTCGCCCTCGGCTTAATCCTGTTCGAGTCTGTTCCAGTTCACGATGCCGAGCTTACCTTCTAAGTCGAAACGGCTGTTGCTGGCCACCGGCCTGATCACGGTCGTCCTCGCGTTTTCGAGCGTTTATCTGGTGCACTACTACGGCGAAACCCGGCCAACCGTGGCTCAACCGGACGCCGGGCGAACTCACGCAGCCACAATCCATAGTCGAACTGTTTATCTGACGTCTGGAGAATACGCTCTGGCATTTGGCAGTCATGCCCTCACCATCCTTGCGATGGGCGTTTTGCTGGGTCTGTTACTCAGGTCAAGACCTGGAAAGGACCCGGCGCAAATTTCGCCTTGAAGGTTGTCCGAAACCTAGCGTTCCAGCCAGCTCATGATTCCTGACGAACTCATCCAGCTTCGCCGTGAAAGATGGCACGTGAATGGCAATCCCGTGCGCACCTTCGAGGAGGCTTGCGCATTCGTTGAATCAGTAGGCTTCTGCCTGCTGTACCCGGTTTCTCCGCCGGTGCTTGTGCCGACGTTCGTGGCCGCCTGGTTAGGGTCTGACGAGCAGCTGCCGACCCAGCGCGAGGCTTATAAGGATTCGCGCGCCAGTGACGCTATCGAACTGATGGTCCGCTTACTTCGAGACAAGTCTGCCTTCGAGGCGAACCTCTTCGGCGAGAACAACGCATTTCTCTTGCCGGCTTCTGTGTTTCCCTATTTTTATGCGCTGGTCGGAGAGCGCAATCCGCGCCAGGCACCGCGCCCTGGGCCGAGATCACCATACTCACAGCTCGCTTGTGATGTTTTTCAGATCATCCAGCGCAAGGGCCCAATTTTAAAATCGAACCTGCTCGAGGAGATTGGAAAGGGGATATCCGTCCCAGCCCTCGATCGCGCGCTCGCCGAGCTGTGGTCGAAGTTGCGCATTACCCGGGTCGATTATGACGCGCGTCAGGGCGCTTCATGGGACGTGCTATACCGTTGGGCGCCGGAGGCGGTCTCAGAAGGCGTGAATTGCTCGGTCAACTCGGCGCTCTCGGCGTTGCTTTCGAAGTATCTCGATTGCGTGGTTGCCGCGGATGAAACCGAAATTGAGGCGTTCTTTGGAAATTTCGTCGCGCGCTCCCGCGTGCGCGAGGCAGTAAACACCTTACTGGCAGCCCGCGAGTTGAGTTTCCTGCCGGTAGGACATCGCTCGTTGATTCAGGTCACGCAGGCGCAACCCGCGCGAAAATCGGGCACGAGCTAGATGAATACCATCCACCAAGGCGAATCCCCGTCGCCCTCCGTCCTTTCAAGACCCTGCTCGTAGGACAAAGCTAGTTAAATCGGTACTCCCTGGCAGCGGACTTACCCCAGTAACTCATCCTAGTTACCTAAATGTGCAGGGGTTTGCAATCGCCGGCACCTGGTGGGCGTCCATTGTGTGCACTTTTATGCTTTATATTCAGCAACTTACGGA
>Ga0075435_100002621_pt1 | contig 11986 bp, 11 predicted proteins | sample RhiMethybrSRZTD4_FD_75302 | JGI IMG/M metagenome (GOLD analysis project Ga0075435, IMG submission 75302) | Populus rhizosphere microbial communities from Tennessee, USA - Rhizosphere MetaG P. TD hybrid SRZTD4 | ecosystem: Host-associated > Plants > Roots > Rhizosphere > Soil | place: USA... | reverse complement strand
AGCCGCTCTCGAAAGATCTGTTGCTCGGCAGCGCTGAAGACGTACGGCGTGCCGATCTGCATCGCGAGGTACTGGCGCGACGCGTTCTCCTCGAGGTACGCCGCCAGCGCGAAGCATTCGACGATGTTCGAGCCGGCGACGACGGCGCCATGCGATTTGAGCAGGACGGCGCGCCCGGGGCCGAGCGCGGCCGCGACGCGCTCGCCCATCTCGCGCGTGTTGATCGAGAGCGGCGACTCGAAGATCGGGACGTCCGCGAGCAGCGCGCCCTGCGCGTAGACGACCTGGTACGCCGCGCCCACCATCGTCAAGAGCGTCGACCATCGCGGATGCGTATGCATCACCGCCTGGACGTCGGGCCGAACCCGGTAGATTTCGGCATGGAGGGGGAACTCGAGCGGCGGCCTGGCGCTCCCCTCGACGAGCGCGCCGTCGAGATCGATCGCGACGATGTCGTCGGCGGTCAGCGTGCCGCGCGTCGACGCGCCTGAATTGATGTAGAACGACGTGCCCTCCCGGCGCGCGCTGGCGTGGCCGCTGTGATCGATGATCTCCGCGGCCGCGAGCATGCGGATGGCCTCGGCGAGCTGCTGTTTGATCTCCTCGGCAGGCGGCGGGCTCACCGCCACGGCATGACCGTCACGTGGATCGCGCCCGGCGCGCCCTGGCCGCCGACCGATTTGATCGCGTAATCCACGTCGGCGAGCCCGAACGTGTGCGTCATCATCATCTCGAGCGGAAAGCGGTGCGAGGCGAGCTGGTGCAGCGCCTGCTCGACGGCCCGATGCGAGTGGCCGCGCGCGCTCTTGAGCGTGATCCCCTTGCGCGTCAGGCGGCCGATCGGAAAATTCGGAAACTCCTGATTGCCTTCACCCTGCACGACCATCGTCCCCGCCCGCCGCTTCAGCGCCTCGATGGCGAGGAGGATCGGCGCCGGGCCGGCACCGACCGTGCAGTCGATCGCCACGTCGACGCCGCGGCCGTTTGTGATCTCGAGGACGCGCGACAGCGGATCCTCCGTCTGGACGTCGATGACCAGATCCGCGCCGAACTGCTTCGCGACCTCGAGGCGGCGGCTGTCCTTCGACGTGCCGGTGACGATGACGAGATCGGCGCCGGCGTGCTTGGCGGCCATGAGACAACAAAGACCCTGCTGACCGGGACCCTGGATGAGCGCCGTCGTCCCGTAGCCGACGCCTCCGTCGATGAGCGTCCATTGGATGCCGTTGGACATCGGCGTCGCAAGGCCGGCCTGTTCCGCCGACAGACCCGCCGGAACCTTGTGCAGCACGGCGTTGAGCGGCAAATACAGATAGTGGCTGAACCCGCCCCAGAGGCCGGGCGCTATCGACATCGACGTGTAGCCGTAGCGGATCGCGGTCGGGTCGTAGAACCACTCGGTGGCGGCACAGTGGCGGTACTCGCCCATGTGGTCCCACTCGCAGTGGCCGCAGGGCAGGTAGTGCTCGAGGAAGACGAGATCGCCTTCCGCCATCCCCTTGTGCGCCGCGAAGGTCTTGCCGACGCGCGCGAGGCGGCCGACGTTCTCGTGCCCCATCACGAGCGGACCGTTGCGGAGCGGCAGCCGGTACTGGGTCACGTCGGTGCCGCACACGCCTGCCACCTCGACCTTCAACAGCGCCGCGTCGTCGGGAACGGGCGGCAGATCCAACTCCCGCAGCTCGGTGGTCGAAGGTCCTACCTTTACGGCGGCCAGGGTTTTTTCAGTCATACCGGACACCGGACTGTAAGTCGTGTCGTTCGGTCGAGTCAACGCACAGGGACGAAATCGTCTACGATCGGGCGGTGCCGGCGCTGCGTCTGACCCTCGCCTGCTGGAACTACGACAGGACGCGCGCGCTGGCCGACGAGCGCGTTCGCGCCGACGGCATCGAGCTCAATTATCTGGAGCTGCCCGTCGAGGAAACGTTCTTCCGGATGGCGCGCCACCGCGAATTCGACGTCGCGGAAATGTCTCTGTCGACCTACGTCCTCTCCTGCTTCGAGCCGAATCCGCCGTTTGTCGCCATTCCTGTGTTTCCGTCACGATCCTTCAGGCACTCGTGCATCTACGTCCACGAGGCGAGCGGCATCAGGGAACCGCGGGATCTGATCGGCAAGCGCGTCGGCTGTCCCGAGTACCAGTTGACGGCCTGCGTGTGGATTCGCGGCACGCTGGCAGACGACTACGGCGTTCCGGTCACGGCCGTGACGTACGTCGTCGGCGGGCAGGAGGAGGCGGGGCGTTCCGAAAAGGTGCAGATCGATCTGCCCGCGTCGGTTCGAGTCGAGCGCATTGGCGCCGGCGACACGCTTGCGTCGCTGCTGGCCGGAGGGGAGATCGACGCGTTGTATACGCCGCGCATGCCGTCGACATTTCGAGCCGGCAACGGCTGCGTCAGGCGCCTGTTCGAGGACTTCCCTGCCGTCGAACGCGAGTATTTTCGTCGCACCGGCATCTTTCCCATCATGCACGTCGTCGTCGTCCGCCGCGACGTGTACGACGCGCATCGCTGGGTCGCGCAGTCGCTCCGCAAAGCCTTCACGGCCGCGAAGGCGGACGCCTACGAGCAGCTGTCCGAGACCGCGGCGCTCAAGACGACGCTGCCATGGCTGACGGCGCACGTCGAGGAGGCGCGGCGCGAGATGGGGGACGATTTCTGGTCGTACGGCCTCGATCGCAACCGCCACACGCTGGCTACGTTCCTGCGCTATTCGTACGAGCAGGGTCTCGCGAAGCGGCTGCTCGATCCGGTCGAGCTCTTCGCGCGCGAGACGCTGGAATCGTTCGCGATCTGATCACAGCTCGACGTAGACGCGCCCCTTCTCGACGACGGTTTTGTACGTCTTGATTGGCACCATGCACGGGGGCCCGACGACCTCGCCGGTTCGGATGTTGAACCGCCCCTGATGAAAGTTGCACTCGATGACGTCGCCGTCGACGAAGCCTTCGGACATCGATCCGGGTCCGTGCGTGCAGGCATCGTCGGTGACGCAGAACTCGCCGTCGAGGTTGTAGACCGCGAGGACGAGGCTGCCGGCTTCCACTTTGCGCACCTCGCCGATCGCGACGTCCTCGACCTTGCACAGTTCGATGCGTGACGGCATAATCGCGATTCAGTATACGGGACGATCAAAGGTCAGACCATTCGCCGCGGAGCCCGGACCATGCTCAGAAAAGTACAGAACGATCTGCTGACGCAGACCGGACCGGAGACGCCGATGGGGCGGATGTTCCGGCGCTACTGGGTACCCGCGCTCTTGTCCGACGAGCTGCCGGAGAACGACTGTCCGCCGGTCCGCGTGAAGCTGCTGTCGGAGCGCCTCATCGCCTTCCGCGACACCAACGGGCGCTACGGGCTCATGGACGAATTCTGCGCGCACCGCGGCGTCTCGCTGTGGTTCGGCCGCAATGAGGACTGCGGCCTTCGCTGCTCGTATCACGGCTGGAAGTACGACGTCACGGGACAATGCCTCGACGTGCCGTCCGAGCCCGAAGCGTCCGGTTTCGCGAACAAGATCCGGTTGCAGTCGTACCCCCTGGTCGAACGCGGCGGCGTCCTGTGGACCTACATGGGGCCGCCCGACGCGCAGCCACCGGCACCCGAGTGGGAATTCATCACCGTGCCGCGGCCGCAGACCTTCGCCAGCAAGCGCCTGCAGGAATGCAACTGGCTGCAGGCGATGGAAGGTGGCATCGATTCGAGCCACGTCTCGTGGCTGCACCGCGGCGACCTGGATTCGGATCCACTCTTCAAGGGCGCGCGCGGCAATCAGTACAACCTGAGCGACGCGCGGCCGGTCTTCGAGGTGGTCGAGAGTCCGGGCGGCCTCTATATCGGCGCGCGCCGCAACGCCGAGAACGGCGACTACTACTGGCGCATCACGCAATGGGTCATGCCGTCGTTCACGATGATCGCGCCGCGCGGGAGCCATTCGGTGCACGGCCATTTCTGGATTCCGGTCGACGATGAGAGCTGCTGGGCGTGGAGTTACGACTACCATCCGGTCCGCGATCTGACGGAGGCCGAGATTGCGGCGATGCGCGACGGCAAAGGTATCCACGTCCGCTACGTGCCCGGCACCTTCCGCCCGCTCGCGAACAAGGACAACGACTATCTGATCGATCGCGCCGCTCAGAAAATGGGCCGGAGCTTCAGCGGCGTCGAAGGCATCGCGATGCAGGATGCCTCGCTGCAGGAAAGCATGGGCCCGGTCGTCGATCGCACGCGCGAGAACCTCGTGTCGACTGACAACGGCATCATCATGGCGCGCCACCGTCTGCTGCGCGCGCTGGCGGCGTTCACCGACAAAGGCGTCACGCCGCCCGGCGTCGATCCGGCGCATCAGAAGGTGCGCTCGGCGGCGATCGTGCTGCCGAGAGACGTCCCGTTCAGCGACGGCGCACGCGAGGCGCTCGTCGCCCGGCCAGCCGTGGCACCAGCGTCGGTGTGACGTTCGATGACCAGCGAATCGGCGCGCATGAACTCGGCGGCCGAAGCGCGCTTCCGGGTGCAGGCGCCCAATTCGCTGCCGCGCACGATCGTCGTGATCGCGCTCGACGCCGCCGGCCGCGCCGTCGTCGAGCGCCTGCAGCGCGGCGGCTGGCGGCAGGCGACGTTTCTCGCTGCGACCTCCGGCGATGCACTCGAGGACCTCGCCGGCCGACCGCGACAGATCCGCAACGAAGTGGAGCACGCAGACCTCGTCGTTCTGGTCGCCGGACCGGGCGGCCGCGCGCACGCCGCGGCGCCCATCGGCGAAGCATGCAGCCGGCGCCGCGTGATGACGACCGCCTTCGTGGTCGAGGCGACGTCCGCGGCCGCGCCTGACGTGTCGCGCACGCTCGGGCAGCTGCGGCCGTGGTCGCTGATGGTCGTCATCGCAGAACACGACGACTACATCGACGACATGATGACCGCGCTGCGCGCGTGACCACCCGCCGCATCCTTGTCGTCGGCGGCGGACCCGCCGGTACGTTCGCGGCGATCGCCGCAAAACGGCAGGATCCCGCTGCGTCGGTCGCGCTGCTCACCCTGGAGGACTGCGAGCCGTACGAGAAGCCGCCGCTGTCGAAGGCCGTGCTCCTCGGACGCGCCGCGCCGCACGATGCGCGCATCGCCGGACCGGGCGGCGTCGCGGCGCACGATGTCGTCCTCGAAATTCGCGCGAACTGCACGTCGATCGATCGCATCGCCCGCGAGGTGGTCCTCGCCGAGGGCGCCCGCAGGCCGTACGACGCGCTCGTCATAGCGACGGGATCGGGTCCGCGCGAAATCCCGCTCCTTCCCGTCGGCATGCCGCGCGTGCACTACCTGCGCACGCACGACGACGCGCGCGCGCTCGAGGCGGCGCTTCGCGCGACCCGCGATCTCCTGGTCGTCGGCGGCGGGTTGATCGGCCTCGAAGTCGCGGCTTCGGCGGCGACGCTCGGCATCAACGTCACGGTGCTGGAGGTCGCACCGCGCATTCTGGCGCGCGTGTGCGACGAGCAGACCGGCGCCGTCGTGCACGCGGCGCACGCGCGGCACGGCGTCGACATCCGCGTCGCGACGTCACTCGTGGCGATCGAAGCGCGGGGCGACGGCCGCATCGCGGGCATGACCGGCGCCGGCGAACGCGTCACCGCGGATCTCGTCGTCGTCGGCACCGGATCGAAGCCGGATACCGCACTCGCCGCCGCGGCCGGTCTCGCCGTCGACGATGGCATCGTCGTCGACGCGCAGTGCCGAACCTCGGACGCGGCGATCTTCGCGGCCGGCGACTGCGTCCGCTTTCCCGGGCCAGGCGGACTGGTGCGGCTCGAGAACTGGATCCACGCGCAGGATCAGGGGACGGTTGCGGGACGAAACGCCGCCGGCGCGAACGACACGTACGCGGCGGCACCGTCGTTCTGGTCCGAACAATACGACCTTTATATTCAAGGCGTCGGATGGCCGTGTGCGGATACTGTCCGCGTCACTCGCCCGCTCGGCGGCGAGCGTCTGCTCGTGTTCGACGTGAAGGACAACACGCTGGCGTACGCGATGGGGATCAACGCACAACGCGACGTCGCGGCGGCGCGACGGCTCATCGAACGGCGCGTCCCTGTCGATGCGGCGGCGCTCGCCGACCCCGCGCAGTCGCTGAACGCCATGCTGAAGCGCTGACGGCGACCTTCAGCATCATCGTGCGCATTCAGTGGCCCGTCGCCAGGGCCGCAAGTTGCGCCGGATCGGACGGCGGCGAGTTGCCGCGCCAGACGACGTGAAGATCCGGACGGATGAGGATGAGATCGCGGCCGTAGATGTCGCGCGGCGTCGGCGCCTCGATCGTCAGCACCTCGAAGGGCGCGCCGGTCGCGCGCATCGCCGCCTCGAGCCCAGTCGTGGCGGCGTGCGATCCGCCGAGCCGCAGCAGCGTGAAGCCGTCGCCGACGATGTCGTGGACGGATCGCTCCGGCTCCAGCCACACGTGCGGCAGCCGTGCGCCCGGCCACGTCGTCGGCACATATTCGCGGAACAAATGCTCGGGCCCGCCGGGCTCGTTCCAGACGATGGGCGACCCCACGTAGCGGTAGCCGAGTTCGGCGCCGATCATCTCGTTCGTCTTGCGCTGCTCGACGTTCGCGACGCGCGCGAGGTTGTCGCGCGTCGCCTGGCCCTCGGGCGTGCCGTCGCGGATGTTCGACCTGAACTGCGAACGCCATGTGCGCCGCCCGAGCGAGGCGTACCGCGAGGCGTCGACGGCCCGGTCGCCGACCTGCCGCCGCTCGATCTCGTAGGAGGCCAGAAGATTCGGCCCGCCCCAACCCGCAAGCGTCGCCTGCAGCTTCCACGCGAGGTCGATCGCGTCGCCAACGCCGGTGTTCATCCCGAGCCCGCCGGTGGGCACGACGAGGTGCACCGAGTCGCCGGCCAGAAACACGCGGCCCTCGCCGTAGCGATCGGCAAGCAGCAGGTTCTGTTTCCACTCGCCGGCGTAGAGCATGTCGTACGAGAGAGGGATTCCGATCGTCCGTTCGAACTGCGCCTTCATCTCCTGCGGCGTGTCGACAACGGCATGCAGCGTCCAGTGCTTCGTCGAGTCCTGCATGATGAGAAACGTCGCTTTGTCGTCCGCGATGTGATAGTGCCGTCCCTTGCCCGGACCGTCGCCGATCGGCAGGCGGTCGAAGAGATCGGGCGCGTGGTACAGCGCCTGGTGCAGGCGCAGCAGGCTCCCTTCGCCGCGGAGCTGAATGCCCAGCTGTTTGCGTACCGGGCTTGCGCCGCCGTCGCAGCCGACGATGAATTCCGCGCGCACGTCGAGCGTGCGGCCGTCGAGATCGCGCACCGTCGCATGCGCGCCCGCCGCGTCCTGCGACAGACACAGGAACTCGTGTCCATAGCGGACGTCGACCGTCGGCAGGCGCTCGGCCACCGACTTCAGCAGCGGCTCGAGCGTGTACTGCGAGATGAGCTGATAGGGCTCCCGCGGCATCGAACCGTCGTTGCACGCGGCGATCTGCGCGCGCGCCTCAGCGACCGACGGGTACGGCAGCCGCAGCAGCGGCGGTTCGTTCATCGCAAGCGCGATGTAGACGTCCATCGGCACGTGCGAATCGAGGCCGGCGGAACGAATCCGAGCGGCGATTCCCATGCGACGGAAGATCTCCATCGTCCGCGCGTTGCACCGCTCCATCTTCGGCAGAAACTCGGGGGCGGGCTTTCGTTCGACGAGCGTGCAGCCGACGCCGCGGCGGCCGAGCTCGATGGCGAGCGTCAGCCCGACGGGGCCGGCGCCGACGATGAGCACCTGCGTCGTCATCCGATCAACGTCCGGCGAGCGGTCCCTCCATCGAACGCGCGTCGTACGGGCGCCCCGCCCGGCGGCACCAGTACTCCCACGCGCGTTCGAAGGTGAACGAGCCGCGTGTCCGCAGCACGGCGGCGATCTCGCCATCGCTGAGGAACGTGACGTCGCCGAGGGCATGGGCCTTCATCTGCACATCGGCGTTGAGCTGAAGATAGATCGAGTTGAACACGACCTCTCGGAGCGACGCGCCCACCACGACCGCGCCGTGGCCGCGCATGAGCGTGGCCGGACGATCGCCGAGCGCGGCAGCCAGATCCCGCGCCATGTCGAGCGTCGTGACGAGGAGGTTCGTGTCGCCGAAGGCCGTACGGGAGTCCCACGTCGGCACGGGCGCGCCGATTCCGGCGCACATGTGCATGATCGGTGCGAGCGGCGCGCCGGTGATGCTGAACGGGATCACGCTTGGACTGTGATGATGAACGACGGCGCGAACGCTGCTGCGCGCCTCGTACACGGCGCCGTGGATGAATCGCTCGGCGTAGGGTTTTCCTGCGCCGGTGCCGATTGGCGTGCCGTCGAGCGCGAACTCCATCAGGTCGTCGACCTCGATGCACTCCGGCGCTCGCGCACGCGACAGGAAGTAGCGGTCGGGCCGATCGGGATGCCGGACGCTGACGTGGCCGAAGGAGTCGACGACGCCCTCGCGCGCGAGAATCCGGTTGGCCGTTACGAGCTCGTCGAGCAGCGGCGTGCGTGCGTCCATCGCGGCTGCAAGATAACATGAATGGTATGACCAAACGCCTGAGGACGGCGCTGGCGACGCGCGGGCACACGGCCGCGCTCAAGGACGGCACGGTGACACCGCGCACTTTCGAATTCGAGTTCGAAGAAGTCCCCGTCATCATCAACGCCTTCCGGCGCATGGTGCGAAGCCAGGACTTCGACATCTGCGAGCTGGCGATGACGACCTACCTCTGCGCGCGCGCCTTCGGCAAGCCGTTCACGGCCATCCCCGTGTTCCCGATGCGTGCGTTTCACCACGGCGCGATCGTCTGCAACAGGAACGCAGGCGTCAAGACGCCGAAGGATCTGGAGGGCAGGAAGGTCGGCGTCAACCGCGGCTATACGGTCACCACCGGGTTGTGGGCGCGCAGCATCCTGCAGCACGAGTACGGCGTCGATTTGCGCAAGGTGACGTGGGTGCTCTCCGGCGACGAGCACGTCGCCGAATACAGGCCGCCGCCGAACGTGGTCCCCATCGAGGCCGGCAGGAAGCTGGAGGCATTGCTCGCGTCCGGTGAGATTGCCGCGGCGATCGGTGTGCAGGTCGACTCGCCCGACGTCGCGCCGCTGATTCCGAACGCAAAAGAAGCGGGATTCGACGCACTGCGCACGCGGGGCCTTTACCCGATCAACCACACCGTGGTGGTGCGGAACGACGTCCTCGACGCCAACCCTGATCTCGCATCGGATCTGTTCCGCGTCTTCGCAGACGCGAAGCGCGCGTATGTCGAACGTCTGAAAGCCGGCCGCACCGACGCCGCGGACCCGGTCCACCTGCGCGTGATGGAAATGATCGGCGATCCCCTTCCGTACGGCGTCGAGCCCAACCGGCGAAATCTCGAAGCCGTCGTGCAGTACTGCGTCGAGCAGGGTATTCTGCCGCGCCCGGCAGCCGTCGAGGAGCTCTTTGCGCCGACGCGCTGACGCGAAACATCCTAGTGGCCTGACGCCGCCGGCTCCGCCGAGCCGAGGAACTCGACGAGACGCCCGGGAGCATTCTGCTCGGTCTGCGCCTCGACCGCGACATCCCAGTACTGCGCCTTCGGCAGACACTCTTCGAGATACCGCGCCGCGGACGTCGCATGCGAAGCGTCGCGGCCCGGAACAATCAGCGCCGGTGTCGGCAGCTGGAGCAGATCCTCCGGTTCGGCGCCGGGCGCCGTGTCGCGATCGAACAGCGTGCGCGCCATGTCCAGAACCAGCTGCGCGTACCGATCGACATCCTGCCGTGCGTAGGATTTGGCGAACTGGGGATCGCGGCGCAGCACAGAGACCCACGGCCCGCCGCGCGGGTCCTGTCCGAACGATGTCTCGCTGCCGGTCGCGAGCGCGACGACCGCGTCGAGCCCGTGCGTCTTGACGTAGGCGACGTGGTCTGTGAACCGCCGGTGACTGCTGATGCGGTACTTCGCGCCGCCGACCGGCCACCAGAGCAGCAGGCTGAGCGTCGTCTCGGGATGCGCCACACCGAACGCGATCGCGCAGGAGCATCCCATGCAGCCGCCCATGATGTGTGCGCGCGTCACGCCGAGATGATTGAGAAGCCCGCGACCCTGTCGAACGTAATCGGCCCACGTCACACGCTCGAGGCGGCCATCGGACTGTCCGGCTTCCCGGCGATCGAACACGATGCAGGTGTATCTCTGCGAGAGATGCTCGAGCACTTTGATTCGCGCGTAGATGCCGAGCGTCGTCCACTTGTCGAGCGTCGCGTCGAAGCCTCCGGGCGAGAACATGAGCAGCGGCGTGCCGCTGCCTCTCACTTCGTATCGCGTCGTGATGCCGTCGATGACTGCCGTCGCCACGCGACCTCGCTTCGTGATCAGGCTCTGGGTGCCGGCGCGGCCCCGCGAAGCGGCCGGGCGGCGCGCACATCATCGCACAGCGCTCTGATCGCGTTCAGAGCGGTCGCGCCAACGTTCGCGTAGCGGTCCACCTTGTCGTCGACCGCGGAGGCGAGGTAGCCGATCGCGGCCGCGACGGATCGAACGCGGCCGTCGAGCCATGGGCCGCCGCCAAGTCCGCCCACAACCGGGATTCGCACCGCGCGGACGACCTCCGGACCCGCGACCGGGCCCGAGTGGCGAAAGTCGAGCAGCACGGCGCCGGCGGCCTCGAACTCGGTCGCCTCGCGCACGAATCGGTCGATCGCCGGCGCATCGTGATCCATCGCGCCGCCGAATTGCGCCCACACCGGGATCTCCGCCCGAGTCACGGCGCGGACGATGTCGACCGAAGACGCGGCGACATCGATCTTGACCAGATCGGCGCCGCCTTCGCGGACCAGACGCGCGGCGGCGCGCACGGCCGCGGCGCCGCCTTCCCGCAGCGGCGCCAGAGGAACGTCGCAGCTCACGAGCGCGCGGCTCACGCCGCGGCGGACCGCCTGACAGACGAGGATCATCTGATCGACCGTGATATCCAATTCGCTGGCGTGACCCCACATCGTCACGCCAACCGAATCGCCGGCCGAGACGAGGTCGACACCGGCGCGATCCGCAATCAGCGCCATCTGGTAGTCGTACACCACCACGCCGACGATCTTCCGCCCTTCCTGCTTCAAACGCTGCAGCGCAGGCACGGTCATTTTGCCGCTCATTGTCCTCCGTTGTGGCACAGCCGGACGTCGCGTGAACCGATCGGCGCCATCACGACTGCAGCTCTCGCGGTCGGCACAGCGGATATCTTGGCGTCGCGCGATGTCGCGCAGCAACCTGTGCCTGTCGAATAGCCCATGGCCTGGCCACTTGACGCGCGCCAACACTCGGCAGGCCGCCGCCAGGACCCTCGGTCGGCCGGGCGGAGGGTCGGTCGATGGACTTGACGTCGCTGGATCGCCAGTCATGGCGCAGCGCCATGCGACCCGCGAGAAGGTGAGGCTCGAGTGCGCCGACGATGCCGATGACGCCGAAAATTAGCTTCGCCGGTCCGGTACGTCGTGAAAGCGCCCCACGTCTCGACGAGAGCAGCGGCGTCACCGTTCGGCTATCGCCCCGTGTTCCCGAGATTCGCCGTCGGGTTTTCGCACAGGACGGGATGGGCTGGCCGCGCGGCGCGTGCCGCGCGGCTGGGTCTCACCTGATCGGGACTACTGTCGGGGCGATGACGGTGACTGCGTTACCGGTACGCGAGGGCCGTAGTGCGGCGCCGATTGGCCGACCTCGAGAGCGCCGAGGTCAGGGGCGCCCCCACCGAATCCGTCGGTAATGTTCGGCAGGATCATCCCTCTGTCGACGGCCGCCGACCCCGGCTTGAGTCTGAAGTCGAACGATTCGGCTTTGTAGACTTTCTGGACCGTCGCAACGTCCTGCGCATCGAGCCTCGGCACGTTCATGAACACGTCGTAGTCGACGAGGACGCTGTGCTCGTCTTGATGCGTCGCGCGACTGTACTCCTCGAGCGTCTTGAACTGGCGCGTCTCCAACCC
>Ga0075435_100002618_pt1 | contig 11989 bp, 8 predicted proteins | sample RhiMethybrSRZTD4_FD_75302 | JGI IMG/M metagenome (GOLD analysis project Ga0075435, IMG submission 75302) | Populus rhizosphere microbial communities from Tennessee, USA - Rhizosphere MetaG P. TD hybrid SRZTD4 | ecosystem: Host-associated > Plants > Roots > Rhizosphere > Soil | place: USA... | reverse complement strand
TCCGCGACATGGCTGCAATGCATAAACCCAGTCTCACGCGGAGAAACCCGGGGAGCCGTTACTCCGGGAATTGCATCGCCTGCAGGTCGGCCATTACCCATCGAGAACTTCAGGGCAAGCCCCGATTTACGTCTGCAGCATCTCAGACACAAAAACTAAGCTCCAACAACTCTCCGCGAAATTTCGAGACGGCCACGATCTGGATCGGCGAGCCAACTCACGTAACGGATGATGGAGAATTTGGCCCGATTAGGACACAAGACCGGCCGCACAGTTCGAGTTGCCGCGCAAATTTTCGCGCTCGGCGCTAACGGCGCCGTCGTTTGCACTCTCCTGCTTGCCGCGGGGATGGTCTGGGTCGTGCGTGATATGCCTGTGGCGAACCACAAGGAAATCAATCCGCCGGGATTTTTACTCGAGGCTGCAAATGGCGCGCCGCTCGGGCGCGTGGGTCCCATTGGAGATCCCCAACCAAACTTTCCTGACCGGCTGGTTAAGGCCGTGCTCAGCGTCGAGGATCGGCGCTTCTATCAGCACTGGGGTGTCGACGTTCGCGCGCTGGGCCGCGCTGTGCGCGCAAACTGGAGGGCCGGTGAAATTCTCCAAGGTGGAAGCACGATCACGCAGCAACTGGCAAAGCTGCAGGTGGTTGGTGACGAGCGCAGCCTTTTGCGCAAGCTACGCGAGGCACTCGCAGCGTTGCGGCTGGAACAGCGACTGAGCAAGTCCGAGATTCTGACCCAATATTTAAACACGGTGTATTTGGGCCGCGGCGCTTACGGTATGTCCGCCGCCGCCCGCGTTTATTTTGACAAAAGCTTGTCCGAGCTGGGGCTCGCAGAGACGGCCCTACTCGCGGGCTTGATTCAGGCGCCCTCGCGCTACGACCCAGGCCGAAACCTGCCTGGCGCGCGTCGCAGGGCGAATGTGGTGCTAAACGCCATGGTGGAAGCGGGCGTTATCGACCGGAGATTGGCAGATCAGGCGAAAGCCCAACCCGCGACGTACAAGGGGTCCTCCACGACGACCCTTGCGCGCAGCTGGTTTGCTGACTGGATCGCCAACCATGAATCGTCGAAGCTCACAGGATCGCGGGATCGCGTGATGCGCATCCGCACGACCCTTCAACCCGAGCTCCAGAAGCTCGCCGACCGGACTATCATCGACGTGCTCAAGCGCGAGGGCGCCGTTCGCGGGGTCACGCAAGGCGCTCTCGTCGCCATGCGGCCGGACGGATCAGTGGTCGCCATGGTCGGAGGGCGGGATTACGATGAGAGCCATTTCAACCGGGCTGTCGATGCCAAGCGGCAGCCGGGATCCGCCTTCAAGCTGTTTGTTTATTTTGCCGCCCTCCAAAACGGCTATCGGCCCGACGACAGGATCGACGCCCGACCGGTCAAGGTAGGGCAATGGGAGCCTGAAAACTACGGCGGCCAGCAGTATGGACGGATGAAGCTGTCACAAGCGTTTGCTCATTCGGTCAATACCGCGGCCGTGCGTCTTGCCATGACCGTCGGTTTGGAGGAGGTGACAGCCGCTGCACGCAAGCTCGGGCTGGATGCGCCGCTCTGGGAAGTTCCAAGCATGGCTCTGGGCACCAATGAAGTCAATTTGCTTAACTTGACCAGCTGCTTTGCTGCTGTTCGCGCTGGGCGAGCGAAACTCGAGCCATGGGGAATAGCCGCCGTAGCGGCCGAGGAGCGGGGATGGCATTCTCTGGGGCCACCACCTGCGGGCTCGGACCAGGTCCTTCCGCACCAACAAGAACTCACGATGCTCTTGCGTGCTGTCGTCAATCGCGGCACCGGACGCGCCGCGGCGCTCGATGATGACGACGTGGCAGGCAAGACCGGCACCAGCCAAGACCACAGGGATGCGTGGTTTGTCGGGTTCAACAAGGCTCTGGTGGTCGGGGTCTGGGTTGGCAACGATGACCGCAGCCCAATGAAGGGCGTTACTGGAGGATCATTGCCTGCTGAAATATGGAACCGCTTTGTCGTAGCGGCGAAGCCTCTAGTGGACCGGCTGGGCGAGCCGGCAACACTCGAAGCGCCGATGCATCCATTGCCGACACAGCAGCCCCAATGTGATCAAGCAGCGTGCGCGGCCGCTTATCAGTCATTCCGGTCTTCGGACTGCACCTATCAACCTTATAGCGGCTCACGCCGTCTGTGCGACAAGGCCAATTCGCAAATGGCCGCAAGGCCCGAGAGCAGCAACTCCAGTCACGAAACCGAGCTTGCCCACCGGGAGAATTCCTCCAGCAATCGAACCGCAAAAGTGACGACGCGCGCGTCAAGCAGGATGGGACTGCGCGGGGCAGGCACCGGTGCAAGTTCGCTGGCCCCTGGTGCCGAACCGCGTGCTAGATCCTTTGGGCCGGCCAACTTCGAGAGCAGGTTCTAAGGCTCGCCGGCCCCCAGGAAGCGGTGCTCGAGCCGACCGATGCGAGGCTCTGTCTCACCTCCATCGATCTCAATGCTGCCGAGGAGTTGCATTGAGGGCAGCCCAACCATCTGCCTCATGCCAATCAACTCATTCCATCCGCGCGTTCCAATGCTCGGGGAGCCATCCGGTCTGGGTAAATGAGGAAAACGGAAAGCGCCTGAAACGCAGAGGGGGAACAGGGTTTCTCAGGGATTGTCCCGATTGTATCGCGCAGCTGATCGGCGTTAGTGGGTGAACTTTAACAAGGGAGATGCCCATGAAGACGCTCTGCATCGTTGCCATCATCGCCGCATTCAGTGTGGCTGGTGCTCTGCCGATAGGCACTGTTATCGGCTCAAGCAGCGCATATGCTGCGCAAAGTGGAAAGATCAAGAAGAAGCATGGATACTCCGGGCAAACGACCGGAAAGAAGCACGCAAAGAGTAAGACAAAGCGAGCGGCCCCTCAGATGTAACGAGCACATCGGCGCGTCGCATTGGCTGTGGTGCATCCCACGAAGTAATTGCTGCCACGCGGCATCCCTTCCTGCCGGATCCGCTCGTCAAACGGCAAGGGGCTCCAAGGGGGCTCAATGTGGGGCGGCGGCTAGTAGAGACTAAACCTGTCTCGGTGCCTCAGGAAATCGGACGCCCACGCACGTTCGTGTCTGGCGGGGGACTGCCAGTGCTTTTTCATAGCGCGCCGTGACGCAGACCGCTTATGAGGGGTGTCGGCAGAGGATGAGGGCGGCTCGCCGGGTGCGACATCGTCGGAATGCCCAGTCCATTCGGGCGGAGTCCATTCGGGCGGAACGGATACTCCGCCCGCTGCGGTCGTCGTCACGGTCCGCGTATTATTGGTTACGTGAGTGGGCTTTCGACTGGCGGTGAGCTTCGTTCTGCCGCTCCGTGCCAGCAGAACGTCGGGGATGCATTGTTGGCTGTGGCTGAGGCTCTGGCCTGACGGGCAGGGGACGCCGCAGACTTTATTGGGATAAGCCTGGACCAATGCCAGCAAGATGTCGTCGGGTTTGTCGATCGGGAGCTTGGCGTTGACGCGGTCAGTGAAAACCTTCATGGCCTGACGCGTCGACTTGGTCCATCCGCCGTTGAGTTCGCCCGCATAGCACCCGACGCGCTTGAGCTCTTTCTGAAGCTCGCGTCCGATGGCATCGCGGCCGCGCGGGTTGAGGGGCTGGCCGAGGGCGAGGGAGCGTTCCGCCGGGCGCTCGACGATAGTCACGATCGTCGGCTCGATGAGCGAGGGCGATGGCGCTTCATCGTGCCTGATCGGCGAACTGCTCGAAGATGGCGAATTGGATCCCTGACCTCCTTGTTGCACCTGATCGAGCAGATCGGGCGTGTCCCTCCCCGACGACATCACACACCCTGCGACGGAAAGCCCGGAGAGCAAGAGAACAACATGACCGGCAGTGCTCATGCTCGGAGCCTCCGCTGTGCCTGGATCTGTGTGGATGATCTTGAAGCGAGTGAGCGGCGGTGGACATCGGTGGCCACCCCGAAGCGGCGCAGCACCTTCCCGCATATGCACACGCGGTATGAAACTAGAGGGATGTACGGCCAGCCTGCCGAGCGCGGCCGGCGAGGCGCGTCGGCATGGGAAGCAATTTTGAGCGTGCTCCAAGGAGGGCCGCCCGATCTTGCCGGTCCCGGCCGGCAATCTGTAGCAACGCTGGAGCTTGTCAGAAAAGTGCGTCGACGATGAGCGCTGTCGAGCGCGATCTGGAACGCGGTTCCAAAGCCGGCGCGAGCGGCGCTTGATCGATCACCGCGGCGGACTACGAAAGTCGGCGGGGATAACCCAACGAAGGGCCAACGGGTTCGTCGTAGGGCTCGCGCGACAAACAAGGGTCTGTCGGTTGTCGATTTTCAGAAGGATGTGCCCGTCACGGTCGCCGCTCCGTCGAGCGAGGGTTCGTCGCCGAGATGCCGATCAGGCGATCCCATGAGGCGCTTGGGCTTGTTGCGCGATGAGAGGGGCAAGCCCACGCGCCTGGCCATATCCCGTGTCCCTGACAGTTCACGGGGTCGGACGGATCAGACGGAACGAAGAGTGGGATTGATCCAGCCCCACATCATTGCTTGTTCCAGATGTCCGGTGGCCGTGGCGCGCTGCGTTTAGGCCGCTGGTTGGGAGCGGTCTTCTTTTCTTCGGCGGGGGGCACCACCACCGGCACAACAGGCGCGCTCGCCTCTTTTGCCAACGTGAAGTTCTTTGCGCCGGACATGTGGAACATCGGCTGCTGCTTGTTGAGCGTCAGGTTCGTCACTTCTTGGGAGATGAAGTCACCGAGTGCGAGGACGCTTACTGAACCATCCGCTTTGCGCGCCTTGCCTTCGAGACCCTCGATGACCGCATAGGTGAAGGCGCCGTGCGCTAGGTTCTCGAATTCCCAGGACACGGTCTCGGTGTCGGTGGCAGAAAACACGATGATGTTGGCGTTGGCGGCGTCGTTGACGAGGCGGGTGTTATAGGCTCCGCCGGAATGGCAGGTGTCGACGAACATGAGGCGGCGTCCGAGCGTCTTTTGCAGGGCGCTTTGAAATGTGTTCCAGGGGACGACGGTGGACTTGCGCCACGACTGCCCCGCTAACTCAGCTCCCTCAGGCAGAAACAGATAGTCGGCGCCGCGGTCGTCGGTCACGCCGTGGCCGGCAATGAACACCACCGTTGTGTCTGCCGATCCGGCCTTGCCCAGCATGTCTTCTAGCGCGTCCTCAATGTTCGCCTTGGTAGGCGGCCTGTCGCCGCCACTTGCGAGCAGCAAGGACTTTACATCATTGTAGAGCGGTCCCGAGTACTTCAGCAATGCGTCGCGCAGGGCACGAGCATCCTTGCCCGCATAGCGAAGATCGCAGGGTTGGTTGCCGTTGGTGCCACAGGTTGGCGGCAGCTGGGTATACTTGTCCACGCCAATGGTCAGCACGTAGAGTGTGCCGCTCTTGTCGAGCGCTCCGGCCTTGTCACGATACAAAACGAATTCGCGCGCGGTTTGCCCAACCTTGTTGCGTGCTACGATGCGGATGTTGTTCTCGCCCTGTTCCAGCGGCACCTCAACGTTGCGTTCAGGCGTCGGCGTCGCTGCCAACCGAGCCGTGGCGTTGCGCATCGCTGACGTGGTTGCCTGCCGGCCGTTCACGAGCACCTCGATGGCTTCGATCGGCTCAGCATTGGCTTCAACCTTCAAGCGCACCTCGACGAAGGGCGTGATTGCGTGGCTCTTATCCGCCGGCGACGCGATAGCGAATGCCGGGGGCCTCCGTCGGAGCAGAGCCTCAAGCGAGAAGTCCGTTCCCCGCGCCTGAGCTACGGCCGCAGTGGCGCTCGCCAAAACGATGGAGCGCTCGACGATATCGGGTCGATAGAAGTGTTCGCGCAGCTGAGCCGCGGACACATATTCGGCGGCTTGCTCCGAACCCTTGTTGATCTGCCAGCCAACAATCTTTTCGCCGTTAGGAGATGATGTGTAATAGCCTTGCGGCGTCCACATCACCCACTCGCCGTCCGAACCATAAAACAGCGTGACGATGAGCTCGCGCGTAGCCAGGTTCCAGAGGCGGACGGTTTGGTCCGCGCTACCCGAAACAAGCAGGCGCCCATCGGGGGACGGTGCCACCGCCCAGATTTCGCCTTCATGGCCGACGAAGTCGCCAATGCGCTTGCCGGTAAGGTCGTAGGCGATGAGCCAGCCGTGATCACCGGCCGAGATGATCATTTGACCATTGGGGGAGAAGGTGTAGGCCCGATGTTGGTACCCATTGGTCGTGTCCCGCTCGATCGAAACTTGCTTTTGCCCATCCTTTTTCACGTCAAGAATGGCGTCTTGTCCAAAGGGGCCACCCTTGCGGTGAGCAAGTTCAAAGGCTCCGTACTTGGTGATACCGCGGAACCAATCCGTCACGATTGGTTGCGTAAGCTTCTCCGGTAAACCAAGCACCTGGGTCCCCCGAGGCAGGGGCGTAAAGCCCCGATCACCGTCATTCACGGGGTCCAACCGGTCGGGCAACCGCAGTTGGATATCTAGGGGACCTCGATCATTGAATGAGCGGAAAAACGAAGTCGTCCCAGACGCAATACGCCGCCCATCAGTTGCTACGCCAACGGCCCACACCTGTGCGCCCTTGCCCACGAGTGTTTGTTTCGTCTCGCCGGTCTCCAAGTTCCAGACAAGGATTTGCGACTGGTTTCCGCCGGCGGTGCCAGCGAAGCGGCCGTCTGGGCTCAACGCCCCCGCAATCACGCTGTTGTCGTGCTTCTTATAGGTGATGATTTCCTTGCCGGTTGCCACCTCCCACACAAAGCATTTATTGCCATTGCCGATGCTGCCGGCTAACAGCCGTTTCCCGTCCGGGGTGAAGCTGAGTGGACCAACCTCCGCGCGTTGGTTGGCAAGGGTCCGCAAAAATTGCCCGGTGGTACCGTTCCACAGGCGGATCTCACCGTCGATGCTACCCGAGGCGATGGTTCCATCCGCCACGGAGACTGCCAACCGATAGACCTTGGCCTTGTGCCCGGTCAGCGTCGCAATCTCTTTGCCGTTGTCGACCGACCACAGCTTGAGGGTCGTGTCGATACTGCCCGTGACCGCGCGCGCTCCCTCGCGCGTGAATTCACTGGCGTAAATGACATCCGTATGCCCTTGCAACCGATGCAGCAGCCGACGCCCCTGTACATCCCAGATTATGGCGGTGCGATCGGCGCTGCCGGAAATGAGTAGCTTGCCATCGCGCGAAAAGGCGACCGAATTCACAACGTCGCCGTGGCCCCTGAGCAATGCCACAAGCTTGCCGCTCACGAAGTCATAAAAACGAATATCCCCGACCTCATTATCCCGAACGCCGTGGCCGGGTGCCATGAAGCCGCCTACTGCCAACCAGCGTCCATCGGGCGACAAAGCTATCGTGTAGACCACACCTTCGGGGCCCGGACCAATTTGGCCGCGAATCGTCCGAACGGTCGCGCCCGTCTGCCAGTCCCAAACGCGAATCAACTTGTCGAGCCCCGCGGAGACAATTTGTTTGCCGTCTGGTGTGAAAACGAGGCCTTTGATGGTTGTCATATGCCCACCGGTATCAAGCATGAGGCGGGGCGTACTCTCGACGGCCGACCGCATCGCCTGACCCAGGACCGCAACCATTGTCCGCTCGGTGCCATCCCGAGAAGCGCGCAGCAGCACCTGAGCGCCTGGTGATCGTCCTTGGATGGCCGCGACGAACTCTTTCACACCTGTGATATCTAAACCGTCGAGCGACAACAAAACATCTTGCGGCGCGACACCGGCCCCCGCAGCGGGCCCGCCCTCGACGATCCTGACGACACGTACACCGTGACCTGGAGGAAGCCCAAGCTTGTCGGCCTCCTCCTTTGTGAGGTCTGCGACCTCTACACCCAGCTGACCCTTCTGTTGGCTCCCATCGGGAGCCGCCCCTTGTGCTCGCGCCGTTACCAGGGAAAAACCCAGCACGATAAGCGCGCCGAGAACCAATAGGCCAATCCCCCACACCCGTCGCATGGCTCGCCCCGACCTACCTCACCGTCGCCCGTGTGTAACACATTGGCGTCCCCCAGCAAGGCGTCGAGGCTGTCAGCGAATGACGTTCAGATTGGAATCTCTGGAAAAGTCCGGCGGCACTCGCAAACCGGCTGTGGCGGAGCTGCGACACGCCCTGCACTTCGGTCGAAGATGGTGGCGCATGGGGTGGGGTGCAACAATCAGCACTGGGCCGCCCCCCCCGCACCTCTGGTTCGCTGCCGACGAGGAGCGGGTGGACCGCCGCTTAAGTCGGCGACGGCCGTGGGAGATGGGTACGACCGCCGGGTATAATGAGCTATGGCCTAAGACCTCCTGCGGTTTTCGGCGCGTCGTGAGCGCATTGAGCGTAGGGCGTCGACCTGGGTGGGGTGATTGCGCCCCAATCGCCGAAGAGGCTGCGGCGGCGCGGTGAAAGGGCTAGCTGGCCGCTCAACAGGCGGCAACGCTCCTCGCTCCTGCAGCGCGTCGCGCCGGGCCGTGGGTGATCTGCCGCGCGGCGGCATCAGCCGCTCCCGTGGGTACGGCGGACCGGCACACCTAACCCTTATCCGCCGATGCGCGTCAGGGGCGTTGTCGATTGAGTGAGGCGAGGAATTCGTCGGCGATCGGTCGCCACCGGTCAGGATAAAGTCGCAGCAGGTGACCGTCGCCTGGAACACCGTGGAGAAGCTCGAAGCGCGCGCGGCCGCCGGCTGTGACGAATGCCCGATAGTATTCGCGGATCAGGGCTTCCTTGTAGAGACGGTCGTTGTCTGCATACAACCACAGTTGCGGGACTTGGTCGGCGGCGCCGCGGCCAGCATTGGCATAGTAGAGCGTGGTGACCGGTCCGTACGGGTACCAGCCGCCGGAGAAATTCACGACGCCCATCACCTCGCCGGGCTTGAGGCCGGCATAGTGCATGGCAAGAAACGCGCCGCGTGATTGGCCAGCGAGCAGCACCGGCCCCGGCCGTACTCCTGGCAGCTTGCGGCCATAGGCGATCGCCGATTGGAGATCCGCGACGGCTTGGGCGATGCCGGCCGAAACATCGATGAGACGACCCTCATGATCGCGCCCGAAGTCCTCCTCGCCATTGATGCCCTCCGATCTGCCGCGTCCACGGCGCATGAACGCCAGCACGGCAAAACCGTTGTCGCGAAGCCAATGTGCTTCGGTCGAGAACGACCAGGTCCTCAGCTGATTGCGGCCGACGTCGGATCCATGGGTAAATATCGCGAGCGGCGCCGGGCCGAGGCCGGTCGGCGGATAGTACGTGGCTTCGAGCAAGATCGGCCGCGTGCCATCGGGAGTGCGAACCGTCAGATGCGGAATAAATACGCGCTCGCCTGGCCACGGCCAATCCATGGGTCGGTCACCCGCGGCAAGCCGTGCTGGATCGGTGCGGACCAGTGTTCCCGAGGTGACGCCCCCGGATTTGAGGGTCGCGGTCAGGTACAGCCGGTCCGGACCATCGAAGGCATATCGGAAGGTGCGAAATCCCGTCATCGTCAGCACGCCGCCGACGATCGTCGCTTCGTCCCGCCACCATTCTCGATTCATGTTGTAGAATGCCGAGTCCGCTTGTGCGAAAACCACGTTCGCACGCCCATCGGGTTTGACGCGTTCGACCACGAGAATATGCCTGTCGTCCTGCCAGGTCCCGATCCAGGCGCCGTGAAAGCGGGCGATCTGAAGCGGCACATCGGGTCCTGGCATCTCCATGTCGAACGTGTCTGGCAGTGGGACGATGGTCTCAGGATCAACAGATATCGGCTGGGCCAGAGCGTTGTGCATCCAAATCGACAATAGCGTCGCGACGAGGAGCAAAGGTCTTGGCATGTTCCAGCCGAAGCGCAGTTGCATCCCGCTACGGCCACCAATCTGGCCTGGGGCGGGGATCGCAACTCCTTGGCCGCAGCGGCCCGCGCGATCGTCGCCTTCAGCGCCAAGCACCCGCGCGTTCAATTCATCGTCAAAGATGGGGTCGGGGGTAAGGTCGCTGCCTTGGTCAAGGAAGAGCCCGTCCATTTCGGCAGAAGCGGCGGAACGACCTCGGATCCTGAGCTGGCCGTGCGCCAGCTGATGCACGACCGCATGCATCCTGTCTATCTGTCGCCACATCCATTGGGATCGTAGTGCCAAGATCAGCATTTACGGTCTATCCGCGCATCCTCTCATTTCTGATGGATGAGGAGAGTGGGTGCGTCAAGTCGCGGATGAGGCGCTTCGCCAAGCTGGCCTGCCCAAGGGTGCCACGAGCGAGGCGACGTACATGTCGGCAGCCGTTGGCGGTACGAGCGGGGCGTGGTGTCGCCGTGCTGGCGTCCATCGCCATCGAGTCCCAGGCAAGAGCAAGCTGCGATCCTTGCGCGGTGCTTCCTTTTCCAGGCCAAGGTCGCGCTGGCTCATGGTCTCTTGCGGAATTCGGCGCGGATCGGCAGCTCCATGCGGAAGGTCGAGCCTTTGCCAAGCCTAGACGTTACCCAGATACGGCCACCGTGCATCTCGACGATCTCTCTGGCGATGGCGAGCCCAAGGCCCGTCCCGCCTTTGGCCTTGGTGTTCGAGTTATCGACCTGATGGAACTGATCGAAGATGCGCATCCGATGCTCTTCGGGGATGCCCGGCCCAGTGTCTGCCACGGTGATGGCGAAGTGGTTATTCGCGGCCGTGGCGCTCACGCGCACCTCGCCCACATCGGTGAACTTGATCGCATTACCGACGAGGTTGAGCAGCACCTGGGTGAGCCGCTGTTCGTCGCCGAGCCCCGCGGGCATGGATTTGGTCACTTCGGTCTTGAGCGCGAGCTTCTTGTTCTGTGCGAGCGACTCGGTTGCGGCGCGCACCGTCTCGACGACGCTTTCGACCGCGTACTCCGCCATATCGAGGGTGAACTGGCCAGATTCGATCTTAGCAATGTCAAGCACCGTGATGATGAGGCCAAGGAGGTGCTTGCCGTTGGAGCGTATGCGCCCAAGCGCGTCTGTGGACTTCGGGCCCTGGGGCTCATAGAATCCCTCCTGCATGAGCTCGGCATAGCCGAGGATGGCCGCGAGCGGCGTGCGCAGTTCATGGCTCATGTTGGCGACGAACCGCGATTTGTGCTGGCTGGCAACCTCGAGCTCACGGCTCTTTTGCGCAATCTCCTCGAAGAGCCTGGCATTCTCTAGCGCGATCGCGGATTGATCAGCGAAGCTCTTGAAGCTCTGCATGAGACGGACAACAGACCGAGGGAAATCGCCCGGCCGACGTCGCTGCAGGACGAGCGCACCAAGCGGGCCATCGCCGCTAAGCAGGGGGACGATGAGCGCCGCGCGGAATCCAGCCGCCATCGCCGCATCGCGAAGGGGGTTGCTCGGTCGTTCGAGGACGTCGGGCAGCTGCAGGGGTTCGCGCTTGCCAGTGGCCTCGCCGAGCCCAGTCTGTCCAGCGCCGATATCGAGTTTTTGGTACCCAACGATGACCTCCTCATTGAGCCCGGTGGTCTCGCCGAGCTCAAAGCGACCGTTGCGATAGTAAAAGATTGATCCTGCGTCGGTGCCAGATAGTTCGACCGCACGGTCAACAATGGTCTTGAGCACCAGTTTGAGGTCTAGACTAGAGTTGAGCTCACGGCCCGACCGACCTCGCCCAACGCGGTAAGATCACGATTGCGCGCCTGCGCTTGTTCAAAGAGCCGCGTGTTTGCGATCGCGATGACGGCTTGGTCTGCAAAAGTTTCAAGGACGGCAATTTGCTCTTCCGTGAACGGCTGAACCTCGCTCCGGCGCTGAAACATACAGCCGATGGCTTGCCCGTCTCGCAACAGCGGGATGCCGAGGGAGGTCCTTTGATTCAATCTAAGCGCCATCTGGCTGCCCAGTGGAAATTCATCGCGCTCTCGGGGAAGATCCAACACATGGACTGGAGCCTTATCGAGCACGCACCGACCCGCGACGCAGCCGCGGCCAATGGGGGCTCCGTCGACATCCATGGCCATTGGACCGTAATGCGCCCTCACTTTGAGATAATTGCCCTCTTTGAGAA
>Ga0075435_100002616_pt1 | contig 12002 bp, 14 predicted proteins | sample RhiMethybrSRZTD4_FD_75302 | JGI IMG/M metagenome (GOLD analysis project Ga0075435, IMG submission 75302) | Populus rhizosphere microbial communities from Tennessee, USA - Rhizosphere MetaG P. TD hybrid SRZTD4 | ecosystem: Host-associated > Plants > Roots > Rhizosphere > Soil | place: USA... | reverse complement strand
GGCAGTCGAGGCCATCATCCATCAGCGCACACGTGCAACGGCCTGCTTGTTTCGTGGCTAGGGCCGTCGCTTTCTCGCGAAGTTCCATGAGGACCTCCCGTCGAATTCAGGATGCCTCGGCTCCGCGACGTGCATATGCCAGAAGGGTGAAGACTCGATATCACGCGTTGTAGGATTTATACGGCAGTCCCTGCTCTCCTGGCATGGGCCTTGCCGGTCTCACGTCCATGCCCGGCCCTCGATATCGAAACTGCCGAGATCAATCCCGCCACGCTCAGCCATCGGAGACTCGGATGAACTACCGGAATGTCGTCTTGTTGCTCGATTCAGCGCCACTGACGTGGACGAGCCAGGAGGATCGGCATTTTCGCCTCTGTCGAGCGCTGGCCGAGGGCGGGAGGAACTCCCGTGCTGGTCTTCGCTGAGCCGCTACTTCCGCATATTGAGTCCAGACTACGGGCCAGTGGGGCCGTCATCAGGGTGATCAGCTACGCACGGGGGGCCCTGCACTACTATCGGGAATTGCGGAAACTCGTGAAGGCGTACTCCATTACGGTGGCACACATCGTCTTCTTTGACTACTTCAGCGCGCTGCCATGGATCGCTCGGCTCAGCGGGATTCGTCGGGTCATCTACGAGATGCAGAACAACGGGGAGTTCCGTGCCCGATCGTGGAAACGAGCCCTGCTCCGACTTCGTACGCAGGTCATGACGTATCCAACCCGGAGAGTTGTTGCCAGCTCCGCATTCGTCAAGGAGCAGCTGGTGAACGCGGGTGTCGAGGAAGCGAAGGTCACGGTGCGATATCTGGGGGTGAACACCGAGCGATTCACACCAGATCCGGGGGCGCGGACCCGATGGGCAGAACAGTTTTCCGTCGGCCCCAATGAGCTCATCTTGTCGACCGTCTCCTACCTCAGGCCGTTCAAGCACCCCGAGGTGCTGGTTCAGACCTGTCACGAACTTGCGGCGCGAGGTATTCCCGCCCGGCTCTTCGTCGCGGGCGACGGGGAGATGCTCCCCGACCTCAGGACACTCAGTGCCCGGCTGGGTGTCGCCGATCGGATTTGTTGGCTCGGGAATGTCGCCGAGCCGAGGGTGCTGCTGCAAGCCTCAGATATCTTCCTCCTGGCCTCGGTGGGCGAGGCGTTCGGGCTGGTGCTGGCGGAGGCGATGGCCTGCGGGGTTCCCATTGTCGGAAGCCGCAGCGGGTCGCTCACGGAAGTGGTAGAGGAGAAGGAGACGGGCCTGCTGGCCCCTCCACACGATGCATCGGCGTTCGCAGACTCGATCGAGCAGCTGGCACGGGACGGGCGGTTGCGAAAGGACATGGGACATCGGGCTCTCGAGCGTGTCCGGCAGAACTTCACGGTCGACCGTGATGCCGAGGGCACGCTCGGGATGTATGCAGTACTGTGAGGCCTCACGGAAGAGAGGCTGGCTGCGCCTCGCGCGAGGATAGCGCTCGGTGAATCGAATGATCGTAAGACGGCTGACCCTCGTCGTCGCCGTCGTCTTGGCTCTGATCACTTCCGCACCGGGTGAGCAGCGCTGGCGTTGGCGTACCCTCGGGCCCGGCGGAGGGGGAGCGCTGTTCCATCCCACGGTCAGTCCCCATGACCCGCGCATCGCCCTCGTCGCCTGCGACATGACCGGGAACTACATCACCACCGACGCCGGAGGTCGCTGGCGTAGCTTCAACCTGGGCGCACCCGTCGAGTTCTTTCTCTTCGATCCGATCGACCCACGCCTGATCTATGCCAAGGCCGGAGTGCTATTCCGCAGCTCCGACGGGGGGACGACCTGGGCTCGATTCTTTCCGAGCGCGATCACGAAGATCACGATGGGCGACGACCACGCATCCCCGATGTTCCATGTCGCTCGCGGGGCGCGCGGCGAGATTGGCGCAATGGCCATCGATCCCGAAGACTCGCGCGTCGTGTATGTCTCGGTCGACTCCGCCCTCTGGCTGTCCCGCGATGGTGGCGCCAGCTGGCAGGAGGCAGGTGACCTGCCTGGCCGGCCGCGACGAATGTGGATCGACCCGCGCTCGAGCAAGGGCGACCGCACCCTGTACGTCGCGGGTCGAGATGCGATCTCTCGTCGGGAGGCTGGCAACTGGCGCACGGGGGCGTCCCCCGGAGTCCTCACGGATGTGACGGGGTCTCCGCCACGCTTCTACGCCACCGCGGCCGGCACCATCTTCGTGTCAAGAGATGGCGGCATGACTTGGAGCCGCTCTTCCTTGCCGGGCTTCCAGGGACGCGCCACCGCCATCGCGGCCAGCTCCGAGCGGCCCGACGTCGCGTACGTGTCTTACTCGGACCTTCGCGCGCCGATCCGAGCGACGAGAGGTGTCGCGAAGACCGTCGACGGCGGCCGTCACTGGACGCCCGTCTGGCGGAACGTGCGCGATGCCTGGCTCACTGAGCTATTCAATGCGGAGTGGGTCAGTAATCCCCTCGGACTCGGGGTCGCGCCCGGGACGCCCGACGTCGTCTACGCCACCGACTACGGGCGTACCGTTCGCACGCTCGACGGCGGCGCGTCCTGGGAAGCGGTCTATTCCACTCGTAAGCCCGATGGCGGCTGGACGACCACCGGCCTCGACGTCACCACGAGCTACGGTGTCCATTTCGACCCGTTCGAGCCGCAACACCTGTTCATCGGCTACACGGATATCGGTCTCTTCACGAGCGACAACGGCGGGGCGAGCTGGTACAGCGCGACCCGCCGCGGGGTCCCGCAATCGTGGGTCAACACCACGTACTGGATGGAGTTCGACCCGAACGTCCGCGGGCGGATGTGGGCGGTCATGAGCGGCGTGCACGATCTCCCGCGGCCCAAGATGTGGCGCAGTCGGTCGCCCGACACTTACGATGGCGGTGTAGTGCGCAGCGACGACGGTGGACATACGTGGCGCGTGCAGAATACCGGCATGCCGCCGACCGCCGCTACCCACATCCTGCGGGATCCCGCGGGCGCGCTGTACGTGACTGGTTTCGGGCGGGGCGTCTTCAAGTCCACCGACGGAGGAGAGCACTGGACCTTGAAGAACGTGGGCATCGGGGAAGCACAACCGCTTGCGTGGCGGCTCGCGCGCGACAGGAATGGCACGCTGTATCTCGTGATTGCTCGCCGCAGCGATGACGGCACCTTCGCGAACGCCGGCGACGGCGCGCTCTACCGATCGGCCGACGGTGGGGAGCGCTGGACGCGTCTGCCGCTGCCCCCTGGCGTCAATGGTCCCAATGGGCTGGCCATCGACCCACAGAATCGCGCGCGTCTGTACCTGGCCACCTGGGGTCGGAGCACTCCAGAAGGCGCGCAGGACGGTGGCATCTACCTTTCGACGGATGCGGGCACAACATGGCGCCGGGTCCTCGCCGAGGACCAGCACGTGTACGACGTTACGATCGACCCGCATGATCCCCGTGTCCTCTACGCGGCGGGCTTCGAGGCGGCCGCCTGGCGGTCCTCGGATCGCGGCCTCACGTGGAGCCGCATGCCCGGGTTCGACTTCAAATGGGCCCACCGCGTGATCGTCGATCCGCGCAACCCGGCCGCGATCTTCATTACGACCTTTGGCGGGAGTGTCTGGTACGGACGAGCCGACTAGGGCGTCGCGCAGGAAACAGGATGGGGTTGTCCCATGACCTATGGAGAGGGCAGGGCCGCGTCCGGTGTGTCTGCCACGCTGATCGTCGGATAGCCGCGATCGCGCCAAGCGTGGAAACCGCCTGCGAGCGGACGGACCCGTTCGATGCCACGGCGTCTCAGGATCAGCGCCACCCGGGCGCTTGAGGCCTCGTTGGGTCAAGTGCAGTAGAGAACGATGTCCCGGTCGCGCGGGACCTCCTGCTGGCGCGCTTCCAGCTCCTCGATCATCAGGTGCAGGGCGCCCGGGATGATTGCCGGCTCGCTCTCGAACTCCACCCGGTGGCGAACGTCCACCACCATGACGTCCTCCCCGCCATCGAGCTTGGCCTTCAGCTCTTCCGGCGTGATTCTCGCGATCCGAATCCGCCGCAGAAACCGCTGCCGCGCGATGTACTTCCACGCGATGTAGGCGGCGAAAGCCGCCACCAGCAGCGCGACGAGCCAACCGCCCAGACGCATCGCGTAGCCCGCCACCAGCTCGAGCTGCTCGCTGAACAGCCAGCCGAGGCCAACAAAGGCGCCGGCCCAGATGAGGCCGCCGGCGCCGGTGAAGACCACGAAGCGCGCGAAGCGCATCCGCACTATGCCCGCAAGCGGCGGCGCCGCGGTGCTGTAGCCCGGTACGAACTTGGCGATCAGGAGCGAGCGCGCGCCTCGTCGGCTGAAGGTCTCCTCGGTGCGCCGCACACACGAGTCGGGCTCGAGTGAGATCCGGCACAGGAAGCCCAGGACCCGGCCCCCTCCGAGGCGGCCGATCCAGTACCAGATGACGTCACTCACGAGCGAGGCGATCCCGGCCAAGACGAGGACGAGGACGAGGCTCAAGCGACCGGTCCCGGCCATGGCGCCGGCCGCGAGCAGCACCGGCATCGCGGGGAGTGGCAACCCGATCTGCTCTGCGAAGACCCAGGCGAAGACGACCAGGTAGCCGTAGCGGACGAGCACGTCGACGAGGTCGGTCATGGGCGTCGAGTGTAGAGAAGCGCCGTCATGCTGGCAGGCTAGTCGCCTGCTCCCACGAGGTCAAGGGACAGGGCTTCGCTCTCCGGTCGCCGGGCAGAGTAGACGCCGGCCATCAGCGCGCCTCGGGCTGGTGCGAGCGCAAGCCTACGGACCTCCGATCCACCCCGCGTATCCCGCCGCGATCGCGCCGATCGCGATGAAGAGCAGAGAAGCCGGCAACGACAGGCTGTGCAGCCAGTGAGGCCCGGTTGTGTCGGTCATGAGCCAGGTGGAGAACCACGTGAAGCCGACGGCGGCAGCGATCGTGGCCGCCGTGCGCACACGGTGGCCCCGCATCGCTCGAGGTGAAGGCGCGTCGCCCATCCGTGCCCGCTGCGTACGCAGCAGCCATAGCAGGAGCGTCCAGACGACGATTGTGAGAGCCACGTCAGGGATGATCGGACGCCATCTCATATGCCACGCTCCTGTCGTCGCCTATTCCGCACCGCGGGCAGGGCGTCTTCGAGAGCCGGTTGCCGCGGCCGTCCGTCCAGTACGGCCGAGTAGATGGGCCTACCTGCCTGGCGATGGCGCGGCTACGGCATGGGCAACTGGCAGGGGCCGGCCGTGAGCCCAGCGGGACGGGACCATTGACGACAGGATAGCCCAACGGCTACTGCGGGTGACTCCCGTAGGTGACTCGGCTGTAGTAAGGTCGCTGCTGGCCGCCCCGCTCCGTCCTCCTAGACGATGCGGCCAGGTGGGGGGTCCACTAAGTGGAGACAATCCTAGTGGTTGATGATGAGCCAGATGTCTGCGAGCTGGCCCGAGATTGTCTCGTGGCGGCGGGTTATAGAATCTTGGAAGCCCGAGATGGCGAAGAAGCGCTCCGAATCGCGGAGGCCCACGCCGAGCCGATCCAGTTGCTCCTGACCGACGTCGTGATGCCGCGCCTCAACGGCATTGAACTGGCGGGACGCCTCACCCGCCAGCGCCCTGATACGAAGGTGCTCTACATGTCCGGCTTCGCCGTCGTCGGCGCCCAAATCGAGCAACTAAGCGGTCCTGGGCTCCAGCCGGGAGACCCGATCCTGCCCAAGCCTTTCAACCCGGAGGCCCTGACTCGGAAGGTTCGGGAGGTCCTCGATCGTCCTGCTCCGTCCCGCTCCCCGTTCAGTCGTGGCCGTACTCGGCCGGACCAGTGGTGGCCATGAGCGGCTGCTAGCCAGGCGGACGAGAGGATTCACCTTGGCTGGCGGCCGTGGCTGACCGCCGCGCTAGGATGAGCGTCTGATCCGCCGGTGCGGCGAGATCGGCAGGGACTGGGACCCTCGGTCGGCTGGTGGGAAGAAGAGCGGTGCCGTCGTGACCGCAGCCAGCTACCTCCGCGGAGATCGCAAGTGGATAACGGTCAGCCGATCGAAGTCTGGGCACTCGCGGTCCCTACGGAGCTCTGAGAAAACTTCGACTCGGTCCCTTCCCGGCGAGCTGGTGACGGGGCCTAAATGGGGGAGCCAGACCACGCGAGGGGCCTTCCTGGCGCCCCGCCCGGCGCGTACCGGCTAAATTGGAGGCGTGGGATAGTGGAATATGGTCATCCCCAGTGCGGTGGCGCTTGGCGTCCTGGTGTCCGTTGGCGTGGTGGTCCTCGTGGCGTTCGTCGTCGTCTTTATGAGGCTGGAACACACGCAGAAGCGTATCGAGGAGGACCGGCCTCCGATGCCCGTCGGCTGGCCGATCTCGACCGCGGATGCGGCGCCGTCGGCGCCACCAGTGGTCAGGCCCGGCGGGCTCCGCGATCCCTGAATTTTCGCCCCGCAGTCCCAAAAGGAACCTTCGTAGCGCCCCAGGATCAACGCTCGAGTGCCTCACCGTGTACCCCGGAATGCCGAGGCATCCCATGGCCCGGATCCGTAGACTCCGGGGCCCCCATGGCGGCCCGCCTCCCTCACATCAGCCAGCCGATGGCTGCTACCCAGGTGGACAGGCCGTTCCACCACGCGGGTTGGGTATACGAGGAGAAGGTCGACGGCTGGCGCGTGCTCGCCTACAAGGACGCCGCTGGGGTCCGCCTGGTGAGTCGGCAGGGCCGGGGTCTCACGCGGCGGTTCCCGGAGCTCGCCGCGGCAGTGGGGCCCTCGAGGTGCCGACGCTCCTCCTCGACGGCGAGATCGCGGTCTTCGATCGCCAGCTCCTCTCCCGGTCCGAGTGGCTCCGCGGGCGGCCGGCTGAGGAGCCGGCGACGCCGCCCACGCTGATCGCCTGCGACTGCCTGTATGCCAGGGGCAAGGATCTGCGGAAGCGGCCCCTCCGGGTGCGGCGCAACGTGCTCGAGGAGTTGGTGGACGACCAGCGGCTGATCCTGCCGGCCCGCCGGTTGGCCCCGGATGGGTTCGAGGCCTGGGCCCAGGTGCTCGAGCGCGGCTATGAGGGCCTGGTCGGCAAGGATGAGGCCTCGCCGTACCGGAAGGGGGCGGACGCTCGCCTGGCTTAAGATCAAGCAACCGAAGTACCGCGAAGGTGAACGCGGCTGGGAGCCGAAGGGATAGAGAGACGCGATGCCACGAACCGAGGGTGCACGGTGCTGCGGGGAAGACGCGTGACGAAGGACAGACTCGCCACGCAGCCAGCCGATCTAACTCGCTTTCTGTTCGAGGCCAAGGATCACGGATATGCCGACATCCAGCGCGTCCGCCCGACGGCGGAGCGCGATCATTCCCTCACGATGGACTACGAGTCGGGGGACTGGCGGTTCCACGACAATTTCTTCGGCGGCGAGCCATACGGAGGCCGGGCCGTTGTTTTCGTGAAAGGCCGACCGCTCTGGATGATGGTCTACTACGGGTGCGTGGATGGCACGGACGCCGACGTCCAGCCAGTCTACACGTTCCTCCAGGCGGCTCTGCGCCAAGCCCCTGCCGAGCTCCCACTCCGCGGTCCCGAGGAGTTCTCGGACGGGCCCTTCACGTACCGCATGGCCGTCCACGGCACCGTCGAAAACTTCTGGGGCGAGGAGACCATTCACCGACACGGCCGACAGGTCTATGTGGCCCGCTTCGCCGGCGGACTCGTCGACCGGCGGCGTGGCGAGTGATGGACGTATCCCAAGGTCCGCCTAAGCTCCGGGATGGTCGGCTAGAAGGTCGACCCGAGCCGTGGGCCTACCGCGTGGCTGCCGAGACGCCCGGCATTCGCCCGGAGCGGAGGGGCCGCCCAGGCTGCCCTCAGGGACGAAGAAATCGGCTACTACGATTGCGGCGGATCGAGGTACGCCAACACGATCGACGACCCGTCCCAGCTAAAGGGGGGTCATTTGAACTTCACTCCCGTGGCTCCCACCGCAACGCCACGAAACCGCCCGCAAGAGCAACGACGGCAAGGCTGGCGGCCCACTCCCATCGCGAGACGGCCGCGGCGGAGATCGCCGTCACGCCACTGATGAGGCCGATCCATCCGCCGAGCTGGCTCATGATCTAGTGGAGGAAGGGTTGCCACTGCGTCCCGCGTTTGGGGGCTACGAACTCGGCCACGGGGGATTCGGCCAATTCGATAAGGACGAGGAAGGGGTAAAGATGGATCGACGACGCAATCGCCTGAAGGCCGGTCGCCCGGCACACATAGCGCCGCTCGGGGTCGGTCAGGTCAACCCGCGCCTCGTCCATGGCGTTCATCGAGTCACATAGCCCGTGGACGAAGGCACCGAACAGGTCGCCCCGGCGATGGACGTCCTCGCACACGTAAACCCCACCCGGGCGGATCCGCGGCAGAAGGGCTTCGAGCGTCACCCGCTGCATCTCAGGCTCATGCCCGCCGTCGTCAATCACAAGGTCGAGCGGCGGCAGATCGGCGGCGGCCCAGAACGCCGGGTCGGCTTGATTGCCAATGAGGATACGGACACCCGGCCGCTCGTACACCCGGCAGGACGGCTCGATGTCCACCCCGATGATAGAGCACCCAGGGCCGAAGTATTCCCGCCACATGTCCAGGCTCCCACCGCTGTACACCCCGATCTCCAACAAAGTGAACTGCCGGCCGCGGAACTTCGCCAAGTGTCGCTCGTAGGCGTCGAAGTATTGCAACCATTTCCACACCCCCGGGCCCTCTCGCCGATTGTCGAAGAATTCTCGGAGTGGGCCGGCGGTAGGGGCCGGGACCGAATCAGGCCGGATAACTGGGAGGTCAGACGCGAATCGCATCCCCGCCTTGAACCAGCGGAACAGGCGGATGGCGTGGGCGGCGGACGAGAGCAAGCGGGCGGGGGATCTCATCCGACCGCGATGCGGTCCTCGCCCGAGAAGACCGTGACTCCGCCGCCCTGACCTTCCAGCTGAGCGGTCCCTGAGGTGGTCTCCGGCAAGAGCGGGATAGCGCTGCCGAGCGATGGGCAGGCGGCCCGTAGTGCGACCCCGATGACCCCCGAGCTCACGAGGCGTGTCCTGAAGTGCGTGCACATGGAGGGCCCCCCTTCTCCAGCCGTTCGAGCGTGACCTGCACCAGCTGGGGCTATCGCCTCGAGGCCGGCTCGGATCTCGGGATCCCGGGTCGCGTGGTTCTCACGCCAGCGCTTCGCCCGGCACCGGCCGGAGCACACAGTCTGCCGGCCACGTTCTGCTGGCACAGCGGCAGTGCGAGCCTACCAGAGATGCGGGGTCGCCGTACGTACGCCTTGTGGGCGGCGTGACGGGCCTGGGGGAGGCGGCGCTGCTATGGCGGGGCTAAGTGAGCGGGATCACGCGCTCCATCACTGAACCTCGTTGCACCTGACCATCCAGGATCATCGCGCCGGATCATAGCAGGCGCCTGAATCTCTACTTCTGCGCCGACGTGTATCCCTTCGCTTGCATGCAGGTAGAGACGGAGGTAACTCATCCCGGCGCTCAGGTGGGCCACCCTGTTAATACGCCTCCCCCAGCAATGCCGCGCGCGACTCACACAAGTGACTCGGCTGTACGGCTGTAGTAAGTTCGAGCCGCTGGCCGCCCCGCCCCGTCCCTCTTAGACGACGCGGCCCGGCGGAGGACCTCTATGAACCGACGCTCGTTCGTTGGGATGATGGCTGGCGGCCTCGTCTCGACCCCACTGACGGCGAGGGCGCAGCCAGCCGGGAAGATCTACCGCGTCGCGCTGGTATTCAGTCACTCTCCGGTCTCGGTGATGGCGGGACCCAATCCGCCGCACCCCCATGCCAGGGCCTTCTTGCAAGGGCTGCGCGATCGCGGATATGTCGAAGGCCAGAACATCATCATCGAGCGACGATCGGGCGAAGGAAAGGACGAACGCCTCCGCGAGGTCATGGCCGAATTGGTTCGACTTCACATGGACGTGATCGTAGCGGCGACGAATCCAGTTGCACAGGCGGCGAGGCAAGCAACCAGCACGATCCCAATTGTTTGCACGTGTAGCCCCGTCCTGGCGGGGCTGGCCGCCAGCCATGCCCGACCTGGGGGAAACTGCACCGGAATTGATAACGCTCCAACAAACGAGTTGGCCGGCAAACGCTTGGGACTGTTCAAGGAGGCAGTCCCGAAGCTCTCACGCGTGGCGATAGTCTACGCACCGTCAACCCATGTCCGTCAGTTCACTGAGATGGCGCGAGCCGGGCAAGTGCTGAACGTGACACCGATTCCGGTGAAGGTAGAGGGCCTCGACGACTTCCCTCCTGCGTTTGCGGCTATTCTTCGAGAGCACGTGGATGGGCTCATCACCGCGGATGGTGGTCTGAACTACTCTTACCGAAGTCAGATAGCCCATTTCGCGCTCGAACACCGCCTGCCCGCTATGCATGCTCAACGAGAATTCACAGAGAACGGGGCACTTATGTCATACGGCGCGAGCCTTCCTGATGTCTATCGACGCCTCGGCGGTTACGTGGACAGAATCCTCAAGGGCGCGAACCCAGCCGATATGCCGATCGAGCAGCCGACGGTGTTCGAGCTGGTCATCAACCTCAAGACAGCCAAGGCCCTCGGCCTGACGCTCCCGCCGTCGCTCCTGCAGCGAGCCGATCAGGTGATCGAGTGATAGACCGGCGAGCGTTCATCGGAATCTTGGCTGGCGGCCTCCTCGCCGCGCCGCTCGCCGCCGAGGGGCAGCGGACGACAAAGATTCCTCGGATCGGAGTTCTGGCGCCAGGTTCGAGTGCCGCCCCGGCCCCCAACATCTTCGGCGCCTTTCTCCGGGAACTTGGCGAGCTCGGCTGGGTCGAGGGTCAGAATGTCATCATCGAGCTTCGATTCGCCGGGAATAGGTTCGAGCGATTTCCTAGTCTGGCGACGGAACTCGTTCGGCTGCGGGTCGATGTCATCCTTGCTGCCGGAGGCCCGGCATCGCTTAAGGCCGCCCGAGAGGCGACGACGACGATCCCTATCGTGATGGTGGCGTCATCCCGTGATCCGGTCGCCGATGGGTTGGCCAAGAGCTTCCCGAGGCCAGGCGGCAACATCACGGGCTTGACGACCGCTCCAGAGGAAATAGGAGGGAAGCAGCTGGAGCTGTTGAGGGAAGCTGATCCGGGCGTATCGCGGGTCGGCATCCTGTGGGATGCGACCGTCGGGGCTTTCCGCGTGTCCAAGTCAGTGGAGGCAGTGTCTCGGTCGCTCAAGATAGAGCTCGTCCCGCTTGAGGTACACGCCCCGGCGGATTTCGAAGCCGCGGTGGCCGCCGCGACGAGGGAGCGGGTCAATGGCCTCGTGGTCGCCGGCACTCCGATGTTCACCCGGCATTCGAAACAGCTCGCCGACCTCCTCTCGAAGAATCGACTGCCAGGGATCTCAATCTGGAGTGTTTTCCCCGAGGCGGGGGGCTTCATGGCCTATGGTCCTAGCCTAGCGGACGAGTTCCGTCGTGCAGCCATCTACGTCGACAAGATTCTTAAGGGAGCGAACCCGGGCGATCTTCCGATAGAGCAGCCCACCAAGTACACCCTCGTCATCAATCTCAAGACCGCCAGAGCCCTCGGTTTGACGATCCCAGCGTCACTTCTCCAGCGAGCGGATCAGGTGATTGAGTGACCACCACGCACTGGCTGGTGACATGCTCGTGCGGTTGGGAACGGGAGTGCGTGTCGGCGTGGGCGACGGAGTCGGTGAGCAAACTGCACTGTCCCGAAACTGTCTCGATGCGGCTTTGCCGACGGTTGGTGTATCGTAAGTCCGCGCCGCGCCTGTAGCTCAGTTGGATAGAGCATCGGCCTTCTAAGCCGAGGGTCGGGGGTTCGAATCCCTCCAGGCGCGCCAATATTCCGACCGGGATTGCTTCTTGCCCGGCGATGGCGGTCTGTCGTGCGGCCCTGACTCGGGCTTCAGCCGAAGGCTCAGAGGCGCTTCGGAAAATCTCGCCTCCGCTACAATCGAGTTCCGAGCGAAGTGCTCGGCCCCCGGTCCTCCTCGCGCTCCTGCTCC
>Ga0075435_100002615_pt1 | contig 12004 bp, 7 predicted proteins | sample RhiMethybrSRZTD4_FD_75302 | JGI IMG/M metagenome (GOLD analysis project Ga0075435, IMG submission 75302) | Populus rhizosphere microbial communities from Tennessee, USA - Rhizosphere MetaG P. TD hybrid SRZTD4 | ecosystem: Host-associated > Plants > Roots > Rhizosphere > Soil | place: USA... | reverse complement strand
TCGTGACGGCCACTCACCGCGATCTGACGGCGATGATTGGCGAGGGTCGGTTCCGGGAGGACCTCTGGTATCGGATCGCCGTGTTCCCGATCCTGCTGCCACCCCTGCGCGAACGGCGAGAAGACATGCCCGCGCTCGCACGGCACTTCGCCCAACGCGCTGCAATCCGTTTCGGGTTACCGGTACAAATGCCCTCGCCGCGGGACATGGACATACTCGTGGCGTACGCCTGGCCGGGCAACGTTCGAGAGTTGGCCGCCGTCATCGATCGCGCCGCGATTCTCGGAAACGGCGAGCGCCTGGAGATCGCAAAGGCTCTAGGAACGGCCGCGGCCCCGGTCTCGACACCGCACCCGGCGAAGGCGGTGGGCAAGGTCGCCGGCGCGACGGACGGCGTAGGCCCGCTCGACTCTGCCATCCGGCAGCACATCGAATCAGCGCTGGCGGTTACCTTCGGCCGCGTCGAGGGACCGCAGGGAGCCGCTCGCCTGCTGAAGGTCAACCCGCATACGCTCCGGGCCCGCATGCGCAAGCTCGGCATCGATTGGGGGCGCTTCAGGCGACGGGCCTGACGGCTCGTCGCCTGCGTGACCGGCGCTCGGATGCCGCCAGCGTCAGTCCGCCGCTAGCTGCTCGTCCATAAGAAGTGCGTCCACGTAAAACTTCGTGGCCCAATTCAACACTTCGAATCTTCCATATGCTCCATCAAACGGGTACGCCCCCTTGATCCCGCCCCGTAACCCTGGCTCTGGACTCGAACAGTTCTGCGTGGCCTTGAGAAAGGCGAGGATGCGGCGTGCCGAAGACTTGTAGAGAGGATCTTTTGTTTTGGCAAACATGTGCAACCACACCCCAGCCAGTTGCGCGTCGCCAGTCAGGCAACTCCACTCCACCGTGCCATTCCACGAGGCGTCCAACCGACCAGCGACGCTGCCGTCGTCGCGTAGGCACCTCGACAGCGCATCAGCGGCGGTTTTGCCTTTGGCGAAGAAATCTTCCCTGTTCAAGGCTGTCGCCGCGCCGAGAATTCCTTCGATCGCATAACAGATGGTGTGGAGCAGCGGCGCGCTCGGGTCCGTGAGGCAATTGTCGAAGAACCATCCATTCGGTGCCTGTCTCGTGATCGCGTATTGGATATTCCGCGCGCCTGCTTCCATGAATCTGCGATCGTCCAGCCGTTGCCCCACCAAGATCATTGCCCACCCGACGCGCACGTTGTACGTGGTCGCCGTTGCCCTGGCCAAACGAGAGTTCCCCTTTCGCCAACAGCCGTCGGGATCTTGGACACTCAACAGAAACTCTGCCGCCCGCTTGCAAGCCTCCAGGTACTTCGTGTCGTTGGTTTCATCATAAGTCCGGAGCCACCCGAGCATCACCTGGCCGGTATTGAAGACGGCTGGCGAGGGGTGAGGATTCACAGTCCCGCTCATCACAGCCCCACTGGGCATTTGAATGTCGATTTCCCAATCCGCCATCTCAATGCCGCGCCTGCGGAGATCGGGGTCCTTCAGATAGTCCGCACAATCGAACATGGTAGGAATGATGTAACCCGTCGTTTCAGGATAAGAAGGCTGCCATCCCTTTCCGCCCAGATAGGAATTCCACGCGACACTGTACCCGCGAGACACTCCCCGATCCGTGGTCGCATCGTGCGCACGCGTCAACCACCCCACCGCTTCCTTGATGTGAAAGGAATTGTCGCGCACGACGATATCCTGGCGCCGCTTCTCGCGCGCAAGCTCTTCGTAGGCGACCCGACTCGCCCACCGAGAAGTCTTTCTCGCGTCATCGACGCGTCCAATTACTTTCCGCATGAATCCCCGGTCGAGCTCGGCAGCGTTCTTCGTCGCCTTCATGACAATTTTTTCCATGACGTAACGGAGCGGAATGGCGGCTCCGAAGCGCTTCTCGACGCCGAATGCCAGGGCGTAGTAGCGGCGCAGCAGCGCGGGGGCCTGCTTCTCGAGAATGGCGTTCACGAAAAATGCGTCACATGCATACTTGTGAAAACCGAATCCCACTCCTCGGCCACGAAGGCCGTGCATACCGCCCTTCTTGAGCCACGGTTTGACTTCGAACCAGTGGTTGTAGTTGTCGTAAGCGATTCCCCACTCTGAGAAAGGAGACAAAGATCGGAAGAACAGTTTGAAAGGAGCGTTGAAGAGGGTTCGAATCCTCGACATGCGAATCTGTTTCCAGAGGGTCTTGGGATTCCACGTGTTGTAAAGTTCCAGGATCACGTCGCCGTGATCTCGCGTCACCCGACATAATTCGAGGACGGCCTGTTCCTGTTCTTTCAGATGTTGAATGACGCGACAGCTGATCACGGTGCTGAATAAGTCATTTCTGAACGGAAGATGCTCGAGTTCACAACAGACGAGAAAGTCACCTCTTCTTCTTCTGCGCGCCGCCTTCAGAAGGTTGAGGGACGCATCGATACCGACTGATATCGTTTCCCGGGGCAACGTTTCGAGGAAGCGGCCGTTCCCGCAGCCGGCGTCGAGCAGAAGGTCAAGCTTGTTCTTATCGAAGTAGCCGGTGAGACCATAGATCTCTGATTCATGATTGTAGACACCAAAGATCGAGCCGGCCCCCTCCACGTTCGTATCGTAGAGGTCTGCCTTGTCCTCCGAGTCCCAATAACGAGTGAAGAGATGCTTCATGTCTTCTTCGACGTTGCACGGAAACAGCACCGGAATACCATCGATGATCGGGAAGACGAACCTACAGCGCGGACATGAGAAGGCGGTCTCGTCTCTAATGAGCGAGAGGTCGCCGGTGCACTTCGGGCAACATAGCATTTCATAAAAGGCTGACGTGTTCATGACTGATTGACTCGCCGAGTCTTGAGGTAGGCGCGAGCCGCGGTCCGGGGCAGAGCCCCACCGCGCGGTCGCGGGATCATGCGGGGATCGATGAAGGCGTTGAGCGATTCAGGACTCGTCGAGACCGCATCGCCCCGACGGTCTTGCCGGTCGTCACAGCATCGCTAGAGATGAATTCAGCAAGGACCTCAAATTCAGCCAAATGGAAGAGGTCATGATGCACGTCGATCTCTCCCCGGCGATGGCGGTCGAGATCTCTGGTGACGTTCTGGACATGGTAAATTCCACGTTCCTTGACCGCGCGACTTGCCAATATGTCGGCGATGGGTTCGTAGAGATCCTGGGCGAACCACTTCTGCCCTGCAGTTGGAAAGCCCATCTTGTCTGGACGCGATCGGACTGACTCAGGAATTCGGCCTCGCATGGCTTCGCGCAAGACGAACTTGTTCAAGTGGCCCCGCACTTTCCAATGAGCGGGAAGACTGAACAGATGGGTGACAAGTCGATAATCGAGGAATGGTAGTCGGGCTTCGACAGAATGAGCCATCGAGTTGCGATCTTCGATCCGAAGATAGAGGGGAAGTGGGGATTTGGTGACGGAATCCTTCAGCACGCCATTGAGTTGATTCGCGGTAACCGGTCGAACCGTCTTTGGGAACTGCGCCGTTAGGTCCCGGGTGAACCAGGCATGACGCTGTACCCTCCGGGCATGACGGCTCTCTGCGGATGCTCGATAAAGCGGATTCTGACGCAGTGAAAGCGCGAGCAATCGCAGAGCCGCTTCCTTCAGATATCCTGCTGGAGTTCCGCCATGCTTTCTCGCAAATGCTGTTGCCTCAGTAGCGGCGCGACCCCAACGCCCCCGACCGAGCAGTTCGCGCCAATAGTCCGAAAAGTAGCTGAAATACCCGCCAATCGTCTCGTCGGCTCCCTGGCCATTCAGGACGACCCGGATTCCGTGGGAGGCGACCAGATTCATCAAGTGATACCCCACCGCGGCGGTCATCGTATGGACCGGCTCGTCCTGGTACCAGAGCATCCGACGAACGCTGTCCCACAGTTCCAGAGGTGTCGTCTGGAGGTCTCTCAACTCAGCACTGGTCATCGCGAGTGTATCGGCGATATAACTGGATTCATCGAACTCCTGGGCGAAATAGCAAAAGGCTTGCAGCGGACCGTTTGCCGACTGGTTGCTCTCCGACCGCTGCCGTGTTGCCGCACAGAGAATGGATGTCGAGTCCAGCCCTCCCGATAGGCACACACCAACAGGTACATCGCTGCGCATCCGGAGTCGCACGGCATCTTCGAACAGTTCCGCGAACTCACCGGCAGGATCTCGAGTGTCCGGCGATTCGAGCTTGTTCAAATCCCAATAGAGCCACTCCCTCGAGGTGCCGGCAGCATCCAATTGAAAAGCCGACCCCGCAGGAACGGATTCGATCCCTTCGTAGAAAGTCTTCGCGCTATCGTCGAGATGACCCTCCAGGAGGAACCGCGAAGCGACCTTCCAATTCACGCCACCACGATACAAGCCCGAGGCGCGAATGGACTTTATCTCCGAGGCGAACAGCACCTGCTCGGAATCCCGGTAGACAAACAGAGGCTTAACCCCAAACCGGTCACGTGATCCGAACAAGCTGCGTTGGACTCGGTCATATACCAGGAAGGCCCACATTCCATTCAATCTGGGCAGACAATCGGCTCCCCAATGACGATAGGCGTTCAACAGGACTTCGCCGTCGCCCGTGGAACGAAACTGATACCCGGCCTCGACGAGTTCTTTACGCAGCTCTACGTAGTTGTAAATCTCTCCATTGAATATGATGACGAATCGCCCGTCATCACTGATCATGGGTTGATGGCCGGTCGGCGACAGGTCAAGAATGGCCAATCGTCGGAAGCCGAGGCCGACTGCGCCCTCGAAGAAGTTGCCGCAATCGTCCGGGCCTCGATGGACGAGACTTTCCGTCATGCGCTCGATCACCGCCTGATCGACGGGCTTTCCTGAAATTCCAAAGACGGCCGCTATTCCGCACACGTGTGTGACTGTCCTCTCTTCAGTTGCCGCAAAGGTCTCCGTCTACACCGAATGATTCTATACTGTCGCCCTCGGTCCGGGCTTTACGCCGCGTCATTTTCCTTGGCCCAGCGTCCAGAGAGAGCGCAGCGCCTGAGGCCTCAAGGCGGCCATCAGGGCGCCGTAGATCCCCGCCCCGAGGAGACTCAAGCTCGCGAGCGCGGCCGCTGGGGGCAGCGCTTCCGCCACGAGGATCCGCGCGCCGACCACCCCGCCCCCCATGACCAGCGTTGCGGCCAGGGGGATCCCCATCGCCGCGACGGCCCGGCCGACGGGCATCTCCAGCGTCGCCAGGGCCCGGTAGGCAGTCACGCAGAAGATGGGAACGTAACCGGCCAGCCAGCCGACACAAAGGCCGACGACGCCCCACTGCACGCCGACGATGAGCGCGACCGCCACAGTGACCAGCGTGATGGCATTGTTCTCGACGGCGACCCGGGGTTGTCCAGTTCCAAAGAGCGCTGGGGTGAATAGCAGACCGAGGGCCCGGAACGGGAGCGACAGGCAGAGGATCTGGAAGGGGATTACGGCGTCGGCCCACTTGGGACCGACGAAGATGGCGAGGGCCTCGGGGGCTATCGTGGCCATGCCGACGGCGGCGGGGAACGCAAGCAGGCTCACGGATTCCAGTGCCTGGAGCATGCCGCGCCGGAGGCTCTCGCGATCGTCCTGGATGCGCGAGAAGGCCGAGAAGGAGACTTGCGTGACGATGGACATCACCTTGTCGAACGGCATGGAGGCCAGGGAGAGCGCCACCGAGTACACGCCGACGAGAGCGCCGCCGAGGGCTCGCCCGGCGATGGCGATGTCGAGATTCGTGTAGCCGAACCACAGGATCCTGTCGACTGTGACCAGCCCGCCGAAGTGCACCATGTCGCGGAGCACCGCCAACGACGGGAACGGCCCGAACAGGCAAGGGCGCACGATCTGGAAGGCCGCTGCCCTGAACGCGTGAATAGCCAGCGTGGCGCCGACGAGCGACCACGCGCCCCAGCCGCCCAGCGCGAGGGTGAGTGCGACGACTGACGAGACCAGCGTGGCCAGCACCTCGATCTTGGCGTTGCGGTCGAACTCGAGCGTTCTCAGCACGAGTGCCTGCGGTACCGCGTAGAGGCCGGCGAAGACAAAGCTGAGGCTGAGCGCGCGCACGATGGAGATGAGCCGCGGCTCCGCGAAAAACGCCGCAGCCACTGGCGCCGACGCGAACGCGACGATGGCTCCCAGAAGGTAGGCCCACAGAGCGACGGCGAACAGAGCCTGGAGTTGCGGCCGCTGCAACGCGGGAGCCTGGACGACCACCGGCCCGACACCGAGGTCCCCGACCAGCATGAGAAAACTGATGGAGAGCCCAGCCATCGCCACGAGGCCGTAGTCGCTCGGCGAGAGCAGCCGGATGACGATGAGCGTCACAAGCCACGAGATCGCTTGGCCGACGAGGCTCGCAGAGCCCTGCCAGAGTAGGGACGCGACGACCTTACGCCTCATGGGACTGCGCGAGGGTTCTCCTTCGGTCAGAAGCGGACGCCCGGAGGGCTCAGACGCAGCCACAGAATTTCCTTCTGCTCGGACCGCTCTACTGGACTCGAAGCTCTCAGCTTTCGACATTCGGCGCGGTGAGAACGGCCGCATCCGTCGGTGTGATGTGTCGATTCGATGTTAGGTGGGCGGACCGACATTTGTCAACTTAGCGGGTTGCTACAAATCAGGCCAGCCGTTCCGACGGAGGGTTCTGCTACTCTCATCACATGGCATCCCCTCTTGGCCCCGCTGAGGACACCCTGCCCGGACGTTCCCTCGCCCGATCGCTCCTCGCTTCCGGAATCGTCCGGAGCCCATCCTTCCGCGGGCTTGCCAATCGCTCGACTGGACGTCAACGCTGTAGGTGGCGCGAATCCTGATTCCTTCCGATTACGACGTCGTGGCGACGGCTACCATTCGGTGGGCTGGCGCGGCTGACGGGGAATTCGGGGAATGAAATTTCTCATCACCGGTGGCGCCGGATTCATCGGATCGCATCTCGCCGAGCGACTGCTCGACCGCGGGGATCAGGCCATCGCGCTCGACGATCTCTCCACCGGAAGCATGGCGAACATCGAGCATCTCGAGGGTCGGCCGGGATTCAGCGTCCGCGTCGGCTCGGCGCTGGACGCGCCGCTCGTACGCGAGCTGGTGGACCGCGCCGACGTCACGGTCCATCTCGCCGCCGCTGTCGGCGTCCGGCTCATCGTCGAGCGGCCGGTGCACACGATCGAAACCAACGTGCGCAGCACCGAAGTCGTCCTCGACGCCGCGGCCAAGAAACAGAAGCTCGTCGTCCTCGCCTCTACGTCCGAAGTGTACGGCAAGAGCTCGAAGGTGCCGTTCGCCGAGGACGACGACCTCAGCCTCGGCCCGACGACGCGCTCGCGCTGGGCCTACGCCTGCTCAAAGGCCCTGGACGAATGGCTCGCACTCGCCTACTGGAACGAGAAGCAGGTGCCGGTGATCGTCCTGCGCTTCTTTAACACCGTCGGCCCGCGACAGACCGGCCGCTACGGCATGGTATTGCCGAACTTCGTCCGCCAAGCGCTCAAGGGCGAGCCGATCACGGTGTTTGGCGACGGCCGCCAGTCGCGTTGCTTCGGCCACGTGAAAGACGCCGTCGAATCGCTCTTGCGCCTCGTCGCGACGCCGGCCGCCGTGGGTCAGGTGTTCAACATTGGCGCCAACGAAGAGGTCACGATCCTCGAGCTGGCCGAGCGGGTGCGGGCCGCGACGAAGAGTTCGTCGCCGATCGAGCTCGTGCCCTACAAGGATGCCTACTCCGAAGGTTTCGAGGACATGTTCCGTCGGGTCCCCGACGTGACGAAGCTGGAGCGCACAATTGGCTTCCGTCCCCGGACGACACTCGACGACATCATTCGCGATGTCGTCGAGGATCAGCGACGGCGGCTCTGACCAAGCATTCATAGGTCGCGAGATGTGTTCACTGGAGCTGGGACCGGGAGATGAACAGCATTCCGAGGTCGTGAACGTCACGGACACTTCCACGATCACGCCTCGCATTTCTGTCATCGTTCCGGCATACAACAACCCAGACGTTCTGGGGCATTGCCTGGCTGCCTTGCGTACTGCGACGTCCCGCGATGAAGAGACCGATGCAGAGATCATCGTCGTCGATGATGCATCGACCCAAGATATCGCCTCCGTGGCCGGCCCCGGGATCCGACTGCTCCGACTGACCAAGAACGCGGGGCCTGGGGCGGCGAGAAACTATGGCGCTCGACACGCGCGCGGCGACGTCCTCTTGTTCGTGGACGCCGACGTGGTCGTCGCGCCGGGCACAATCAAGCGGGTCGCGCGTCTGTTCGCCGAACATCCGGATGTGGCCGCCGTGTTCGGCTCCTACGATGCGCGGCCGACGGCGCGCGGGCTGGTCTCCCAGTACCGCAACCTGCTCCACCACTTCACCCACCAACATGGAAAGGCCGAGGCCGCGACCTTCTGGGCTGGGTGCGGTGCCATCCGCCGATCCGTCTTCAACGAGGTTGGCGGATTCGATGCGAAGAGGTTTCCCCGGCCCTCGATCGAGGATATCGAGCTCGGGTATCGCCTACGACGCGCCCATCATCGGATCGTCCTCGACAAGGGGCTCCAGGGGACCCATTTGAAGAAGTGGAGATTCCCATCGGTCGTGTGGATCGACGTGACGTGCCGTGCCATCCCTTGGGCGCGACTCATGCTGGAGAGTGGCAGCATGCCCGATGACCTGAACCTCAAGCTCGGCCAGCGATTGAGCGGCGGGCTGGTCGGGGTGGCATTCGCGCTGCTAGCGCTGGGAGTATTCTGGCCCCCGCTCACGGCGGTGGCCGCCTCGGCGGTTCTGGCGGTGGTCGGTCTCAACCGCGATCTGTTCGCGTTCTTTGCCCGACAGCGTGGGCTTGCCTTCGCCGCGGCGTGCGTGCCCCTCCACCTGCTTTACTACCTCTACAGCGGTCTCAGCTACGTGGCCGTCTGGATCGCGTGGCAGGTCGGAGCGATCCGAAGCCCGGACAACCGCTTTCCCGAACGTGGAGATGTGCGATGACCCCCCAATCAGCGTTGGACCATCCGTATACCGGTATAGGGGCAGGCCCGGCCGGGCTCACCGCCTCCTAGGCTTCAACCGGGTGACTTACTCCCCCATCCGCTGGCTGCAGATGATGTTCGCTGAGGCGGCCACCCTTCGAGCCGCGCCGTCACCTCCGGCGGTACGCGTGGGCTTTTCCGTCGTGACCTGGGCGGCCCTGGGGATCCTCGCGCTTGGTGTCCTCCTGCGCATCTCGTACCTGGACGCCGACCCCGACTATTACGCGTGGGCAGGATACATCACCGACGAGGGACGCTGGGTCCAGAACGCCCGCAGCCTGGCCCTGCGGAGGACGCTGTTCGAGGAACCATGGAACATGCACTTTCTGTTGGCGCCCCTGTTCCAGCTTGGCACCTACGTGGTGTTCGCCGTCGGGGGTGTCAGCATGCTGACGTCGCGCCTCCTGACGGCCGTATCCGGGAGCGCGATGCTCATGCTCTTCTGGATGCTATTACGGCACACCGTGAAGCGGGAAGCGCTGGTGCTCGGTGTGACGCTTCTCGCCGTGCAGGCCGACCTGGTCATGCTGAGCCGGATGGCCGTCCCGGAAATCGCGAGTATGCTCGCCCAGTTCGCCAGCTACGCTCTGATAGTCGGTGAGCGCTCTTCCCCGGGGCGCGTGGTCCTGGCCGGCGTGGTACTGGCCACCGCGGTAGGATTCAAGGCGACCGCGGCGCTCGTGCTCCCGATCTTCTCGATCATGGTCCTCGCGGCCGCCCGGCTGCGGCCGACGGTCGAGCGTCCGCGGAGCACGTGCGACCTGCTCCTGTTTTTGATCGGCTTCGGAGGGCCCATCGGCCTGGTGGCGTTTGCGGGGTATTGGTACGGTCTGCGGGCCAGCGGCGGATTGTTAGCCCGTCAATTGTCCGTCATCTGGACCTTCCTGGAATTCGGGGACGCCTACACTGCGATGAGCTTCCCCTTCGAGGACACCTTCGCCCAAACGGCTAACTTGTGGGGGCTGGGGTTGTGGATTTCCAGCCTCGTGTGGATTGCCGCCCGGGATCAGCTGGATTGGCCGACACGGCGCTACCTCGCCACATCGGCCCTTTGGTCAGGGCTCTTCGCCCTGCTCATGCTCGGGACGGCATACTTCCCGAACCGATACAAGGCGCACATCCTGCCGATCCTCGCGCTGAACATTGCGGTGGGCGCGAGCGTGCTCCAGGACTTTGGCCTGCGGCGACTCGCGAAGTCCTTGGACGTGGTAACGGGTCCGGCTCGCGTGTTGAGCCGGCTGCTGCTCGCTCTTCCTACCGCTGCGTTCCTCGCGCCGTGGTTGGCCTCCACTGCGGCGGCGGTGGTCGGCCTGGACACCGAGCGGCTCCGCGCAAAGTTGCTGTGTCTCCTGCTCGCTGTCGCGGTAGTTCTCTGGGCGAGGAGCCGATGGCGCGGCCGCGAAGGAGCCACCGAGTTCCTACTCGTGTTTCCCGTGGTCGCCAGTGCTGGGTGGCTGGCCCTGGATGCGGCTGGAATGCCCGGGCTCTCGTTCTGGGCACGCGGGGCGCCGGCCACGCACCTCGCAGTGTGGTCGGCCTTCCTGACAGGGGCGGGTGTCGTGGCTGTCATCTTCGCGCAGCCGACGTGGGATGCAGCGAGGAGCCGGGCGCGACTCGTGATGGCGCTGGCCGTGGGCTATCTGTTCGTCTCGCTCGTGGACATCGCACCGAGCTACCTTGATCCTCATTACTCGATCCGAGACGCGTCGCGAGACCTCGGGAAGCTCCTCCGGGACTCCAGCTTCATCATAGCGGTGAGATCCGAAGGCCTGTTCACGGAAAACACGCTCCGATATCATCACGTGAGCCCCGAGAATCTGCGGCCGGATAAATCCGAGACCGTGGTCATAGCCTTCGAGTCCTGCCGTCCCGACTTGACCAGGGTCCTCGAGCGCGAATATCAACTCGTGAAGAACTACACCTTCTACGTCTCTCCGGCCCTGCATGCGCTGGGGTGCGAGCCCACGCTCCCGAGCGCGCACTCCGCGCAGGCCGCTGTCTACCGCCGGCGATAGCATGATTCCCTTCAGGTCTGGGGCGAAGCACCTGCCGGTCCTCACCTACCACTCGCTCGACGACAGCCAGTCGGTTCTCTCGACCTCCCCCGCGGTCTTTTCGGAGCACATGAGGATCCTGCACGATCTGGGTATCGCCACGGTGTCGCTCTCCGAAGCGGCTCAGGCGCTTCGGCGGGGGCGCCTCCCCGCGCCGGCCGTGGCCATCACGTTCGACGACGGCTTCCGCAATACCTATGAGATGGCCCTCCCGGTGCTCGCGCGCTATGGGTTCACGGCGACCGTGTTCCTGGTTACCGACTATTGCGAGCGGGACAACTCCTGGCCGACCCAGCCCGCCGGCGCCTTGCGCCGCCCCCTCCTCGGGTGGTCGGAGGTGCGGGAGTTGAGCCGGGCAGGTCTCGTCATCGGGTCTCACACACGAACCCATCCGAACCTGACCCGGCTCTCTGCGGACGAGGCCGAAGCAGAGATGGTCGAGTCGAAGCGGGCGATCGAGCACGAGATCCAGCGTCCCGTCGACGCCTTCGCCTATCCGTACGGATACTGCAATGAGACGGTCAAGCGACTGGCTTCGGCCCACTTCACGGTGGCCTGCTCGACCACTCTCGGCTTCGCCACCTCGGCAAGCGACCCGCTGGCTCTGGAGCGCCTCGACGTGTACTACGTCCGCTCGCCCGCGCTGTTTCGGCGTGTATTCGCGGTCGAGGGGCGAGCCTACGTGCGCCTCAGGCGGCTTGCCCGCGACCTGCGCCGCTGGGCGCTAGCGCGGCGAGCGCGATGAGACGCAGCAATGGAGTTGAGCAGCGTTCGCCGGGGCCGGCGTTCAGCGTGCCCCTGGCGGCATGGTGGGGATTATCCGCGGGTCTGGTCGAGGTGGCCATCTCCGCTGCGCGGCGCGTGAACACACCCCTGATGGATTTGGGGCGTGACTATGCATGGATGATCCCACTCGCGCTGTCGGGGGTCTTTCTGCTCCT
>Ga0075435_100002614_pt1 | contig 12016 bp, 7 predicted proteins | sample RhiMethybrSRZTD4_FD_75302 | JGI IMG/M metagenome (GOLD analysis project Ga0075435, IMG submission 75302) | Populus rhizosphere microbial communities from Tennessee, USA - Rhizosphere MetaG P. TD hybrid SRZTD4 | ecosystem: Host-associated > Plants > Roots > Rhizosphere > Soil | place: USA... | reverse complement strand
TTGCCCATCGGCTTGCCCATCACCACCATGTCGGGCTCGATTCCCGAGGGCTGGAAGCTCCACAGGCCGGTCCCGTACCGGCCGTGACCGGCCTGGACCTCGTCGGCTATGAGGACGCCTCCCAGCGCCCGTGCCCGCCGGGCCACCTCGGCCAGGTAGGCGGGCGGCGGAACCAGGATGCCGTCGGCGGTGAAGGCCGGGTCGAGGTAGATAGCGGCGAAGCCGTGGCCGCCGAGCGCCCGGGCGGCGTCGTCGATGTGGGCGGCGTACCGCTCCGCCCAGCCGTCCTCGTCCCGCCGGTAGGGGCCGCGGTACCCGTTGGGCGCGGGGACGGTGGCGACGTGTGCGGGCTGCTCGCCCTTGGCCCACTCCTCGGGGGACAGGGCGTGCGTGGCCTCGGTCATCCCGTGGTAGGCGTAGGCCGTCACGACCGCGCCCGCCCGCCCGGTGGCCGCTCGGGCGATCCGCCAGGCGAGGTCGTTGGCCTCGCTGCCGGAGTTCACCACCAGGACGGCGTCGAGCGCGGGCGGCAGCGTGGCCTTGAGCCGCTCGGCCAGCTCGACGATCGCCTCGTGCAGGTAACGGCTGTGGGTCGCCAGCAGCCGCTGCTGCTCCGCCACCGCCCGCACCACCCGGGGGTGGCCGTGGCCGACGACGGGCACGTTGTTGTAGCAGTCGAGGTACCGCCGGCCGTCGGGGTCGAACATCCAGACACCCTCGCCGCGGACCAGGTGCACCGGGTGCTCATAGAACAGCGGCGAGCGGGGCAGCGCCCGCCGCCGCCGCTCCAGCAGGCCGGGGGTCGCGGATTGCCGGTAGGGAAGCCCCCGGCAGGCCTCGCGGAAACGCCGCCCGACGGCGTCGATCCCCTCCGCCTCGATCGCGTCGAGGAAGGCGCGGGCCCCGGGCTCGCCGCCCGCCGCGTACGCGGCGTTGTCCGGGTAGAGCCCAACCCGCCAGGCGGTGACCGTGACCTCGGTGGCGAGCCTGGTCGCGACCAGGTCGGCGAGGAGCCCGGCCTCTTCGTCCTCCAGAGGCGTCACCGAGACGTAACCGCCGATCATCGCCTCGGCGGCCTCGATGGCGTCGGCACGGCCGTGGAGCACATCGGCGACCGAGACGGCGAGATCGCAGACCAGCGCCGCGTGGGTCATGTCCCCGAAATCGACGATCCCGCTGACCCGGAGGTCATCGTCCAGGAGCACGTTGTAAAGGCTCATGTCGTTGTGGATCACCTGTGCGCGCAGCCCGGGCAGCACCGGCGCGACCCTCGTCTCGAACCGGTCCAGAACCCGCGTCACCTGGGCCTTTCGCGCGCCGTCGCCCAGGTGGGTGAGCAGCGGGCGCAGCTCGGGCGCGCGGGTGATGTCCCAGAGGATCCCGTAGTCGGCCGCGGGGTGGAAGAAGCCCCGCAGCGCCCGGCCCAGCCGGGCGGCGGTCTGCCCGAAGGACCAGATCGCCTGGGTCGTCAGCGTCGTGTTCGGCGTCACCTTCCCGGGGAGGAACGTGAAAAGCCGCGCCGGGTAGCTCCGGCCGTCAGGGCCGGGCACCTCGACCCAGGGCTCTCCCGCCGCGGTCGGCAGGGCGCGCATCACCGGCAGGCCCGGATCCACCTGCTCGATGTGGCGGAGCGCGGCGGTCTGCAGCCCGACGACGGCAAGGCCATCCGCCGGATTCGAGATCTTGAACAGGAAGCGCTGCCCGCCGGGCGTGTCCACGCGGAGGTTCTGGTCCCGTTCGCCATCGAGCGGGGTGAGGGACGGCGATTCGACGCCGAAGCCCTCCCGGAGGATCCGCGTGACGGCTTCCGCGCCGAAGGCGGGCGGGGTGCTCTCCAGCGGGTCGGGGTGCGTCACCATACGGCTGAAGCTATCTTGCGGCCCTAGGATCGTGGAATGCCCATGCCAGCGGCGTTCGACCTGTCCGACCGGGTGGCGGTGATCACCGGGGCGGGCAGCCCGGACGGGATCGGCTTCGCCACCGCTGGGCTGCTCGCGCAGCTCGGCGCGGCCACGCTGATCAGCGCGACCACCGACCGGATCGAGACCCGGGCCAGCGAGCTGGGCGCGGCCGGCTTCGACGCGGCGGGGTTCATCGGTGATCTGACCGGCGAGGATGCTGCGTCGGGTCTGGTGGCGGCCACGCTGGAGCGGTGGGGGCGGCTGGACATCGTGGTCAACAACGCCGGAATGACCTCCGCCGCCAGCCCGGTGTTCGAGTCCGGCACCGCCGAGGCGATGGACCTGGCGACCTGGCAGGCGGCGCTGGCCCGCAACCTGACATCCGCGTTCCTGGTCACCAAGGCGGCGCTGCCTGCGATGACTGCCCATGGCTGGGGGAGGGTAATCATGGTGTCCAGCCTGACCGGCCCGGTGATGGCGATCCGCGCGGACGTCGGCTATGCCGCAGCCAAGGCGGGCATGGTCGGCCTCACCCGGGCGATCGCGGTCGACGTGGCCGGACACGGGATCACCGTCAACGCGGTCGCCCCCGGCTGGATAGCATCCGGGTCGCAGCTCCCCGATGAGCGCGACCACGGCACCGCCACCCCGGCCGGCCGGAGCGGCACGCCCGAGGAGGTCGCCGCCGCCGTCGCCTGGCTGGCCAGCCCCGGGGCGTCCTACGTCACCGGCCAGTACCTGGTGGTGGACGGCGGCAACTCCATCGCTGAGCAGCGCGCCGCACCCGGGCGTCCCTGACGCCGCCGCTGCCGGACTGGAATCAGCAAACGGATGGGCCTCCTCGCCTCGTTGCGATTGCGACGCGAGTTACGTCACCACGCGGCGGGGGCGCCGCGCCAGGCACCGCCTCGTGACATGCAAAGAGGCCGCCCTTACCAGGTTCGGTAAGAGCGGCCTCTCAGCGGCTGTGCTCAGGCCGCTACCGGCGCCTGCACGGTGGCGGGCTCCAGGGCCAGCTCTAGCGCTTCGCGGACGTCGCTGACCGGGTGAATCGCCAGCTGCTCCCGCACGCCCTCGGGCACGTCGTCCAGATCGGGCTCGTTGCGCTGCGGGATCAGCACCGTGGTGATCCCGGCCCGGTGCGCTGCGAGCAGCTTCTGCTTCACCCCGCCGATCGGGAGCACCCGGCCGGTTAGCGAGACCTCACCGGTCATCGCCACGTCGCTGCGAACCAGCCGGCCCGACAGGAGCGAGGCCAGCGCGGTGGTCATCGTGACCCCGGCGCTCGGCCCGTCCTTGGGCACGGCGCCCGCCGGCACGTGCACGTGCACGCCCCGGTCCTTCAGGACGCCGACGTCCAGCTCCAGCTCCGCGCCGTGCGAGCGCAGGTAGGACAGGGCGATCTGGGCCGACTCCTTCATCACGTCACCGAGCTGGCCGGTGAGCGTGACCCCGGTGTCACCGGTCTCCTTGTCCGCGAGCGACGCCTCGATGAACAGCACGTCGCCGCCGGTGCCAGTGACGGCGAGCCCGGTCGCCACGCCGGGCACGGCGGTCCGCTCGGCCGACTCCGGGGTGTGCCGCGGGTGCCCGAGGTAGCCGTGCAGGTCCTCGGGGCCGACGGTCACCGGGAGCTGCGCCTCACCGGAGGCGAGCTGCGCGGCGATCTTCCGCAGCACCTTCGCGATGCTCCGCTCCAGCGCGCGCACGCCTGCCTCGCGGGTGTACTCGGTGGCCAGCCGCCGCAGCGCGCCGTCGGTCAGCGTCACGTCGGCGGTGTCCAGCCCGGCCCGCTCCAGCTGCCGCGGCAGCAGGTGGTCACGCGCGATCGTCACCTTCTCGTCCTCCGTGTAGCCGTCCAGCGAGATCGGCTCCATCCGGTCGAGCAGCGGCTCGGGTATCGCCTCGGCGATGTTGGCCGTCGCGATGAACAGCACGTCGGACAGGTCGAGCTCGACCTCGAGGTAGTGGTCGCGGAACGTGTGGTTCTGCGCCGGGTCCAGCACCTCGAGCAGCGCGGCGGTGGGGTCGCCGCGGTAGTCGGAGCCGAGCTTGTCGACCTCGTCCAGCAGGATCACCGGGTTCATGGACCCGGCCTCGCGGATGGCCCGCACGATCCGGCCGGGCAGCGCGCCGACGTAGGTGCGCCGGTGGCCGCGGATCTCGGCCTCGTCGCGAACGCCGCCGAGCGCCACCCGGGCGAACTTGCGGCCCATGGCGCGGGCCACGGACTCGCCCAGTGAGGTCTTGCCGACGCCGGGCGGGCCGGTCAGTGCCAGCACCGCACCGCTGCGGCGGCCGCCGACCAGGGTCAGGCCCTTGTCCGCGCGGCGCTTGCGCACGGCCAGGTACTCGATGATCCGGTCCTTGACGTCGTCGAGCCCGGCGTGGTCCGCGTCGAGGATCGCGCGCGCGGCGGCGATGTCATAGGCGTCGTCGGTCCGGGTGTTCCACGGGATCTCGAGCACCGTGTCCAACCAGGTGCGGATCCACCCGGCCTCGGGCGACTGGTCGGAGCCCCGCTCGAGCTTGGCCGCCTCCTTCAGCGCGGCCTCCTCCACCTTCTCCGGCAGGTTGGCGGCCTCGATCCGGGCCCGGTAGTCCTCTTCCTCCGAGCCGGCCTCGCCCGGCTTGCCGTTGAGCTCGGCCAGCTCCTTGCGGATGGCGGCCAGCTGCTGGCGAAGCAGGAACTCGCGCTGCTGCTTCTCCATGCCCTCGCGCACGTCATTCTGGATCGTCTCCGCGACGTCCAGCTCGGCGATGTGATCGCGCGCCCAGCCCACCAGCCGCTCCAGGCGCTGCTCGGGATCGACAGTCTCCAGCAGCTCCTTGAGCTGGTCGAGGCTGAGGTGGCCGGCGTACCCGGCGCTGTCGGCCAGCGCCGACGGGTCGTTCAGCCGCTGCAGGACGTCCACCAGCTGCCAGGCTCCGCGCTTTTGCAGGATCGTTGCCGCAAGCCCGCGGTATTCACGGGCCAGTTCGTGGGCCCGGGGGCTGGCCGACGGCTCGTCCAGCTCGGTTCCCTCGACCCAGAGCGCGGCGCCAGGGCCGGTGGTGCCCACGCCGATCCGCACCCGGGACAGGCCACGGACAACCGCGGCCTGCTCTCCGCTAGGCAGCCGCCCGACCTGCTCCACGGCGCCAACCGTGCCCACCGGCGCGTACGTGCCGCCAAGCCGGGGCACGAGCAGAACCCGCGGGCCGTCCTCGTTGCCGCCGGGCTTCTCTGCGGACATCTGGGCCGCCTCGATGGCCGCCCGTGCCTCGGAGCTGGAGATATCCAGCGGCACGACCATGGTCGGCAGCACGACCGTGTCATCGAGTGGCAGCACCGGCAGCGACAGCGTTGTGCTCATCGGTTCACTTCCTGAACTCTGTAGGTTGTAGCTTCAACAACAAGCGGCCGGGATTGTTTCTTGCGGCGTTCGCCATCAGCGGACGTCTCCCGCGCGGCTCGTCAGGCGACCGGCCAGACGCTGGTGCCGGGCTTCTGGGCGGGGCGGGCGGCGGCGGGATGGGGACATGCTCGCGGGCGTCATCCGGCCCGTGACATGGAAAACCCGGCCCACGAGGGCCGGGTGGTATATGGCAGCAGTATAACGCGGCAGCCGCTGGATGGCTTCCCCCAAAGCGCCGGAACCTCACCACCCGCCCGTCACGTCGCCCGGAGCGACGCTTCGTCCAGGACAATCCCGGTGGCTCCGGCCAGCCGGCGGCTAGTGCAGCGGTGGCAGCTGCTGGCCCTCGCCGAGCACCGTGCGGAACTCGTCGCCACGCTCGGCCACCCGGTCCAGCATCGTCCGGATCGTGAAGCCATCGGGCCGCAGCGACGGATCGTCGAGCTCGTCCCAGGCGATCGGCGCCGAGACCGGCGCGCCCGCCGCGGCGCGCGGGCTGTAGGGCGCGACGAGGGTCTTGTGGTGGACGTTCTGGGTGTAGTCGAGCCGGGCCAGGCCGCCCCGGTCCCTGACGTCCCATTTCCAGCTGACCAGCTCGGGCACGATCGCGCCGATCGCCTTGGACAGCTGCTCGGTCCAGGTGCGGGTGTCGCGGAAGGTCAGCCCGGCGGCGACCGGTATCCAGACCTGGATGCCACGCCGCCCGGTGACCTTCGCCGCCGCCCGCACGCCGAGGTGCTCCAGCGCCGTCCGGTGCAGCCGGGCCAGGACGAGCACGTCGTCCCAGGAGGTGGCCTCGCCGGGGTCGATGTCGATCAGGGCGTAGGTCGGGCTGGCCGGATCGCTGGCGCGTGCGGTCCAGGCGTGCCATTCCAGCGCGCCGAAGTTGGCGGCCCACACCAGCGCCGCCGCCTCATCGGCCACCAGATAGGTCGTGGTCTCGCCGGGCTTCGCGTCCGGGTTGCGCCAGCGCGGGATCCACTGCGGCGCGTGGTCGGGCAGCTGCTTGTGCCAGAAGCCGGGCTTCGCCGCCCCACCAGGGAAGCGGTGCATGTTCAGCGGGCGGCCCGCCAGGTACGGCAGGACCACGGGCGCGATCCGGGCGGTGTAGGAGATCAGCTCGCGCTTGGTCACCGGCGGCTCGCCGTCCCGGCCGGGGAACAGCTCCTTGTCGAGGTTGGTCAGCCGCAGCTCCCGGCCGAACGCCTCCCACCGGCCGCCGGCGCCGAGGCCATCCAGGGCGGTAAGCTCCGCGTCGGTGGGGCCCGGGATGTGCGGCGGGCGCAGCGCCACCGACGCCTGTGCTGGCGGCAGGTCCGAGCGCCACTCCCGGTCCGGGTCGGCCCGCACCTGCTCGTTGGTCCGCCCGCTGAGCACCGACTCCGGGTAGTCCTCCGGGTTCCAGCCGCTGACCGCGTCGTCATCGGCCTTGTGCAGCAGCAGCCACTGGTCGGATTCCCGGCGGTCCCCGCGGCTCCCGCCGCGGCGCACCAGCACCAGCCGGCCGCGCAGCTTGCTGCCGTGGACGTCGGCGTGGAAGTCCCCGGCCGCCACCGCCGCCCCAGGGTCGTCGGTGCCGTGCGGCTCCCACGTGCCGATATCCCACACGATCACGTCGCCGCCGCCGTACTGGCCCCGCGGGATCACGCCCTCGAAGTCGAGGTACTCGATCGGGTGGTCCTCGACGTGGACGGCCAGGCGCTTGACCGCCGGGTCCAGGGTCGGGCCGTTGGGCACCGCCCAGCTCACCAGCACCCCGTCGATCTCGAACCGCAGGTCATAGTGCACCCGGCGGGCACGATGCCGCTGGACGACGAACCGGCGGGGCCCGCCATCCGGTCCCGGCGGCGTCGCGCCGGCGGGCTCCGGCGTGCGCGTGAAGTCGCGCTTGTCCTGGTACGTTCCCAGCCGGCCGCGCCCAGCCCGGGACTCCCGCCGCGGCCGGCCGCCGAGGTCACCGCCATCCCTGGCCACAAGCCGATCCTCCCATCACCCCGCGCAACGCGGCGGCACGGCCGGCCGGGGGCGCGCTCACCAGCCGGCTCAGGCCTGGATCCTCTTGTTCCCCGGGTCGTACATCGGGCGCAGGGACGCGACGGCGGGGCAGACCGCATCCCCGATCTGGACCGTCCACTCGCCGGAGTCCAGGTAGGCCTGGTTGATCGGCTCGTCGGCGTCGATCATCGCCAGCCCGACCGCCCCGCCCAGCGTGAATCCGTACGACGCGGAACGGATATACCCGGCGGGCCTGCCATCACGGCGGACGACTTCGGCGTGGAACATGAGCGGCCCGGGGTCGGTCACCAGCACCTGCACCAGCCGCCTCCGCAGCGGCCCGCGTGCCTTCTGCGCGAGCACGGCATCACGGCCGATGAAGCCGCCCGGCTTGTCCAGCGCGACCGCGAAGCCGAGCCCCGCCTCGAGCACGGTGTCGGTGTTGTCGATGTCGTGGCCGTAGTCGCGGTAGCCCTTCTCCATCCGCAGGCTGCCCAGCGCCTTGAGGCCCGCGTGCCGCAGGCCCACCGCCTGCCCGGCCTCGACCAGCCGGTCGTAGACGTGCACGGCCTGCTCGGCCGGGATGTACAGCTCGTAGCCGAGCTCGCCCAGGTAGGTGATCCGGATACAGAGCACCCGGGCGAACCCGATTGCGATCTCGGCGGCCGTGCGGAACGGGAACGCCTCGTTGGACATGTCCGCATCGGTGACCGACGCCAGCAGCTCCCGCGACCGCGGGCCCTGCACGTTGATCTGCGCGTAGCCCGGCGTCACGTCCGTGACGAAGGCGTGCGCGTCGCCGAGGTGGCGCCGCAGCCAGGTTTCCGCGTGCCGGTGCGCGGTGTCGGAGGCGACCACCCAGAACCGGTCGTCGGCGAGCTTGGTCACCGTGAGGTCGGCCTCCAGCGTGCCCGCGGGGCTGAGCCACTGGGTGTAGGTGATCCGGCCCGGATCGCCGTCGACGTGGTTGGCGGAGATCCGCTCCAGGAGGCGCCCGGCGTCGCGGCCCTGGACGTCGAACTTGGCCATGAAGGCCATGTCCATCAAGATCACGCCGGTGCGCGCGGCGTGGTGCTCGGCCTCCCAGTAGCCGAACCAGTTCTGCCGCCCCCAGGACAGCTCCCCGGCCTTGGGCTCGGCGCCTTCCGGGGCATACCAGTCGGCGCCCTCCCAGCCGCTGACGTCCTTGAAGTACGCCCGCTGCGCCGCCAGCCGGTGATGGACCGGCGACACCTTCGCGCCGCGCGCGGTCCGCATCGACCGGCCCGGGTAGTGGGTCTCGTACACCAGGCCCAGCGACTCGACCGTGCGGGTCGCCCGGTACTCGGGGTTGGCCTGATAGCGGTGCAGCCGGTCGATGTTCATCGCCGTCACGTCGATGTCGGGCCTGCCGTCGGCGATCCAGTGCGCGATAACCCGGCCGATTCCCCCGCCGGTCAGGATCCCGATCGAGTTCAGCCCGGCGGCCACGAAGTAGTTCCGCAGCTCTGGCGCCTCGCCGACGATCGGCAGCAGGTCCGGGGTGAAGCTCTCCGGGCCGCAGAAGAACTTCTTGATGCCGGCCTCCGCCGACACCGGGACCCGGGACATCGCGCGCTCCAGATAGGGCGCCATCCGGTCCCAGTCCGGGGGCAGTTCGCCGAACGAGAAGTCCGCGGGGACCCCGGCCACCTTCCACGGCGCGCACACCGGCTCGAACAGGCCCAGCATCAGCCCGCCGCCTTCCTCCCGGTAGTAGCCGTAGTTGGCGGGGTCCTCGAGCACCGGCCAGCCGCTGTCCACCTCGTCGATCGGCTCGGTCAGCAGGTAGTAGTGCTCGGCGGCCTGCAGCGGGATGTTCACCCCGGCGAGCTCGCCGAGTTCACGCGCCCACATCCCGGCGCAGTTGACCACGTACTCGGCCTCGATGTCGCCGCGCGAAGTGCGGACCCCGGTGACGGCACCGCCGTTATGAAGGAAGCCGGTGACCGGCAAGCCCTCGATGATCCGCGCGCCCCGCATCCGGGCGCCCCTGGCCAGCGACATGGTCACGTCGACCGGGTTCACCCGGCCATCGCCCGGGATGTAGAAACCGGCCAGCACGTCATCGACCCGCGCCAGCGGGAACAGGCCGGCGACCTCGCGCGGCGAGATCTCGTGCACCTCCACGCCGCACAGCCGGTTGAACGCGGCGACCCGCCGGTACTCCTCCAGCCGCCCCGGCTCGATCGCGAGCTCGATCAGCCCGACCTGCTTCATGCCGGTCGCGAGCCCGGTCTCCGCCTCCAGCCTCAGGTACAGGTCCCTGGTGTACATCCGCAGCTCGGTCGAGGTCTGCGAGGTCGAGCCGAACGTGGCCATGAGCCCGGCGGCGTGCCAGGTGGTGCCCGAGGTCAGCCGGTCGCGCTCCAGCAGCACCACATCGGTGATCCCGAGGTGCGCGAGATGGTAGGCGACCGAGGCGCCGATGATGCCGCCGCCGATGACGACGACGCGGGCACGGTCGGGGATGGCGGAGGTGGCGGGCACGGTCACGCGGGCAGGTTCCGATCGGTCAGGGGCTCCTCGCGGCGGGGCTTCCAGCCGGGCGCGCCGCCGCTGCATGAGCATATGTCCCGGGCCAGGCCGGCCGGGAATCCTCCCGCCGGGCGGATCCAGGGACTCTCTCAACCCGGGGCGTACCGTCGGCACGGCTGTCTCATCGGCGCCGGGCCCCTTCGAGCTCTGCCCGTATCCGCCGAAGGGCGTGCAGCCCAGAGTCGAGATGAGCGAGGCGTTCTGCCGCCGGCAGCAGACGCTGCTGCTCCGGCGGTCCCCCGGCCGCCGCCGGGCCCCCTGGCAGCAAATGGCCCCGGCGCAGCTCACCGCGTTCTGGGCGGAAATGGGCGATCGCGCCCGGGGCACGCGCTCCCGCGCCGCGGCCACCGACCGCAGCCGCGCCCGCTCCCTCTAACCCGCCCCTCCATGATCACGGACGATCGCGTGCACATGTCGCCGGAAAGTGTCCGTGATCATGGGCTGGACGCGGGGGGTTCGGTCAGGGCGGCGAGCACGGCCGGGAAGGCGGCGTCGGCCCGGGCGGCCAGCTCATCGTCGGTCAGCAGCTGGACCGGATGGGGGACGTAGACCACGCGGCAGTCCGGCATGCCGAGCCGGCGCGCCTGCTCGATCGCTTCGTCGGCGAACGGCGCCGTCGCGACGCCCACGGCGGGGATTCCGCGGCGCTCAAGATGGACGAGGTCGTACAAACTGCACGACGTGCACGAGCCTCAATCGGCGAGGGCCTCCACGACCAGGTCGGCGCGGCCGGCGATCTCGTCGATCAGCCCGAGGGCGGCGGGCTTGGAGAAGATCTCCTTCGCGGCGCGGGCGGTGGTGGCGCCCTCCGCCCGCAGCAGCATCTCCATGCGGTCGAGGAACTCAGCGCCCCGGTTCTTCCGGATGTCCAGCAGAACGGCGGTGCGTCCGCTGATGCCAGCCGGGCGCGGCGCGAGCGGCTCCGCCGCCCTGACGCGCTCGTCGAACGGGCTCACGTAGTCAACCGACACGTGGCTCCACCTCCCGGGAGACAATCTGGGATCCCATGCCGGTACATGGGCCCAGGACTGCAGAGTAACGCCCGGCCTCGCCACCGGCCACGACCAGGACGATGGCCTCCGGCGACGCCCACTTGGGTACCCGGGCGGCGGGATCCGCCGCGTGGACGGCGGGAGTTGTCTCACCGCGGCGCAGCTCGCCGGCCGGCCTGCGCACCTCCTCGAACATGAACTGGCGCAGGCGCTGTTTGGTCCAACCCGCGGCGCGGAACATCTCCGCGTGCTCGGGGCAGATCACGAACACCGACGGCTCCTCCAGCGGCCACCAGTTGGTGCTCCAGGCGCTCGCCGCAGCCCAGCCGAGAACCCAGGCGAGGTCCTCGGGCGTGCGACTCCGGTGATCGGAGATCGACAGCGGCGCGTCGCTCCCGATGACGGTGACCACCGACTGGCCGGGCTGGAAGCCGCGTTCCACATGCAGCGGCTCCCACGGGCTCACCTCCTCGTCCTCGGCGATGCAGAAGCCGATCTTCCCCATCTGCCCCTGCGTGGACCGGTCCAGCTTGCCGGGCGTCCCGCCGCCGGTGAGGGTGACGAGCAGCCGCAGCGCGCGGCCGATGGTGAGGTTCGGCCGGAAACCGGGGCCGAGCGCGCCCATGCCACTGTTGAGGCCGATCGCCTCCCGCACGGGCCCGTTCACGACCACGAGCTGCCCGGCCGGCTGGGTGGTGACCGCCTGGCCGTGCAGGTTGAACGCGGGATCGAGCGCGGCCCGGGCGGCCGCGACGACCACCGGGAAGTAGGCGGGGCGGCAGCCCGCAAGGACGGCACAGGCGGCCACCCGCTCCAGCGTCGCCTCACCCATCGCCGGAGGGACGGGGCCGAGGGACGCGGAGCCGCCGGCGGCGCCGAGCATCGCCTCGACGCGTTCCGGCGTCGGCGGCACGACGGGCAGGCCGTCGGTCCAGCCCCGCTCGAACATCTCCTCGATGTCGTCGGTGCCGGCGGGGGCGGACATCGCCGCCGCCAGCTCCGGGTCGATGGCCGCCTTGGACGAGCACCCCGGCTTGAGCAGCGGCTCGGTGGCTTCCGGGATCGCGAGTTCGGCGCCGAGGAGCGCTGCCGCCTGCCCGATGAGGGCTGCGAGGGCTTGATGATCCCAGCCGGTCACGCTGCCCGCGATCGTCCCGGCCTGGTCGACGAGAAC
>Ga0075435_100002610_pt1 | contig 12025 bp, 13 predicted proteins | sample RhiMethybrSRZTD4_FD_75302 | JGI IMG/M metagenome (GOLD analysis project Ga0075435, IMG submission 75302) | Populus rhizosphere microbial communities from Tennessee, USA - Rhizosphere MetaG P. TD hybrid SRZTD4 | ecosystem: Host-associated > Plants > Roots > Rhizosphere > Soil | place: USA... | reverse complement strand
TCGGCCGCGGGCGCGCTGCGCGCCGCGATGGACGCGGGCCGGCCGACGCTGGCCGTGCTGTCCGACATCCGCACCGGCCTGCCCGGCGGCGCGGACGAGCGCGACGGCGGCGACGCGGCGGCCGCGTTCCTGCTCGCGCCGGGCGACGCCGGCGCCCCGGTGCTCGCCGAGCCGGTGGCCGCGGCGTCGGTCACCGCCGAGTTCCTCGAGCGCTGGCGGATCCCCGGCGATACCGCGTCGCGGCAGTGGGAGGAGCGCTTCGGCGAGCACGCCTACGGGCCGCTCGCGGAGGGCGCGATCGCGAGCGCGCTCAAGCGGGCCGGCGTCACTGGCTCCGAGGTCGCGTCCGTGATCGTGGCGGGGCCGCACGGGCGCGCCAACAAGCGCGCGGCCGCCGCGGTCGGGGCGAAGCCCGCCGCGCTGGGCGACGACCTCACCGGCACGGTGGGCAACACCGGCGCGGCGCACGCGGGACTTCTCCTCGCGGACGCGCTCGACCGGGCGCAGGCCGACGACCTCATCATGGTGGTCTCGCTCGCCGACGGCTGCGACGTGACGATCTGGCGCGCGACCGCGGCGCTGGCGCGCGGGCGGCAGCGGGTGCCGGTTGCGGAGCAGTTCAAGGCGGGCGGGAAGGTGGCCTACGCGACCTTCCTCACCTGGCGCGGCTTCCTCAAGCGCGAGCCGCCGCGCCGGCCCGACCCGCAGGCCCCCGCGGCGCCGCCGGCCTTCCGGGCCGAGGCGTGGAAGTTCGCCTTCACCGGGAGCCGGTGCCAGGCGTGCGGCACCCGGCACCTGCCGCCCACGCGCGTGTGCCTCAAGTGCCGCGCGGTCGACCGCATGACGCCCGAGCGGATGGCGGACGTGCCCGCGACCATCGCGACCTACACGGTGGATCGGCTCGCCTACTCGCTCTCGCCGCCGGTGGTGGTGGGCGTGCTCGACTTCGAGGGCGGTGGCCGCTTCACCTGCGAGCTCACCGACGTGGACCCCGCCGCGGTGGCCATCGGCAACCGGGTCGAGATGACGTTCCGCCGGCTCATGACCGCTCACGAGGTGCACAACTACTTCTGGAAATGTAGGCCTATTGCAACCCGCTGACTTTCTTCGCTGAAATCGGTCGGATTATTTTAGCCCCCGGGGGCTCGAACAACTTGGCGAGCGCGCGGGTCCGCTCGAAAGAGACCTGCGTAGAGATGCGGGCACTCTCAAGCGACTCGTGCCCGAGCGCCAGATCTCCTCGGCCCTGAGCCCACCGTAGAGACCGATGACGAGGATGACCCGGTTCCGCAGGCTCGGCTCGGCCGCGAGCGCGCCCTCCATGACCTCGAAGGGCGGGAGCACGGGGAGCACGCGCTTCAGGCGGGGCGTCTTGAACTGGGCGCCGGGGTCGACCTTCAGAAACCCGTGAGCGTTCGCCCATCGGGTGAAGCCTTTGATCGCCATGGCGTAGATACGGAGGGTCCACTCCTTCTTGCCCTCGTCGCCGAGAGCACCTTGCCACTCGATTGAACAGCTTGCATATTGCTGCGGTGTTGATGGGGCAGTAGCGTCGGCAGAAGATTCATACCCGACCGCCGAGATGGCACGCCTTCCGCGTCCTGGAGGGGGAGCGCCGAGTTATGTCTCGTGGGCTGGCGAGGGCAACGAGGAAGCGAGGCAGCGCCGCTGAGATTCTTGACTCCCCGCGATCCGGGGTCATATGTTCGTTGACGCGATACGGTGGCGTGGCAGCACAGGACGTGGCCGTCGAGCTATTGAAAAAGCCGCGAGTCGCGGGACAGCGGGCCATAGAGATAGGAGGCTCACGAGGAAGCGGCGGGTGACGACAAGAGAACATCGGGGCGCTGGTGACCGAGATCATTGAAGCGGCGGTGAAGAACAAGGCATGAATCGCCGGGCTTTCCTTATCTTGAGCGGCGGCCTCCTCGCCGCGCCGCGCGCCGCTGGAGCGCAGCCGACGGCGAAGGTCTATCGCGTCGGCGTCGTGTTAGAGGGCGGACCGTACTACGCTGCGGTGGACGGGTTGCGGGACGGCCTCAAAGAGCTCGGCTTCGACGAAGGGACGCACTACAACCTGCACATTCGGGACGTGAAGGGGAATCTCACCGCGGTAGGCGAGACGGCGAAGAGTCTCGAGCGGGAGAACATCGACCTGATATATTCCGTCGCCACCGGGGTCAGCGTGGCGGTGCAGCGAGCCACGACGAAGGTCCCCATCGTGTTCTACGCGGGAGTTGATCCGGTCGCCGTCGGTTTGGTGAAGAGCCTCGCCAGGCCCGGCGGCAGGATCACGGGTGTCCATTCACGCCAGGTGGATCTGATAGGCAAGCGTCTCGGGATCCTGAAGGAGATTGTCCCGACGCTCCGACGTGTCGTCGCGTTCTACAACCCGGATAACCCGGCCCTACGAGACAGTGCGACGACGGCTCGCGAAGCGACCCGGCAACTCGGAATCGAGCTGATGGAGCGACATGTCCGCACGGTGGACGAGTTGCGCGCAGGTTTGCGAGGGCTCAAAGCCGGAGAAGTCGACGCCATCCTGGTGTGGGATGCGATGGTGGTCAGCCAGTCCCAGCTCATCGTCGACACGGCAAAGACGAAGAAACTGCCTTCGATGTTCTTCGACCGGACCAGCGTGGTCGGGGGAGGACTCGCCAGCTATGGCACGAGTTACTACGGGGTCGGGCGGCTGGCGGCGAAGTACGTCCACCGCGTGCTTTCCGGCACGAGTCCCGCAGCCATGCCGGTCGAGATGTCCGACAGGTACGAACTCGTCCTTAACCTCAAGACCGCCAAGGCCCTCGGTCTGACGATCCCACCGTCGCTTCTCCAGCGGGCGGATCAGGTGATCGAGTAAGTTCTGAGACGTGAGCCAAGACGAGCGTTGGCAACTGAGCGGACACGCGGCGGGGTACTATGAGCGGTACGTCGGCCTTCTCATGGAGCCCTGGGTGCGTTGCCTTGTCGATGTGGCCGTCCTCCAGCCAGCTGAGCTCGTCCTCGATGTCGCCTGCGGAACGGGTTTCGTGGCTCGCCTTGCGGCTCGATGCGTCGGCGCGGATGGTCGGGTGGTCGGCCTCGATCTGAACGCAAGCATGATCGAGGCGGCTCGAGCGGCATCAGGCCGGGAGGGCGGAACCACGATCGAGTGGCGGACGGGTGACGCCGCAGACCCACCATTCGAAAGTGGTGTTTTCGATGTAGTCCTCTGTCAGCAGGGTGTGCAGTTCTTCCCCGATCGTGTCCAGGCACTCCGGGAGCTGCGTCGAGTTACCCGTCCCGGGGGCCGATTGGCCTTCACGGTGTGGAGCGCCATCGGTGACACACCCTATTTCGTCGCCCTTGCCGATGCTCTGGGGCGACATGTCGGCGCCGAGGCCGCCTCCATGGCACGAGCCCCCTGCGCGCTTCATGACACCGCGGCATTGCACGATCTCGTCATCGAGGCGGGTTTCCGGAACGTGCACGTGCGACCAACGATTAAGGCGACGAAGCTCCCATTGCCGGCGGAGTTCGTCCCCGGTCATCTTGCGGCTCTGCCGATGACCCAGACAATCGCTCAGCTGGCCGCCGAACGCCGTACTGCGTTGGTCGGCGACATTACCGAGGCGCTCCGCTCCTATGTTGACGGGGACCAGTTGACCCTTCCAGCGGGGGTTCATCTCGTGACGGCGGATGCCTAGCATGGGACGTGATTGAGTGATGGACCGGCGAGCATTCATCGGCACCTTGGCAGGCCTTCTCAGCGTACCGCTCGCCGCCGAGGCGCAGCAGGCGGGCAAGGCATACCGCATCGGATATCTATCTATCGGTTCAGGACTTTCTCCGCGGACAGAGGCATTGCGCCAAGGGCTACGCGAGCTCGGCTACATCGAGGGAAAGAACATCACTATCGAGTACCGATTCGCGCAGAACAACGTTGATCGACTCCGTGGCCTTGCGACCGAATTAGTCCGTCTCCAGGTCGACGTGATCGTAACCGGAGGCCCTACTGCGACACGGGCTGCTCAAGAGGCGACCAGAATCCTTCCAGTGGTGATGGCGTGGGGTGGCGACCCGGTTGCGGCCAAATTTGTCGCCACCCTCGCGCGCCCTGCCGGGAATATTACAGGGCTCACCAGTATGGCCACGGAGTTAGGCAGCAAACGACTGGCGTTCCTCAAAGAAGCTGTTCCGCGCATGTCTCGAGTGGCTGTCCTCTGGAATCCCACCCATTCTGAGGCATCGGCCAGCTTCCGAGAGACAGAGCTAGCGACACGAGCCCGAGGCCTTCACCTCGAATCCATCGAAGTGCGCAGCGCCGGAGATTTGGAGGGTGCATTCCGGCGCGCAGTGACCCACCATGCCGACGCTCTCACAGTACTGCTCGATCCTGTAACACTGTTTCATGAGGTACAAGTCGCAGAATTGGCCGCACGAAGCCGAATCCCCGCGATCTTCTACGAGAAACGCTTTGCAACGGCTGGGGGTCTAATGGCCTACGGTCCGCAGGACGACGACTTGCATCGTCGGGCCGCGACCTACGTGGACAAGATCCTCAAGGGCGCCAAGCCTGGCGATCTTCCAATCGAACAGCCCACCAAGTTCGAGTTGGTCATCAATCTCAAGACCGCCAAGGCTCTCGGCCTGACGATCCCACCCTCGCTCTTGCAGCGGGCGGATCAGGTGATCGAGTGATGAAGCGACGGATCTTCCTTGGTGTGATCGCTGGCGGTTTCCTCGCCGCGCCGCTCGCCGCCGAGGCGCAGTCGGCGGGCAAGACGGCGCGTGTTGGCTGGCTTGCCCTCGGCCCCAATGCGGGGCCGGCGGCCGTCTTCTTCGACGCGTTCCGGGAGGGCCTGCGCGAGCGCGGCTGGATCGATGGCCGGAACCTCGTCATCGAGGCCCGCTGGGGCAACCGCGACCAGGCTCGCGATCAGGCGGCCGAGCTCGTGCAATGGAAGCCCGATGTTCTGGTTACCCAGGGGCCGATGGTGTTCGGAGCCCAGGCTGTGACGGGCCCGATCCCGGTGGTGTTCGGCTTCAGCGGCGATCCGGTTGAGGGCAAGCTGGTCGCGAGCCTTGCCCGCCCGGGCGGGAGCCTCACCGGGATCTCGCTCATGCAGTTCGAGCTGATCGGCAAGCGCCTTGAGGTCCTCAAGGAGGCTGTACCCGGCGTCACCCGCGTCGCCCTGCTGGCTAACACCGGACACCCGGGAGTACGGGAAGAGCTCGCCAGATCACAAGCCGCCGCGCGGCGCCTCGGGTTCACCGTGCAGTACGTGCCAGTGGCTGCGGTACGCGACTTCGATGGCGCATTCGAAGCTATGGCGCGTGAGCGTGCCGAGGCGATCGTGGTCTTTCCTGACGGGTTCATGATGAGCCAGGCACCCGCCATCGCCGACTTCGCCGCGCGCCGCCGCATCGCCGCGATCTCCGGCTGGGCCGAGTTCGCGACGGCCGGCAACCTGCTGTCGTATGGTCCGGACCTCCGTGAGGCGTGGCGCGGGGTTGCGGCCTACGTGGACAAGATCCTGCGCGGCGCCCGGCCCGCCGACCTGCCCGTCGAACAACCCACGAAGTTTGAGCTGGTCATCAACCTCAAGACCGCCAAGGCCCTCGGCCTGACGATCCCGCCGTCGCTCCTACAGCGGGCGGACCAGGTGATCGAGTAGCGACGAAGGAGGCGACATGGATCGTCTAACGCTCAGGTGGGAGGTCGTGATCGGCATCGGCGTGCTCATCGTCCTCATCTCACTATTCGCTGATCCCTTTGCCCTGGGGAGCTCTCCTGGCTTCGGGCGGGTGCAGACGGTAGGAGTCGTCGTCGGTGCGCTGGTCGTCGCGGGAGGAGTCTATCTGTGGTGTCGGGGGAAGCCGTCCCCGTAGGTACTGCCCGCCAGCGCGGTACGCTCAGGGCGCCGGGTGGCCGCCGACACACCCGGCCATCTCACCGGGGCGCGGGGCCAGGACGGTAAACTGGACGGGATGGCCGAACTTCCGACCTTGTTGCTCATGCAGCCCACCCCGGCTGGGTCTACGAAGAGAAGGTGGACGGGTACCGGATGGTGGCCTCCAAGGTTGGCGGCTCCGTCCAGCTGATCAGCCGCCAGGGCAAGGACTTCACGCATCGCCTTCCTGAGTTGGCCAAGGCTATATCCGCACTAGGCGCTGAGTCCGCGACCCTCGACACCGAGGTGGCCGTGTTCGATCGGCAGCTCATCAGCCGCTTCGAGTGGCTCCGTGGGCGGCCAGAGGGCGATGTCGCCACGCCGCCGATGCTCATGGCCTTCGATCTGCTGGAGCTCGATGGCGAGGATCAGCGCAAGCGACCGCTCCGAGAACGCCGGCAGGCCCTCGAGCACCTCTTGAAGGGTGAGCGGGCTATGAGGGGCTGGTCGCGAAGGATCCGGCCTCGCCCTACGTGGGCGGGCGCACGCTTAAGTGGCTGAAGCTGAAGGTGTCCAACTATCGAGAGGATGAACGCGGATGGGAGTCGAACCAGCAATAACGCACCACTGAATCCGGGGCCCAAGGAAGGGGCGACCGCCTTCAAAGGTCGCCTGTGATGCTTTACCTTCATCGATGCGCGTAGGAATGCTTGGAGGACTCGAAAATGGGTCCCTATCGGAAATCCGGGCTAAAGAGCCTGATCCTGGTAATGAGTGCCATCATCACTCTGTCGGGCTGCGCGACCAGCGTCAGTTTCCAGAGCGCCGACCGGAGCATGACGGTCGATGGCACCTTGTTCAAGCCTCACGGGGCAGGGCCATTTCCTGGTGTGGTTCTGCTCCACGGCTGCGGCGGAATTCGCCCACACTTCGTGCAGTGGGCTGGCGCCATTCGGGACATGGGTTATGTCGCGCTCCTGGTAGATAGCTTTCGGCCTCGCGGGATCAGTGGAATCTGCGCAAGCAGCCAGACGATGGCCTCGATGACGACGGATCGGGCCGCTGATGCTTTCGGGGCGCTGCGGTACCTCAAGGCCCAGCCGTTCGTCGACGGCGATCGCGTGGCCCTTATGGGATGGTCCCATGGCGGTTGGACGACGTTGGAGGCGATGGCGTCGTGGCGCTACCGTAACTCTCCTGACCAGTTCCACGCCGCCATCGCGTTCTACCCATATTGCCGCGACGCGCTCAACGAACCGTTCCGCGCTCCGCTACTCGTGCTGATCGGGGGCAGTGACGATTGGACACCGGCCAAAAAGTGCGAGGACATGCAAGCGAGACTGAGGCTGGTGAACCCCGACCCCCAGTCCCTGCGCGTGCAGGTTTACCAAGGTGCCCACCATGACTTTGATGACATAGCGGCCAAAAACTGCTGCGGTCATACGCTCCAGTACAACCGCGATGCGGCGAAGGACGCCGAGGATCAGGTTCGGCGCTTCCTGGCCGAGCACATGAAGTGAAGTCCAGTCCGCCGAGGGTCGTCGTGCGCCCTGAGGATCCGGACGACCACGACGCGGTGTATTGCGTCAGTCAGCTCGCGTTCGGGCGCCGGGACGAAGCCGACCTCGTGGACCGCTTGCGCGCCGCGGGGAAGGCCATCGTTTCCTTGGTGGCCGCAGATGCCGGGCGGATTGTAGGACATATCCTCTTCAGTCCCGTCTCGGTCAAATCGTCGGGAGCGGATTGTTCCGCTGTCGGGCTCGCCCCCATGGCCGTGCTTCCCAACCGCCAGCGGGAGGGGATCGGGTCCTTTCTCGTGCGCCGAGGCCTCGATGAGTGCCGCAGGCTCGGGCACGAGCGGGTCGTCGTGCTCGGGCATCCGGAGTACTACGGTCGCTTCGGGTTTCTGCCGGCCAGCCGCGTCGGCATCCGCTGTGAATACGACGCACCGGAGGGAGCATTCATGGTCATGGAGTTGCGGCCGGGGGCCTTGAACAGCTGCGCGGGGACAGCTGTTTACTCGCCTGAGTTCGGTGGCCTCGAGTGAAGGGATGTGACAGCGTGCCGAAGCTACATCCGATGCTCAGCGTGCCAGGAAGCCACACTGTCACGATCGAGGAGCCGCCGGCCAACGCCCCACCTGGGACACAGCTCCCGCTGATCTAGCGCGGTACACTCGGGCTACCGGGTGGCTGCCGAGACGCCCGGCATTCGCCCGAACACGCGGCACTCCAACTGTCTCTTTGCTAGACTCCGCCCCGGGATGAGACCACTGATGAACCGGCGCGTGTTCATCGGCACCGTGGCCGGCGGCCTCCTTGCCGCACCGCTAGCAGCCGAGGCGCAGCAGGCGGGGAAGGTGTACCGGATCGGCTATCTCACCGTACCCTCTCGCGCGACCGCGCAGGGTGTGGCCGACAAATTCCAGCACGGGCTGCGCGACTTAGGCTGGATCGACGGCCAGAACATCGTCGTCAACTATCGCTTCGTAGATAGCAACGTGAACCGCGTCCCCGATCTCGCAGCCGAACCGGTGCGGTTCCGGGCTGACGTCATGCCAAGAATGCGGCCCGGACGACTCCCATCGTCATGTTCCTGACCATCGATCCTGTCGACGCGGGGTTGGTGGCGAGCCTCGCTCGGCCAGGCGGGAACATCACGGGGCTCACCCTCACGGCCGGGCCAGATATCTACGGGAAGCAATTGCAGCTGCTCAAGGACGCCTTCCCAGGCACCTCTCGGGTCGCCATTCTGCTGAATCCGTCCACTGCAACCTATGCCCATACGTTGCGCGAGATAGAGACGGCGATCCATGCATTGAGATTGGAGCGGCAGGTCATATCGGTAGCGGATCCGAGCGACTTCAATGGCGCCTTCGCTTCGTTAGCTGCGGCTCATGTGGATGCGATGCTCATTCCACTCGATTCGATGTTCTATCAGCACCGAGCCCGGCTCGCGGATCTGGCCTTGAAGAGCCGGCTACCCGCCATGTGGGGACTGAGGGAACACGCGGAAGCTGGTGGTCTCATGGCCTACTCCACCGACCTTGGTGACTTGGCCCGGCGAGCCGCCACTTTCGTGGACAAGATTCTCAAAGGCGCGAAGCCCGCCGACCTTCCCGTCGAGCAGCCCACGACATTCGAACAGGTCATCAACCTCAAGACCGCCAAGACCCTGGGACTGACTGTCCCGCCGCCGCTCCTGCAGCGGGCGGACCAGGCGATCGAGTGATGGACCGGCGCACATTCCTCGGCACCCTGGCTGGCGGGCTCCTCGCCGCGCCGCTCGCCGCCGGGGCGCAGCAGGCGAGGAGGTCCCCGAGGATAGGCTACCTATCGGACGAGGCGGCCGCGCCCCATCTGTTTCACTCACACGACTCCATCTTAAGTGGGCTGAGTGAGCGTAGTTATATCGAGGGACGAAACATCGTCATCGAGTATCGCTACGCTGCGGGAAAACCCGAGCTGCTGCCATTACTGGCGACCGAACTGGCAGCGCTTCCTGTCGACCTTATCCTTGCTGTCGGTACGCCCGCCGCTAGGGCGGCCCTCGCGACAACCAGGACCATCCCGGTCGTGTTTTCGCGCATCGGTGATCCCGTCGCATTAGGGCTTGTCGCGGGACTAGCGCGGCCGGGCGGCAACGCCACAGGCGTCGCCGTCCTCACGACTGACCTAGGCGGAAAGCGGCTCGAGTTGCTCAAGAATGAAGTTCCGGGGCTCACACGCGTTGTCGTCCTTCATGAGCAGAATTTCCCCCCGGGTGAGCTCGAGCTGAAGCAACTCTCGGCTGCGGCGTGGTCCCTGCAGGTGCAACTTCACACGGTTGGCGTTCGCACCCTCGCGGCGCTGGAAGGGATTCTCCCGGACATCATGAAGGAGGCCCCGCAGGCTCTATTTGTGGGGTCATCTGGCTGGTTCGAGGACAATCACCGGCTGATTACGGACCTCGCGCTTAAGAGCCGTCTGCCAGCGTTGTATGTGCGGCGAGAGTATGCCGAGGTCGGCGGCCTCATCTCCTACGGCGTCAATTACCGCGAGATGTACCGCACGGCCGCGGACTACATTGCCCGGATTCTCAAAGGGGCAAAGCCGGCGGATCTTCCAGTGCAGCAGCCGACGAAGATAGAGTTAGTCATCAACCTCAAGACCGCCAAAGCCCTCGGCCTGACGATCCCGCCGTCGCTTCTGCAACGGGCGGATCAGGTGATCGAGTAATGGAGCGACGGGCCTTCGTCTCCAGCATCACACTCGGCCTCCTCGCCGTGCCGCTTGCCGCCGAGGCGCAGCAGGCGGGAAAGGTGTCTCGGATAGGTTTTCTTAGCGCGACGTCCCCTTCCGATAGGCCGCCCCTGCTCGACGCGTTCCGGCAAGGGCTGCGCGAGCTCGGGTGGGTTGAGGGCCAGAATATTGTCATCGACTATCGATATGCGGAGGATCGGGTCGACCGGCTGCCCGGCCTCGGGGCCGAGCTGGTCCGGCTCAAGGTGGACCTCATCGTATCGTGGGGGACGCAAGGAGTGACGGCAGCCAAGAACGCCACCGAGACGATCCCCATCGTCATGATTGCCGTTCGCGATCCTGTTGGCACCGGGCTCATCGCGAGCCTCGTGCGCCCGGGCGGGAACGTCACAGGGGTGTCCGGCTACGCCGGCCTGGAAATCGTCGCCAAACAACTGGTGCTGCTCAAGGAGACCGTCCCCTACGTCCGCCGTGTGGCGATCCTCTCGAACCCGGCCAATGCGTACCACCAGCTCGCGATAAGAGAAGTGAAGGTCGCGGCCCGGTCGTTGGGAGTGCAGCTTCAACTCCTGGAGGCTCGAGGTCCGAACGAGTTCGACGGCGCATTCGCGGCGATGGCCAGAGAGCGCGTGGGAGCCCTCCTCGTACTGTCAGATGCAGTGCTCAACTCCCACCGAACACGGCTCGCAGACCTCGCAGCCAAGAGCCGCCTGCCGGCAGCATTCGGCGTCAGGGAGAGTGTGGAGGCCGGGGGTCTCATGTCTTACGGGCCGAGCTTTCTCGATCTCTTCCGGCGCGCCGCCACTTACGTGGACAAGATCCTGAAGGGCGCGAGGCCGGGCGACCTCCCAGTGGAGCAACCCACGAAGTTCGAGCTGGTGATCAACCTCAAAACGGCCAAGGTCCTCGGCCTGACGATCCCGCCCTCGCTCCTGCAGCGGGCGGATCAGGTGATCGAGTAGTGGATAGACGGGCCTTCATCTCCAGCGTGACCGGCAGTCTCCTCGCCGCGCCCCTCGCGGCCGAGGCGCAACAGGCGGGGAGGGTGTACCGCATCGGTGTCTTGCTGAACAAGGCCTCGGACCCGGCGGAAAGTCGTCAGTGGCAAGGGCTCTGGCTGGGTTTGCGGGAGCGCGGCTGGATCGAGGGCGAGAACATTCTGATCGAGCTCCGAGAGGCCGAGGGCAACTCCTCCCGGGTCCCAGAACTCGCAGCGGACCTGGTTCGGCGCAAGATGGACCTGATCGTGACGCGGGGCTCTCTCTTCACTGGGGCCGTGAAGGCGGCGACATCGTCGATCCCCATCGTCTTCATCGCCCATGCGGATCCGGTCGGGACCGGCCACGTCGCGAGCCTCGCCAGGCCCGGCGGAAACATCACCGGACTGGCCATACTGCAGACCGAGCTCGGCGCCAAGGGGCTCGAGATCCTGCGGTCTGTCGTTCCCAAGGTCACACGGATCGCCGTTCTCTGGCATCCTGGCACCCCGTCCGCCGCCCCGGGGCTCAAGGCGCTGGAAGAGCCGGCGCGGAGGCTCCGGTTAGAGTTGCAGCCCGTCGGAGCGAGGAGCGCGGCGGAGTTGGAGGGCGCCTTCGCGGCCATGGCCCGAGCGGGCGCGCAGGGCGTTCTCGTACTTGCCACCCCGATCTTCTTCGGTGAGAGACAGCGCCTCGCCGAATTGGCCATTGCGCACCGGCTACCGACGATGTTCCAGATAAGGGATTACGCGGAGGCTGGCGGTCTCACGAGCTACGGCGCCGATCTTGCCGACCTCTACCGGCGCGCCGCCATCCCCGTCGACAAGATCCTCAAGGGCGCCAAGCCCGGCGATATTCCCATCGAGCAGCCCACGAAGTTCGAGTGGATCATCAACCTCAAGACCGCCAAGGCCCTCGGCCTGACGATCCCGCC
>Ga0075435_100002609_pt1 | contig 12026 bp, 8 predicted proteins | sample RhiMethybrSRZTD4_FD_75302 | JGI IMG/M metagenome (GOLD analysis project Ga0075435, IMG submission 75302) | Populus rhizosphere microbial communities from Tennessee, USA - Rhizosphere MetaG P. TD hybrid SRZTD4 | ecosystem: Host-associated > Plants > Roots > Rhizosphere > Soil | place: USA... | reverse complement strand
GCGGTGTCGCTGCTCGCCTGCTATCTACCCGCCCGTCGCGCCGCGCGAGTCGATCCGCTGATGCTGCTGCGATCCGAGTAGCCAGAGGTGCCAGAAAGTGCTCGACCTGGCACCCCGAACCGCCAGTTTGCAGACCTGACCCCGGAGGCCCTTCGGGGGTCAGGTCTGCAAAACGACTGACGTCGGTGCCAGGTCGGCGATTCTGGCAACACGCGCTGCGGTGACGCGACGCAGAACCTGCGACCTGGCACCTCGAAGTGTCGTTTTGCAGACCTGACCCCCGGTCGGCCCGGGGGTCAGGTCTGTAAAGCGGACGAATGGGGGCCAGGGCGGCGAGCGGCGCGCGTTAGAATCCCGACGGCGATGGCCATTTACCGCAGCTCCCTCCCGCCCGTGCACATCCCGGACACGCCGGTTGTGGACTTCGTGCTGGCGCGGGCGCGGGAGCGCGGGGATCGGACGGCGCTCGTCGACAGCCTCACCGGACGCACGATCGCCTACGCGCAGCTGCCGGACCTGGTGGACCGCGCCGCGGCGGCGCTGGCGCGGATCGGCATCCGCCAGGGGGACGTCTGCGCCATCGTCAGCCCGAACACGCTCGAGTTCCCCATCGCCTTCCTCGCGATCGCCAGGCTCGGCGCGATCGTGACGACGGCGAGCCCGCTGTGCACGCGGGACGACCTGGTGCGGCAGTTCCGGGACTGCAAGGCGCGGCTGCTCTTCATGTCGCCGGCGGTCGCCGCAACCACACTTCCCGCGGCGAAAGACGTCAACATCCAGCACGTCTTCTCCTTCGCGCCGCTCGACGGTGTCGCGGCGTTCGCCGAGCTCGTCGCGCAGCATGGAACTCCGCCGGACGTCGCGATCGCGCCCGACGACGTGGTTGCGCTGCCGTATTCGAGCGGCACGACCGGACTGCCCAAGGGCGTGCGCCTCTCGCATCGCAACCTCGTCGCCAACCTCCTGCAGGTAGACGGCAGCAGCCACCTGCGCGACGGCAAAGACACGCTGATCGCCTTTCTCCCCTTCTTCCACATCTACGGCCTCGAAGTGGTCCTGCTGCTCGGCCTGTGGTCCGGCGCGACCATCGTTGTCATGCCGAAGTTCGAGCTGGAGCCGTATCTCGATCTCCTCGAGCGCCATCGCGCGACGATGCTGCACGTGGTGCCGCCGATCGTGGTGGCGCTGGCCAAGAGCCCGTGTGTCGGCGGACGCAACTTCTCGCAAGTGCGCAAGCTGTTCTCCGGCGCAGCGCCGCTCGGCGCAGACGTCATTGCGCAGTGCACCGCGCGCGTCGGCTGCGTGCTGCAGCAGGGCTACGGCATGACCGAGGCGAGCCCGGCGACGCACACGACGTCCGAGATCGACGCGGAGATCAAGCCCGGCTCGGTCGGCACGCTCGTGCCGAACACCGAGTGCCGCGTCGTCGATCCCGCGACGCGCGGGGACGTCGCACCCGGCGAGGACGGCGAGATCTGGGTGCGCGGGCCGCAGGTGATGCTCGGCTACCTCAATCAACCCGACGCGACGCGCGCCACGCTCGACGAGGACGGCTGGCTGCACACCGGCGACATCGGGCACGCCGACGAGGACGGCCACTTCTTCATCGTCGATCGCCTGAAAGAGCTGATCAAATACAAGGGGATGCAGGTGCCGCCGGCGGAGCTCGAGAGCGTGCTGCTCTCGCATCCCGCGGTCGCGGACGCCGCGGTGGTGGCGCAGAAGGATGACGACGCCGGCGAAATCCCGCGCGCGTTCGTGGTGCTGAAGGCGCCGGCGACGGCCGAGGACCTGATGGCCTTCGTGGCCGCGCGCGTCGCCCCCTACAAGAAGATCCGCCGCGTCGAGTTCATCGCGGCGATCCCGAAGTCGCCGTCCGGCAAAATCCTGCGCCGGGTCCTGCGCGACATTCCTACTGGAAGTTCACCGTTACCGTCATGATGACCGGCACCGGGACGCCGTTGAGCAGCGTCGGCTCGTAACGCCACTGGCGCACGGCGTCGAGCGCCGCGCGATCGAACGGCGGCAGGCTGCGCAGTACCTTCGCGTCACGCACCGCGCCGTCGCTGCCGATGACGATCTCGAGGATCACGACGCCGTGGAGGTTGGCCGAGACGGCCTCGGGCGGCGTGACGGGACGCGCATCAACGATCTTGTGCGGCGTGGCGATGTTGCCGCCAACGCGAACCGGCGCGTCACCTGCGGGCAGAGGCGCGCGGGGCGGCGCACCAGCCGATCCGCCCCCAGACACCGGCTCGATGCTCATGCCGACCGACGTGCTGAAGCCGCCGGGCACTTGCGCGCGGTTCCTCGCATTCCGAATGAGGCCGGCCATCTCCTGCGCTTCGGCGACGTCGAACGCCGTATTGGCGCGGCCGCCGCGGCTCGATCCTGTGTAGGTCAACGCCGTGGCGGACGGATCGCGAAATCCGTCGCTGTTGATTTTGCCGAGCAACTGCACGAGGCCGGATCCGGTCACGAGCCCGACGCCCTGGCTCATGCCGGCCTCACCCACCGTGGAGTATTCCTCGATGGTCACGGCACCTTCCCAGCGTTCACCAAGCGGCCATTCTCCGGAGATGTCGTTGAAGTTGTAGCTCACGTCAACGCCGCCGTCGGGCGGGCGGCCGTCCGAGCTCGCGGCATCGACGAGCAGGATCAGCCAGCGATCGGTGCTGTTGAAGATCGCGCGGACGTTCGCCGGCGTCCGCCGAATGAACCGGACGCGAGCGCCGTTCTCCGCGACGACCGTGTCGCCGTCGTTGGCCGTGAGCCGCTGGCCGCTCGGCAGCGGCTGCCGTGATGGAGGACGCTGCGCCGGTGCCTGACCCAGCACAGCCGTGACGACCAAGCCGCCGATGAGCATTGCCTGCATGGCGCTTCTCCCAGGACGAATTCTAATGCCGACGCCGGCGGGTCTGAAGACCGCCCGGCGACGTCATTTCACGGGCGTGGCGAGCGTGTCGTGGTGCAGCGCGATCAGCGAGCGGAGGTAGGGACCGATCGCGTCGGGATTGGCGAAGCCGGCCTTCTTCGCCGCCGCGTCCGACACCTCGGGCGGAATCGTTTCCGACTCCGCGTAGTGCCGCCAGTTGCGGAAGCCGTCGATCGTGATGACGTCCCACGCCGCCCCCTGCTCGTGGGTGAAGAGCAGCGCGTCGGGGCGCGAGCGCGCGCGATTGAATGCGCTCTCCATCTTCCGCTCTTCGATCAGAAGGTCGCGCTTGCCGGCCAGCGCCTGGAACATCTCGAGATGCAGCAGGCCAAGATCCTTCACGTACTCGCGGAAGGCCGCCAGCGGCGGGCCTTCGACATACACGTCCTCGTGCCACGCGACGAGATCGTAGAACTGCTTCGCGAACTGCTCGCCGCTCACGCCGGCGGCCGCGGCGGCGGCGTCGCGGCGGCGCAGGCGCTCGGCGCTGTAGTAGCTGGTGAAGCTGCCGGACGGATAGATCACCAGCAGGTCCCAGCGATCCCCCTGCGAATGACGGACGATGTAGGGCAGCTCGTCGCCGCCGGCCGCGATGACGGGCAGCCGCTTCTTGTAGAGGTCGATCAGATCCAGCAGCCGACCCGGCGCCGCCTGAATCAACACGAATCGATAGAGCTCCGGCGCGGCCGCCGGCTGCGGCGCCTGCGCCGTGCCCATCGTGAGGACCGCCGAGACGAGGATCTGCGCCACGAGCATCATCGACATCGGGGCATGGTAACCCCGAATGGGATACCGTATGCGCTCCATGGCTACGGCCACGTCGACGAAACCGGGCGCCGTCGAACTGCGGCGCGATCTCGGCCTCGCGGACCTGACCCTGACGCAGGTTCTGTTCATCGTCGGCCTCCCCTGGGTCGGCGTGGCGGCGAAGCAGGGACCGGCGCACGTCCTCTTCTGGCTGGCCGCGATCGCGCTCTTCTACCTCCCCTCGGCCGCGGTGGTCATCCACCTCAATCGCGCGATGCCGCTCGAGGGCGGGCTCTACCAGTGGGCCAAGCTGGGATTCAACGAGATGATCGGGTTCCTCGTCGCGTGGAACCTGTGGCTCTTCGCGATCCTCAACACGTCGGAAATCGGGCTGCAGATCACGCAGTACTTTCACTACGTGCTCGGGGCGCGCGGCGCCGCGCTCGCAACCGACAGGCTGTTCGTCACGTTCGTCAACCTCGTCATCCTGACGGCGCTCGTCCTGGTGACGATTCGCGGCCTCAGCATGGGCAAGTGGGTGCACAAGGCGGGCGGCGCGGTGATGCTCGCGACGTTCGGGCTGCTGATCGTGCTGCCGTGGCTGAGCGTGAGGAACGGCACGATCGCGAGCTTCCATCCGCTGGCGACCGCCCTGCCCGTGGTGTCGCTGCTCAGCCTCAACATCGCGGCGAAGATGGGGTTCGGCGCGCTCGGCGGCTTCGAATACGTCGCCATCCACGCCGGGGAATGCCGTAACCCGGAGCGGACGATCGCCCGATCGGTCGCGCTCGCGGCGCCGATCATCTGCGTGATGTTCGTCCTCGGCACCAGCTCGGTGCTGGCGCTGGTGCCGATGGACGAGATCGATCTGATCGCGCCGATCCCGCAGGTGCTGGCCGCGGGCTTCGGCAAGCTCGGATACGGCGCGTCGATCGCGCCGATCGCGATCCTCGCGGTGCTGTTCATGCGCGTGGCGCAGTCGAGCGTGATGTTCGCCGGCAACACCCGGCTGCCGATGGTCGCCGGGTGGGACGGCCTGCTGCCGCGCTGGTTCACGCAGCTGCATCCCACCTACCAGACGCCGGTCAACTCGATCCTGTTCGTCGGGGCGGTCACGCTCGCCTTCAGCGTCGCGGGATTGATCGGCGTCGGCAAACAGGAAGCGTTCCAGCTGCTGTGGAATGCGTCGGCGATTTTCTACGCGCTCACCTACCTCGTGATGTTCGCGGTCCCGATCGCCGGCGCGCGGCCGCTGCGCGGGCCGTGGTGGCTGACGCTGGCGGCGATCTCCGGCTTCCTGATGACGCTCGCCTTCGTCGTCCTGTCCATCCTGCCAATCGTGCAGGTGGCCAGCTGGTGGTCGTTCGCCCTGAAGATCTCCACCGTGATCGTCGCGACCAATGCGATCGGCGTCGCGATCTTCCTGCGCGCGCGGACGCGAACGCGGCGCCGGCCCTAGCCATGGGGTTCGGAGAGCGCCAGGCTCGCCTCCGCGTCCTGGAGGCGCTCGAGGCGCGGGCCAGGCAGTTCCGCTCGCGCGACGGCATCTGGCCGTTCCGCGTCCCGCACGAGCCCCTCGATCTCGCCGCAATCATCGAGGCGGCGCTCGCCGAAGACGGCGCCCACCTGGATCCGCAGGGCCTGCGCGCGCGCACGGTGCTGCGCATGTCGTGGGACGACCACAGCTGGGAGCTGTGGGTCATCGCGCTGCCGTCGGGGATCCTGCTCTACTGCGATGACGATGGCCACGAGACGCGGATCCTGGCGTCGGCCAGACGCGGCAATCCCGGCGACGCCGACGGGTTCTTCCTCGAGCGGCTCGCCGAGACGCGCGGCCACGATTTCGGCATCGAGATGGCGGGTCCCGCGCCCGACAAGGTGCGGTCCGCCATCGGCGACCGCGAGTTCCTGGCCGAGGTCTTCGTCGAGCTCTTCGAAGGCACCGAAGCGCAGGCGTCGATCGCGGCGTCGAGGGAGGACTTCCGCCACGACGTCGAGCGCTGGCTGGACGCGGTGCTCACCGCGCCGCCCGCGACGCGGCGGCAGCCGCGCGTCCGCGAGCACGACGAGTCGGTGTAGGATGTCTATCAAGTAGACATGGCGCCCTATCTCGGCGAGTTCGAGCAGCAGGTGCTCCTCGTCATCCTGCGGCTGAAGGACGCGGCCTTCGGCCCCGACATCAGCCGCGAGCTCGAAGCCCGCGCCGGACGCCGCGTCTCGCGCGGCGCGCTCTACACCACCTTCGATCGCCTCGAAGACAAGGGGCTCATCCGCTGGCGCACGGTCCCCGGCACGGAGGCGCGCGACGGGCTGCCGCGCCGGCTCTATTCCGTGACGGCCGCGGGCACCGCGGCGCTGCGCGCCGCGCGCGAAGTCGTGCGCCGTCTGTGGGATGGCCTGGACAGCCGCCTGAAGGACCCGATCAAGTGATATAACCCCATCTGGTACTCACTTGGGCGGTCCCCGGCTGATCTCGGTCGTCCTCATCATCCTCACTGCAGTCGCGTGCACGCGGGGCGAGTCGCCGAAGGGCGACGTCAAGGGCGGTGATGGCGTCTTACGGCTGAGCTTGCCCGGTGAGCCCAAATCGCTGAACCCGAACACCGACCCGCTCGACGAGATGGCGATGTTCGTCGCCGAGAACATCTTCAGCAAGCTGGTCGCCCGAGCCGACGACGGCACCGTGGTGCCCGGCATCGCCGAGCGATGGAGCGAGGCGGCCGACGGCCGCTCCTACACCTTCTATATACGTCCCGGGATCCGCTTCCACGACGGGACGCCGCTGACCGCCGAAGACGTGCGCGCGACGTTCGCGCACATCGGCGAGTCCGCCAACCACGACCTGGCGGAGCACATCGCCGGCGTGGACGCCGACGCCGGCAAATCCGTCACGATCCACCTCACCGCGCCGTGGGCGGCGTTCCTCCCGACGCTGGCGTGGTTCGGCGCGTCGATCCTGCCGGCGCACATCTACGGCAGCGGCCCGTGGAAGGGGAATCCCGCCAACATGAAGCCGATCGGATCGGGGCCGTTCCGCTTCAAGACGTGGGAGCCGGGCCGCCGCATCGTGCTCGAAAAGTTTCCCCAGTACTTCGGCCAGGGCCCCTACGTCGACGAGGTCGACTACTTCATTGTCCCGAACACCGCGGACTCGGTGCGGCTGCTGCAGGAGGGGCGCCTCGACACGATGATCGGGCGCCCGCCCGGCAACATCGTGGCGGAGCTGTCGCGCACGCCCGGGCTGCGCGTCAGCATCGCGCCAACCGCCAGCCGCGCCTATCTTGCGTTCAACCTGGGCCATCCGCCGTTCAGCGACATTCGCCTCCGGCGCGCGGTGAACCTCGCGCTCGATCGCCGCGCGCTCGTCGAGAACGCGCTCTCCGGTCTGGGGGCGCCGGCGTTCGGCTTCTACACACCGGGCGTGGCCTGGGCGTACAACGGTGAGGCCCGCGCGCCGGCGTTCGATGTCGCGGCAGCAAAACGGCTGGTGGCGGAAGTCGGACCGTTGCGGCCGCTGAAGTTTCCCGTGAGCAGGCTGCCGGGAGCACCGCTGTCGCCTGTCGCCGCCGAGATCGTGCGCCAGCTCGAGGCCGTCGGCCTGCGCATCGAGCCAATTGCGGTCGAGCCGACCGAGCTGCTGTCGCGCCTGCTGGAGGGGATGGACTTCGATCTCGTGCAGGTCGCCGGCGACCAGGGGCCGGATCCGGACTCGATGGCGACGCGGTTCGGATCGCACAGGTTGATCCAGGGGACGAACTATTCCAACCCGGAGCTCGACGCGGTGCTCGCGCGCGGCGGTGCGTCGAACGATCCGGCGGTGCGGACGAAGGCGTACTTTCGCGCGCAGGAAATCCTCGCCGCGGATCTCCCGATCGCGCCGCTCTATGAAACGCTGCGAGTCACGATTTTCCGGGACGGCATCCGCGGGCTGCCCACCGAGGACGCCAACGGGCTGGTCGGCGACTACGCCTACAACCTCGTGCGGCTGCCGAAGGGGCCGCGCACGCCGGGAGTCGTGCAGTGAAGCGGTGGCGCGACTGGCCGTGGTCGGGCAAGCTGGCCGTGCTGATCGGCGCGATCGCGCTGCTGCCGATCGCGATCGTCACGCTCTATACCGAGCTCGAGGCCCGCGCCCACTTCGTGCGCGACAGCGGCGCCCGCAACCTGCAGCAGGCGCTCAGCACGGCCGAGCTGATCGCCAAGTACCTGGACGACGTGGTCGGGGACGTGTCGCTGCTGGCGCAGGGGCCGAGCGCCGTCGAGCTGCTGAATTCGGCCTCGGCGGAACAGGCGCGCGCGCGCCTGAACATCTCGCTGGATCGGATGCGCCAGATCAAGCGTCTCGCGCTCCTGCAGATCGTGTCGCGTGACGGCACGGTGCTGGTGTCGACCGAACCGTCGCGCGTCGGGCGCAACCTGCTGTCGTCGCCGTACTTCCTGGCGGCGATCGCCGGCCAGGCGCGCGTCCACGATCCGCGCTACCTGGCGGAGGCCGGCGGCGTCTACATCGCAGTGTCGGTGCCGATCCGCGACGACGGCCAGCGCGTCCTCGGCGTCGCGGCGGCGCGCGTGTCGCTCGACGACATCGACCGCCTGGTCGCCGCCGACAGCAACTACGGCAGTCTCGGCGAGTTCGGCATGTTGTGGGACGAGCAGGGTGTGGTCCTGAGCAGCCCGGCGCAGCCGGCGCTGCGGCTGCACCCGCTCGCACCGCTCGTCGCACCGACCCGCAATCAGCTGGTGGCCGAAGGACGCTACGGTCCAGAGACCGCGACGCTGCTCGACGCGCCGGGTAATGCGGCGGATCTCGTGGCGCGATCGCGCTGGCGCCTGTACGATCCGGAAGCCAGCCCGCACATGACCACCGAGCTCGGCGTCGGCCACGTGCAGGTGACGTCGGTGCCTGTGCGCGGAACGCGATGGACCTACGGCGTGGCCACGCCGGAAGAAAACGCGCTCGCGGCGGTTCGCTCCCAGAGCCGCCGCAACGTCGGCGTGGCGCTGGCCACGGCGCTGCTCGCGATCATCGTGTCGCTCGCCGGGGCGCGCTGGGTCACGCGTCCGCTCGGCGCGGTGGGCAGCGCGGCGCGTGCGCTCGCCGCGGGCGACATGACGCAGCGCGCGCACCTGCACCGCCGCGACGAGATCGGGCAGCTCGCCGACACCTTCGACACGATGGCCGACGCGATCGCGCGCAAGGACGCCGAGCTGCGGCAGTACGCGGAAGGTCTCGAGCGGCGGGTCGAGGAGCGCACCGCGGAGCTGACCGGCCTGCTGCACGCGGTGCCCGACCTGATCTTCAAGGTCTCCGCGGACGGACGGCTGGTGGATTACGTCGCCGCCAAGGATCAGGACCTCTACCTGCCGTCCGAGCAGTTCCTGGGACGGCCGATCTCTGACGTCCTCCCGCGCGAAGTATCGACGGAGCTCGTCGCACGCATCCGTCGTGCGCTCGATGGCGAGGCCGTCCAGCCCTACGAATATCGTCTCGTGCTGTCCGGCACCGAGCGCCACTACGAGGCTCGCCTCTCCCCCAGCGGGCAGGGAGCCGTCGTCGTGCTGGTGCGGGACATCACCGAACGCCGCCGCAACGAGGAGCGCACGCGCTTCCTCTCCGGCGCGGCGGCGAGCCTGTCCTCGTCGCTCGACTACGGCAGCACCGTCGACACGCTGGCGGCGCTGCCCGTGCCCTTCCTCGCCGACATCTGCGTGGTCGATCTGCTGGAGCGCGGCGCGGTCCGCTGCGGCGCGGTCGCGGCCACGGCGCCGGACCGCCGGGCGCTGGTGCAGGCCACGCGCGAGAAGTTTCCCGCGATGCTGGGCGGCAGCCACCCGGTGGCGGTGGCCATCCGCGGCGGATCCACGCTCTACGCGGAGTGCACGCCGAAGATCTTCACCGGGTTCATCCAGTCGGACGAGCACCTCGCGATGGCGGAAGCGATCGGCGTCCGCTCGATGATGGTGGTGCCGCTCATGGCGCGCGGGCAGACGCTCGGCGCGATGACCTTCGCCAGCACCGATCCCGCACGACGCTACACCCAGGCCGACGTGGCGCTGGCGTCGGAGCTTGCCGACCGCGCCGGCGTCGCGCTCGACAACGCCCGGCTCTATCGCGAGGTGCAGGAATCGAACCGCCTGAAGGACGAGTTCCTCGGCACCGTGTCGCACGAGCTGCGGACGCCGCTCAACGCGGTGCTCGGCTGGGCGCAGCTGCTGAAGCGCGCCGGCGACGATCCCGCGACGGCGACACGCGCCATCGACGCCATCGAGCGCAACGCGCAGGCGCAGGCGCAACTGGTCGAGGATCTGCTCGACACGTCGCGCGTCGTCAGCGGCAAGATGCACCTCAGCTTCGTGCCGACAGACGTCGCCGAGATCGTGCGCGCGGCGATCGAGTCGTTTCGTCCGCTGGCGCGCTCGCGCGGCATTGCGCTCGACCTCGAGGTCGCGTCCGACCTGGTGCCCATCCTCGGCGACGCCGCCCGCCTCCAGCAGATCATCGGCAACGTCGTCTCGAACGCGCTGAAGTTCACGTCGACCGGCGGCCAGGTGCACGTGACGGTGCGCAAGGCCGCAGGGTCGGTGGAGATCGAGGTCGCGGACAACGGCGCCGGCATCGCCCCGGAGTTCCTGCCCTACGTCTTCGATCGCTTCCGCCAGGGGGACAGCACGACCACGCGGGTGCACGGCGGGCTGGGGCTGGGCCTGTCGATCGCGCGCCAGCTCGTGCAGATGCACGGCGGCACCATTCGCGCCGCCAGCGGCGGACGCGGCCAGGGCGCGACGTTCACCGTCGTGCTCCCGGGCGCGTCGGCGGCAACCGTCAACGCGTCGCCGAGCAGTGCGGAATCGGCGCTGCCGTCGCTCGACGGAGTCCGCGTGCTCGCGGTCGACGACCAGGAGGATGCGCGCGCGCTGCTGCAAGCCGTGCTGCGCGGCGCCGGCGCGGAGGTGGAGGTCGCCGCCTCGGCGGACGAAGCGCGGCAGCGGATCTCGGCGCGCCGTCCCACGGTCGTCGTCTCCGACATCGGGATGCCCGGCGAGGACGGCTACTCGCTCATCCGCGACATCCGCGACGCCGACGCCGCCGGCGATCAGCAGCGGCTGCCCTGCATCGCGGTGACGGCCTACGCCCGCGAGGACGACCGCATGCGCGCGCTGGCGGCGGGCTACGACCGGCACATCACCAAGCCGCTCGATCCGGCCGCGCTGCTGCGCGCCGTCGCCGACCTGACCGGCGTGTCGTCGGCGTAGGACCCTGCCAACCATTCGCTTGCGCCCTCCGTCCAAGCAGGGGTAGGATGTCTATCTCGTAGACAACCATGAGATCCACGGGATCGATGCGACCGCCCCGGCTCGCCGCCTGGCTGCTCGAGCACCTGCTGCCGAGGGATCGGCGCCACGAAGCCATGCGCGGCGATCTGCTGGAGGAGTTCCGGGCGCGTCGATCCGCCCCGTGGTACTGGCGGGAAGCGCTCTCACTCATCGTGCGAGGACAGGGGTACACCAGGATGCTGACACTCGACACGCTCCGCCAGGACATCCGTTTCGCCTGGCGCGCCTACGCCAAGGCGCCCGGCTTCACCGCCATTGTCGTGGCCACGCTGGCGCTCGGGATCGGCGCGTCGACCGCGATCTTCTCGGTGGTCAACGGCATCCTGCTGCGGCCGCTGCCATTTGCCGATCCCGGCCGCCTCATGTGGATCAACGAGACGAACGGCGCCCGCGCCCCAATTTCCATCTCGTGGCCGAACTACCTGGATTGGAAGGCGCGGACCCGATCGTTCGATACGCTCGCCGTCTCGCGCGCCAGTTCCTTCACGTGGACCGGCGCGGGTGACGGCCGGCGGCTGGTCGGCCGGCGCGTGACCGCCAACTTCTTCCAGGCGCTCGGCGTGCAGCCGTCACTGGGCCGCGATTTCGCCGAACGGGACGACCTGCCCTCGGCTCCACCGGTGGCGATCGTCTCGGACGAATTCTGGCGCAAGGATCTCGGCGGCGCCGCCGACGCCATCGGCCGCACGCTTACGCTCGACGGCCTGGCCTACACCCTCGTCGGCGTCCTCCCCGCGGGGTTCCGCTATCTGCGTCCGTACGATGTCTTCATCGCGATGGGAGCGTTCTCCGCGAGCCCGATCGTCACCGAGCGCGGCAACCACTCTGCCTTCGTCGGCCTGGGGCGGCTGAAGACGGGCGTCACGATCGAGGCGGCCCTCCGCGAGCTGCAGGGCGTCGAAGCGCAGATCGCGCAGGAGCATCCTGACGTGGCGAGCGGTCTCGGCGTCGACGTGCAGCCGCTCGCCGCGCGGCTGGTCAACACGATCCAGCAGACATTGCTGGTGCT
>Ga0075435_100002608_pt1 | contig 12026 bp, 9 predicted proteins | sample RhiMethybrSRZTD4_FD_75302 | JGI IMG/M metagenome (GOLD analysis project Ga0075435, IMG submission 75302) | Populus rhizosphere microbial communities from Tennessee, USA - Rhizosphere MetaG P. TD hybrid SRZTD4 | ecosystem: Host-associated > Plants > Roots > Rhizosphere > Soil | place: USA... | reverse complement strand
GATACGTGAACGGCGCCCCAGAGGTAGTCGTAGGTGTCCAGCTGGAACAGCACGGCGGGCTGGAAGCCGAGCAACGCGGCCAGCCGCGGCAGCGCCGCTGCGGCCAGGGCGCTCGCGAAGATCCAGTGCTGCCGTACCAAGCGAACCAGGCGAGTCAGCGCCCGGCGCCAGGCAGGCACCGATGCCGGGCCGGTGGCCGCCGGGTCCGGGCCGCCCCCCTCGGCGCCGGGCCCGGTCTCCTCCCTGAGCGTCGTCACGTTGCTCCTCGCCCCTGCTCTGCCAGCGCGGCAGCGCCAGAGTGATACGGCGCATTCATCCCATGAGTGCTCTGGCTCGCGGCGCACCACTCGCCTGCCCGATCGGCACGGCAGCCGCCCGGGATCAAGCCAGGTCAGGACCGGACCAGTCGTGCGCAGTCTCCCCACGGCACGGGGCGCGAGCGCGATGCCGCAGTTACCGTACCGCACCCGCGCGCAGCCCCGCCGGGAATGCGGCTGTGCAGGCCAGCGGCCCGGGCGATCGATTATTTTCCACCGGGCTTGGCCGGCAAGTTACGCGACAATCAGCCGTTTCGCAGGTTCTGGCCGGTACGATCCGCTGTGGGCCGGGCGATGGCCGCCTCCCCCCGCACACGCCGGGCTCCGCCCGACGTCCGAGGTCGGCGAACGGGCTGTCTACGAATGCAAAGAGTCAGAAGGTCGAGGGAGAGGCCAGCCGTGAGCGAGACGCTTGCCAGGACTTCCGCTGACGGGTCCCAAGGCGGTGCGCCGGCCGCCCAGCAGAGACGCCGCCCGGCCTGGCTCACGCCGGTCAACGTGGTGATCATCATCGCCACCCTGGTCGGGTTCGCCCTGCGGCTCCACTTCCAGGCCGCCCGCCCCGGCTTCCTGCTCGGCGTCACCGAATACGACGACGGGCCGTATTTCGGCAGCGCGGTCCGGCTGGTGCACGGGTCGATGCCCTACCGCCAGTTCGTCCTCGTACAGCCCCCCGGGATCACCTTGCTGATGAGCCCGGCCGCGTTGCTGAGCTACTGGACCGGGACCGCCTGGGGACTGGCCATCGGCCGGATTCTCACCCTGCTGGCCGGCACCGCCGGAGTGGCCCTCGCCGGGCTGCTCGTCCGCCACCGGGGGCTGCTCGCCGTCCTGGTGACCTGCGGCATCACGGCCGTCTACTCCGACGCCGTGGCCGCCGCCCACACGGTGCTCGTCGAGCCTTGGCTGGTGCTGTTCTGCCTGGCCGGAGCGGTGGCGGTGTTCGACCGCGACCGGATCACGACCAGCACCAAGCGCCTGGCCTGGGGCGGCGTCTTGTTCGGCTTCGCCGGCACGGTCGAGGCGTGGGCGATCGTCCCGGTCATCGTGCTCGCCGCGCTCTGCTTGCCCCAGCTCAAACGGGCCGCGATCTACGCCGGCGGGGTCGCGGCCGGCTTCTTGATCCCCGTCCTGCCGTTCGCCCTCGCCGGGCCTCGCCAGTTCTACCACAGCCTCATCACCGCGCAGGTCGGCTACCGCGCCCACGCTGTCCGGGTGGCGTTCCTCAGCCGCCTGCGGGACATGATCGGCTTCCCGTACGCGATGGGCTGGCCGAGGACGGCCCTGCTGCTGGCCGTCCTCGCGCTGGCGGTCTTCGTGATCGTGGCCCAGGCGGGCGCCGTGGCCGTCACCCACCGCCCCCCGCCCACGCTGGACTGGTTCGCGATGGCGTCCGCGGTGCTGATCGTGGCCATGTTCCTGTGGCCGCCGCAGTTCCACTACCACTTCGCCCAGTTCCTCGCCCCGTTCCTGGCGCTGAGCCTCGCCCTGCCGGTGTCGCGGCTGCTGTACGGTGACGAACCCGGCGAAGGCGTCGCCGTTTCCTGGCCGCGCACCTCCGGGCCGCCGGCCGCCCGCCGGCTCGGCATGGGCATCGTCAGCGTGACGGCGGTGGCGCTTGCGGCGGTGGCGGTCTTCCAGTTCCGCTCCGCGACCGAGTTTTCTCCGGTGATCGGCCCGGTCCCGGCTGCCGTGGGCCGCCTGATCCCGCCCGACGCGTGCGTGCTGACCGACCAGGTCTCGGTCACCCTCCTCGCCAACCGGTTCGAGTCCACCGACCCGCACTGCCCGCAGATGGTGGACAGCCTGGGCACCACTCTGGCGCTGTCGCACGGGCTGAAACCGCGCACCGGAGCGGGGAAGGTGCCAGCGGTGAACCGCTGGTGGAACCAGGCGTTCAGCAACGCCCAGTACTTGCTCTTCACCCCCTCCAACGTCCGGCGGATCGCCTGGACCCCGGAGCTTGAGGCCTACCTGACCAGTCACTTCAGGCAGATCTACCAATCCTCTAACAACCTCACCTTGTACGTGCGCAAGGGGCTCCGCACGGGCTGAAAGACCGGCTGGGCGCCGGTGCCATCTCGGCCTGGCCCCGCCACGTGACCACGTACAGCCTGGTCGCCAGGGACGCGATGGGGCCGCCGGCCCCATCGCGGCGCGCATCCGGGTGAGCACGCCCGGCAATCACCCCGATGCCGCACCCGGCTGGCCCGGGTTCGTTACCGTTGCATGGTGAAAACGCGAAACCTGCCAGATGATTCAGGAGAAGGCCGCACCAGGGCGAGTGCGGCAGAGGAGCTCACGGCGCAGCAGCCGTCCGGCCAGGCCGCCAGGCCTCCCGAGGAGCAGCCGCAGGACGGGCCCGCCGGGGCACCGGCCCCCGCAGCCGCCACGGAGAACCCCAGGGACCGCGCCAAGCTGGTGTTCGCCAGCTTCCTGATGCTCTTCGTCGAACTCGCCTTGATACGGTGGGTGACCGCGAACAACGTCTATGTGACGAAGGCCACAAACTTCGTTCTGCTGGCGAGCTTCCTCGGCATCGGCATCGGCTTCCTGAACGCCAGGACCGGCCGCGACTACCTGCGCTGGACCCCCGTGGCCCTGCTGGCGCTGGTGTCGTTCGTGCTCGCGTTCCCGGTGATCCTGCAGACGCTGAACGGCCCCGATCCCTTCCAGGGCCTGCGCGGCACCCCGGCGCTGCCGCAGCCGGTCAGCCTCGGCATCGTCTTTGTGCTGGTGGTGGGCGTGATGGCCGGTCTCGGCCAGGGCACGGCCCGCCTCTTCGTCGGGTTCCGGCCGCTTCGCGCCTACCGGCTCGACATCCTCGGCAGCCTCGCCGGCATCGCGGCGTTCACCGGGCTGTCCTTCCTGAACCAGCCACCTGGCACCTGGGGCTGCATCGCCTGCGCCGGGGTGCTGGTCATGCTGGCTCCGCGGATCCGCTGGTGGCAGGTCCTGGCCGTAGCGGGCGTCGTGACCCTGCTGCTCCTGGAGTCGGTGGTGCCGGCCCAGCGGTGGTCGCCCTACAACAAGCTCGCCTACAAGCAGACAACAGGCGCCACGGCCGCCCTGTACGTGTCCGCGAACAACATCCCCTACCAGGCGGCCCGCTCACTGGCCGTCATGCACCAACAGAAGGCGTTCTACTTCTACCCCTACCGGCACGTCACCAAGGCGTCGCTGGGCAACGTCCTGATCATCGGGTCCGGAACCGGCAATGACGCGGCCGTCGCGCTGTCCGAGGGCGCCCGGCACGTCGACACGGTGGAGATCGACCCGCTGCTGGTACGGCTCGGCCACATGCACCCGAACCACCCCTACTCCAGCCCCAGGCTCACCGCGCACGTGGACGACGGTCGCGCCTACCTCCAGAACACCTCGAAGCACTACAACCTCATCCTGTTCGCGCTGCCCGACTCGTTGACCGCCCTCGCCGGCCAGTCGGCGATCCGCCTGGAGAGCTACCTGCTCACCGAGCAGTCACTCCAGGCGGTCCGCGCCCACCTGGCGCCGGGCGGCACGTTCGCGATGTACAACTACTATGCGTCGTTCCTGGAGAGCCGGTACGCGTCCACGATCGAGGACGCGTTCGGCCGGACGCCCTGCGCCGAAGTCGGGCCGCCGCTCGGCGGACGCCGGCTGGCCGTGCTCACGGTGCGTCCCGCCGGGCCGGTGCCGAACTGTGCCAGCTTCTACCACGGCAGCCGGATCGCCCCGGCGACCGATGACCACCCGTTCCCCTACCTGCCCGGCAACAACATCCCGAAGGCCTACCTGTGGATGCTCGCGGCGATCTTCGCACTGTCGCTGTTGCTGGTCCGGGTCGGCGGCGGGAAGCTCTCCCAGATGCGGTCCTACGTCGACCTGGCTTTCATGGGAGCCGCGTTCCTGTTGCTGGAGACCAAGAACATCGTGCAGTTCGCGCTGCTGTTCGGGACCACATGGCTGGTGAACTCGCTGGTCTTCGCGGGCGTGCTGCTCGCGGTGTACCTGGCGGTGGAGACCGCCAGTCACGTGCGGTTGCCGCGCCCGGCGGTGCTCTACGCCGCGCTCATCGCCTCGCTGGTACTCACCTGGCTGGTGCCCCAGGAGTCGCTGCTGGGCCTGCCCATCGTCGCCCGCTTCCTCGCGGGCAGCGCGCTGGCCTTCGCGCCGATCTACCTGGCCAACCTCATCTTCGCCCAGCGCTTCTCCGACGTGGCGTCGTCGGGACCGGCGTTCGCGGCGAACCTGCTCGGCGCCATGGTGGGCGGGGCGCTGGAATACGTCGCCCTGATCACCGGGTACCGGTTCCTGCTGATCCTGATCGGCGTGCTCTACGGCCTGGCGTTCGTGACCAGCCGGCTCCTGACCCGGCGGCAGGCGGGCAGCCCGGCCGGGGCCGGGGTGCAGGTGACCGCCGGCGTGCGCTAGGCTGCACCCGTGCGCAGGCAGTTCGAGTTTTGGTATGGCTACCGGCCCGGCATCCGGACGGTCGCCCGCCAGGCACTGCGCTGACGCGAAACGACCCAACGACAAGCCCCGGGCCACCAGGCCCGGGGCTTGTTTGCTGTTAACACCGGCCGAGTAACGCTAGAGGAGACCCGATGGTCGTCGTGATGGCCCCGGAGGCCACCCAGGAAGATGTGGACGTAATCGTTGACCTGGTGCGGGACGCGGGCGGTGAGGCATTCGTCAGCCGCGGCGTGTCCCGCACGATCGTCGGCCTGGTCGGGGACGTGGATGAGTTCGGCGCGCTCAACCTGCGCAGCCGCAACGGCGTCCTCGACGTGGTGCGGATCTCCGTGCCGTACAAGCTCATCAGCCGGGAGCACCACCCCGACCGGTCGGTGATCAGGGTCGGCGGCGTGCCGATCGGCCCGGACACGCTGACCGTGATCGCCGGGCCGTGCGCGGTCGAGACCCCGGAGCAAACGCTGGTCGCGGCCAGGATGGCCAGGGCGGCGGGTGCGTCGCTGCTGCGCGGCGGCGCGTTCAAGCCGCGCACCTCCCCGTACGCCTACCAGGGCCTGGGCGAGGCGGGCCTGAAGATCCTCGCCGACGTGCGGGCCGAGACTGGCCTGCCCGTGGTCACCGAGGTCATCGACCCGGGCAGTGTGGACCTGGTCTGTTCCTACGCCGACATGCTCCAGGTCGGCACGCGCAACATGCAGAACTTCGCGCTGCTCCAGGCGGTCGGCTCGGCGGCCAAGCCGGTGCTGCTCAAACGGGGCATGAGCGCCACCGTCGAGGAGTGGCTGATGGCCGCGGAGTACATCGCACAGCGCGGCAACCTCGACATCGTGCTATGCGAGCGAGGCATCCGCACGTTCGAGACCGCCACCCGCAACACCCTGGACATCAGCGCGGTGCCGGTCGCGCAGCGACTGTCGCACCTGCCGGTCATCGTCGACCCGTCCCATTCGGGCGGCCGGCGCGACCTGGTCCTCCCCCTCACCCGCGCGGCGATCGCGGTCGGCGCCGACGGCGTGATCATCGACGTGCACCCTGAGCCGGAGACGGCCCTGTGCGACGGCGACCAGGCACTGGTGGACGCCGATATCCGCCAGATCGCGAGCATCGCCGCGAACCTGTCCCCGCTGATGGGCCGCACCCTCACCCCCGCACTGGACCCGGCAAACGGCCCGGACCGCCAGCCCAGCCCGGTGGCCGGCTGAGCATCGCCCGCAGCCGCCTGAGGACCCGGCCAGGACCGGCCGCCTGAGGCCACATCAGGCGGCCACGCCGGGCCGCGCGGCTGCGCGGGGGGCGGCGGATCAGGGGCGGGGGGCGGCGGGGTCAGGGCCGGTCGGGGCGGTACTCCTGGGCCAGGCCGGCCAGCTCCTCCGCCAGGTCCGCCGCTTCCAGGCGGGCCTCGATCCGGCGCAAGTCGTCGATGCGTGCCTGCGTCTCCACGTGCCGGGGGGTCAGCAGCGTGCAGCAGTCCTGGTCGGGCAGCTCGGAGAGCGCGAGCGTGCGGATCCGGCGCGCCTCGGCCATGATCTCTACCTTGTCCCGGCCGATCAGCGGGCGCAGGATCGGCAGGCCGACCGCGTCGTCGAGCGCGGTCAGGTTGGCCAGCGTCTGGCTGCTGACCTGGCCGAGCGAGTCGCCGGTGACCAGCGCCGCCGCGCCGAGCCGACCGGCCATCACCTCCGCGGTCTTGAGCATCAGCCTGCGCTGCGCCATGATCTGCAGCCTGCTGGCCCCGGACGCGGCGAGGCGCTGCTGCGTCTTGCCGAACGCGACCACGAACAGCCGGGACCCGCCCTGGAACCGGTCCAGCTGGTGCATCAGCCCGTATGCCTTGTACACCGACTCGGGCCCGGTCAGCGGCATGCCGGAGAAGTGCAGGAAGTCGCAGCGCAGCCCGCGGCGCATCATCCGGTACGCGGCCACCGGGGAATCGATTCCGCCGGACATGAGCACCAGGGCGCGCCCGCTCATCCCGACCGGCAGGCCGCCCTGGCCCTGCTGGCCATCGGTGTAGACAAACACCTCGTGCTGGTCCACCTCGACGAACACCGTGTTATCCGGATGCTTCAGGTTGACCGGGTACCCGTACTCCTGCTGGACCCGGGTCCCGATCGTGGTGGCGAGCTGGGCGGAGTTCAGCGGGAACCGCTTGTCGCGGCGGCGGGCCCGGACCGCGAACGAGCCGGTCTTCCCCGCCATCAGCGCAACCGCGGTTTCGATCGCATCCCCGGGTTCTTTGGCCACTCGTATTGCACGGCAAACTTTTGCCACGCCCATGAGATCGCGTGCGCGCTCGGCGATCTTGTCCGCCGTGGCGTCCGCCTCGGCGGCAGTGGCGGCCGTGCCCTCCGGGGCCCGCAGCATGATCACCCCGTACCGCTGCCAGGCCCGGACGGCCAGGCCCGCGTCGTCCATGGCCCGCCTGATATTCGCCTGCAGCAGCTTTTCGAACTGCCGCCTGTTGCCCCCCTTGAGCACGATCTCGCCCAGCTTGAGCAGCACACAAGGCTCATGCGGCCCGGGCCGGGCCGGCGCGCCCTGGCCGGCCGGCGCCGCGAGGGAGGTGGCAGACATTCCTCTAGTCTGCCAGCAGCGGGACAGCGCGGCGCCCGATCGCAGCCAGGAAAGCTGGCCGGACGTGTCGATCGCAGCCCGTGCCGTTCGACTCCATGCCAAAGCCGGCACTCTGGCCGGCGAGGAAAGGTGGTGCATGGTGAAGTACCTGTTCCTGCTGTACGGGACCAGCGAGACGCTCCCGGAGCCGGGCACCGAAGATTTCGCGCGGATGCGCGCCGACTGGGACGCGGCCACCGGTGCGATGGCCCGGGCCGGGGTGCTGATCGACTGCGCGCCGCTGCAGCCACCCGCCGCGGCGACGACGCTGCGGGTCAGGGACGGCGAGACGCTGCTCACCGACGGCCCGGCGGCCGAGATCAAGGAGCACTTCGGCGGGTACACCCTGGCGGAGTGCGCCGACCTGGACGAGGCGCTGAAGTGGGCGGCGACCCTCCCGGTGGCACAGGTGGGCAAGGTGGAAGTGCGCCCCGTAGTCCAAGTGGTGGCCCCCGCTGAGCAGTCAGCCGGATAACGGCGCGCTCGGCGAGGTGTTCCGCGCCCACTGGTGGGCGGCGGTCGCCGCCGTGACGCGCCAGGTGGGCGACCTCGAGGTGGCCGAGGACGCGGTGCAGGAGGCCTGCGCCGCGGCCCTGGCCCAGTGGCCCGCCGACGGCGTGCCGGACAGCCCGCGCGGGTGGCTGATCGGGACGGCGCGGCACAAGGCGCTCGACCGGGTGCGGCGGGAGCGGCGCCGGGCGGGCAAGGAGGCCGAGGCGGTGCGTGAGGAGGCCCCGCCGCACCCGGCTGGCGGGTGGGCGGCGGGCAGCGACGACGGGCTTGCGCTGATCTTCACCTGCTGCCACCCCGCGCTCGACCCGTCGGCCCGGGTGGGGCTGACGCTCCGTGCGGTGTGCGGGCTGACTACGGCGGAGATCGCCGCCGCGTTCCTGGTCCCCGAGCCGACCATGGCGCAGCGGCTGGTCCGGGCCAAGCGGAAGATCCGCCAGGCCGGGATCGCGTTCCGCCTGCCGGCGCCCGCCGACCTGCCGGGCCGCCTGTCCGCGGTGCTGCGGGTGGTGTACCTGGTGTTCACCGAGGGGCACCTGGCCACCCGCGGCGACGCGCTCATCCGGGGCGACCTCTGCGACCAGGCGATCAGGCTCGCCCGGGCGCTGGCCGCGCTGTTGCCCGGCGAGCCCGAGGTGACTGGGCTGCTGGCGCTGCTGCTGCTCACCGACGCCCGCCGCGATGCGCGGCTCACCCCCGACGGGGAGCCCGTGCTGCTCGCGGACCAGGACCGCGGCCGCTGGGACCGCGCGATGGTCTGCGAAGGGGAGGCTCTCGTGGAGCAGGCGCTGCGCCGCAACCGCCCCGGGCCGTACCAGATCCAGGCGGCGATCGCGGCGTGCCACTCGGGCGCGGCGAGCGCCGCGGACACCGACTGGCGGGAGGTCGCCCTGCTCTACGGGGAGCTGATCCGCTACGAGCCGACGCCGATGGTCGAGGCGAACCGCGCCGTGGCGGTCGCCATGTCGGAGGGCCCGGCGGCCGGGTTGGTCATCCTGGACACGGTCGGCGCCGATGCCCGCCTCGCCCGGTGGCCGCAGTTGCACATCGCCCGCGCGGAACTGTTGCGCCGCCTGGGACGGCGCGCGGAGGCGATCGCGGCCTACCAGGCGGCCATCGCGCTGGAACCGCCCGCCCCGGAACGCGCCTACCTCGCCCGCCGGATGCGCGAGTGGTAGCCGCCGGCAATCCCTTCGCGCGGGCCGCGGCGCGTGGCAGGGTAGGCCCGTGACGGAGTTCGAGGTGCGCGCGGCCACCGAGGATGACCTGGCCGCCATCGCCGCCGTAGCCGAATCGACCGGGCCCGCCGAGGAATGGTCCGGAACCGACCCGGCCTACGTCAGGCACCTGCTGGCGCACGGGCAGGTCCTCGTGGCCGAGCGGCGGGCCACCGGAGGCCAGGGCACAGTGGTCACCGGGTTCGGCGCGACCAGGCGGATCGGGGACGGACCGGCCGCCGTCACGATGCTGTGCGACCTGTTCGTGGACCCGGGGTCGCACGGCGGGGGGGCCGGCCAGGCGCTGCTGGCCGCGCTCTGGGAACCGGGCTCGCCGCGCATGACGTTCAGCAGCCTGCACGCCCATGCCCTGCCCGTGTACACCCGGGCGGGCCTGGACGCGTGGTGGCCGCTGCTGTACCTGGGCGGTGCCGTCGGCACGCTGCCGCGAGCGCCCGGCTGGACGGTCGCCGCGGCGTCGCCCGGGGAGGTGGCGGCGCTGGAGGCGGGGTGGACCGGGATCGACCGGTCGGCCGACCACCGGGCCTGGGCCGCCCGGCCCGGCGGCGAGCCGGTCACCGCCCGCCACGGTGCGGCGGTGCTGGCAGCCGGCACCCTGGCCGGGGAGGACGCCCAGTACGGCATCGCCCACCTGGCGCTGTCCCCCGCGGCCGGGGACGGTGCGGCGGCGGAGGCGGTCATGGCCGTGCTCGCGTCGCTGAATCCCCCGGGCGGCCGGGCCCGGGTGTGCCTGCCCGGGCCGCATCCGGGCGTCCGGCCGCTGCTCGCCGCGGGCTGGCACGTGGATGCGATGGATATCTTCATGGCCAGCGATCCCGGCCTGCTCGACCCGCGCCGCGCCGTCCCTTCCCCCGCCATGGCCTGACTTACATGATCACGTGATTATGTCCAGAACTGTTCTGGACAGAATCACGCGCTGAGGCTCCTCAGCGGGGGGCGGGCGCTCAGGTGGGCATGATGGCGGCGAGGATGCGGTTCTCCCCGTACTGCCAGAGCGTCCCGATCTCGGCGAACCCAGCCGCGTGCAGGGCGGCGACGTGCTGATTCAGCAGCACCGACTCCGAACCGTGGTGGTCTTCGCTCAGCCTGCGCCGCTCGCGCTCTGCGGCCGGGCCGGCCAGCTCCGGTGCCGACGTCGCCGCCTCCCACCAGGACTTCCAGTCTTCCCTGGCGCCTTCCTCCTGGCCGCCGTCGGGCCGGCGGGCGGCGCGCCCGCTGATGGCATCGGCGAGGCGGGCCAGGCCGGGCGCCGCCGCCTCGTCCTCCAACAGGTGGTCGCCGTCCAGCAGCAGGCCGCCGGGCCGCAGCACGGTGGCCAGTTCGCCGTACATGGCCCGCAGCTCGCCCGCGCTCAGCCAGTGCAGCGCGGTGGTGCTCACCGCCGCGTCCGCCGCCCGGCTCAGGCCCGCCCGGCCGGCCCAGCCCGGAACCCGCAGGTCCTGATCGGCAAAACGGAGCCCAGGCCGGTCACCGTACGCAGCGCTGCCCAGTGCCAGCAGCAGCGGATCGGTGTCGATCGCCACCACGCGCGCCGCGGGCATCCGGCCGAGCAACCGGACCGCGAGCGAGCCCGGGCCGCAGCCGAGATCGAGCACGAGCGGATCGTCCCGGCCGGCTCCGGCCTCGACCGCGTCGATGAGCACGGTGAAGCGCTCCTCACGGTCGGGCATGAACCACTCTTGCTGTGCGTCCCAGCGGCTGATCCACCGCGCTGACTGATCCCGGTCCACCGCGGGCGCATCCCTTCTCGTCACCGGCTCCCCTATGCGCGGGGAGCCCGGCACCGGGGGTGAGCCTGGTCAGCCGAAGAAGATCTCCGCCTCGGCGTAGCGCTCCGGCGGCACAAGCTTGAGTTCCCTGGTCGCCTCGGCGAGCGGCACGCGCACGATATCGGTCCCGCGCAGCGCCACCATGGTGCCGAACGCCCCGTCGTGTACCGCCCTGATCGCGTTCACGCCGAACCGGGTGGCCAGCACCCGGTCATACGCGGTCGGGGTCCCGCCGCGCTGGATGTGCCCGAGCACCGTGGCGCGCGCTTCCTTGCCGGTGCGCTTTTCGATCGCGTCGGCCAGCATCTGGCCGATGCCGCCGAGGCGGACGTGCCCGAACGCGTCGAGCCGCTGGTCCGACAGGGCCAGGTTCTCCTCCTCCGGCCGCGCGCCCTCGGCCACCACGACCAGCGGCGCGTAGCGGGTCTCGAACCGGTGCTCTACGTAGGTGCACACCCGTTCCAGGCTGAACGGCTTCTCCGGGATGAGGATGACGTTGGCACCGCCGGCCATTCCCGCGTGCAGCGCGATCCAGCCCGCGTGCCGGCCCATCACCTCGATGATCAGGGCGCGGTGATGGCTTTCCGCGGTGGTGTGCAGCCGGTCGATCGCCTCCATCGCGATGTTGACCGCGGTGTCGAAGCCGAAGGTGTAGTCGGTGGCGCCGAGGTCGTTGTCGATCGTCTTCGGCACCCCGACCACCGGCACCCCGTGCTCGGTGTGAAGACGCGAGGCGGCGCCGAGCGTGTCCTCGCCGCCGATCGCGATCAGGCCGTCGACTCCGTCGGCCTTCAAGTTCTCGGCCAGGCGCTCCGGTCCATCTTCCTCCTTGAACGGGTTGGTCCGCGAGGCGCCGAGGATCGTGCCGCCGCGGGGCAGGATGCCGCGCACCTCGGGCACCCCGAGCGGGCGGCTGTCACCCTCGAGCGGGCCCCGCCAACCGTCGCGGTAGCCGACGAACTCGTGGCCACCGTGTTCGACCCCCTTGCGCACGATCGCCCGGATCACCGCGTTCAGCCCTGGACAGTCCCCGCCACCGGTGAGCACGCCAATCCGCATGCCGTGAGCTTAGAAGGTGACGCCGCGCCGCCGAGCCTGTAGTTTCGACCGAACTGCATCAAATT
>Ga0075435_100002607_pt1 | contig 12027 bp, 7 predicted proteins | sample RhiMethybrSRZTD4_FD_75302 | JGI IMG/M metagenome (GOLD analysis project Ga0075435, IMG submission 75302) | Populus rhizosphere microbial communities from Tennessee, USA - Rhizosphere MetaG P. TD hybrid SRZTD4 | ecosystem: Host-associated > Plants > Roots > Rhizosphere > Soil | place: USA... | reverse complement strand
CCGCGCTACAAACCTGCCATGGCATGATCCGCGTTCGCGTCTACGACACGGCAAAGGCGCTCTCCCGCGCGCTCGCGCACGACATCGCGCGGCGCCTCTCGGCAAATCCGCGGCTGGTTCTTGGCCTTCCGACGGGCAGGACGCCGATCCCCTTCTACAAGGATCTCGTCCGGCTCTACTGCGCGCAGCGGCTCGACTTCAATCGCGCGACGACCTTCAACCTCGATGAGTTCCTCGGTCTCGACGGTGAGGATCCGCGCAGTTACCGCGCCTTCATGCGGCGGCACCTGTTCGATCACGTCAATATTCCGCCGCGGCGGATTCATTTCCTGAACGGCGCTGCGGCCGACATCGCGCGGGAGTGCGCCCGCTACGAGCGCGCCATCGCGCGCGCCGGCGGCATCGACGTGCAGATCCTCGGGCTCGGACTGAACGGCCACATCGGTTTCAACGAGCCGGGGCGGGCGCTCGTCGCGCGCACCCACCGCACGCGCCTCACGCCGGCGACGCGCCGGGCGAACGCGTCGCTGTTCGGCAACCGGGCGAGCGCCGTGCCGCGCGACGCCTTGTCGATGGGGATGGCGACGATTCTCGAAGCGCGACGCGTGGTCCTGATTGCGACCGGTGCGTCGAAGGCGCACTGCGTCGAGCGGATGATCAACGGTCCGGTCACGCCGCGCCTGCCGGCCTCGTTTCTCCAACTGCATGCGAGCGCCGAGGTCTGGCTCGACCGGGCAGCTGCCGGCGGTGCGTTGCAATTGAGAATCAGGAATTAAGAATTAAGAATTCGTATCCCGGTTCGACGCTTTAATTCCTAATTGCGTCAGCCGACCTTCAGCAGTTCCTTCAGTCGGGCTTCTACATCCTCGCCGATCGCGTCGCGGACGAAATCGTGAGAGCGGCGCAGGCGCGAGAGGGCCTGCGTGTGGGTGAGCTTGCTCTTCTCCATCACGATCGCCGCCTTGACGTTCCAGTGCGCCTTGCGCAGCAGCGCGTCGGCCGCGTCGTAGTCGAGCCCGGTGACGATGCCGATGATGCGGCGCGCACGATCTTTCAGCTTCTCCGATCCCATCTGCACGTCGACCATCAGGTTGCCGTAGGTCTTGCCGATGCGAATCATCGCCGCCGTCGTCAGCATGTTCAGGACGATCTTCGTCGCCGTGCCGGCCTTGAGCCGCGTCGAGCCGGCGATCACCTCCGGTCCGACGGCGGGGGCGATCGTCAGATCGACGAAGGTCTGCAGTTCGGTCCGCGGATCGCACGTGACAAAAATGATCTTCGAGCCGGCGCGCCGGGCGCGGGTGAGCGCGCCGCGGACGAACTGCGTCATGCCGCTCGCCGACACGCCGATCACCACGTCCTTCTTGGTCGGCCGCAGCCGGTTGACCGAGCGCATGCCTTCTTCGTAGTTGTCCTCGACGCCCTCGCGGGCCTTGAGGATCGCACCCTTGCCGCCGGCCATGATCGCCTGCACCAGATCGGGACTCGTGCCGAAGGTCGGCGGCATCTCGGCCGACTCCAGTACGCCGAGGCGGCCGCTCGTCCCGGCGCCGACGAAGATGATGCGGCCGCTCTTGCGCAGCGCCTGCGTGATGATGTCGACGCCGACGGCGATCCGATCCTTCTCGCGCTGCACGGCCGCGAGCATCTTCCGATCTTCGTTGAGCATGCCTTCGACGATGTCGGCGGGGGAGAGCTTGTCGATGGCGAGGGTCGCCGGGTTGATCTGCTCGGTCGGAAGCGACTGCCACTTCGAACGGGACGGCATGCAGTTCAGAACCTCAGGAACAAGCGGCGAAGTCTATCATAATCACTGAATGATCGACGCCTATCTCGACCATCTGCGCGTCGAGCGGCGGCTCGCCGATCACACGCTCGAGAGCTACGCGCGCGACCTGGTGGCGCTCGCCGAATACGCGGCCGGCGCCGGGTGCGCAGTGGATGCACTCGACCGCGCCGCGCTCGAAGCGTTCGTGCGCGAACAGCGAAACACCGGTCTGTCGCCGCGATCGGTGGCGCGGCGCGTTGCCGCTGTTCGCGGCTTCTACCGCTTTCTCGTCCTCGATCGCCGGCTCAGCCGGAATCCCGCTGACGATCTGCGGCCGCCGCGCGCCTGGCCGGCGCTGCCAAAATTTCTCACGCTCGAAGAGGTCGATACGCTGATCGCGCAGCCGGACGTGTCGACGCCGCTCGGCCTCCGCGATCGCGCGATGATCGAGCTGCTCTACGCGACCGGCGTGCGGGTGAGCGAGCTCGTGAGCGTCCGCACCGCCGATCTGCACCTCGCCGAGCACTACATGACGTGCATCGGCAAAGGCAGCAAGGAACGGCTGATCCCGATTGGCGAACAGGCGAGCGACTGGATCCGCAGATACCAGGGAGGCGGACGCCACGAGTTGCTGAAAGGCCGCGCCTCGCCGCGGCTCTTCGTGAACGCGCGCGGTGGCCCGCTGAGCCGCGTCGGCTTCTGGAAGATCCTGAAGAACCACGCGCGAGGCGCGAACCTGCCGCGCACGATCAGCCCGCACGTGCTCCGTCATTCCTTCGCAACGCATCTGCTCGAGCGCGGCGCCGACCTCCGCGCCATCCAGATGATGCTCGGCCACGCCGACGTGTCGACCACGCAGATCTACACGCACGTGCTCGAGTCGCGGCTGCGGACCGTCTACGATCGTTTCCACCCTCGTGCCTGATCTGCTAGACTTAACTGTTTCCCGGGTGAATTTGCACCGCCACGTTGTGTCCGGCGCCCGCTGGACGAGAAGGAGTTCACGGCATGAGCCGTAAGGGACGGCATCTGTTTACGTCTGAGTCGGTCACCGAGGGACACCCCGACAAAATCGCCGACCAGATTTCCGATTCGATCCTCGACGCCATCCTCGCTCAGGACCCCGTCAGCCGCGTCGCCTGCGAAACGCTCGTCACCACCGGCCTCGCAGTGGTCGCGGGCGAAATCACCACCAGCGCCTATGTCGACTTCCAGGAAGTGGTGCGCGGCACGATCAACGAGATCGGCTACAACCGCGGGAAATACGGCTTCGACGCCGAGACCTGCGCTGTGCTCTCGTCGATTCACAGCCAATCGCCCGACATCGCGATGGGCGTCGACACCGGCGGCGCCGGCGACCAGGGCCTGATGTTCGGGTTTGCCTGCACGGAAACGGAAGAGTTGATGCCGCTGCCGATCCAGCTCGCGCACAAGCTCACCAAGGGCCTGTCGTGCGCGCGCCGCGACGGCGTACTCGAGTATCTCCGCCCCGACGGCAAATCCCAGGTCACGATCGAATACGACGGCAACCGGCCGACTCGCGTCGACGCCGTGGTCGTCTCCAGCCAGCACAGCCCGCTCGTCACGCAGGAGACGATGAAAGAAGACATCGTCGAGAAGATCATCAGCCGCGTGATTCCCGCGGATTTGATGGACAAGAACACCAAGGTCTACGTCAACCCGACCGGCCGCTTCGTCGTCGGCGGACCGCATGGCGACGCCGGCGTCACCGGCCGCAAGATCATCGTCGACACCTACGGCGGTGCGGCGCCGCACGGTGGCGGCGCCTTCTCCGGCAAGGATCCGACGAAGGTCGATCGCTCGGCCTGCTACATGGCGCGCTACATCGCGAAGAACGTCGTCGCGGCGGGCATTGCCGAGCGGGCGCTGGTGCAGCTCGCGTATGCGATCGGCGTGGCCGATCCGGTTTCGGTGATGGTGCACACCGAAGGCACCGGGCGCATACCGGAAGAGAAGATCACCGAGCTCGTGCGCGAGCACTTCAAGCTCACGCCGCGCGGCATCATGGAGGAGCTCGACCTGCGCCGGCCGATTTACAAGAAGACCGCCGCGTTCGGCCATTTCGGTCGGACCGAGCCCGAGTTCACGTGGGAACGCACCGACAAGGCGGCCGCGCTGAAGTCGCGCGCGGGCCTGTAATCCATGAACGTAGGGCCGCCCTTTCAGGGCGGCCGCCGGGCGGCCTGACAGGCCGCCCCTACGTGGTGTAACGCCTGGTGAAGAAGCTCTTGATCGCAGCGGCGGCCCTGGTGGCCGCCGTTGCTGTTTTGGTCGGCGTCACCGCGCCGCCGCGGCGTCTTTCGCTGTCGCCGGCGGCCGACGGCACGGTGCCCGGGATCTTTCACGTCCACACCAACCGATCCGACGGCTTGAGCGGTCCCGACGAGATCGCCGCGGCCGCCGCGCGCGCCGGCCTGAAGTTCATCGTCTTCACCGATCATGGCGACGCCACTCGCCGGCCGGATCCGCCGCAGTACCGCTCGGGCGTCCTCTGCATCGACGGCATCGAGATCAGCACGAGCGGCGGACACTACATCGCCATCGACATGCCGGCCTCGCCGTACCCGCTCGCCGGCGAACCGCGCGACGTCGTCGAAGATGTCCGGCGCCTTGGCGGCTTCGGCATCGCCGCGCATCCCGACTCGCCGAAGCTGGAACTGAAATGGCGCGAGTGGGGCGCCCCGATCGATGGCGTCGAGCTGTTGAATCCGGACACTGCGTGGCGCGTCTGGATCGATCACGCCAGGGAACCGGCGACGAAGTGGCCGGCCCGCCGCCGCCTCGCCTTCGCGCTGGTCGACTATGCCTATCGGCCGGCCGAAGTGATGGCGAGCCTGATCGAGCCGAGCCGCGCGTTCTACAACTGGGAAGCCCTGACGCGGCGCCGCCGCGTGGTGGCGCTGGCCGGCGTCGACGCGCACGCGAAGCTCGCGCCGCGCAGCGCCGATCCTGGCGATTCCCGCTTTGCGCTGCCGTTTCCGGGCTACGAGTCGTCGTTCCGGATCCTGTCGGTGCACGTCCGAACCGATCGTCCGTTGTCGGGAACCAGCGCGGTCGCCGACGCGGCGATGTTGATGCGCGGGATCCGCGGCGGTCACCTGTACACCGCGGTCGACGCCGTGGCGACGCCGGCATCATTCGAGTTCACTGCGTCGAACGAGCACGGCACGGTGCACGAAGGCGACGAGCTTGGCGCCGGCGGACCGATCACGCTGCGCGTGCGCAGCAACGCACCGAACGGGTTCACGACCGCGATCTGGAAGGGCGCGGCGGTCGTCAGCGCCGCCCATCATGAGCCGGAGTTCACCGTCGGCACGACGGGCGAGCCGGCTGTGTACTGGGTCGAGATTCGCGCGACCGGTCAGCCGAACCCATTGACGTGGATTCGCAGCAACGCGATCTACGTGCGGAGCGCCGAAGCGCTCACCCGTGTGCCGGTGCGGCCGCCAGCGACCGTGCGCGAGCCGATTTTCGACACCAAGACGACGACCGGCTGGCGCGCCGAACACGATCCGACATCGGTCGCGGCGCTGGAAACGACGCCAATCGTCGGCGGCGCCGACCTTCGGCTTCGCTACGGTCTGGCCAGCGGTCCCCCGGCAGGCCAAGTCGTCGCGCTGGCGCACGACACGCCGCGCGGCGTCGCGCCGAACGATCGCCTGATCGTGTCGATCCGCGCCGAGCACCCGATGCGCATCTCAGTCCAACTGCGCACCGGCGGCGACAGCCAGCAGCAGCGGTGGCAGCGATCGATGTACGTCGACACCGTTCAGCAGGAGCACACGATCTACTTCGACGACATGATGCCGGTCGGCCGCACTGAGACGTTCAAACCGGACCTGTCCAACATCCGCAGCGTCCTGTTCGTCATCGACGCCACGAACACGCGGCCAGGCGATTCGGGCAGGATTTGGGTCAGGCAGGCCGAGCTGGCGCACTAACGCAATTAAGAATTTGGAATTAGTTATCAGTGGCGCCGCCTACGTGCGGACCGTCAACAGCAGGTAGGCCGCGGCTGCGCCGAAGAGGATGTTGGGCGACCATGCGGCGAGCGTCGGGTCGATCCAACCGCCGCTGCCGAGCGCGCCGAACAGGCTGAGGGCCGTGCGATAGACGATCGCGAGCACGAGGCCGGCGCCAATGCCGTAGATCGCGCCGCTGCGGCCGGTGGACACGGCGAACGGCACCGCGAGCAGCGTCATGATGATCGCGACGAACGGGAAGGCGAGCTTCTGCTGCAGCGACACCTGATACGGCACTACGTGGTAGCCGCTCGCCTTCAATTCCGCGATGTAGTTTTTCAGCTCGCTGTAGGTCATGCGATCGGCGTCGGGGTCGTCGGTCTTGAAGTATGCCGGCGACTCGAGCGAGATCGGCCGCGTCTCGAACGGCTCGTACTTGACGGCGAGCTGCCGCGCCCCGCGATGTGCGACGGCGGCGAAGTCACGCGTCCACCCCTGCCGCGCCTCCCACGTGAGGCTGTCTTCGCCGTTGCTCGCGTGGACGAGCAGCGCCTCGTTCGCGTACGTCAACTGATCGAGCTGCCAGCCGGAGTCGCCGAGGTGAAAAATCGACAGCTGCCGGAAGTGATTGCGCCGCGGATCGAACGCCTGGTACCAGTAGATGTCGCCGCTCTTGCCAATGATCCACTGGCGGTTGAGCACGCCGACCATCTGCATCGGGTAGCCGCGCATGATCGCGTTCAACCGCTGCGCTTCGCGATTGGACTCCGATAGCACCCGCTCCTGTAGCTCGAACAGCAGCGTGCTGAAGATCAGCGCGAACAGTATCAGCGGCAGCGCCGACCGGTACAGGCTGATGCCGCAGGCGCGCATCACGATCAGCTCGCTGTTCTTGGTGAGCAGGCCAACTGTGACCAGCGTCGCGACGAGCGCGCCCATCGGGATGATGTAGTAGACGTACTGGGGCGTCGCGAAATAGAAATAGCGAAGCAGGACGCTGGTGCTGGCAACGCCGCCGAGCAATTTGTCCGCAAGGTCGATTAGCGTCGCGATGTAGAAGATGCCGACCAGCGCCAGGAACGACACCGCGAACACCGAGACGTACTGTCGCGCGACGTAGAGATCGAGCAGGTTCGGTCGCGGCAGGTTGAGATGCGGCAGGCGAAGCACGACAACCACGCGGCGACGCCGTGCCGGAACGGACGCATCGGCAGGCGTGTCGTCGCCGCCGGGGACGCGGCGGCGCCAGAATGCGACCAGGCTCAAGCGAACAGGCTGGTCGGCCGATCCGGCACGCCACAGGACCAGCGCCACGCCGGCGGCGCCAAGGATGGCGTTGACCAGCCATGGCGCGATCGTCGGCGACACGCGGCCGGCGAGCGCGGCGGCGCGCGACGAGTAGAGCAGCACGTAATACGCGAAGACCACGCCGGTGCCGAGCGCAAAACTCGCAAGCTTGCCGTCCTTGCGGTTGCTCGCGCCCAGGGCGAGGCCGATCAGCGCCAGCACGAGGCACGCCGCCGGCAGCGAGAACTTCTGCTGAATGGTGTACAGCTGGCCGTAGTAGGGCTGGCCGCGCTGACGGTTGATCTCCGCCGTCACACGTAGCTCGGCGATCGTCTTCTCGTTGTCCCCTTTGACGATCTGGGCGCGGGGAAACACGGTGTTGGCGTCCATGTCGAGCACCAGGCGCTCGAACGCGTGAACGTCGCACGCCTCAGGTTTCTTCAGGTAGGTCGTGTACGAACTGCCGCGCTCGAGCAGCAGCGTGACCGATTGTTTCGTGCGGTCGATGACCAGGCGGCCGGACGCGGCGACGTAGACCGTCGTTTCTTCCGGCCGCGTCGAGTCGGCGAGGAACACCTCACGCCAGCCGCCGCCAGCCTGGACATCGCGCGCGTACAAGACGCGGTTCGGGAAGTTCTGGTAGAACACACGCGGCTTGATGTCGCTTTCCGCACCGGACGCGACGATGTTGAAGGTGACCTGGCGGAAGGTCTGGTTGGCGTCCGGCAACGCGACGATCGTTTCATAGGCGGTCGCGGCGGCGGCGAGAACGGCGAGCAGCGTGATCGGACGCAGGATGCGGAAGACGCTGACGCCACAGGCCTGCATCGCGACGAACTCACGATCGGCCGACCAGCGACCGAGTCCAAACAAGACGCCGTAGAGCAGCGCCATCGGGATCGTGACGCTCAGCGCCTGCGGCACCAGCGTGAGCAGGACGCGCAGGATCACCGTCCACGCCACGCCTTTCGCGATGAGCTGCGCCAGGCTCTGCATGATCGGCGGCAGCATCAGCACGAACGTGAGACCGGTCAGCGCCAGGAAGAACGGCGGTACGATCTCGCGGACGAGATAACGGTCGAGGATTTTCACCGACAGCCACTAGACTAGCACCCCTATGACACGTGTCGCGTTTTGCTGGCACATGCATCAGCCGTATTACGAAGACCTGGTCACGCGTGAGCACATCCTGCCGTGGGTGCGGCTGCACGGCTTGAAGGACTATTACGGGATGGTCGCGCTGCTCCGCGAGTTCCCGGCCATCCGGATGACGTTCAACCTGGTGCCGTCGCTGCTGGTCCAGCTGCAGGCCTTCGCCGAGGATCGCGCCCACGATCGCTATCTGCAACTGAGCCTGAAGCCGGCCAACGAGCTCGATTTCCGCGAGATCGACTTCATCCTCGAGCACTTCTTCGACGCGCAGCGCCAGCACATGATCGATATCTATCCGCGCTACGCCGAGCTGCTCGCGCGGCGCGGCGGATCGGAGCCGACGCCCGAGGATCGCCGCATCGCGGCGACCCGCTTCACCGTCGACGACCTGCGCGATCTGCAGGTGTGGCAGAAGCTCGCGTGGATCGATCCGCTCTACATCGATGGCGACGTGCGCGTCCGCGCGCTCGTCGACAAAGGACGCGGGTTCTCAGAGCGGGACAAGCGCGTGCTGCGAGACGTGGAGCTGGAGATCCTGAACCAGGTGATCCCGGCGTACCGCGACGCGGCGGCGCGGGGCCAGATCGAGATCTCCGCCTCGCCGTTCTATCACCCGATCCTGCCGCTGTTGTGCGACACCGATATCTACTTGCGGACCCACCCGAGTTCGCGGATGCCGCGGCAGCCGTTCCGCCATCCGGAGGACGCCGCCGAACAACTGGAGCGCGCCGCCGTGTTGCACGAACAGTTGTTCGGGCGCCGGCCGGTTGGCCTGTGGCCGTCCGAAGGCTCGGTATCGGACGCGATGGTGCCGCTGGTCGCGAAGGCAGGTTTCACCTGGATGGCGACCGACGAGCTCATCCTCGCGCGGACGCTGAACGTCACCTTCTCGCGCGACGGCCGCGGCCAGGTGGAGCAGCCCGAGCGCCTCTACGCCCCGTACAGGGTCCGCGCCGGCGGCGCCTCGGTGGCGTGCGCCTTTCGCGATCACACGCTGTCGGATCTGATCGGCTTCACCTACTCCGGCTGGGACGCCGAACGCGCCGCCGAGGATTTCGTGTCGCGGCTCGTCGAAGCGGGGCAGCGCTACGGCGCGCGGAGCAACGGCGGCGAAGCCACCATCCCGATCATCCTCGACGGCGAAAACGCATGGGAGCATTTCCCCGGCGGCGGACGTCCGTTTTTTCGCGCGCTCTATCGCCGGCTCAGTGCCCAGCCGGAGTTGCGCACGGTCACGATGGCGGAGGCGTGTGCGGGCGCGACGCAGGAGCTGAGCGGGATTTTTCCGGGCTCGTGGATCGACGCGAATTTCTACATCTGGATCGGCCACCAGGACGACCAGAAGGCGTGGAGCCAGCTGGTCGACGCGCGCGCGGCGCTCGAACAGGCGGCGTCCGGCGGATCGACCGTCGGGGCCGGCCCGCTTGCCGAAGCGCGCGAGGAGATGCTGATTGCCGAGGGCAGCGACTGGTGCTGGTGGTACGGCGACGACCACTCGTCCGCGCACGACCTCGAGTTCGACGACCTGTTCCGCCGCCACGTCAGGAACGTCTACCGGCTGCTGCAGCTGCCGATCCCGGACGAGCTCTTCATCAGCAACATCTCGACGACCGCGCCGCCGATCGTGTTGACGGAGCCGACGGCGCTGCTCACGCCGCGCCTCGACGGCGAAGCCACCAGCTACTTCGAATGGCTGGGCGCCGGCACGCTGGAGATCCACGACGTCGCAGGCGCCATGCACCAGAGCGAGCGCCGCGCCGCGTTGGTCACAATGGTCTATTTCGGGTTCGATCGCCAGCAGTTATACGTCCGCGTCGACGGCACGCAGAAGATCGTCGACCTGATTGCCGGCGATCGTGAGCTGTCGCTCAAGTTCGTTACGCCGTTCGGCGTGCGCTTTACGGTGCGGCAATCGGCGGGGCGCCTGGTCGGCACGTTCTGGGATCGGCGAACGGCCGGCGGTAAGGCGACCTCGCCAGCCAACGGCGCGCCGTGGACCGAGCGCGGTCCGGGTGGCGCCGCCGTCGCTGCCGGATCCGTGCTCGAAGTCGCGCTGCCGATGGCCGACCTCGGCGTCACGGAGGGACAACCGGTCGCGTTCTTCGTGGCGATTTACGACGGCCCGACCGGCGCCGAGCTCGAACGGCATCCCCAGTACCGCCCGATCGAGATCGTGGCGCCCGACGCGATGTTCGAAGGCCGCTACTGGCGTGCCTGACGCGTCACGCGGCTGACAGACCGGCGCGCGGGTAGCCAGGCGGCGGCGGACCAGGGACCCACAAATCATCCACAGCCCGGCAACCCACGGGTAATTGCAAGAGTCTGATAATGGATGTTATGTTAACTTACCGGTCTGGCTGCCCGGTGAGAACCACTCGAAAATCCGGCGCGAACGCCGTCCGCTTCTCCCTTGGACGCCCTGCGGCTCGCCAACCCGCGACGCGCCGCGCGTGGCGACCGTTCGCCTGCGGCGGTCAACGGCGCGGCCGCGGATCGCCGGCGCGCCGGGCGGCGTTACTTGCTTTTCTTCAAATCGCGCAGGATCGCCTCGAGCGCGTCGATGACGTCCTCACGCGAGGCGCGGCTCTTGTTGAAACTGAGTTTCAGATTGAACGCCTTTGACGGCGCCTTGAAGGCGAAGACGTAATGCTTGGGACGGCCGGCCTTGGGCTTGGCGATCGCCTCGCGCACTTGCTGGCGCGTCGCGCCGCCCTGGCTGGCGATCCGCTCGACGAGGGCCGTCATTTTTTCGGGCGTATTCTGTCTAACCACCTGCAGAAGCAATGATTTAGACGAAATGTCGGCCAGCCGACAGAGGTTGCGGACCTCGTCCGGCATCGCCACCAGCGCCAGCGACTCGGTAATCGAGGTCCGCGACTTTCCCAGGCGCCGCGCCAGGTCTTCGTGGGTGTAGCCGCAGCTCTCGGCCAGCCCGTGGAGCGCCTCGGCTTCTTCGAACGCCGTCAGGTCCTTGCGCTGGATGTTCTCGATCAGCGCCAGCTCCAGCATCTCGGTCTCGTCGACGTCGCGAATGACCGCCGGCAGTTCGTGGAGGCCGGCCTGCACTGCGGCCTGGTAGCGGCGTTCGCCGGCGACAATCTGGAACCGTCCGGCGCGCTGGCGGACGACCAGCGGCTCGAGGATCCCTTTCTCGGCGATCGAGGCGATCAACTCCGAGAGGTCGCCCATCACCTGCCGCGGCTGGTTCGGGTTCGGGTCGATCTGGTCGATCGGGACCATCCGGCCGACCGGCGTGCCGGCGGAGGCGGCCAGCGCCTCCACGTAGTGCTCGTCGTGGCGCATCGCGACGGTCTCGGGCAGCCCGCGTCTAGGCACGGTCGATCACCTCCTCACACAGGCGGTAGTACTCGGTCGCGCCGGTCGATTCCGGCGCAAAGGTGAAAATCGATTCCTTGTAGGCTGGGCTCTCTTCGAGCCGGACGCTCTTGGTAATCACCGTCTTGAAGACCTTACCGCCGAACACCTTCTGGATCTGGCTGCGGATGTCGCGGGCCAGCGCCGTGCGCTTGTCGTGCATGGTGATCACCACGCCGAGGATGCGCAATGCCGGATTCGGCCGGGCCCGCACTTTCTCGATCGTCTCCAGCAGATCGTCGGTCCCCTCGAGCGCGAAATACGAGGACTGGATCGGGATGAGCAGGTGCGTCGCCGCGACCAGGGCATTGACGGTCAGCAACCCCAGGGTCGGCGGACAGTCGATGACGATGTTCGGGAACTGCGCCAGGATCGGATCGATCTTGTCCTTGAGGCGGAAGTGCGCGTCCATCTCGCCGACCAGCTTGGCTTCGAGCTTGGCCAGCGCGATCCGCGACGGCG
>Ga0075435_100002600_pt1 | contig 12045 bp, 9 predicted proteins | sample RhiMethybrSRZTD4_FD_75302 | JGI IMG/M metagenome (GOLD analysis project Ga0075435, IMG submission 75302) | Populus rhizosphere microbial communities from Tennessee, USA - Rhizosphere MetaG P. TD hybrid SRZTD4 | ecosystem: Host-associated > Plants > Roots > Rhizosphere > Soil | place: USA... | reverse complement strand
GCGCTCATCATCCGTCACTTTGCGATTCGTCGTAATCCGCGGTCCGGAACGGAACAGCGCACACGCGTGTGCGCGTTCCGCACGCGCGCCGAAGGTGCGCGGATTCAGTTGTTTACCCGCCCCTGCGTGGCGGTACGGGCATTGCCCCTTCCACGGCATCCAAAAAGGGGGGCCCTGTGATCCGTACGTGTGGTGCTGCAGTTGGTATGTTGCTCGTGATCCTGTTCCTGGTGTCGGTCGCGTCTCACCTCACGCAGCCGTCATCGGCCAGCCAATTCGCCGCGGCCGCCGCGAAGCGGTAGCCGAATCCGTCACCGCCGTTTCGGGTTTGTAACCGCGCACGTCTGCCCGCGTGCGCGGACGTCCAGGCCCCTGCTTTCTGGGCCTTTGCCCTCGGCCCGACGCGCGAAGCCCCCTGGGTATCTCTCTTGCACAACCGCGGGCACCCATGGACGTCCAGGATTTCGCCGCCCGCCGCCCGACCGCGCTGGAGCATTCCTTCGACGACCGCGCCGCCGCGGCCGCCGCCGTGACGCGCACCGCGTCGCGATCGATTGTCGTCCCGCTCTTCGCGGCGACGATGTTCGCGAGCGGGCTGCTGCTCTTCCTCGTCGAGCCGATGGTCGCCCGGATGGTGCTGCCGATCCTCGGCGGCGTGCCGATGGTCTGGAACGGGTGCGTCGTCTTCTTCCAGATCGTCATGCTCGCCGGCTACGGGTATGCGTTCGGCGCCTCGCGCTGGTTGTCGCTGAAGCAGCACGTCGTGCTGCACGCGGCGCTGCTCGCCGCGCCGGCGCTCGTCCTCCCGTTCATGATCGCGCCCGGATCGGTCACGCCGCCCGCGGGCAACCCGCTGGGGTGGCTCCTGCTGCTGCTCGCGACCACCATCGGGCTTCCCTTCTTCGTGCTCTCGACCAGCGCGTCGGTGTTCCAGCACTGGCTGTCGCGCACCGACGATCCCGCGGCGAAGGATCCGTACTTCCTCTATGCCGCGAGCAACCTCGGCTGCCTGCTCGCCCTCGCCTCGTACCCGACGATGGTCGAGACGACGCTGACGCTCAGCCAGCAGGCGCGCTTCTGGGCCTACGGATATGCCGGCTTCGTCGTGCTCGCCGCCGGATGCGGCGTCATGGCCTGGCGGCGTCCTGGCGTGCGGAGCGTGCCGGCGGAAGCCGCGCGCGAGCGCGCGTCGGACACGACCGTGACGACGATGCGGCGCGTGCGCTGGACGATGCTGGCGTTCATTCCGTCGAGCCTGATGCTCGGCGTGACCAGCTACATCTCGACCGACATCGCGGCCGTCCCGCTGCTGTGGATCGTGCCGCTGGCGCTGTACCTGCTGACGTTCACCGTCGCGTTCGGCCGGCACGCGGAGAAGGCGGGGGGCGTCGCCGCGCGCGCGCTGCCGCTGCTGGTCGTGCCGCTGGCGCTCTTCATGGCCACCAAGGTCAGCGCGCCGCTCACGCCGATCCTGTTCCTGCATCTCGGCACGTTCTTCGTGCTGGCGCTCACCTGCCACACCTCGCTGGCCAACGATCGCCCCGGCGCGTCGCACCTGACCGAGTTCTATTTCTGGATGTCGTTCGGCGGCATGCTCGGCGGCATGTTCAACACGCTGGCGTCACCGCTGCTGTTCAAGAGCGTGGTCGAGTACCCGCTCGCTGTGGCCCTGGCCTGTCTCTTCTATCGTCCGTCGGCCGTCGATCCATCGGCGAACCGCCGCGGCATGATCGACGGCGTCCTCCCGGTCATCGTCGGCGTCGTCACGGCTGTCGCGCTGGTGCTCCTGAACGCGCGCGGGGCCTCGCTCGCGCCGCGCGTCGAGTTCCTGGCCATCCCTGTGTTCGTCGCATTCACGCAGCGCCGCAACGCGCGGCGGTTCGGCTGGAGCATCGCCGCGTTCTTCGCCGCCGTCCTCATGTTCAACAACGCCGACGGCCAGCTGCTCTACGGGACGCGGACGTTCTTCGGCGTCTACCGCGTGAACGAGGATACGAAGCATCGCTACCACGGGCTCGCGCACGGCACGACGCTGCACGGGCTGCAGGCGCTGGCGCCGGATCGCCGCAGCGAGGCGCTCACCTACTTCCACGCGACCGGCCCGTTCGGTCAGGCCTGGCGCGCGCTCCCGCGCGCATCCTCGGGCAGCAACATCGCGGTGGTCGGCCTGGGCGTGGGCACGCTCGCCAACTACGCCGGGCCGGCGCAGCGGTGGACGTTCTTCGAGATCGATCCGGCCATCGAGAGCATCGCCCGGACGTCGAGCTACTTCTCGTTCATGGACCAGTGCGGCGATCGCTGCCACGTCGTCATCGGCGACGCCCGGATCTCGCTGACGAAGGTGCCCGAGCAGGGCTACGACCTGCTCGTCCTCGATGCCTTCAGCTCGGACTCGATTCCGATGCACCTGCTGACGCGCGAGGCGCTGTCGCTGTACCTGTCGCGCATCAAGCCCGACGGCGCGATCGTGATGCACATCTCGAACCGCCACCTGCGCCTCGCCCCGGTCATCGCGAAGATGGCGGCCAGCGAAGGGCTTGTCGGGCTGCAGGAAGTCGATCTGATCGGGCCGAACTGGCCGGAGGGGAAGAACGCCTCACACTGGATCGCGCTGGGGCGCACCCGGGCGGACCTCGGCAGGCTGGTCGACGATCCGCGGTGGACGCCGCTCGTCGCGGCCCCGTCCACGCCGCTCTGGACCGACGACTTCTCGAACATCCTCAGCGTGCTCGATCTTCGCTAGGCCGCGCCGTTTGCTACCCTATCGGGGTGGACACGGCCCGCTGCGACCTGCTGCTGACCAACGCCATCGTGCTGACGATGGACCAGCAGTTCACCGTCCACTCCCCCGGCGCGGTGGCCGTTGCCGGCGACTCGATCGCCGCGGTCGGCCGCGACGCGCTCGCCTTCCAGGCCGCGGAAACGATCGACTGCGGCGGCCGCGTGGTCATGCCGGGGCTGGTCAACGCGCACACCCACGTTCCGATGACGCTGCTGCGCGGCCTGGCCGACGATCTGCGCCTCGACGTCTGGCTGATGGGCTACATGATGCCGGTCGAGCGCGCGTTCGTCAGCCCCGACTTCGTGCGGCTCGGCACGCGCCTCGGCTGCGCCGAGATGATCCGCTCGGGCGTGACCTGCTTCGCCGACATGTACTACTTCGAGGAGGCGATCGCCGAGGCGACCGCCGCCGCGGGGATGCGCGCCCTCTGCGGCCAGACGGTCCTTCGCTTCCCGACGCCTGACGCCACCAGCTACGAAGAGTCGCTCGCGCGCGCCCGCGACTTCATCGAGCGCTGGCGCGGCCATCCGTTGATCGTCCCGGCGCCGGCGCCGCACGCGCCCTACACCTGCACCCCGGAGATCCTGCGCGCCTGCGCCGAGCTGGCGGTCGAGTTCGACGTGCCGCTGCACACGCACCTGGCGGAGACGACACTCGAAGTGGAGGACTCGCGACGCCTGTACGGCATGCCGGTCGTCCCGTTCGTGAAGAAGCATCGGCTGTTCGACGCCAAGGTCCTTGCCGCGCACTGCGTGCACGTGGACGACGGCGAGATCCGCGCGCTGAAGAACTCGAACGTCGGCGTGGCGCACAACCCGTCGAGCAACCTCAAGCTGGGCGCCGGCGTCGCGCCGGCGGCGCGGATGCTGGAGCTCGGGGTGCACGTCGGCATCGGCACCGACGGCGCCGCCTCGAACAACGACCTCGACATGTTCGAGGAGACGCGGCTGGCGGCGCTGCTCGCCAAGGGCACGAGCGGCGACCCGACGGCGATTCCCGCGCGGACGGCGCTGGCGATGGCGACGCGCCTCGGCGCCTGCGCCCTGCACATGGATCACCTCACGGGATCGCTCGAGCCCGGCAAGCGCGCCGATCTCATCGTGCTCGACGTCGAGCGCCTGCACACCATGCCGGCCTTTGCGCACGACGCCGGCGGCATCTACGGCCGCATCGTCTACGCGTCGAAGTCGACCGACGTCGTCGACGTGATGTGCAACGGGCGCTGGCTGATGCGCGATCGGCGGCTGCTGACGCTCGACGAGCGTGAGCTGCGCGAGGCCGCGGCCGAAGCGGCGTCGCGCGTCGACGCCTTCCTCTCGAGCCGCGAGGTCAGCGTGCTGCAGAAGCTGGTCGCCGTCGGCGGCGCCGTCGAGCAGGAGAGCTTCGAGGTCCAGGTGAAGGCGCGCGTGCCGACCCCCGGGCAGGTGCTCGCCGTCATCGACGGCGATCGCGTCACCGTGGTGCGCTCCAGCCACTATCACCAGTTCGACACCTACTGGTCGTTCGACGATCCCGAGCAGGGCTGGCTGCGCTACCGCGAGGACGAGTTCCTCGACGAGGCCGGCAACGTGACCGGCGCGCGCGCGCGGCTGACGCTGACCGGGCGGACCAAGGAAGACCGCTTCGGCGGCGTCCTGCTGTCGCGTTCGCGCTATTACGCGCCGGCGACACACTCCGCGCGGTTCTATCGCGAGTACTTCCGGCCGGCGAGCGAGCGCATCGTGGAAAAGGATCGACGCCGGTGGCTGCTGGCCTACCGCGGCGTCGAGTTCTACGTCCACCTGGATCGCCTGCTCAACCCCGCGCGCGACGGCTATTTCATCGAGGTCAAGTCGCGCACGTGGTCCCGCCGCGACGCGCGCGACAAGGCCGCGGTGATGACCGAGTTCCTCGCCCTCTTCGGCACCAACCCCGACGACACGATCAGCGACGGTTACGCCGAGCTCGCGGCCGGCGCCTAGAAAGGGTTCTAGTACTGCAGAGCTTCTGACGCTCGGCCCGATCAGAAACGACACATTTGTTACGTCGGTCCCGAAATCCCCGGGTGCATCACCTCAGGGTTTTCCCCCTCCCAACCCGGAGGATCACCACTTCTAGACTACGGACTTCTGCCCTATCTTATCGGCGGGCTCTACACCGCCCATCCGACCTACTCGACGCAACCGACGTCGATCGCCCCTTTGTCGAACCGAAAAGGAGTCCGTGATGGCTCGAACATTATCCGTTCTGATCGCGGCCGTTGCCGCATTGACGTGGCAGACGCCTGCGTCCGCCCAGACAGAAACCTACGCGAAGGCGGCGCCGCGCCTGGCCGCGACCGTCCTCAACCCGTGCACGGCGCAGTACGTCAACGTCTCGGGCACGACGAACCTGTCGGTTTCCGAAGCCGTCGATGTGAACGGCCGTCTGAAGTTCGTGTTGTCCGCGGCGACGAATCTGACCGGGACGAACGCGGCCAGCACCCTGCTCAGCAATCCGGCGACCAGTTATTCGTTCACGGAGATTGAGACCGTGGTCGGCCGCGCGACGGCGGCGCAGCCGCTCGAGCTGGGCTTCGACAGCAAGATGCAGGCGAGGGGGAGTACGGCCGGCGATCGCTGGGGCCTTGCGGTCCGCATCAAGGTTACGATCGACGAGTTCGGCACGATCACCTCGGCGAGCGTGACGCCCGGTCCCACGCGCTGCATCGGCTGAGTTCGTGGACATGTTTCGACAAATCTAAAAAAGCAGGGCCTTCTCCGCCAGGCAGAACCGGTAAGACTTCGGTTTAGCGCGGCGGAGAAGGCCACCTACTCGGTCGCGACACGCTGCGGGTGTCTGCGTCGATCCCCTTTCAGTTACTTCTTCAGCAGCCTGCTAGAAACTTCTCCAGCCGACGCGCTGTCGCCTTTCGGGAGTCACTTTCGATTCTCCAGGTAGAGGGAGATCGAAACAGATGACGACAGCAGGGTCAGTAGTTCCCAACGAGACAACCGTAGCGGCGAGCGTCCGGGCCAATGCGCTGGCGGACCGCCTCGAACAAGGCGCGCGGGCGCTGGCGGCATTCGCCGCCGGCCTCACCGACGCGCAGTGGCAGGTGCGCACGCCAGACGGACGCAAGGTCGGCGTGATCGTCCATCACGTCGCCTTCATGTATCCGATCGAAATCCAGGTCGCGCAGGCCGCGGCGGCGGGCCAGGCGATCGACGTGACGTGGGACGCCGTGCACGGCATCAACGGCAAGCACGCCACCGATTTCGACGGCGTGACGAAGGCGGAAGCGCTCGATCTGCTGCGCCGCAACAGCGAAGCGGCCGCGGCGGCGATCCGCGCGCTGACCGACGCACAGCTCGACACCGCGGTGACCGTCGCGCTCAACGCCGGGGCGCCGCTCACCTGCCAGTTCGTGCTCGAAGACCACGCCGTCCGCCACAGCTATCACCACCTCGCCCGCCTGCGACGGGCGCTGACGGCATAGAGAGGAAGAAGACGATGACAGTGATCACGAACGCCACGATCCCCGCCGACGGGCTCGAGGCGGTCAAGGCGCGGCAGCGCGCGATGTGGGGATCCGGTGACTACGCGGTCATCGGGACCACCCTGCAGATCGTCGGCGAGCAGCTGAACGAAGCGGCCGACGTGTCCTCGGGGGAACGTGTCCTCGACGTCGCCGCCGGCAACGGCAACGCGACGCTGGCCGCGGCGCGCCGCTTCGCCCGCGTCACCTCGACCGACTACGTCCCCGACCTGCTCGATCGCGGCCGCCGTCGCGCCGAGGCCGATGGCCTGGAGGTCGCCTTCGAGGTGGCGGACGCCGAAGCGCTGCCCTACGCGGACGCGAGCTACGACGTCGTGCTCTCGACCTTCGGCGTGATGTTCTCGCCGGATCACGCGCGCGCGGCCCGCGAGCTGCTGCGCGTCTGCCGCCCCGGCGGACGGATCGCGCTCGCCTGCTGGACGCCCGAGGGCTTCCTCGGCCAGCTGTTCAAGGTCGTCGCGGCGCACGTGCCGCCCGTACCCGGGGTGCAGTCGCCGCTGCTGTGGGGCACGCAGGCGCACGTCGACGCGCTCTTCGCCGGCGCCGCCTCGATCGCGTACGCGCGCCGGACCTACACGTTCCGCTATCGCTCGCCCGAGCACTTCGTCGACGTCTTCCGGAGCTTCTACGGCCCGGTGCACAAGGCGTTCGCCGCGCTCGACGCGACCCGTCAGCGTGCGTTCGAAGCGGACCTGCTCGCCCTGCTGCGGCGCGTCAATCGCGCCGGCGCGAAGACCCTCGTCGTCCCCGCGGAGTATCTCGAAACCGTCGTCACGCGCTGAGCCCGGCCGGAATGGCCGGCCAGCGCACGAAAGAAAACCGCACGGAAGTCCTACCGTGCATCAGGAGGGATCATTCATGAGAGTCAGTTCAGTGGCGAGACCGCTCGCCGGTATCGTGTTCGCGGCCGTCGTGGCTGCCGGTGCGTCCGTGCCGGTGATCGCCCAGGCCGATCATTCGCATCAGGCCGCGGGGAAGAACGATCAGGCCGCCGCGCTGGTCAAGGTCGTTCGCGACGCGACCGAGCGATTCCGCGACGTCTCAGTGGCGGAGGCCGAGGGATACGCGCTGCAGTTCGGCTGCGTCAGCGGGCCGGACGCGGGCGCGATGGGCATGCACTTCGTGAAAGGAGAGCTGGTTGGCGACGACGTGATCGACGCGACGCGTCCCGAGATCGTCATCTACGAGCCGCAGCCGGACGGACGGCTGAAGCTGATCGGGGCCGACTTCCTGGTGCTGAAGGACGTGTGGGACGCGAGCCACGCCGCGCCGCCGCAGCTCATGGGGCAGCTCTTCCACCTGTTCGACGCGCCGAACCGCTTCGGCCTGCCGGCGTTCTACACGCTGCACGTCTGGGCGTGGAAGGACAACCCGAATGGCAGCTTCGTGAACTGGCACCCGAACGTGAAGTGCGAATCCTTCGGGGGCGACCGCTAAGTCGCCACCTCGACCGGCGTCTTCGCCGCGCGCGACCCCGCGGCGTTGACGCCCCCTTTCACGAAGGCGCCGTCGGCCATGATCAGGCGGGGGGACGTGATGTCCCCCTCCACGGAGCCGGTGGCGTGCAGATCCACCCGCTCGGAGGCGGTGACGTTGCCGTTGACGGCGCCGCTGATGACGATCGATCGGGCCACCAGGTTCGCTTTCACGACCGCACTGGCGCCGATGATCAACCCGTGATTGCCGACTTCGATGGTGCCGTCCACCTTGCCGTCGATCCTGAGGTCCTGGGCGCTGGTGATCCTGCCGTCCACGACGACCCCCTGGCCAATCCACGCCGTCACCCGCCGCTCGTCGACTTCAGACGCCATTCGTACTCCTCACCATGCCACTCGCAGGGCTGCGAGCGATTCTAGCCGAAGCGGGTGCAACCCCGCCGCCAGGCTCAGCCGTCTAAGCGGACATGCCGAGCTTCCTTCACGACGTGCGCGACTGCTGGCGCGGGCTGCAGCGCGACCGTTTATACGCCGCCGCGGTCATCGCGACGCTGGCGCTCACGCTGGGCGCCTCTACCGCCGTCTTCTCCATCGTCAACGGCGTGCTGCTCCGCCCGCTCGCCTTTCCCGACGCCGGATCGCTCGTGTCGATCCGCGAAATCGAGCCGGCGGTCACTCAACGATATCCCACCCTGCCGGTCACGCCACGCCACTTCGACGTGTGGCGTACGCAGGCGGCATCCTACGAGTCGATGGCGCAGATGGACTGGCGCACGTCCACGCTGACCGGCGCCGGCGACGCGGCGCAGGTCGTGGTCCTTCGCACGTCGGGCACGCTGTTCGACGTACTGCGGACGCCGATGGGCCTCGGCCGCGGCCTCGTCCTCGACGACGAGCGCCTCGACCGCCCGCGCGTGACCGTGATCAGCGACCGGCTGTGGCGCGAGCGGCTGGGCGGCGATCCGCGCGCGCTCGGCCGGTCCCTCACCCTGGGCGGCGCCGAGTACACCATCGTCGGCATCCTCCCGCCGCGCTATGCGCTGCCGAAGCTGCAGACCCTCGACGAGTCGGCGACGCTCGCGGGCGACGTCGCGGCGGTCGTCCCGTTCCGCATCACCCTCTCGAACTTCGACTGGATGGGGCAATTCAACTACGGCGTCGTCGCGCGCCTCAAGCCTGGCGTCACGCTGGCGCAGGCCCGCGCCGAGCTGGACGTGCTGCAGGCGACGGTGGCGCGGATCGCGCAGCGTGAGACGCACGAGCCGGCCGAGCTGCACGGATGGATCAAGCCGCTCGAGGAGACCATCGCGGGGCCGGCACGGCGCGGCCTGTGGCTGCTGCTCGGCGCGATCGGCGGCGTGCTGCTGATCGCGTGCGCGAATCTCGCCAACCTCACGCTGACGCGGACGATGGGACGCATGCGCGACGCCGCCGTCCGCGGCGCGCTCGGCGCGTCGCGCTGGCGACTGGTACGGGCGATTGTCGTGGACCAGGTCGTGCTCGCCGCGATTGGCGGCGCGCTGGGGCTCCTGCTGGCCGCTTCCCTGCTGCGCCTGTTCGTCACGACCGCGCCGGTCAGCATCCCCCGCGTCCAGGACGTGGTGATCGACGCCCGCGTCGTTGCCTTCGCGCTTGCCGCGGCGCTGCTGGCGGCGCTCACCGTCGCACTGCTGCCCGCGTGGCGCCTCGGCCGCGGCGACCTGGAGTCGGTGCTGCGCGCGGGCGGCCGCACGAGCGATCGCGGCGGACGCCGGGTTCGCGGCGCCTTGCTCGCTACGCAGGTGGCGCTGTCGGTCGTGCTGCTGGCGGCGAGCGGTCTCTTCCTGTCGAGCCTCGCGCGCGTGTTGCGCGTCGACACCGGGTTCACGGCGGAGAGCGCGCTGACCGTGGAGATCGCGCCGGTCTCGTCGCGATACCCCGACACGCCGCAGCGGGCGGCGCTTTACGATCGGATTCTCGATCGCGTGCGCACCGCACCCGGCGTGACGGCCGCGGCCTGGACGTCTGCCCTGCCGCTGACCGGCGAGACGTGGGTGGACGCGATCCTGCGGCCCGACCGCCGCGCGGCCGAGGGCGGCAAGGCCAGCGCCAACTACCGTTTCGTCGGCCCGGAGTACTTCCGCGCCATCGGCACGCCCATCCTGCAGGGGCGCAGCATCGAACCGCAGGATCGGACGCGCACACTGATTGCCGCCGTCATCTCGGCGCGCACCGCGAAGACGATGTGGCCGGGCGAGGATGCGGTGGGCCGCGAGTTCACCCGCGCGAACCCGGACGAACACCTGCAGGTCGTCGGCATCGTCCCGGACGGGCACGTGACGGCGCTCGAGTCGGAGCCGCCGCTGATGGTCTACGTGCCCTACTGGTACAACAACGAAGGTAAGTCGGTGCTCGTGATGCGCACGCGCGGAGATGCGGCCGGCGCCGTCGCCGCGGTGCGTGCCGCGGTCCACGACGTCGACCCCGACGTCGCCATCGCCTCGACGGCGCCGCTGCAGCGGATCGTCGACGCGGCGGTCGAAGGCCGCCGTTACCAGGCGTCGCTCTTCACCGCGTTCGGCGGCGTGGCGCTCCTCATCGCGATCCTCGGCGTGTATGCGACGACGGCCTACGGCATTTCGCGCCGCCGCCGCGAGATGAACATCAGGGTGGCGCTCGGCGCGCGCGTGTCGCAGGTATCGGCGCTCGTGCTGCGGCAGAGCCTGGCGCCGCTCGCGATCGGCCTGGCCGGAGGCGTGCTGGGTGCGCTGGCCGTCGGCGGTGCGATCGCCAGCTTGTTGTACGAGATCCAGCCGCGCGATCCGATCGTGCTGATGATGGTCATCGCGATTGTCTCGGGGACTGGCGCCGCCGCGGCTGCCATCGCGACGCGGACGGGCCTGCGGATCGAGCCGGCGTCGGCGCTGCGCGACGAATAGTCGGGCCCGTCCCGCGCCGTCCAGGACCCGTTGCGGTATCGTCACAGTACGGTGCGAGACTCGAACACCTGATCGAAGGAGGTTCGTATGGCCAAAGCCAGACACGCGGTTCCCGAAGGTCACCACACGCTGACGCCGCATCTCATCCTGGACGACGCGGCCCGCGCCATCGACTGGTACAAGAAAGCGCTGGGCGCGGTCGAAGTGATGCGTTCGGCCGGGCCGGACGGCAAGATCATGCACGCCGAGCTGCGCATCGGCGACTCGCTGATCATGCTGAACGACGAGATGGGCGGCGGCAAGAGCGCGAAAGCGAGGGGCGGATCGCCCATGTCCCTGTGGGTGTACGTCGAGGACGCCGACGCGCTCTTCGATCGTGCCGTTGCCGCGGGCGGCACCGTTCCCGAGGGACCGATGGGACAGATTGCCGATCAGTTCTGGGGCGACCGCGCCGGCAGCATCGTCGATCCGCACGGCTTTCACTGGACGATCGCCACGCGCAAGGAGGATCTGACGCCGGAAGAGATCCGCGAGCGCATGGACGCGTTCATGAAGAGCTTCGCCGGATCGCATCCCTGAGCGGGACTCACGCCGTCAGTGCCGCCAGCAGCGAGGCGAGGAACCGGCGGACCTGTGCGATCTGCCGGTTCTCAGCGATGAACTCGAAGGCGGTCGCGTCGATACTCAGGCGCGACTGCTGCTCCCCGCTGACGGCGCCGTGCGACACGGGACATTCGGCGAGCAACGCCAGCAGCCCCGCCCACGACGGCGGGTCGAGCATCATGATGACGTCGAGGTCGCCGCGGGCCCGCCACGGCTCGCGGTCGTCGAGATGCTGCCGCAAGCCGCGGCCCAGCCCGTCGAGGCGCAGCTGGATGTCGCGATCGATGCAGCGAACCTCGTCGAGGACCTCGATTACGCGCCGCGCGGCCTCCATGCAGACGTCGCGATGCAGGATGGCCCATCCGACCTGGAAGGCATCGATCAGGTTGGCGTCGGGCCAGCATGGCGGCCAGTTTTCCAGGCCGAGGTTGCAGGTGGCGACGGCGCCGTCGGCGGCCTCGCGCTCGGTGAACGGGCGTCCCTGGACTGCGCATCCCGCCAGCAGGGCATTCGCCAGGTATGCGAGCGCGCCGACGCTTTCGGGATGGTCGGAAGTGTAGTGGTCGATGAACGACAGGCGGGCGTCCATCGCGTCGACCGCGCCCGGAAGCGCGCGCGGCGGCGGCGCGAGGAGGCCGGCTTCGCGCAGAACCTCCACGGCGCCGGCGCTCTCGGCGGAGACGAAGGCCGGCCCTTCGTTGGCGCCTGGCGCCTGCCCGGCGACGTCAGCGTCCGCGAGAGCGGACTCGATGGCGTGGAAGTAGGCGCGCGCGATCGCGCTCGGCGGCG
>Ga0075435_100002596_pt1 | contig 12050 bp, 15 predicted proteins | sample RhiMethybrSRZTD4_FD_75302 | JGI IMG/M metagenome (GOLD analysis project Ga0075435, IMG submission 75302) | Populus rhizosphere microbial communities from Tennessee, USA - Rhizosphere MetaG P. TD hybrid SRZTD4 | ecosystem: Host-associated > Plants > Roots > Rhizosphere > Soil | place: USA... | reverse complement strand
GCGTACGGTGCTGCCTTCGCTTCCTTCCACGAATGTCAACATCGCAGTTCGGCTCGTCGCCCGATCGTAGTCCGGCGGAGCGTAGGTGAACGGCGTTTCGGTCGCTCGAATGACAACGACCGGTTTGCCGCTGAAGCCCGGCTGCGTCGTGCCGTCGAGATTCAGCGGACTGCTGATCACCCCTCCGCCGGTAATCACGAAGGGCGGAGAGCCGGGAATCGCGAAGTGAATCGAGTCGAGTCCAGGATTCGCGTTCGCGTCGTCGATCGCTTGCGAGAGCGAGCCCGCGCCCGGATTCACCGTCGTCGTCACGGTGTACGTCGCGGCGCAAACGATCGGAGCGATCAGGCATGCGAGCGACACTGCGAGCGCACGAAGCACTCACACATGCTGACGCGCGACGGCAGCGGTGCAGTGACGCCCGGCACCGTCGCTCGTGAGTGACTCAATTCGATGCGACTTGCGATCGCACCGCGTCCGCGATCCGCTCCGCACTCGGCGCGAACGCCGCTTCGAGCGGGAACGATGCTGCGGCCGGCGCGTCGGGACCGGTCAGTCGCACCACCGGCGCTTTCAACGACGCGAACGCTTTCTGCGCAACGATCGCGGCGATCTCCGCGCCGACGCCGCACGGTCCGGCAGCTTCGTGCACGATCACGGCGCGGCCGGTCTTCGTCACCGAGGCGAGCACGCTCGCTTCATCGATCGGCTTGAGCGAACGGAGGTCGAGCACTTCCGCGGAGACTCCATCATTCTCCAATGCGGCCGCGGCTTCAAGGCAACGCAGCACAGTCTTGCCGTACGAGATCAGCGTGACGTCGCTTCCTTCGCGGCGAACGGCCGCCTTACCGAGCGGCACGACGTGATCGCCTTCCGGCACTTCGCCGGGCGTGTGCATCAATCCGATGTCGGCGAAGAACATCACCGGGTTGTCGTCGCGAATCGCGCTCTTCAGCAGTCCCTTGAAATCGGCGGCCGTCGACGGCATCACCACTTTCAGTCCCGGCGAGTGCACGAACCACGCTTCGTTGTTGTGATTGTGCTGCGCGCCGACCGCCCATCCCGCGCCGGTGCGCGCGATGGCCACGAGCGGAAACGAGAATTGGCCGTTGGAGATGAAGCGCAGCTTCCCCGCGCTGTTGACGATCTCCTCCATCGCGAACGTGAGAAACGGCGCGAAGAGAAGATCGACGACGGGACGCAATCCGGTCGCCGCCGCGCCGGCCGCGGTGCCGGCGATGATGCCTTCCGCGAGCGGCGTGTTGCGCACGCGCTTCGCTCCGAATTCGCCGGCGAGCTTGTGCAGTTTCGTCGCCACGCCTTCGCCGAACGTGATCACGCTCGCGTCGCGCCGCATCTCTTCGGCGACTGCTTCCGCCATCGCCTGATCTGGGGTCATCGTTGTAGTCATCGCTGTCTCCTCATGCATAGACGTCGGTGGTGAGCTGATCGAACGACGGATAGGGCGAAGCAAGCGCAAATGCGGCCGCCTCTTCGACGCGTTGCTGCACGCGGTCGCGCAGCGCAGCGAGGTCGCCCGGCGAGATCGCGCCGCCGGTCAGCAGGCGCTGCTCCATCAGCGTGATCGGATCGCGCCGCTTCCACGACTCCAGCTCGTTGCGATCGACGTACGCCTGATCGTCCGGCTCCATGTGTCCGCGCAGACGATAGGTGTACGTCTCGAGGAAGTACGGCTTGCGCTCGCGCCGGATGTACTCGACCGCTTCCTTCGCCGCGCGCTCCACCGCTTCGACGTCGTTGCCGTCGACGGTGCGCGACTCGATGCCGTAACGCGACGCCCAGTCGCTGATCCGATCGATGAGCATCGTCTCGCGCCGATGCACGTACGCCTGCCACTGATTGTTCTCGCAGACGTAAAGGATCGGCAGCTCCCACACCGCGGCGAGATTCGCCGACTCGTGGAACACGCCTTCGGTCGCCGCGCCGTCGCCGAAGAACACCGTCGCTATGGCGTCGCTGTTCTTCATCTGCAGCGACAGTCCGACGCCGGTCACGAGCGACAGCTCGCCGCCGACGATCGTCGACGTCAAGACGACGCCGAGCTCTTTGACGGAGATGTGCAGACTGCCGCTTCGTCCGCCGCAGTATCCGGTCGCCTTGCCGTGAATCTCCGCCATGACGCGCGACGGATCCGCGCCGCGCGCCAGGAGATGTCCCGCGCTGCGGTGATTGGTGAGGATCAGATCTTGCGCGCGGAGCGCGCGCATCACGCCGGTCGCCGATGCCTCCTGCCCGACCGACGTGCACATGCTGGGCGAGCGTCCCGATGCCTGGAGTGCCGCCGATTTCTCTTCGAACGCGCGAATCAGGAGCATCGTCTCGAGCGCCTGCGTCACGTCGCTCCAATCTCAGTTTCGAATGTGGTCACGCACGTTTCTCCTTCCGCGGCGCAATGTAGGGCGGCGGAGAAACGCGCGTTGCTAAGAGTTTCCTAGAGGGATACGAAAAGTTCCCGTAAACCTCTGGATGCGACTCGCGCGTCAGCCGTAAGTGTGCGGCATGAAGTGCTTGCGGATTGCTTTGCTGCTTACGTTCGCCGTCACGAGCTTCGAGTCGTTTGGTGCCGCCTCTTCTTTCACGGCCACGGGATCGATGACGATGCCGCGGGCTTTTCACACAGCGACGTTGCTCGCGGACGGAAAGGTGCTCGTCGCCGGAGGCACAGACGAATTCACCTTCCTGAACACGGCGGAACTGTACGACCCGGCTCGCGGCACGTTCACGCCGACAAGCACGCCGATGACGTCGCGGCGCGAATATCACAGCGCGACGCTCCTACCGAACGGCAGAGTCTTGATCGCAGGCGGATATGACGGCTCGCACTCCGTGAGCTCGGCCGAGTTGTACGATCCAGCGAACGGCACATTCACCGCGACGGCTTCCATGACTGTCGCTCGTCACAGTCACACGGCCACACTGCTGGCCGATGGAAAGGTTCTCATCGCCGGAGGCTATGACGCGTCGTTGCACCTCCTGAACACGGCGGAGCTTTACGATCCGGAGCACGGGACGTTCACCGCGACGAATGGGCCCATGACGTCGCGGCGAGTCGTGCACACGGCGACACTGCTGCCGAATGGAAAGGTGCTGATCGTCGGCGGACTCGATGGATCGACCTCCTTCATTCCGACAGCGGAACTGTACGAGCCGGCCAGCGGAATGTTCGTGGCGACGAGTAGTCCAACGACAGGCGTGCGCAACACGGCGACGCGACTGCAAAACGGAACGGTGCTGATCGCCGGCGGATTCAAACCGGGCAACACCGCTGATTCAGCAGAGGTCTACGACGCGGATCGCGGAACGTTCGCACCGGCGAATGCGCACATGCGCTCCGCGCGCGAAGATCACACCGCCACGCTTCTGGCAAACGGCCAGGTCTTGATCGTCGGCGGATATGAAATGGGGCTGGGCCACTTCAACTATCAACCTGAGGCCGAGCTCTACGACCCGAGCCCGCGAACGTTCGTCGCGACGACTGCCCGCCTTCTCGCGGATCGATACGAGCACACCGCAACGCTTCTGCTCAACGGAAACGTGTTGATCGTCGGCGGATACACGGGAGCATCGCAAGGTTTGCCCGTGAACACTGCCGAGATCTTCGCATTTGCAATCGCGCCGGCCACGAAGCGACGAGCGGCCGCACGATAGTCAGCGCTCCACCAACTCCAGCGCCGCCGCCACTTGCAGCGCGAATCTCCCCCGCCCTGTCGAGACGATGCGCAGCTCCGGACACTTCTCATCCAGCCGCTTGCGCAACAGGATCAAGCGGCTCTCGAGATTGTCTTTAATCGGCGGCAAGCCGAGGGACGCGTCGAGGCGCAGTTCGCGATTCGAAAACTCGGTGCGTCCTTCGCGCTCCCAGTCGCGCAGCAGCTTCCAGAGAATCCGTCCCGGCACGTTGCGGATCAGGTACTCGCCGTCGACGAAGACGCAATCATCATTCTTGTAGAACGTGAACGTGCGGCGCGGCGCAGACGGCACGGCGGGCGCCGACGAGCGGACAATCGGGCGCACGTCGTCGGGATCGTCTTCGCGCACGATCATCCGGTCGATTCCTAAAGAGATCTGATTGGCAATGATGCCGAGGTACGCCTCGTCCCATTCGCCGAAGCGGAAAGGATCGCGATCGTCGGCGGCGATGACACCGACGAGGCGCTCGCCGACGGTAAGCGGGATGACGAGCGCGCTTTGCGCGTCGGGCAGTCCCGGCAGCGGAACTTCGGGCGCGCCGCCGCCTGCTTCGCGTTTGACGGTGCGGCTGTACGCGAGCTTCGCATTCAGTCCGCTGATGCGCAGCATGCGCCGCTCGCTCGCCACCGTTCCGATGAGTCCTTCGCCGAACGGCACTTCCGCGCCGACACCGCTCGTGCCGTAGCCGCGGCTCGCCATCATGATGAGGCGCCGCGTGTCGTCGGCGAGAAGGATCATCGTGTGCTCGAATCCGAAGTAGGCGTCGAGCGACTCGAGCACGGCGTCGAGCAGCGCGTCGAGCGACTCCGCGCGATTGATCCGCTCCGAGATGTACTGCAATCCGCGCATCTCGCTGCGCACCCCATCCACCGATACGCTCTCCTCCTCCACCGCCCCCTCGGAGAGAAAACCGTCGACCTTCTCGAACTTCTCCACTTCGAACACATCGGCAGCGATGAGATTGAACACGCCGCGCATGCCGGTGTGCGATGCGATTGCCTGAATGCGAAGGGACATCGAGTCGTACAGCGGCCCGCTCTTTTCCGATCGAAGAAAGCGCAGCCGCAGCCGCCACGCCTGCAGCGTCAGCGGATCGAGCACTTCGACGAACGCGTGCGGGTTCTCGTCGAGATTGCGCGTCGTCTTATTGAAGAACTGACGCGACAGCGCGACGTGCCTCTCATCGACGATGTGCACCTGGCTGATGAACGTCGCATTCGGAATTCCGCGGCTGTCGCTCGTCGTGATCACGCTCGGAACGACGCCCTGGAAGCAGCGCGGGAGCTCGGAGAGCCGCATCGTCATCGGAGCAGCGCTCCCGCGTTCGGCCCGGGCGTCTGCTCGAAGATCTCTTCGACCTTCATGTCGACTGCGAACGCCGGCCAGAGCGTGATGCTTCGTCCGATCCGGCGCGGGATCCCGATCGCATGGAGAATGTCGGCGAATGCATCGAAGCGCGTGCGAATGAGATCCGCTTCGCTGTCGGATGCAAGCCGCACCGACGTCGTCGTTCCCTTCAACTGCACGGTGTGATGCGTCGGCGGATGCGATGCAGCGACGGCGATGCGCTTCGTCGCGGCGATGTCGGCGATGACGTCGCGGCTCGTGGCCATCGGCAAGTAGATCGTGAGCGTTCGCAGGTCATCGTCAGAGGTTGCAGCGACGGCACGGCATCCGGACGGAACGCCGTCCCGATTGACGGTACCTACAAATAACGACATTCCAGGATCGGTCGGTGAGACTCGTAGAGTCATAAGTCGTGTTGATCGAGCACTGTTTAGGATCGGGATAAGAACAAGGAACCGAGTTTGTCGCATGATAGCGAAGTTTTCGCATCGTCGTAAGGAAGTCTCAGCAACCGCGCCGTCACGTTGGACTCACATTGCGCGGCGAAGGAGACCAACGATGAAACGCACTCTCATGACACTCACAATCGCCGCCGCAGTGATCGCGCTCGCGGCATTCACGGTCCGCGCGAAGAGCCAGCGCGCGCAAGTCGCCCGCGGCGAATATCTCGTCGCCGTCGCCGCGTGCGACGACTGCCACACGCCGATGAAGATGGGACCGAAGGGACCGGAGCCCGACTTCTCGCGCCGCCTGAGCGGACATCCCGAGTCGTTCAAAGTCCCGTCGGCGCCGAGGCTCGGCAACGGTCCGTGGATGTGGGCCGGCGACGCGACGAATACCGCATTCGCCGGACCATGGGGCATCTCGTACACGAAGAACCTCACCCCCGACAAAGTCACCGGCATCGGCATCTGGGACGAGCAGATGTTCGTGAAGACGATCCGCAGCGGCCGCCATTGGGGCGTCGGCCGCCCGATCCTCCCGCCGATGCCGTGGCAAAGCTACTCGCACATGACGGACGACGATCTTCGCGCGATCTTCGCGTACCTTCGCACGCTCGAGCCGATCCATAACGAAGTGCCCGACGCGGTGCTGGCGCCGCCGCCGGCGAAAGGATGACAATCGGCAGCGTGAACGTCGTTCTCTTCGGCGCGAGCGGTATGGTCGGTCAAGCCGTTCTTCGCGCGTGCTTGCGCGACGACCGAGTAGAGCGCGTGCTGTCGATCGGTCGAAGCGCGACCGGGATCGCAGATCCGAAGCTGCGCGAGGCGACGTTCGACGATGTCGATCTCGACGCCGACAGGGATCGCTACGACGCTTGCTTCTTCTGTCTCGGCGTTTCGTCGGCGGGCATGAGCGAAGCGGACTACACGCGCGTCACGTACGACCTCACGCTCGAGTGGGCGAAGAGACTCGCGTCGCTCAATCCGAACATGACGTTCATCTACGTTTCCGGCGCGGGCACCGGCGGCAAGGCGATGTGGGCGCAGGTGAAGAAGCGGACGGAGGATGCGCTGCTCGGGCTCTTTCCGAACGCGTACATGTTTCGATTGGCGATGATGCGTCCGATGAATCGCGAGGTGTCGAAGACGAAATGGACGCGCGTCAGCTACATCCTCTTCCGCTGGCTGATCCCGCTGATGCGCGTCGTCGCGCCGGGGATGGTCATCACGACGGAGGAGCTGGGACGCGCCATGATTCGCGTGGCGTCCGAGGGAGCGCCGAAACACGTCCTCGAGAATCGGGACATGCGTGCGCTCGGCGCGATCTATTCGAACGCGTCGAGCGCCGCGGCGACCTCTTCGACGGAAGGACGCTCGCGATAGTCCGTCTCGATTTTCAGCCAGCGCACGCGTCGCTGCTGATCGAGCACGAAGACCGATGGACGCGGAACGCCGTCGAGCTTCTGCTTCGCATACTCGGGATCGCGCAAACCATAACGATCGATGGCGACCGACTGCGGATCCGACAATATCGCGTAACCGAGCGGCCCGCGCTTGTCCGCTTCGATCTTCTTCGCGAGATCGTGGCTCTCGTCGGGCGTATCGCGGCTGATCGCATAGATGCGCACGTCGGGAAAGTTGTGCGCGAGGTCGCGGAGTCCGACCAACTGCCGGACGCAGTACGGTCACCAGAAGCCGCGATAGAACACGAGCACGACTTTGTGCCCGCGCGCGGCGGACAATCGGACGACGTGAGAGCTCTGATCGAGGAGACGAAAGTCAGGCGCGACGTCGCCGGCGCGCGGCGGCGCAGCGGCGGCGCTGATGAGCAGCAATGCCGATGCGAGCATCCATCGCTTCATCGCTTCACTCGCTTCGAACGGAATCGCAAGAGGATCTTGCGCAACAGGTTGAACTTCGTGGCGTCATTCGCACCGCCTTGAGCATACAGATGCGAAGCCATGCGCGAGAGCGATCGGCTGACCGTGAGCATCTCATCATCGTAACTGACCGGCTGCGCGCACAATTCGTCATAAAGATCGATGAACTGATCCGCGAGGAGATCGACATCCGCCGAGATGCGAATGCTGTCGCAGACCGCCGCGGCATCGACCGGATCATATCGATCGATCTCCGCGCCGATGGAATCGACGTCGATCGCGCGTCGCAATGTGCGCGCACCGAAAATTGAGAGCGCGCGCGGCTTCCAGCGATCGGCTCGTCACCATTCCGGCGAGCCCCTGCCGGTCGCAGACGATGACCGATGCGCCGATCGCCAGCGCTTCGATCGCGCATCGCGCCTTCGCGAAAACGAGGTCGTACGGCGGCAACACGTCTTCGGGCCGGGCAATGGGACGGCCTGACGCCGATCCGCCGACGTCGAGCGCGATGCCGCGGCTCTCACAGGCCATTCGAATGGGTTTCACCCAAGTCTTTTCGACTGCGTTGTTGCTGAAGACGAGCGCGCGCTGCGGTTTTTGCGGCAATGGAGCGCGCCGCGAAAACCGCCGCATGTCCACCGGATTCGTCAGAACGTGAATCGACTCCTCGGCCACCCCGTGCTCGAACACCATTCGGTCGCGGCAGTTCCGGTCGACCGCCACATACGCGCCGATGCGAGTGCCGATCGGCGGAATCGAATGCCAAGTCAGACCGTCATGACAGACGAAGAGCGCCGGCACAGCGGGAAACCGCGTCAACGCCGCCAGCGTTTCCAACTGATGATGGCCATGGATGACGTCCGGCGGCGAAGCCAGATGATCGAGGTCGGTGACGACAGAAATCGTTTCGTAACGCAGCTCGTCGGCGAGCGCGCCATTCAAGCTGCTGTAAACGATCGGCGTGTGGCCGCGGCGCAGCAGCGCCAGCGCGAGATCGCGCGTGTACACCGCCGTGCCTGTTCCGGCGGCCATGCTGATCGTGGCGATGAGAACGCGGCGCGGCTCCGGCGCAGTCATGACCGGCATGCTCCGATCAATTTCTCCGCGAACGAACGGAAGTGCGGCTCGTAGCGAATCACCGTACTGTAATGCCCCTCAGCGACGCGCTCCTCTCCATACGTTTCATAGAACGGTTTGCGCTCGAGCTTCGGAAGCGCGACGGCCGTCTCGATCGGCTTGAGCACCTCGTGATGCAGAGCGTCCAATCCGATTCTCGCGATCAGACTGTCGACTTCGCGACTCAGCTCCTCATATCGATGCGCGGCGCCAAGCTTCCGCGCGATGGCCGCGGCATCCAAGTCGAGACGCTCCCCTTCGCCGGAAGGCGCTTGCGTCACCGCGTATTCGTAGCGAGTGATCGCGCGGCCCGTCGCCGCTTGCGCACGTTCCACCGCCAGGCCGGCCATCACGGAACAAAGATCGTGGATCGGGTTGTACAACTCGAACGCGTCCACCACGACGCGGTGAATGTCGCGCGCAACGAGGCCGTCGGCGATCTCGATCGTCGTGGCGACAATCGGATCCACCTCTCCGTTCAACATCAGTTGATAGATCTCTCGATCGGTGAATGCGCCCATGACGGAGCCCGGCGTGCAGTCCGTCGTGTCGAGGATGTCGATCGTGGAAGCGATGCGCGATCGTCCCGACCCGGAGCCGTCGGTCAGCACGAAGACGAGCGGCTTTGCGATCTCGAGCCATCGATAAAGCCGCAGCTCATGCCCCGGATGCGCAACGGCAAGCGCGGCGGCAAAGGTCTCCCAGCTATTGAGCAGTCACTTCCTCCGGCACTGCGGAAGCTGCGGCACGACCGCGCTCGCGCGCCGCATGCGCCAGCAACGCCGCGACTCCCATCGCCGCGACGCCGGCCGAGATGTAGAGGAGCATGGCGTTGCGGTCGCGCCTGATGCTGAGCGCGGCCATCACCATGATGATGATCGAAACGATCGCCCCTGCAGCACTGATCCGTGTCGTTCGAAGATCGCTTTGACCTTCGGGCCGCATCAGGAAGATCGATGATGTCACGCAGAAAAGTAGGGCGGTCAGAATCTGGCCGCTCACGCGAACAGCCGGGTAATACGGTTCGCTCAGAAGGTTGTCCGCCAGAAATGCTTCCCACCCCAACGGCGCGCCGTTCGAGCCGAGCACGAGCTGCTCGTATTGGCGCGTCCAACCTCCAAGCGTGACGAGAAAACTCTGATTCGCCATCACGCGCAAGTCGACGATCGCCGCAGCGACGACTGCGGACCACGCGGCTAAGGCCGCAAATGGCGTCGCGTCGAAGTGCGAGGAGGTCTTCGCCGGAGTCTGCAGAAACGCCCACAAGATCGCGCCGACCAATCCGAACTTCAGCGAAAAGAGCAGATGCTCGTGCTCGATTCGCAGCTTGATCTCGGCCACGATTCCTTCGTACTCCTTCTCGAGGAGTTGTCGCCCGCCGTCATCGAGCGCCTTCCACGCGTTCATCGTGGCAGGTGCCGCCTCCATGGCGTGCGACTCCTTGGGATCGCCGACGCCGAGGAAGCCAAAGACGTCGACGGAGAGAACGAGGACGAGCAAGGCCAACACGAGGAACAACCCGTTCGGCGCGCGCGTCGGCATGTGACTTACGGATTCAGGAGGTGAGCGGAGTTGCTTCGAGACACGCTCCAATCGAGCGTCATTCGATCCGACAACACGGAAGTCGATCGAAGCGACAAGAACGATTGCGACAGCGAGCCGGGACTCGGCGTCGGCTGACGAAAGTCGGAGAAGGAGGCGGTGACGCTCGTCCAGTCGACAGGCTGCGCCGTGGCCTTCGCCTGCCGCGTCGTCAGGTTCACGTTCGAGAGCGTCGTGCGCGGCAGGAGCGACGCCGAGCCGAAGAACCAGAGACGGTCAGCGAGAAGCTGTCCGCCGAGCGTTCCTTCGTAGCCGTGGCCGCTCAGCAACGTGAACGACGCCGACGTGTGCCGCGAAGTCTTCGTGATCGTCTCGAGCATCCCGCCCGAGGCCCGGCCGAATTCCGCACTCGCCTGCGCGAACGCTGCGAGCGTGACGAGTTGGAGCAGGAGCGGAAGGAGAAGGCGGCGCATGTCGCGACGCATTGTAGCGGCAAGTCGACGCGTTCGACGAACGCCACGGCGCGCCGTGTGGCGCGCCGTGACGTGACGTAACTATTTGACGGTGATGCGACCCTCGCCGATTGGATCGAGGTCGTACGTCGCCACAGGGAAGCTGTGGCAGTCGACCTGGCGCTGACGAGAGATCATGTAGCCGACGTCGTCCTTCCGCTCGGCGTCCGTAGCCCACCACGACATCTTCCAACCCGAGTCGTCCCCGACCTCGGCGTCGGTCGGGAACCAGGTGATGTCCTTCTGCCAGTACGAGCCGAAGGTAAAGCGATCCGTCGGATCCTTCTCGTTGAGGTCATTGTCCTCGACAGTAAGCATCGCAACACGCCCAATCATCGACCGGACGTTCGAGTCGCTGACGGTACCGCCCATGGTCACACGCGTACCAAGGGTGCTCATGCAATCAACCGTGACTTTCATCGTGAAATCGGGGACCAGAATCGTCTGCTTGGAGTCTTCCGTATCAAGATCGCCATCCGAGACGAGCGTCGGACCGGCGACGGTGAAAGAGCCCTGCGCCGAACGTTCGTCGCCTAGGGCGTCGAAGTTAATCGTCTGCAAGCCTTCCGTGCCTTTGAAGTTGAAACTGCCCTGTGCCGAGGTTTGGGCGACGAGGGGAAATGCAAGTAAACCCATGAGAACAATGAGAGAGGCCACACGCGTCATTACGATCTCCTAAATGGAAAGAGTTGCAAGAACATAAGTTCCGTGGTTCCGGAGTTCCGTGAGCGGGGTCACAACCTCTCGGTGGCGGGCGTAAAACAACGACTCACGCAATCCGCGAAACACGACGCGGCAACTTCATCACAACGCCGTCGTATCCTACCGATGAGCATGTCCCTGCAACCGCACGTCACCGCCGTCGAGCGGCTCTCATTCTGCGGCGACGTCGCGGCGGTCGGCGCCTTTCGCTGCCCGGCTGGCCATCCACTCTTTCGTGATTCCGGTCCGGCGTCGGGTTACCTCATGGTCTTTCCCCGAACGAGCACCGTGATCGTTCGCGACGAAGGATCGGTGACCGCCGCGGCGCCGTCTGCGATGTTCTACAACGTCGGTCAGGTCTACACGCGAAAGCAGATCGATCCGATCGATTCTTCGGACTGGTACATGGTCGCGCCGGATGTGGTTCGCGAGATCGTGACACGCCACGACGTCACGGCAGCCGATCGTCCGGAACAGATTTTTTCGTTCGTCACCGGTCCGGTCAGTGCGCGCATTTATCTCGCGCAGCGCAAGCTCCATACACTCCTCAGCAGCGGCGAGCCCGTCGACACCTTGCTCGTCGAAGAAAGGGTGATCGACATTCTGAACGCGGTCGTACGGGACGCATGCAGAGTGCACGGCCGGCGTCGTACACCACGGCGTTCCCCAATCGAACGCCGCCTCGAATCCGCGAAGGCGATCATCGCAGCCAACCTCGCCTCGGGCATCAGCCTGCGAGTCCTCGCCTCTTCAGTCGGATCTTCCCCTTTTCAACTTTGTCGCGCGTTTCACAGGGC
>Ga0075435_100002595_pt1 | contig 12051 bp, 4 predicted proteins | sample RhiMethybrSRZTD4_FD_75302 | JGI IMG/M metagenome (GOLD analysis project Ga0075435, IMG submission 75302) | Populus rhizosphere microbial communities from Tennessee, USA - Rhizosphere MetaG P. TD hybrid SRZTD4 | ecosystem: Host-associated > Plants > Roots > Rhizosphere > Soil | place: USA... | reverse complement strand
GGTCGGCGTGATTCGCATCATGTCCGCGATCACGCGGCTCGCCTCGTCCGGCCGTTCCGTCGCCTGAAAGAGCATGGCGAGCGCCGCGCGGGCGCGAATGTTCTGCGGAAAATCGCGAAGCTCGGCGATGAAATGCGCTTCGGCGTCCTGATAGCGTTCGAGGCGGGCGAGCGTGTCGCCGGCGAAGTAATGCAGCTCGCCGATCGGCGCGCCATGCGTCTTCTGCTGCTCGGCGAGCGCCTGCTCGAAGAGCGGCGCCGCTTCGGCGTATTTGCCTTCGTCGTACAGCAGACGCCCGTCGATGAACGGAGGCAGCGGCAGCTTCGGATCGGCTTCGAACGCGAGCGCGGCCTCGCGGCGCGCCTCGTCGGCGTCGTGCCGCGCCAACGCGATCTTCGCGAGCAGCTCGTGCGCGCTGGCCCGGACGCGCGGGTCCGCCTTCGCCATGTCGACCCCGAGCTCCGCATGCGCACGCGCATCGTCCAGCCTGCCGCGCTTCAGCAGGACCGCCGCGGCGCCGAGATACCCGAACGGATCGGCCGGATTCAGTTCGATGTAGTGCTTGTAGGCATCCACGGCGAGCTCGAGGCGATCGGCGTGACCGGCGAACACCGCCAGCTGGCTCCACACGTCGGCCATCGCCGGTTCCTCGCGCACGATCTGCTGAAGCAGCGCGATCGCCGGCGTCCACTTGCGCTCGGCCGCGAGGTCGACCGCTTCGCGATACCGTTCGAGCGTTTCGTGTTTGTCCTTTGGATCCGGCAGCGTGTCGGCGGATGAATGCGACACATCCGTCTGCGCACCGACGTAGCCGAGCGCCTGCAGCCGCTCGCGCGCATCGGCCGAGACGCTCGCCGGCGGCTGGATCGTCGATCCTGCGGCCAGCCGATCGATGGCGCCGCGCATCGCGAGGCGCTGCTGCGCGCGATCGGGCGCGAGGTTCTCGCGCTCGTGCGGATCGCGCTTGAGGTCGTACAGCTCCTCGCGCGGAGCTTTGATGTAGCGGTAGCGATCGTCCGTGAGTGCCGTCAGCTCGCTCCACCCGAAGTGATAGCGCGCATACAGCGCTTCCGAGTACACGGGCGATTCCGTCACCCGTCCGCTGCCGTCGAGCAGCGGCTTCAGCGATCGGCCGCGGAGTCCCGCCGGAATCGACGCCTTGACGAGATCGAGAATCGTGGGGACGAGGTCGATGTGCTGGACGACATCGTTGATGCGCCGTCCGCTGCCCGCGTTGCCTTCCTGCTTGATGATGAGCGGCACGTGAACCGCTTCGTCGTAAACGAAGAGGCCATGTTCCTGCTCACCGTGATCGCCCAGTCCTTCGCCGTGATCCGACAGCAGGACGATCGTGGATCGATCGTACATCTGGTGCGATTTCAGGTAGCGGATCAACTTCCCGACGATCTCGTCTGCGTACGCAATCTCGCCGTCGTACGGCGCGAACTCCGAGAACCGTTCCGGCGGCGCGTACGGTTTGTGCGGTTCGTAGAGATGGAGGAACAGAAACGCGCGCGGTGAGCCGACGGTGCCGAGCCAGCGCTCCGCGATCGCTTCCGATTCCGCTCCGTCGCGCTGCACCTGCGCGATCGCCAGATCCGGCGATCCTGGCGGCATGTCGGCGTCGAAGAAGTCGAACCCCTGACCGATGCCGGTCTCCTTGCGCAGCACGAATGCCGAGACGACGCCGCCGGTGGCGTACCCGCGCTCGCGGAGCATCTGCGGCAACAGGCGCTCGCTGCGTTTGACCGTGAACCCGATGTTGTCCCGCACGCCGGTTTCAAACGGCAGCCGCCCGCTCAGGAGCGACGTGTGCGCCGGCAGCGTCTGCGGCGCGTGCGAGTACGCGCGCTCGAAGACGACGCCGTCGGCGGCGAGCGCGTCGATGGCCGGCGTCCGAACGTTCTTGTAACCGTAGGCAGGCAGGTGATCCGCGCGCAGCGTGTCGATGGAGATGACCACGATCGGTCCGTTCAGTGGCGCCGACGCGCGCGCGTACCGCCACCCGCCCACTGCGGCCAGAGTGGTTCCCAGCGCTGCGAGAAAAATGATCAGCGTGAACCGGACGGGACGGGACATGGCTGATGGCTGATGGCTGATGGCTGATGGAATGGATGATGGCTAATGGCTCATGGTCCCATCAACCATCCCATCAGCCATCAGCCCCAAGCCCTCAGCCATTTACTTCTTGAGTTGTTCGATGACTTGTTTGGCCTGCGCGGCTTCCTGCGACGTCGGATCTGCGGACAATACCTTTTCGAGTGCCTTGATCGTCGCGTCCTTGTCGCCCCTGTTCAGCTGCACGAGCGCCAGCTTGAAGAGCGGCTTGCCCCATGACGGATCTTTCTCTGCGGCTTTCTCGTACCATTTCGCCGCTTCGTCGGTCTGTCCCTTCGCGAACTTCACCTCGCCGAGGTTGTAATAGACCTCGCGCGTCGCGTTCGGACCCTCCGCCGCCTTGGCCAACGTGTCTTCGGCCGCCTGGAGATCGCCTTTCTCCAGATTCGTCATGCCGATGCCGATCTTCGCTTTGTCGTTGTTGGGCTCGGCCTTCAGCACTTCGTTATACGAGGCGATCGCGTTGTCGTACTCCTTCGTCTTGGCGTCCTTGTCCGTCTCTTTCCCGGCCTTGTTCCGATACGCTGCCGCGATCTGCAGGTTGATGACGGCCAGCGCGGGCGTCTTCGCCAGGATCCCCTTGTACGCCGCAATCGCGTCGTCGTACTGCTGCGCGTTGAACATCTGATCCGCTTTTGCCAGCTCCGCCTGCAAATCCTTCGCGGTCATCGATCCGAGCGCGCTCGGCGGCGCGGCGTTGCCGCCTTTCTTCAGCGTGAAGGTGAGCGGCGGATTCGGCGCGCCGATCGTCTGCACGGCCAGCCGGCCCGACTCCGAGGCGAAGCCGGGTGCCTGCGCCGTGAACGTCCACTGACCCGTACGCAAACCGATGATCGAGAAGCGGCCTTTATCATCGGTCGTCGCCGTGAAGCTGCTTGGCGACGCACCCGGATTCTCCGCGGTGATCGTCGCGCCTTTGATCGGCTGACCCGATTCGTCCTTGACAGTGCCGCCAACACGCCCCGTCTGCGCGGCGGCGCTGCCGGCCATCGCCGTGACGACGAGCGCGGCGAGCGCTGCTCGAAACAGATGTAGACGCTGACGCATGCTCAAATCTCCCTCGAAAATGACGGAAAGTCGCGACTGCGCCCAGTATATATTGAATCGCGTGAAAATCGCCGGAACCGTTGCATTTGCTGCCTTTACGGGCATTTCGATCTTCGCCCAGACGCCCGCGGAATTCGCCCGGATCGCGCCGGTCGTCGAGGGCGCGATCGCGCGCCGCGAACTGCCGGGCGCGGTCGTGCTCGTCGGCCGCGGAGACGACATCATTTATCACCATGCGTTCGGCGACCGCGCGGTCGAACCGGCGCGCGAGGCGATGACCGAGGACACGATCTTCGACGTCGCGTCGCTCACGAAGGTCGTTGCGACGACGACGAGCGTGATGCAGCTGGTGGAACAGGGAAGCATTCGGTTGAACGACCGTGTGACGCAGTTCATTCCGGAGTTCGGGAAAAACGGGAAGAGCGACATCACAATCCGTCAGCTGCTGACCCACACGTCGGGGCTCGCGCCGGACCTGCCGCTCGAGGTGGAATTCAACGGATCGGACGAAGCCATTCGCCGTGCGATTGAACTGCCGCCGGGGGCGCCGCCGGGTCAACGGTTCATCTACAGCGACATCAACTTCTTCGTGCTCGGCGACATCGTTCGCCGTGTCAGCGGCGAGCGGATCGATCGCTACGCGAGCGAGCACGTGTTCGTGCCGCTAGGTATGCGCGACACGATGTTTCTGCCGCCCGAGTCGCTGCGCCCCCGCATCGCGCCGACCGAGCGATGCCGCCCGGTCGCGTGGCCGTGCGGCGATGCGAGCGTCGCGTTCCTCCGCGGCGTCGTTCACGATCCGACCGCACGGCGCATGGACGGCGTTGCGGGACACGCCGGAGTGTTCAGCACGGCGGCGGACCTGTCGAAGTTCTGCAGGATGCTGCTCGCGGGCGGTCGTCTCGGCAGCGTGCGCGTCCTGTCGCCCGCGACCGTCGCGGCCATGACGTCGCCGGCGACGCCGATCGGGATGAAGGACGTGCGAGGGCTCGGGTGGGATCTGGACTCGACGTATTCGTCGAATCGAGGAGATTTGTTTCCGTTCGGATCGTTCGGCCACACGGGATTCACCGGCACGTCGCTGTGGCTCGATCCGCGATCGCAGAGCTATGTCATCTTCCTGTCGAACCGCGTGCATCCGGATGGCAAAGGCGACGTGACCCCGCTGCGCGGCCGCGTGGCGACGATTGCCGCCGCGGCCGTGTATTCGATGGAGGATCGCGGGCCTGAAACTCCCGCGCCACAATCACCCGCCAGCAATTTGTGGCGCGGCCGTTTCAGGGCCGCGATCCCCACGCTCACCGGCATCGACGTCCTCGAGAGCGAAGGGTTCGCGCTGCTGCACGGCAAGCGCATTGGATTGCTGACGAATCAGACAGGCCGATCGCGAAACGGCGCGAGCACGATCGATCTCATCGCGGGCGCGCCGGGCGTGAAGCTCGTTGCGTTGTTCAGCCCCGAGCACGGCATTCGCGGTCAGCTCGACGAACAAGTCGCTTCGTCACGCGACGAGAAGACAGGCCTGCCGATTCACTCGCTCTACGGCGACACACGCCGGCCGACCGATGGGATGCTCACCGGCATCGACATGCTCGTCGTCGATCTGCAGGACATCGGGGCGCGGTTCTACACCTACATCACGACCGTCGGCTACGTACTCGAAGAGGCTGCACGCCGCAAGCTGCCGGTCGTCGTGCTCGATCGACCGAATCCAATCGGTGGATTCCGGTTCGAGGGGCCTGGCCTCGATTCGTCCGTCAGCGGTTTCACCGGGTACTTCTCGCTGCCGATCCGCCACGGGATGACCATCGGCGAGCTCGCGCGGCTGTTCAACGAGGAGAAAAAGATCGGCGCCGATCTCACAGTCGTCGCGATGAAGAACTGGCGGCGTGCCGAGTGGTTCGACGAGACCGGCCTGCCGTGGACGAATCCGTCGCCGAACATGCGCAACCTGGTGGCCGCGACGCTCTATCCCGGCATCGGCGCGATCGAAGGCACGAACATCTCGGTCGGCCGCGGCACCGACACGCCGTTCGAACAGATCGGCGCGCCGTGGATTGACGGCGTGGCGCTCGCCGCGGCGCTAAGTGCGCGCGCGCTCTTCGGCATCCGGTTCTATCCGGTCACGTTCACGCCGTCTGCCGACGCGAAGCTCGGAGGTCAGGTGTGCCACGGCGTGTTCATGGTTGTGACCGACCGCGAGCGCCTGCAGCCTGTTCGCGTCGCTCTCGAGATCGCGTCCGCGCTGTCGCGATTGTACGGATCGCAGTTCAAGCTCGAGGAAGCGCTGACGCTGTTCGGATCGAAATCGACGCTCGAGAAAATTCGAGCGGGCGAAGATCCCGAAGCGATCGCGGAGCTCTGGAGCGCCGACGAAGCAAAATGGCGTGCGATGCGATCGAAATACCTGTTGTATTAGTGACCGCTCACATGTAGCGCGAGCCTTTCAGGCGAGCGCGATCCGAGGCCACACATGATCCCGCGAATTGTCGGCGTCCTGGCCCTTGTGGCTCTCGCTGCGGCGGCGCCGTCGAAAACGATTGATGTCACCGTCTCCGAGGGAACATCGATGTCGGTTGCCGTGTCCCCCGACGGCCGCACGCTTGCGATCGATCTGCAGGGGAGCATCTGGACGCTGCCGTCGAGCGGAGGCGAGGCCACGCGGATCACGGACGTGTTCAACGACGCGCGGCAGCCGACCTGGTCGCCCGACGGCAAATGGATCACGTTCTTCGGCTACCGCGACGGCGGTTACGACCTGTGGGCGATTGCGCCGGACGGGACGAATCAACACAAGCTCACGTGGGGACCGTTCGACGATCGCGAGCCGCTCTGGTCGCACGACGGCACGCGCGTCGCGTTCTCGTCGGACCGCGGCGATCCGCTCGGCAGCGACTACAACATCTGGATGCTCGACGTTCGGAGCGGCGCGCTCCGCCAGCTGACGAAAGATCCCGCCGACGACTACATGCCGAGCTGGTCGCCCGACGACAAGGAGATCGCGTTTGCATCGTCGCGCGAGAACGGTCAATCGGTATGGGCCGTCAGCGTCGCAGACGGAATCGAGAGGAAGATCGAAACCGCGCGCGGAACGATCGATGCGGTCTCGTGGGGACCGGGCAACACGGTCGTCTCGCACGTAACAGTGGCCGGTGAGAGCCGCCTCGAAGCGCACGGCCGGTCGCTCACCGGATCCGAGAACGCGTTTCCATTTCGCGTGTCATGGGTATCCGCCAACGAGTTCGTTTACGTGTCGGACGGAAAGCTCCGCAAGCGATCGATCGGCGGCACCGCGGCAGAAACGATTCCGTTCCGCGCGACGATGCAGGTGACGCGCGCCGAGTATGTGCGGCGCAAGCGCGACTTCGATTCGACGACGCCGCGGCAGGCGCTGGGGATCGTGCGGCCGGTGATTTCGCCGGACGGTTCGAAGGTGGCGTTTGCTGCACTGGGCGACATCTACGTGATGCCGATCGGCGGGCGGCCGGAGAATATCACCAGCGATCTCGCGCTCGACACCGATCCGGCGTGGTCGCCCGACGGATCGCACTTCGTGTACTCGTCAGACAAGAACAGCGAGCATCTGCAGCTGTGGATCCGCGACATGCGGACCGGCCAAAGCCGTCAGGTGACGCACCTCACGACGCAGCCGCAGGGTGCGACGTGGTCGCCCGACGGCACGCGCATCGCGTTCTTCAACGTGACCGGCATGTGGCGCGTCGCCGAGATGTCGGTGCTCGACGTGGCCACCGGTCAGGTGACGAAGGTGCACGAGACCCTCGCACAACCGGGGACGCCGACCTGGTCGCCCGATGGGACGCGCCTCGCGCTCGCCGAAGTGGCGCCGTTCACGAAACGGTTTCGCGAAGGCACGAATCAGGTGTTGACGATCTCGGCTGAAGGCGGCCCGGAAAGGGCCGCCTCACAAACCCCCAGGGTGCCGACTGTGGCCCCACAAACCGCCGGCGTGCCGAATGCGGCCCCACAAACCGCCGGTGTGCAGAATGTGACCCCACAAACCGCCGGCGTGCAGAATGTGGCGCGGGCCTTTCAGGCCCGCGATCAATGGTACGCGCCAGTCCCGACGCTCTCGATCGACTCGCGCGGCGGATGCGGTCCCGTGTGGTCTCCGGACGGAACCAAGATGGCGGCGATCTACGAAGGTGTTCTCGCCGTGTGGCCGGTTGCGCCCACCGGCGAGCCGCTCGGCCCGCCGCGTCACATGACGACGGAGTCGGCGCACGCCCCGAGCTGGGCCGGCGATTCGCGCCACATCCTTTATCAATCGCTCGACAAGCTGCGGCTCATCGACATCGAGACGGGCGAGACGCGCGACGTTCCCCTCGATCTGAAATACACGCTCGACGTTCCGAAAAGCCGCTTCGTCGTACACGCCGGCACGCTGGTCGACATGAAGAGCGCTGCGCCGCGCACCGACGTCGACATCCTCGTCGAAGGCAACCGGATCAGAAGCGTCGAGCCGCACAGCGCGGCGCGACACAACGGGGTGCAGGTCGTCGACGCGACCGGATTGACCGTCATGCCCGGACTCGTCGAGTTCCATTCGCATCTGCAGCCGGACTACGGCGAATCGCAGGGGCGCGCGTGGCTCGCCTTCGGCGTCACCACCGTGCGCAGTCCCGGCAACACGCCGTACGAAGCGGTGGAGGAGCGCGAGGCGAGCGACGCCGGCGTGCGGCCGGGGCCGCGCGTCTTCGGCACCGGCTATCTGATGGAGTGGATGCGCGTCTACTACAAGATGGGCATCGCCATCTCTACCCCCGCGCAGTTCGAGATGGAGCTGCAGCGCGCGAACGTGCTGCAGCACGATCTGATCAAGAGTTACGTGCGGCTGCCGGATCTGCAGCAGCGCCGTATGGTGGAGTTCGCGCACGGCATCGGCGTCCCGGTCGCGACCCACGAGATTTATCCGGCGGCGCTCGTCGGCGTCGACAACACGGAACACACCGGTGCGACGAGCCGCCGCGGCTACTCGCCGAAGATCGCGACGCTGCAGCGCAGCTACGACGATGTGATTCAGCTGTTCGGGAAGAGCGGGCGCACGCTGTGTCCGATGATCTCCGGCGGCGGCGTGCGGCGGATCTTCGAGCGCGAGCCGGAGCTGAAATCGGATCCGCGCTTCAGGCTGTACCCGCAGTGGATTCAGAATCAGGTCGCACAGCAGCCGATGTCCGCCAACGTCGGCGGCGGCGGCGATCCGGCCGCGGGCAGCGGCAGGATGGTCATGGACGTCATGCGTGCCGGCGGCCTCATCGTCGCCGGCACGGATACGCCGAATGCGATCAACCTGCACGGCGAGCTGATGGCATACACGATGGCGGGGATGACGCCGTACGAAGCGCTCCAGGCGGCGACCGTGAATCCTGCGCGGGCGCTCGGACTCGATGCCGGAACGATCGAGTCCGGGAAGCTGGCCGATATCGTGATCGTCGATGGCAACCCGCTCGCAGACATCGCGAGCGCGCATCACGTGAAGCGCGTCATCGCGAACGGCCGCGTGTTCGAAATGAGCGACCTGCTGAATGGCGGCGTGCGCGCTCCGTCGGCCGGCGCCGCGCGGTAAGCGTAAGGAAGGACTCCATTTTGTTGAAGACTCAGTGATTACTCGCCTTCGACTGGCGCAAACCTGCTTGCGTTCGGCGCGGTGCGTCGATAGCATCGCGGCACATCTCTGCAGTCGGCTGCGGGCGGTACGTCAATCATCAGGAGGCTTCGATGGTGCGACGATCGGTTCTCGCGAGCGGCGTCCTCCTTTCTCTTCTCGCCTTCGTCTCCAGCGCCTCCGCACAGGACGCGTCAATCGCCGGCACCGTGACCGACGAAACGAAGGCCGTGCTGCCGGGCGCGACCATCACGGTCACCAACATCGAGACCGGCGCGCAGACCACCGCCGTCAGCGACGAGCGCGGCCAGTACCGGCTCGTGAACGTCCGCCCCGGCAAGTATCGCGTCCAGGCGGAGCTGCAGGGATTCGCAAACGTGCTCGTTCCGGAAGTGGAGCTGCTCGTCGGTCAGAACGCGACGGTGCCGTTCGTGATGAAGCTGGCGCAGGTGACCGAAACGGTGACGATCACGGGTGAATCGCCGCTCGTCGACATCTCGTCCTCGCAGGTCGCCGGCAACGTGGACCGCCGGCAGATGGAGCAGCTGCCGCTTCAAGGACGCAACTGGATGGAGCTGTCGAAGCTGGTGAAAGGAATCACCGCGAACGACGTGACCAACACGCCGGGCGTCGGTACGGATGACATGTTCCAGCTCAATCTCGACGGCCAGCAGATCACGCAGAAGATCGCCGGCTCGGGATTCGGCCAGCCGCGATTCAGCCGCGAGGCGATCGCCGAGTTCCAGATCGTCACCAACATGTTCGACATCACGCAGGGGCGCTCGGCCGGCATTCAGGTGCAGGCGATCTCGAAATCGGGCACGAACACGAACAGCGGAAGCTTCTATGGATATTTCCGCGACGACAAGCTGAACGCAGCCGATCCGGTGGCCAAGCGCGTGCTGCCGTACTCGAACCAGCAGCTCGGCGGCACCTTCGGCGGTCCGATCGTCAAGGACAAGCTGCACTACTTCGCGTCGTACGAATACGAGCGCGAACCGGGCACGTTCTTCAGCAGCCCGTCGACGCTGCCCGGTCAGAGCTTCACGGTGCCGTATCAGAACGGCCAGAAGAGTTTTCTCGGACGCGTCGACGATCAGCTGTCGAGCAGCAGCCGGCTGTCGATTCGCGGCTCGCGGTGGACGTGGAGCAATCCGTTCGTTCTCGCGGCGAACGGTCATCCGTCGAACGCGTCGGTGCAGACCAAATCGGCGACCAACGTGCTCGGCAGCTGGTCGCACGTCGGCGCGTCGAACAAAGTCCACGAGTTCAGGGTCGGCTATAACAACTTCGACTGGACGAACGCTCCACAGCCGTCGATGGTCGGCTCGCCCGAGTACGACTTCCCGGGCCTGACCGTCGGCGCGCCGTACAACTTCCCGCAGCATCCGCGGCAGAACAACTTCGAGAGCCGCTACGACCTCAACTGGCATCGCGATACGCACGATCTGAAAATCGGCGCGGAGTACATCTACGTGCGCCACAGCGGCGACTGGTTCATCCAGACCATCGGGCGCTACACGATGAACGCCGTCCCCACGAACCTCGGACAGCTGATTCCCCCCGACGCCGCGCTCGATCCGTCGCGATGGAATCTGGCCGGCCTGAGCTCGTTCGTGCAGCGCTTCGATCAGAACTATTCGTACTCCGGCTGGGAGAACATCATCGACTCGCCGCGTCCCACGTACGCGCTGTGGATCGGCGACAACTGGCGCGTCACGAATCAGCTGACGGTGAATCTCGGCCTGCGATGGGACGCGGATCCAAACACGGCGTCGGCGCCGAACGTGAAGCCGAATTCAATCCCGATCAACACCGGCCTTCCGAATGCCTACGGCGCGTACGTGACCGGCACCGGCGACTACGGCTACAAGGTCGGCATCCGCGACTGGAAGGACTTCGCGCCGCGGGCCGGCTTCAGCTACAACGTCGGCGGCCGCAACGACTTCGTCATCCGCGGCGGCACCGGCCTGTATTACGCCTCGCCCGTGTCGAACGTCACGTTCAGCCCCGGCGTGTACAGCAACCTGATCACGGCGACGTTCCCGAACGACGGCCGCACGAACTTCATCAGCAACCCGACCAACGGCGTTCCGCCGGAGGCTTTCCTGAACGGCACCGCGCCGCTCCCCGCGCAATCGCCCCGCGTCATCGTCGACACGTTCAGGAATCCGTACACGTGGCAGAGCAGCATCGGGTTCCAGAAGCAGATCAACAGCGTGACCGGCGTCGAGGCCGATCTGACGCATTACAACGAATACAACGACACGCGCAGCATCGACGCGAACCTGTTCTACAGTCCGGCCACCGGCTACAACGGACTCGTGTCCGCCGGCCGTCCGAACCCGGCGTACGGCCAGGTGCTCGCGTTCACCGCGGACGGCAGGAAGGACCTCACGCAGATTTCAACCGGCATCACGCGTCGTCTGCAGAAGAAATTCCAGGCGGGACTCACGTACACGGTGATGCTCGCGATGCACGACGATGGGACGCTGGGGTATACGGCGCCGACCGCGAACAACCCGTTCAACTATCTCGCGGGCGAGTACGCGACGTCGACGGACTTCCAGCGCAACACCATTCGCGCGTGGACGCTTTATCAGCTGCCGTTCGGCCTGTCGACGAGCGTGTCGTACTTCTACGGATCGGGCAACCGCTTCAACGCGACGATCGCGGCGACGCCGTACGGAAAATCCGGCAACAATCGTCTCAACCTGACGAACACCGGCGGCGCAGCGGCCACCATCGTCATCCCGGCCGCCATTGGCGACAGGTTCGACGGACCATCGACGATCGCGACGGGCGTCGTCATTCCGCGCAACGGGCTCGAAGGGCTGCCGCTGCACAAAGTCGATGTCCGGCTGACCAAGGACATCCGCCTGGGCGGCCGCTTCAAGGCGTCGCTCATCGGCGAGGTGTTCAATCTGTTCAACCACGCGAACTACGGCAGCTACAACACGTCGCTGAGCGCGACCAACGCCGCCACGACCGCGCTGTTCGGCACGCCCGTGCAGAACACCGGCAACGCGTACGTCGCGCGCACCGGTCAGTTGGCGTTTCGGCTGGGATTCTGACGAAACCGCGTATTGCGGATTGAGGATTGCGGATTGCGAATTTATTGTGGATTGACTGAGGCTGACTGCGGATTGATTGGTGATTGCTTGAGGGGTGTGACCACGGATTCACCAATCACCAATCACCAATCAATCCACAATCAGCAATCCCCAAATCACCAATCAATCCGCAATCCGCAATCCGCAATC
>Ga0075435_100002593_pt1 | contig 12053 bp, 14 predicted proteins | sample RhiMethybrSRZTD4_FD_75302 | JGI IMG/M metagenome (GOLD analysis project Ga0075435, IMG submission 75302) | Populus rhizosphere microbial communities from Tennessee, USA - Rhizosphere MetaG P. TD hybrid SRZTD4 | ecosystem: Host-associated > Plants > Roots > Rhizosphere > Soil | place: USA... | reverse complement strand
GCCGTCGCCCGCGGTCGGCACGACGAGCAGCGCGCCTCCGCGGCCATGGCTGCGCATCGACACCGCGAGCCGCACGAGCACGCTCTCCGTTCGACTCCCGAATCCAAGCAGCGACGTGAGCAGCGACGGACAATCGGGCTGCTTCGAGGCGCTCTCGTCGACAATCTTGATCTGATCGCCCTCGAGCACGACGACGTTGACGAACTTGCCCGGATCCGGCCGGTGATGTTTGACGACCAGCAGCCCCGGCGCGGCGACCTCGAGAACGAAACAGAACGTCGGGATGGCGCGGACCGTCCCCCAGACGCTGAAGCCGTCGGCCCCGTTCCTCCACACCGCGAGATGGATGCCCGCGCGTTCGACGGCCGGCGCGACCTTCGTCAGAAGCGACGGCTGCAGCGGAAGCGGAGAATCGAATTTCAGCGGATGCGCGGTCTCGTCCGGCGACACGTAAGCGAGCGAGATCTTCGGGATGTAGCCTTCTTCGCGCCGCAGGCTCGCCCAGAAGGCGGCCTCGATCATCGCGGCAATCGCCCGCTCGTCGGGGACCACGGCCAGGCCCTGGTCCCCGGCCGAGCGCGCTTCCTCGATGTGCCGCTCGAAATGCGCGCGCACGGCCGGCGCCACGGTGTGCGCCGGCGGGTAGCCCTGCGATGGCATCTCTGAATACTATCCTTTAGGATAGCGCTCAGTGCAGAGCCGCTCCCGGCGCTTCTACAGCGCGCGCAAAGAACGCACGATCGCCGTCACGCGCATCGTGCTCGTCGGCTCCGGACTTTTCAGCATCTGGCTGGATCCGGTCGGGCCCGCGCGTCTGGCCACCGAAACCTACGCCATCCACATCGGCTACATCGTCTATGCGTTCGTGCTCGCGGGCATCATGTGGAACCGCGACAGCTCCGGCCGTCTGCCTGCGGCCACGCACGTCGTCGACATCGTCATCTTCTCGATATTTCAGTACCTCACCCTCGGGCCGACGAGCCCGTTCTTCGTCTATTACATTTTCTCGATCTTCTGCGCCGCGCTGCGGTGGGACCGGCGCGCGGTGCTCGGTACCTTCGCCGCGGTGTTCGTCGCGTATGTGCCGATGGCGTACGTCATGAGCCGCGGGCCGGATTTCGATCTCAACAGCTTCCTCGTCCGGACGGTGACGCGCATGGTGACCGGCGGCCTCATCGTCTATCTCGCGCAGTACGAAATCTTCCTGCGCTCGGAAATCGAGCGGCTCGCCCGCTGGCCGGCGGTCGGCGGGCTCGACTCCGAGGCCGCGATGAGCCGCGTCCTTGCGCACGCCGCGGGCCTGCTGTCCGCCGAGCGCGCCCTGATCGCGTGGGATATCGCCGAGGAGCCGCGCCTCAACATCGCCATCTGGTCGCCGGAGACCGAGCCGGCGCTCGTGCTGACGCGCCACGCCCCGGGCGAGCTCGATCCGCTCGTGCCGCCGCCGCTGACCGCGTCGGCGTTTCTCTCGGCCGGCGCGCTCTCGCGCGAGGCCGTCGTGCTGACCTCGTATCGCGGCGCCGAGCGCAAGTGGCGGGGACTGCCGGTGCATCCCGCGCTGGTCGCGCGTCTGCCGGGCGAAGGCGTCGCCTCCGCGCCGTTCCAGACCGCGCGCATCTCCGGCCGCGCGTTCTTCGCCGGCATCGACAGCCCGTCCTCCGATCTGCTGCCGGTCGCCGAGGTCGTCGCGCGCGAGCTCGGCACGCTGCTCGACCAGCAGGAGTGGAGCGCGCGGATGCGCGACATCGCGGTGCGCGAGCAGCGCGTCAGCCTCGCGCGCGATCTCCACGACGGCGTGCTGCAGTCGCTGACCGGCGTCCGACTCGAGCTCCAGAGCGCGGCGACGGACCTCGATGGCAACGCAGACGTGCGCGATCGGCTGCTGTCGCTGGAGCGGGCGCTCGCCATCGAGCAGCGCGAGCTGCGGTTGTTCATCAACGACACGAGGCCGTCGGTCGCGGGACCGGCGCTGGTCGGGCGCCTCGAGAGTCTGCGCGAGCGTGTCGCGCTCGAGTGGAAGATCCCGGTGTCGATCCGCGTCACCCCCGATTCGATGGTTCTTCCCGAGCGGCTCCAGCAGGCAGTCCCGCTGATGGCGCACGAGGCTATCGTCAATGCGCTCAAGCACGCGCATCCGTCGCGGATCTCAGTCGACGTCCGGTCGGACAGCCGCTCGGTTCAGATGGTGGTGAGCGACGATGGGGCGGGATTTCCGTTCGAGGGGCGGTACGATCACGCCGTGCTGGCTGAGATGAACCTCGGTCCCGCCAGCCTGCGCGAGCGGGCGGCGTCGCTCGGCGGTCACATGACGATCGAGTCGGGCAAAGGCGGATCGCGGATCGAAATCGCGGTCCCCATCGCGGGGGCGGCGTAAATGGCCATTCGACTTGTGCTCGCCGACGATCACCCGATCGTTCTCCACGGACTGCAGCGCCTCTTCGAGCGGCACATGGACATCCAGGTCGTCGCATCCTGCGCCGACGGCGTATCCGCGATCGCCGCCGTGCAGCACGAACGGCCCGACGTCCTCGTCCTCGACCTTCGCATGCCCGGAGAAGGCGGACTCGACGTGCTGCGCAAGATGTCGGCCGCCCAGCTGCCATGCAAGACCGTCATTCTGACCGCGGCGGTGCGTGATGCCGATGCGCAGGAGGCGCTCAGGCTCGGCGCAAAGGGACTCGTCCTCAAGGAATCGCCGCCCGAAACCCTCGTCGACTGCGTCCGCAGCGTCTATCGCGGCGAGACGTACTTCGAGAAGGACACGGGCTCGAGTACGACAACGGCCGTCGGGGACGTAACCGGCGAGACGCTCACGCCGCGGGAGGTCGAGATCGTCCGGATGGTCGGGCAGGGGCTGCGGAACAAGGTGATCGCCGAACGGCTGTCGATTTCGGAAGGGACCGTCAAGGTCCACCTGCACAACATCTACGAGAAGCTGAAAGTGGACGGGCGGCTCGAGCTCGTGCTGTGCGCGCAGGAAAAAGGAATTGTGTGACGGGGCGGGCCCTGGACCCGCCCCCGGATTCTCTAGGCCTCTCCGCGCGCCTCGGTCGCCTGACGCCGGTCCATCTCCTGCTGGCCCCGCAAGATCGAGCACCAGTCCTTGTGTTCGGCGATTGGCATCCCGCACTCCACACAGACCCGAACGCGCTGTTTCGGCGGTTCGCTCTTTCCCAGCAGTCGCTTCAGCAGTGACATCGTCCCTCCTGGACTCCGTTCCTGGACCATACGTTAGACGAGCCAGAAAGGTTCCGGGTTGGCAGCGTCCCGACGTGCCGGGGAATGGTGGGCCGAGCCGCTCGACCCCCGGGTGGGGTCGCCGGGCCAAAGGAGCGTCGGGTCTACTCGCTGCGACGATGGCTTGACGGCAACGTCATGACGCGGTGAACGTCGGAGTACGTATCCGTCTCCACAACCGCAACGATTGACTCGAACGGCCGGCGATGACCGTGCGGCGAATGGAACGTCTCTACGTGCACGCCGCCCTCGGTGACGTGCTCCAGAATGTCGACAGAACTCTTGGGGTCCGTTTTCATCAGGCTGCCTGCACTGTATCTGTGCAAACACGAAGCCGCCGGTCGGGCCGGATCCCGGCGGTGATCTGACGGCTGGGCTGTGCGGCCAGCCGCGATCTCATCCGCACGCTGCGCCGGCTGTGCATCGACAGCGATCGGCACCAGCGCGTCGCGCGTGTCTCGGCCTTTTCCGCGCGACGGCGTGATGCGACAATGTGGCGATCAAGTCCCGAATCCCGAATCCCGAATCCCATCTCCTGACACGCGACGCGCGAGTCCTCTTCGCCACGCGTTTCATCCGCCTCTTCGCGTACGGCTCGCTGTCCGTCATCCTGGTTTTTTATCTCGTCGCCATCGGACTGTCCGAGCAGCAGGCCGGCCTGCTCCTGACGCTGACGCTGGCGGGCGACGTCGTCGTCTCGCTGCTGCTGACGACGCGCGCGGATCGAATGGGGCGGCGGCGGATGCTCGTCATCGGCGCGGTGCTGATGATCGCCGCCGCCGTCGTTTTTGCCTCGACGCGCACGCTGTGGGTGCTGACGATCGCCGGCATCGTCGGCGTCATCAGTCCCAGCGGCCATGAAGTGGGGCCGTTCCTCTCGATAGAGCAGGCCGCGCTCTCGCATGTCGTCACCGACAAAACGCGTACGACCGTCTTCGCGTGGTACACGCTGGCGGGGTCGACGGCAACGGCGCTCGGCGCACTGGCCGGCGGCGCGGCGACGCGCGCGCTGCAGACGACCATGTCGGCGGTCGACAGCTATCGGGCGGTGGTCCTGCTCTACGCGGCGCTCGGCCTCGCTCTCGCGGTGCTGTTTGCGCGCCTGTCGCCTTCGGCGGAAGCGGCGACCCTCGGCGAGAAGAAAGCGCTGCGCGCGACGGTGGCGGGACTCGCCGGCATCGACAAGTCGCGCGACGTCGTCGTGAAGCTGTCGGCGCTGTTTGCGCTCGATTCCTTCGGCGGCGGCTTCGTCATTCAGAGCTTCGCCGCGTACTGGTTCTATCTGCGCTACGGCATCACACCCGCGGCGCTCGGCGTCATCTTCTTCTGGGCGAACATCCTTGCCGGCCTGTCGGCGCTTGCGGCGTCGCGTCTTGCCAGGCGGTTCGGCCTGATTCGGACGATGGTCGCGACTCATCTGCCGTCGAACGTGCTGCTGATTCTCGTTCCGCTGATGCCGAATCTGCCGTCTGCGATCGCGGTGCTGCTGGCGCGCTTCAGCATCAGCCAGATGGACGTCCCGACGCGTCAGTCCTACACGATGGCCGTCGTCAGCCCCGACGAGCGCGCCGCCGCCGCGGGCATCACGGGCGTCGCGCGCACCATCGGCGCGGCGATCAGCCCGCTCTTCGTCGGCTACTTCTTTGCGCGGCCGAAGCTGATCAATCTTCCGTTTTTCATCGCGGGCGTCCTGAAGATCGCATACGACCTGCTGCTCTACCGCGCGTTCGTGAGCGTTCGGCCACCGGAGGAGAAGTGACCGGGAATTTGGGATTCGGGATTTGGAGGGATTCCATTTAGAATTCCCCCATGCAGAAGCATTTGCTGACGGCGGCGGCGGTTGTCCTGTGTGCGGCGGGCGTGGCCGGCCAATCCGCAATCCGAAACCCGCAATCCGCAACGGCCAGCGGTCTGCCGCGAACCGCCGACGGGCACCCCGATCTGCAGGGAACGTACGACCTCGGAACGCTGACTCCGCTCGAGCGCGCCAAAGACTCTCCGCTGGTGCTCACCGCCGAGGAGGCGAAGAAGCGCGAGCGCGCCACCGCCGACCGCAGCGACAAGCTCAACGCGCCGGTAGACGCCGACCGCGCCGCTCCGCCGAAGGGCGGCGACGGCTCGCCGGGACCGTACGGGAACGTCGGCGGCTACAACAACTTCTGGCTCGACCCCGGTTCGCGCTACACGGTCATCGACGGGCAGGCCCGCGCATCATTATTAATAGATCCACCGGACGGACGGGTTCCGTCGTTGACGCCCGAGGCTCAGAAGCGCCGCGCGTCCGACGCCTACAGTACCCGCCCGACTTCCGACGCGGCCGCGCGCGAGGACGACCCGGGCTTCGAGGGTCCCAGCGCGTACGACGATCCCGAAATCCGTCCTCTGGCCGAGCGGTGTCTGGTCGGCTTCAGCTCGACGTCCGGCCCGCCGATTCTGCCGACGTACTTCTACAACAACCTGCATCAGATCGTGCAGACACCGACGCACGTCATGATTCTGACCGAGATGGTCCACGACGCGCGCATCGTCCGCATGAACGCGCCGCACGCGCCGCCGAACGTCCGCAAGTGGCTCGGCGACTCCGTCGGCCGCTGGGAAGGCGACACGCTCGTCGTCGAAACGACGAACTTCACCGACAAGACGCGCTTCCGCGGATCGAGCCCGGATCTGAAAGTGACGGAGCGCTTCACGCGCCTCGACCGGAACACGCTTCGCTATCAGTTCACGATCGACGATCCGCAGACGTGGACGCGTCCGTGGACAGCCGAGTACGCGTGGCCCGCGACGAAAGATCTGCTCTACGAGTACGCGTGCCAGGAAGGCAATTACGCGATGGGCAACATCCTGCGCGGCGCGCGGCAGAAAGAGAAGGACGAAGCGACCAGGAAGCAGTAGCGCGGCCCCCAGGGCCGCGGGCTTCCGCGACGCCCGCGGCTCGCGCGATTCCACCGAAAACCGGCGCGCTGCACGAAATCGAGCGATGACACCCGCCGCGGCCCTGAAAATCTGCTAGCGTTGAGGCACGGACTCGCCCATGCCGACCGAATCCACCGCCGCAGGCGGACGCCTGATCGTCATCTCCGCACCCTTCACCGAAATCATCGACCACGCCGGCTATTTCATTCAAATGAGCATGGCGTCGCTGCCGATGTGGCTCGAAGGGATCCTGAACAGGAAGTATCCGAAGTGGCGCGACGTTGAATACAACGACGACGGGTCCGCGCGGTACATGCCCGCCGGCGTCCGCGTCCTCGAAGCGGCGCTGCTCCGCCACTTCTCCGCCGCCGACCTCGTCGCCTGCTACCCGGCGGACATCGATCAGCACATCGGTCCGAACACGCGCGTCGTCGCCATCTCGACCCACAACCCGCTCGGCGTCACCTTCGCCGCCGGCGTCTACACGTCGATCTTCGGCACGTCGACGCAGCCGATCAATTCGCACTACTCGCGCGAACTGTTCGACCGCGTCAAAAGCAATCCCCATCGCGGCTCGTTCAAGGTCATCGTCGGCGGTTCCGGCGGGTGGCAGATCAGCCAGACCGACTCCTGGGACGAGCTGAGCGTCGACTGCATCGTCGAAGGCCGCGCCGAGTCCGCGGACACGATGAAGCTGTTCGACGATGCGATCGCGGGCCGGCCGTTGCCGCGCAAGACCGACGTCGGCCATCCGAAAGACCGCGAGGAGATTCTCGTTCCCGATCGCCGGACGACGTTCGGCGTCGTCGAGATGACGACCGGCTGCGGGAGGCGCTGCCAGTTCTGCGTACCGGACCTCAACCCGCAGATCGACGTGCCGAAGGCGCAGATCATGAAGGGCGTACGCGCGAACGTGCGAGACGGCAACGATCAGATCTCGCTCGCGACCGAGGACATGTTCATCTGGGGGCAGGTGCACACCGACACGCCTTTCTACTTCCCGAACCGCGAAGCGCTCGTCGATCTCTACAGGGAGATCGTCGAGACGCCGGGCGTCCGCCATCACGTCCTCAGCCACGCGACGATCGCGCCGTCCGTGGTCGATCCGCTGTTGATCAGACAACTCTCGGATCTGATGCTGCCGAAGAGCCCGATCAAGGTCCCGTATCTGAGCAAGGAGAAGGAACACCGCGCGCTGGTGCCCCTCATCGGCCTCGAAACGGGATCGGTGCGCCTTGCGAAGCAGATCATGCCGGCGAAAGGAGCGCCGTTTCCGATCGAGGAGTGGCCGAGCGTCATCGTCCGCGGGCTCGAAGTGCTCAACGCGAACAGCTGGTATCCGGCCATGACCCTGATCATCGGCAGTCCCGGCGAGACCGACGAGGACGTCATGGCGACGATCGATCTGGTCTGCGAAGTCGAGCGCCGCGGGCTCTTCGCGTTCTTCATCCCGTCGATCTTCACGCCGCTTCACGACACGCGCATGGAGAACATGCGCGGCGTGTCGGAAACGCGCAAGCTCTCGCCGCTGCAATGGCAGCTGATGATGAAGTGCTGGAAGATGAATCTGCGTCCCGGCGAAATGAGCTGGTGGGGCCCGACGGCGTGGCGGGTCGGGTCGATCGCGCTCTGGCTGTGGAAGCTGCGCAAACTGAACGGCCCCCACTTCACCTGGCCGCTGTGGATGTTCTCGGGCGCGATTCCCGAATCGGTCCTCGCCGGCACTGGCCGCATCTACAAACCGATGCCGGTCGCGATCAAGACGCGCAAAGAGCTGCTCGAGACGATCCGCCCGGCGCAATGGCAGTACCTGCGCGCCGACAACGGCGACCTGCCGGAGGCCATGCGCGATACACCGCCCACGCGTCAGCGCATCTTCGCCGCCCGTGCCGTGTAGCGATCGACGCATTCAGCGTCGATCGTCCGGCGTCAGCCGCGAATCGTCTTCGTCTTCGGCGATCCGTCACGAATCTCGTCGAGGAGCGCGTGGATGTCGACGTTGGTCGACACGGCCAGCCTGTGCCGCTCGAGCAGTTCGCCGACGTATACGGCCATCTCGGCGATGCGGCGCAGCTGCCGCTCCGTCGATCGCTTCGGCCGCCGGTAGTGCGTCGACAGGACCCCGAGCACGCAGCCATCGCTCGACAGGATCGGCGTCGACTGCACGGCCAGCGCTTCGCTTTCGAGCATCGTACGCCGCGCCGATTCGCTGAACAGCCGCGACGTCGTCACATCCGGCACGACGACTTGCACCGCTTTCTTCATCGCGTGCGCGCACAGCGACATGTCGTTCTTGACGATGCGAAAGAACTGGAGGAACGGGGCGGGCAAGCCGCGCTGCGCGACGATGCGGAGGGAGCCGTCGCGGGGATGAACGAGCTGGATGTTGCCGAAATCGGCGCGCGTTTCGGCGATCGCCCAGTCCAGCACGGCGTTCAGCGTGCGCGCGTGACCGGGCGTGACGGAGGCGACGATTTCGTCGAACTCCGCCCGGACCGAATCGGGCGCGGACGCCGGACGCCGGCGCTTGTATGGCATCGGCACTCTTGGCAATATTAGCGCGATGCGCCTGTCATTGATTGCAGCCTTCACCCTGGCTGTCGCCGCATCGCTCGCCGCCGCGTCCTCCACCGAGCACGCACGTCTGACGGCGATGGCCGGGACGTGGGACGTCGACGTCACGTTCTGGTTCCAGCCCGGACGGCCCGGCGTCCCGACGAAGGGCACGTCGACCATTCGTCCGCTCTTCGACGGATCGTTCATCGAAGAGAAGATCGAAGGGACGCTGAACGGCGCGCCCTATACCACGCTCGCGTGGACCGGCTACAACACCGACGCGAAACGCTACGAAGCGACGCGCATCGCGAGCACCAATTCGATGCGCATCGTCGAGTCCGGCGGCTACGATGAGAAGACACAGACGTTCGAGCTGAAGGCCGACTACTCGCTCGCCGGCGACACGTGGCACCAGCGGACCGTCATCACGCAGACGTCGCCGGACGCCATGGCCGCCGCGAGTTATCTCAGCTTCGGCAACGTGCCGGAATGGAAGGCCGTCGAGATCAAATACACGCGGCGCCGCTGACCGGCTCGCGCCGGTCGACTGTCCGCCGGCGCGGCCTCACCTGTGCGATGGACGATCAATTCTTCGTGACGTGCCCGTACTGCGGCGAGGAGGTCGAGGTCTACCTGGAACCGGACGTGCGGGGCGCGTTCGTGCAGGACTGCGAGGTGTGCTGCAACCCCTGGCTCGTGCGGCTGGTGACCGACGGCGATTATCGCTACCTCAGCGTCACCCGAGCGGATGGAAGCGGTTAGGACGGGAGGAGGACGGGAGGAAGACGGGAGGAAGCCTCCGGCGATGGGTTCGTGCTATCCTCTTTCGTTCGGATCTTCCGCTGCTGTGCCAGCCTCCGGCGTGACGAGCCCTCTGACTCGCTCCTCCTGAAGTTCAGCCTAGCTACGGGATGCCATCCACCCGCGCCATGACGGCCGCGGAGCGTCGCGCGTCGACGAAGGAGTCAGAGTAATGGGTCGAAAGCTCTACGTAGGCAACCTGCCGTACACCGCAAGCGAAGACGACCTGCAGACGCTGTTCGCGCAGTCGGGACAGGTCGAATCGGTCACGGTGATGCGCGACCAGATGACGGGTCGCGCGCGTGGATTCGGGTTCGTCGAGATGGCGAGCGACGAGGACGCCCAGAAAGCGATTAACGATCTCAACTCGCGCGAGTTCGGCGGCCGCAACCTGACCGTCAACGAAGCGCGTCCCAAGGCCGCCCACGGCGGCGGCGGCGGTGGCCGCGGCGGCTTCGGCGGAGGCGGCGGTTCGCGCCGCCGGTCGGAACCACGCTGGTAAGCCGCGTGGGACCGCAGCCGCCGGAACGGCGCGGCGTATCGAAGACGGGCAAGATCGCGAAGCTGATGATCGGACAGGGTCACGGATTCATCCGCCTGTCCGACAACCGCGAGGTGTTCTTTCACCGCAGCGACGTGCGCGAAGGCACGTCGTTCAACGACTTCGTCGTCGGCGACGCGGTGACGTTCGAGCTGCTCGAGGACGCCGTCAGCGGCGCGCGCGCGCTGCGTGTGACGCGGCGGGGTCGCCGCTGACGCGATTTCGTTCGCCCGCAAAACGCTCGCAGCCGTCTCCTTTCCGTCCACGTCGTCCGCGATGCCGCCCAGACGCGTGTTTCGAGCGCAGCGGCTCCCCACGGGTGTAGGATTCGGCCTTGAATTGGAGGTTCGTGATGAAACGTACTCTGCTCCTCGTCGCCGGCGTCGTCGCGGTCTCGGCGTTTCTCCCGTCCGCTCCGTCGGCGCAGGCGCCGAATGACGCCGTCGCCACCGCGCTCCTCGGCCTTCCGGCCAACGTGCGCGAGGGCGCGACCGTGATCAAGTGGAAGCCGGATCAGACCTATGACACGCTGCAAAAGGGCACCAACGGCCTGGTCTGCTACGACCGGTCCGGATTCCCGCTGCAGCAGCCGTTCTCGATCGAGTGCACGAGCCTGGGCAATCTGCCGCGCGTCGCGCAAAACATGAAAGCCGAAGCCCTCGGCGACAAGGCGAAGTCCGAGGCCATGCTGAAAGCCGCTGAAGACAACGGCACCCGCGTGAAACCGGAGTTCGGCTCCGTCTGGTACCACCTCGCGGGACCGGACAAGGACCACGCGCGCGGGCATATGACGATTGCCGTGCCGGGCGCGACCGCGCAGTCGCTCGGCCTGCCGGACAAGCGCGTCCAGAACTCGATCTGGATCATGAACGCCGGGACGACCACGGCGCATCTGATGGTGCCCGGAGAGTAACTGGATGGGCCGGGTGATGAGGCCCGCGATCGTGCTGGTGCTGGCCATGGGTGCCGCCGCGGCGGGCCAGCGCACGCAGACCTTCACGGGCGTCGTCACCGACTCGGAGTGTTCGAACGCCGACCATTCGCACATGCGCATGGGGCCAACCGACGCCGAGTGCGTCAACGCCTGTGTCAGCGAGCACGGCGCGTCGTACGTGCTGTACGACGGCAAAAACACCTACACGCTGAGCGATCAGAAGACGGCGGAAGGCTTCGGCGCGAAGAAAGTCATCGTCACGGGCACGCTGGATCCGAAGACGAAGACGATTCACGTGGCATCGATCAAGACAGACGGCCGCTGAGGACGAACACTCCGCCGGCGCTATGACGCAAATCCGAGTGGGCGATGGACAGACGGCGCTCGTCACCGGAGCGTCGGCCGGGATTGGCGTGGACCTCGCGGAGTGCTTCGCGAGCGACGGCTACAACCTCATACTCGCCGCGCGGACCGAAAGCGCGCTGCGCGCGGTGGCCGATCGTCTGGCGAAGACGTACGGCGTCGTGGCGACGCCTCTCGCCGCCGACCTGCAGGCGATCGGCGGCGGCAAGACGCTGGCCGGCGAAATCGCGCGGCGCGGTCTCACCGTGGATGTGCTCGTCAATAACGCCGGCTACGGCCACGCCGGCGCTTTCAACGGGTCCGACGCCGCGGTGCAGCTCGGGATGATCGACCTCAACGATCGCGCGCTCGTGGAGCTGACGCACATCTACTGGCCCGGGATGCTGCAGCGCGGACGCGGCGGCGTGCTGAACGTCGCGTCCACGGCGGCATTCCAGCCGGGACCGCTGATGGCGATTTACTACGCGTCGAAGGCGTTCGTGCTGTCGTTCTCCGAAGCGCTCTGGGAAGAAGCGCGCGGGACGGGCGTGAAGGTCAGCTGCCTCTGCCCCGGCCCGACCGTGAGCAAGTTTCGTCAGCGCGCCGGCACGAACAAGGTGCGCCTGAGCCAGGCCGGTACGCCGATGCCGTCGATGACGGTGGCGCGCATGGGCTACGACGCGTGGCAGGCGAACAAGCGGGTCGCCGTGACCGGCATGCGCAATC
>Ga0075435_100002590_pt1 | contig 12060 bp, 9 predicted proteins | sample RhiMethybrSRZTD4_FD_75302 | JGI IMG/M metagenome (GOLD analysis project Ga0075435, IMG submission 75302) | Populus rhizosphere microbial communities from Tennessee, USA - Rhizosphere MetaG P. TD hybrid SRZTD4 | ecosystem: Host-associated > Plants > Roots > Rhizosphere > Soil | place: USA... | reverse complement strand
GTTGGTCCACCAGTCATCCCCTGACTCGCCGGGAGCGGGAACCATCGCCGCGACCAGGACGAGCAACTCGACCGGCACCCGCGCGCACACGAGGGGCGCCGTGAAGCCGCCCAGTGACTGGGCGACCACGATCAGGTCGGTGAGATATCCAATCGCTTTGAGCACAACGTCGCTGTACTGCTTGAGCCCGGCGGAGTCGTCGTCGCACGGCAGGTCGGGCGCGACGACGGTATGCCCACGCGCGCGGAGTAAGGGGATCACGCGGTGCCAGTACCACGAATCGGAGCCCGCGCCGTGGATCAGGACGTAGGTGGCGATGGGATGCCCCGAATCTCGCAGCTGATGGGCGCGGCGGGCGCCGAATGCGTCAGGGTGCCAATCGCGATCAACGAGGCGCCTGCGTGCGCATAGTCGCGCGCGGTGTCGGCCGAAATCCCGCCCGAAGCCTGGATCGTCACGGCCGGTCCGGCGCGGCGTGCCCAGGCGGCGAACTGCTCGGGGCGCTGGTTGTCGATCAGGATATGCGTCACGCCCGCGGCGAGCGCCGCCTCGAGCTGAGCGTCGGATTCCACTTCCACGATCACCGGCACGTCCGGCGGCGCGGCACGAAGCACCTCGGGCAGCGTGTGGCCGTTGCGGGCGAGCAGCGCCCAATGATTGTCTTTCCACAAGATCGCCGCGGCCAGCGAGGCGCGGTTTTCTACACCGCCGCCGACTGTCACCGCGTACAGCTCCAGCCCCCGCAACCCGGGCGTCGTTTTTCGCGTGTGTGTGATCTTGGCGGAAGTGTGGCTAACGGCGTCCACGGCTCGCCGCGTGAGCGTCGCGACGCCCGACAGGTGTTGCAAGAAATTCAGCGCCACGCGCTCGCCCCCCAGCAGTGCTCGCGCGGTGCCATACACGGTCGCAAGCGTGGCGCCGGCCTCGACCGCGGACCCTTCCGGCGCGTGGCTCGTCACGACCGCGCGGGAATCGAGCTCCCGAAATACCGTTGCCAACAGCGGGAGTCCTGCGACGACGAACCGGCCTTCCGCGACAAAGCGAGCCTCGCCCGGTGCCTCGGCTGCGGAGCCGAGCAGACGGGTCGTGACGTCGTCGCGAGCGCGATCCTCCGCGAGGGCGTGCTGCACTTCCCGCAGCCCGAATGGATCAGCCAAGGGCGAGCATCCGGTCGATGGCGCGCCGGGCGCGGCCGGCCACCTGGGCCGGGACCGTCACCTCGTACTGTCCCTCCCGTAACGAGTCGCGCAGCTTCTCGAGCGTGATCTGCTTCATGTACCGGCATTCGGCCGATTCGCGGGCGGCCACGAATTCCTTCTCGGGATTCTCGCGCCGCAGACGGTGGAGGACACCGGTTTCCGTTGCGATGACAAAACGTCGAGCGGGAGACGTGCGGGCTCGCCGCATCATCTGCTCCGTCGAGACGATGTGGAGGCGGCCCGCGGCCTCGTCCCCCTCGGTCTCGGCGTAGTACATCGCACTCGTGACGCACCCGCACTCGGGATGCACCAGGAATTCGGCGTCGGGATACTCGGCGCGGCGTTGCTCGAGGGTTTCGCGGGTTAACCCGGCGTGCACATGGCACTCGCCAAGCCAGACGTCGAGCGGCCGACCCGTGACTTTGCGGAGATAGTTGCCGAGAAAGAAATCGGGGAGAAACAACACGGGGACGTTGGGTGGCAGCGCGTTGATCACGGCGACGGCGTTGCCGGACGTGCAGCAGTAGTCCGCTTCGGCCTTGACGTACGCCGACGTGTTCACGTACGCCACCACGACGCCGTCCGGATGGGTGGCGCGCCAGGCGCGGACGTCGGCTGCCTGGATCGTTGCTGCGAGGGAACAGCCGGCCGTGAGGTCGGGGATCAGGATGCGCTTGTCGGGATTCGCAATCGCGGCCGTTTCGGCCATGAAATGCACCCCGCAAATCACCAGCTCGGCGGCATCGAGCGCTGTCGCGCGCCGAGCCATCTGCAGCGAATCGGCCACGACGTCGGCCAAATCCTGGATCTCCGGACGCTGGTAATTGTGCGCCAGGATCGCTGCGCCGCGCGCAGTCCGGAGCTCGTTGATCTCGGCGATCAGGTCGCGTGCGGCGGTCGTCAGTATCGGAGTACCCATCGGAGACAGCTCCCATTGTTGTGGTGCCGGGGCTGGGGGGCCGATTGGGTAACGCCTCGATCCGTCGTGGCTGACGGACCGCTCCCAGCCTGGGGTGCGCGACGCCGCGCACCAGACAGAAGGATAAACGGGGTGGGAAGGGGCCGGGGAGGGTTGGGGGCTGGGGGGGCTAGCGGTGCCCTGGCGTGATGCCGCCGGGGAGAATGCTCTTGGGACCAAACTTCTCACGCACCCGGTCGACGGCGCGCGTCAAGCCGCGATCGCGTTCGGTTTCGATCGTTCCCCCTCTCCCAAACAGGGAGAGGGGGTCAGGGGGTGAGGCCGGCTCGAGGCCCGACAGCCGGACGCCGACCAGCCGCGCCGGGACGCGCCGCGCCTCGCGCAAGCTCGCGAGCAGCTCGTGCGCCACGCGGAGAATCACGCGATCCGACACGACCGGATCGGGCAGCGTGCGCTGCGCCGAGCGCGTCTTGAAATCCCAGTCACGCAGCTTCACCGCGACCGTCCGCGCGGTCAGATGATCGCCGCGCAGGTCGGCGGCCGCACGCGTGACGAGCCGCAGCAGTTCCCGTTTGATCTCCGCGTCGCCTTGTAAGTCTTTTCCGAATGTCTCATCACGACTGAGCCCGCGATTCATGACGCGATGGGCGACAGTGCCTTCATCGATCCCGTGGACGCGATTCCATAACCAGGTCGCTTCTCGTTTGCTCATCCAGGTCTGGAGCGTCGCGAAATCACAGCGCAGCACGTCCTCGACGGTGACGAGGCCGCGCGCGGCCAGGCGCTGCTGAAACTTCGGACCGACGAGGGGGATGTCGGCGAGGGTGCACGTGCGCAGGAACGCCTCTTCGGCACCGGGCTCCACGATCATGACGCCGTTGCCGTCCCGGCTCGGCTTCGCCCGATCGACCGCCATCTTGGCGATCAACTTGTTGGTCCCGCCGCCGATCGAGAGCGTCAGTCCGGTCGCTGCTTGCACTGTCGTGCGGATCCGTTGCGCGGTGTCCGTCAGCGGCTCGTGATGATAGACGCCCTCAGTCCCCGTCAAATCGATATACCACTCGTCGACGCTCGCGCCCTCGACGACGGGCGAGAATTGTTGCAGCGTCTCGCGGATCTCGCGGCTCTTCGCCCAGCACTCTTTGAAGGGAACGGGCACGCAGACGGCATCAGGACAGAGCCGCAGCGCGCGGGCAATCGGCATCGCCGAGCGGACGCCGAACTTGCGGGTCTCGTAGGACGCGGAGCAAACGACGCCGCGGCTGTCGCGCGAGCCGCCGACGATGAGCAGCGTCGCCTTGCCGGCGCCCTCGGGATCGACAGCGCGGGCAACGGCGACGTAGAAGGCGTCGGCATCAGCGAGGAGAATGCGACGCATGGGCGAACATATCCCGAAGACGGGGACGGTTCAAGCCCAGACGGACGCCTTCTTCGCCCACGGCGTCTCCTGATAGCGCTGCTGGAATGCCTGCGCGGTTTGCTTGAGCGATGAAGGATCCCCCGTCGCCTTGTAGGGAGTGACGCCGGCCCAATAGAGTGCCTCCGGGGCGGCATCGGTCTGGGGGAACTCCTCCACGATACGCCGAAAGCGACGCTCAGCCTCGGCCCACTGCTGCTCGTCGAACGCGATGCGGGCGCGCCCCAACATCAGCTGCGCGAGGAGATCCTCGGCGGGCAGAAAGCCTTCGCTCCGATGGTGCTCGACGCCGTTCGCATCGAGCACGAGAATCGTCGGCGTCCACGGGGCTTTGTAACGCTCGCTATAGCGCTTGAACGGTTCCGGGTCCTCTTTCACGTGCACGCGCGCCGGAATAAAGTTCTCGGTGACGACGCGGATGACGCGTGGATCCGGCCACACCTCGGCATCCAGCCGAGCGCAGCCGCTTCAGAGCGGTGCCGCGCTGAAGTCGAGAAGGACCGGTTTCTGCTGGGTTTTGGCCTCTTTCAGGACCTGATCGACGTCGTGACGAAAGTTGATAGGCATAGGTCGCTCCCGGTGTCTTCTGTACTACCCCGATTCAGCTATTTTCTTGGCCCATGAGCAAAGGCACCATAGGTATTCTGACGGGCGGTGGCGACGTCCCGGGGCTGAACCCGGCGATCCGTGCCATCACGATTCGGGCGCTCCGCGACGGTTACAACGTCGTCGGCATTCGGCATGGCTGGGGCGGTCTGGTCGATTATTCTCGCGACAAGGGCGCCGACAACAGCGAGCAGATCGTGCCGCTCACCGAGGCGATCGTGAACCGCGCCGGTCGCACAGGCGGCACATTTCTGCACACCTCGCGCACGCGCCCCAGTCATTTGCCGCAGGAGCGCGTCCCGCCGCATCTCGCCGGCACGTATACCGAAAAGGTCAACGATGCGACGAAAGATGTGCTCAAGAATCTCGAGCACATCGGGGTCGATATCCTGGTTCCGATCGGCGGCGATGACACCCTCAGCTATGGCAAGCGGCTGCACGATGAAGGCGTGAACGTCGTCGCGATCCCGAAGACGATGGACAACGACGTCTACGGAACCGATTACTGCATCGGCTTCAGCACCTGCGTCACGCGCACGATCGAGCTGACGCACCGGCTGCGGACGTCCGCTGGGTCACACGAGCGCTTTCTGGTCATCGAGGTGTTCGGCCGCTACGCCGGTTTCACCGCGCTGCTGCCGACGATGGCGGGCGCCGCCGACCGCTGCGTGATTCCCGAGTACCCGGTGGAAGTCGAGCACCTGGCCGAGCTGCTCACCGTCGATCGCAACAAGAATCCGAGCCGTTACTCGGTCGTGCTGATTTCGGAGGGGGCGCGCCTCACCTCGCACGAGGGCATGAGTTTCGAAGGCGAGGAGACCGACATGTTCGGCCACCGCAAGCTGGGGGGGATCGGGGACCGCATCGGCGCGGCCCTGAAGGAATCATCCGCCAAGTACAACAATGGCCGCCGCATCGACGTGGTGAACCAGCGATTGGGCTACCTGGTGCGCTCCGGCGATCCGGACGCGCTCGATTCGATTGTGCCGATGGCGTTCGGCAACCTCGCCCTCGACCTCGTGGTTCGCAAACAGTACGGCCGCCTGGTCAGCATTCACCGCGGCTTCTACGACAGCGTCCCCCTTGCCAGCGTGACGAGCGAGAAAAAAGTCGTCGATGTCTCGAAGTACTACAACACCAAGCGGCTGCGTCCCATCTATCAGTTCGACGGCGCGCCGCTGTTCATCATGACCAGCGATTGGAAGACGCCGCGGCCGGATTGATCCACGACACGGTGCCCAGGTAATTCCTCGGTATCGCACCGTGTTGCATCGCCGCAACACGGTGTGTTGCCTAGGTGAATCCGCCGTCTCGCACACTGTTGCATCGCCACAACGGTCTCCGTAAAGAAGTGAAGGTTCCTCGCACGCGGTAGCCCGCGCCGCGCAAGCGTTTACGATTTTCCCCCCAATTCATCTCTTGGCATGTCGCATGCGACGAAGAGCCCGGTCTCGCCACGCCCCATTCCCCAAGGAGTAACCCGTGCAGGGCGCCCCGTCCCCACCAGTGGAAGCCCTAAGCCCCCTGGCTCGGGCCGCCTCAGTCCCCGCGTCCCCGCGTGCCCCGAGACCTCGTGTAAAAGGCAAGTTCCTCTTCGTGGGCGACGAGAAGCTCTACGTCCGCGGTGTGACGTACGGGGCGTTCCAGCCCACTAAGAGTGGCGTGGAGTATCACGATCTCGCGCAAATCGAGCGCGACTTTGCGCTCATGGCGCGGCACGGCATTAACGCGGTCCGGATTCCGCACACGACGCCGCCGCGCGAGCTGCTCGATATCGCGGAGCGTTACGGTCTCTGGGTTATGGTCGGCCTCTCCGCCGAGCAGTACGTCGGGTATCAGCTCGACGGCGGCACGCCTCCTGGGGCGCCCACTATCGAGGCGCTGATCCGCAGCAAGGTGCGCCGCCTGGCTGGGCACCCCGCGCTGCTGTGCTATGCGCTGGGCAACGAGATCCCCGCCTCCATCGCGCGCTTCATGGGCTCCCGCAAGATCGCGCGCTACCTCGAGCGGCTGTGCCGGGTGGTGAAGGAAGAGGACCCCGAGGGGCTCGTCACCTACGTGAACTACCCGACGACCGAATATGTGCGTCTTCCGTTTCTGGATTTCATCTGCTTCAACGTCTACCTCGAGTCGCAGGATCGGTTCGAGGCATATCTCGCGCGCCTGCAGAACATCGCGGGTGATCGGCCACTCCTGATGAGCGAGCTGGGCCTCGATAGCCTGCGGAACGGCGAGGATGCGCAGGCGCACTCGCTCGGGTGGCAGGTGCGCACCGCCTTCGGGGCCGGGTGCGCCGGCGTGTTCGTGTTCGCGTGGACCGACGAGTGGTATCGCCACGGCTACGATGTGGAGGACTGGGAGTTCGGGCTGACGCGCGCGGACCGGACGGCGAAGCCGGCGCTCCGAGCGGTGGAGCACGCCTTCGCGGACGCCCCGTTCCCGGCGGGGCTGCCCTGGCCGCGCGTCTCGGTCGTCGTGTGCTCATACAACGGATCGCGTACGATCCGGGACACACTCGAAGGCCTGGCCAGGCTCCGCTACCCCGACTACGAGGTGATCGTCGTCGACGACGGCTCGCGCGACGCCACCGCCGCGATCGCCGGAGAATACGACTGCGTGCTGATTCGCACGCCGAACCGCGGCCTCTCGCACGCCCGCAACGCCGGGCTCGACCGGGCGACGGGTGAGATCGTCGCCTACATCGACGACGACGCTTACCCTGATCCCGACTGGCTCACGTATCTCGCGGCCACGTTCCTCAGCACACCGCACGCTGGCGTCGGCGGCCCGAACCTCGCGCCTCCGGGCGACGGGCCCATCGCCGAATGCGTCGCACGGGCGCCGGGCGGCCCTGTGCACGTCCTGCTGACCGATTCCGTGGCGGAGCACATCCCCGGATGCAACATGGCGTTCCGCAAAGCGTGGCTCGACGTCGTCGGCGGCTTCGATCCGCAGTTCCGCACTGCGGGGGACGACGTGGATGTGTGCTGGCGACTCCAAGCCCGGGGGTGGACGCTCGGCTTCCACCCGGCGGCCGTGGTTTGGCATCACCGGCGCAACTCGCTCCGGACCTATTGGCGACAGCAGATCGGGTACGGTCGAGCAGAAGCGATGTTGGAGCGGAAGTGGCCCGACAAGTACAACGGACCGGGACACGTGCGGTGGGCGGGCCGGATCTACGGACCTGGGCTGGCGTGGTTCCTCGGCTGGCGCCGGTCGCGCGTGTACCACGGCGTGTGGGGTGGGGCGCCGTTTCAGTCGCTGCATGAGCCCGCGCCGGGGCTGCTGGCCTACCTGCCGCAGATGCCGGAGTGGCACCTGCTGACGGCAACACTGGCAGCGCTCACGCTGCTGAGCCTCGCCTATCCGCACTTGCGTCTGGCACTTCCGCTGCTGGGGATCGCGCTGGTGCTCCCCGTGGCGCAAGCGAGTGTGACCGCGGCCCGACTCACGTTCCCCGAAGCGGGAAGCGCGGTGTCTTTGGTCCTGCGGCGCCTGCTGACAGCGGCGTTGCACATCGTTCAACCGCTAGCCCGGCTGCATGGGCGGCTGAAACATGGTCTCACGCCGTGGCGCCGCCGGGCTACGCTCGGGCTGGCGCCGCTGTGGCCCGCGACCGCAACGGTGTGGAGCGAGCAGTGGGAGCCGCAGGAGCGGCGGCTGCAGGCGCTGGACGCCTCCCTTCGCGCCGACCGTGCGTGCGTGTTGATCGGCGGCGATTACGACGCCTGGGATCTCGAGATCCGTGGCGGGATCCTGGGCGCGGCGCGGCTCGCGATGGGCGTCGAAGATCATGCTGGTGGCAAGCAGTTACTGCGACTGCAGTGGTGGCCCGTGGTCCCGGCCCGAGGGCCGCTCGTCGCGCTGGCGCTCGCGGCCCTCGCCGTGACGAGCGCGTACGGCCACGTGTGGGAGGCCGCGGTGCCGCTCGCCGTCGGCGCGGTGCTCCCCCTCCTCCACGTCATCGAGCAGGCGATGGCCGCCATGGCCACGATCCGGAACGCGCTCGAGCGGCTGCGCAAGGAACGTTGGGCCTGATGGGCGATCTCGCCCTGTATCGTCGCCTGCTGGCGCAGGCACGGCTTTCGTGGCCGACGATCGTCGTACTGCTGTTCGTCGGTCTCCTTGCGAGTCCACTCGCGCTGCTCACGCCGTTGCCGCTCAAAACTGCCGTGGACTCGGTGCTGGGCTCGCGACCCCTCCCGCATTTCCTGAATAACCTGCTGCCAGCGGGGGTTTCGCGTTCCCCCGCGGCTCTGATGGTGGTGGTCGCTGTCATCGCCATCCTGCTTGCTCTGGCAAATCAGCTGCAGGTCGCGGCGCAAAAATACTTGACGGTGCTGGCCGGCGAGCGGCTGCAGCTCGACTTCCGCGCGCGGATCTTCCAGCACCTCGAGCGGCTGTCGCTCACCTATCACGACACGATCGGCACGTCCGATTCCGTGTACCGGATCCAGCAGGATGCGCCCGCCATCCGCTCGATCATCATCGATGGATTCATTCCGCTGCTGGGGTCGGCGGCGACGATCGTCGGCATGATTTACGTGACATTGCGCCTCGACTGGCAGCTCGCGCTCGTGGCGATGGCCGTGTCGCCGCCCCTGCTCCTGATTGCGCGGGCCTATCGGCCGCGGTTGCGCGGGTTGTCGCGCGAAGTCAGGCGGCTGGAAAGCGTCGCGTTGGCGGTGGTGCATGAGGTGCTCGGCGCGCTCCGCGTCGTCAAGGTGTTCGGGCAGGAGCAACGCGAGGCGGACCGATTCGTCGGGCGCTCGCTCGACGGCGTGCGGGGGCGCGTGCACCTGGCGCTGGCGGAAGGTCGCTTCTCCGTTGCTCTGGGACTGATCACCGGGATTGGCACGACACTCGTGCTCTTCCTGGGGATCTCACACGTCCGGGCCGGAACCCTGTCACTGGGCAGTCTCCTGCTGGTGATGGGCTACGTCGCTAAGCTGTACGACCCCATCAAGACGATCAGCCGCAAAGTCGCCACACTCCAGGGATATCTCGCGAGCGCCGAACGGGCGTTCGTGGTGTTGGACGAGCCGTCCGATGTTGCCGAGCGCCGCGACGCGCAACGGCTGACGCGGGCATGCGGCGCCATCACGTTCGACAACGTCTCCTTCGGATACGCGCCCGACCGGCCCGTCTTGCACCAGGTCTCGTTCGCGCTTCCCGCGGGCGCCAGCGTGGGGATCGAAGGGACGACCGGCGCGGGCAAGAGCACACTGATCAGCTTGCTCACGCGCCTGTACGATCCCACCGAGGGGCGCATCCTGCTGGACGGCGTAGACCTGCGGGAGTACGCGCGCGACGATTTGCGGCGTCAGTTCGCCGTCGTCCTCCAGGACACGGTGCTGTTCTCGACGAGTGTCGCCGAGAACATCGCGTATGCGCTCCCGGGTGCGAGCCGGGAACAGATCCTCGCGGCGGCGCAGGCCGCGAACGCACACGAGTTCATCGTGCGCCTGCCTCGCGGCTACGACACGGAGGTCGGGGAACGGGGGCAGCAGCTCTCGGGCGGGCAACGCCAACGGATCGCCGTCGCCCGCGCATTCCTCAGGGACAGTCCGGTGCTGATCCTGGATGAGCCGACGAGCGGGGTGGACGCGCACACCGAGGCGGCGATCGTCGATGCCGTAGGGCGTCTCCAACAGGGCCGCACCGTCATTACCATCAGCCACCGGCCGAGCGCCGTGGCGCGCTGCACCGCCTTCCTCACCATCGAGCGCGGTCGCGTTGTCGCGGATTCGAGCCGGCCGTCGCCCGCCCTCGCGCCGCGCACGACCGCCACCCCAATCCAGCTCGCTACGGCCAAGCGCCACGAGACACTGCTGGCGCATCCGGCGGTGCAGGCGTGGAGCCGGCTCAATCCGGACCGCGTAATTCCGGATCGGATCACGCCGGCGAAGTTCAAGGCCAATCGGCCGCGAAATCATCTCTCGGTTTACCGGCTCGAAGGCGTCGGGCCCGACGGGACGGCGGTCATCGCGAAGCGCGCTGAGCCAGTTGCCGCGCGCATCGAGCGCACTGTGTACGAGCGCATCCTCCCGCATGCGTCGCTCCCGGGCCCCGCCTTCTTCGGCGCCGTCCCTGAATCGCCCGACGGCGCGGCAGAGCCCGCCTGGTGGCTCTTCATCGGCGAGATCCAGGGCGAGAAGTACGACCCGCTGCGTCCGGACCATCGCGTCGCCGCGGGCCGATGGCTGGGGCTCCTGAACGCAGAGGCGTCCTCGGCATCCGGCTTGGCCGACTTGCCGGAGGCCGGTCCTGGTCGCTACCGCGAGCAGATGCACACGACGCGCGATCTCATCCGCGCGGCCGGCAACAATCCGGCGTTCGGCGCCGATGACCTCGCCTTCCTCGACCAGCTGCTCGGCCAGTTCGAAGACCTGGACGAGCACTGGGACCGGCTCGAGCGCGCCTGTACCGGGCTGCCGCCGACACTGATTCACGGAGACTTCAACGGGAAGAACCTGCGTGTGCAGGCAGCGCCGGACGGTCCGCAGCTCCTGGTGTTCGATTGGGAGGACGCGGGCCGTGGCGTCCCCAGCATTGACCTCGCTCAGGCCGTGTCTCCGGCGTGCCGGATCGCGGCGATGCCCGATCTCACGGCCTACGCCACCGTGGTTCGCGCGCGCTGGCCGACCTGCAGCGATGGAGATGTCGAGCGCCTCGCGGCCTGCGGCTCGGTGTTCCGCGCGCTGGCGGTGCTCGCCTGGGACGCGCAGCACCTCTCGCGCCCCTGGGCCGACGGCTTCCTCGGCAATCTCCAGATGTACGCGACGGAGCTCGCCGAGTCGCTGCGGCGGCTCGGTTGGACGCGCGCGACTATCGCAAGGCCTCGCCTCGCGGAACTCGAAGGGCGACTCGTATGAGCGCGCCGCGGATCGCGTTCCTGTTCTCGCGCCCATACCCGGCGACCAGCCTCAGCGTGTTTCCCAGGGCCATGCGCCTGCTCGAGGAGGCGGGCGCCATCGTCGACGTTCTCCCCGGCAAGGGCCGGTTGATCGATCTCGCGACGGTGCGGGTGGAGCACGATCTGTACGTTCTCAAACAGATCTCCGGAATTTCCCTGAGCATGGCGGGTGCGCTGCACGCGCTGGGCGCGACCATCCTGAATCCCTACCCGGTGACTGTGGCGATCTACGACAAGATCGTAGCCGCGCGAGCCCTCGCCGCCGCCGGCGTGCCCGTGCCCGCGACCTACGTGGTGTCGCAACCCGAGCTCCTGACGCCACTCTTGGCGGACGGACCGATCGTGCTGAAGCCATACGACGGCACAGGCGGCTATGGCGTCGTGGTGGTGCGGACGGAGGCCGAGCTGGCCGCCTGGCCTAACGACAAAAAGCCAATCCTCGCGCAGCGCTACCACCCTCCGAACGGCCGCGATCAGAAGATCTACGTGATCGGCCAACGGCTGTTCGGAGTCAGGAAGAAGTTTCCGGCGCGCAAAGAAGCGGAGAAGCACGGGGAGCCGTTCACACCGACCTCCGAGCAGTGCGACATCGCGCTGCGCTGCGGCCGCGTCTTTGGCATCGACCTGTATGGCGTGGATTTCATCGAGAGCCACGGAACGCTGTACGTCGTCGACATGTCGAGCCTTCCTGGCTTCAAGGGGATACCCAACGCCCCGGCGCTATTGGCCGAGTATTTCCTCGCGGCAGCGGAGCGGGCCGCCCACAGTGAAGCAGTGGCGGGGGCGGTGTGAAGTTGCTGATTGTCACCGGAGACGACTTCGGGGCGAGCCCCGGAATCAACCGCGGGATCCTCGAGGCGCACCTCAACGGGATCCTCACGAGCGCAAGCGTGCTCGTGTACCGTGCCGCGAGCTTCGCCGCAACCGCGCTCGCGTGGCGTTACCCGGACTTGAGTCTCGGGCTCCACCTGGAGTTGGACCCGGCCGAACCGGCGCGCGTCTC
>Ga0075435_100002588_pt1 | contig 12066 bp, 8 predicted proteins | sample RhiMethybrSRZTD4_FD_75302 | JGI IMG/M metagenome (GOLD analysis project Ga0075435, IMG submission 75302) | Populus rhizosphere microbial communities from Tennessee, USA - Rhizosphere MetaG P. TD hybrid SRZTD4 | ecosystem: Host-associated > Plants > Roots > Rhizosphere > Soil | place: USA... | reverse complement strand
AAGGGCTGCAAACATCATCACAACGGCGGCCAGCACAACCCACATTGTGATCCGGTAGGCCGCCGGTGAAAACTTTCGCGGAGATCCGTCTCCGCCTTTCCATCCATTCCCGCCTGGCTTCTTGCCGTTCGGTCCGGGAAATCCGCCGGAACCGATTCCCCTTGTTGGTACTTTCTTAGTGCTTGTGACCATTGTGGCCATCACCGCCAGGTATGTCGGCCCCGACATCAGTCTGCATCACGAAATCCCTCGGCGCCCCTGGCACTGCAAACTCGTATGGACCGTGGTAAACAGTCGGCAACACGCCGGCGAAATTGTCGTGCGGCGGAGGCGTAGCTGTGGTCCATTCGAGCGTTGTTGCTTCCCACGGATTGTCGCCCGCTTTCTTACCTTTGAAAATGCTCCAAATCAGGTTGAAGTAGAAGATCAGTTGCGCCGTGATGGTGATCACTGCTGCCACTGAAACTAACAGCACCAGCGGATGCAACGTCTTCAAAAACTCATATTCACCAAAACTCGCATAACGCCGCGGCATGCCGACGATTCCCATAATGTGCATCGGCACAAAGATGGTGTAGACGCCGACAAACGTGAACCAGAAGTGCAGCTTGCCGAGTGGTTCATTCATGAAACGGCCAAACATCTTCGGCAACCAGAAGTAGATTGCTGCAAACATGCCAAAGATCGACGCCACGCCCATCACTAGATGGAAGTGTGCAGTGACGATGTAAGTGTCATGCATCGCGAGATCGAGTGAGCTCTGTCCGAGTATCAGTCCGGTGATGCCGCCAGCCACAAACAACGAGACGAACCCGAGTGCAAACAACATCGCAGTCGTGAACCGGATACGCGCACCCCACAACGTGCCGAGCCAGTTAAATGTCTTCACTGCCGACGGCACACCGATCGAAAGCGTCAGGATTGAAAACGCGATTGCCGAGTAGGGGCTCATGCCGCTGATGAACATGTGGTGGCCCCACACAAAGAATCCGAGCAGACCAATCGCAAAGATCGCAAACACCATTGCGCGATAACCAAAGACAGGTTTGCGCGCGAAGGTCGCAAGAATGTGCGACGTCGCTCCCATACCGGGAAGAATCGCGATGTAAACCTCGGGATGGCCGAAGAACCAAAACAGGTGTTGCCAGAGAATCGGCGAACCGCCGGTATGCAAGGGAAAGTTTGGATTGCTGCCGGAAAGAATTCCGCTGATGTATAGACCGCTCGGGATGAAAAAGCTCGTACCTGCGATGCGATCGAGCAACAGGAGAATTCCGCCGCCGAGCAGGACCGGAAACGAGAGCAACGCCAACACGGCAGTTGTGAACCAGGCCCAGCAAGTGAGCGGCATACGCATCAGCGACATGCCTTTGGTGCGCATATTCAAAAGCGTGGTGATGAAGTTCAACGCGCCCAAAAGCGAGCCGATGCAAAAGATCGCGATACTGATCACCCAGAGGTTCATGCCCGCGCCCTGGCCAGGTCCGGCGATCTTGCCAACCGCGCTCAGTGGCGCGTAACCGGTCCAACCACCGATTGGTCCAACGGTGCCACTGCCTCCGGTGAATGATGGTCCAAGCGCAGAAAACCACTGGCCGATCGACTGGTTGCCCTCCACGAAGATCGCGAGGAGAATCACGATAAAGCCCACTAACGTGACCCAGAACGACAACATGTTCAGCACCGGAAATGCCATGTCTTCCGCGCCGATCTGAATCGGCAGGAAATAGTTACCGAAGCCGCCCTGAGGCGCGGTGGTGAGTACGAAGAAGACCATGATGGTGCCGTGCATCGTCACCAGGGAGAGGTAAAACTCCGGCGTCATCACGCCATTCGGCGCACCGGTCGGAAACAGTGTCGCGAGAATGGGCCAATGAGTTGTCGGCCACGACAAGTTGAGTCGCATGAGAAGCGACATCGCCATACCGACCAGCACCGCCACTAGTGCCAGAAGGATGTACTGGATGCCTATGACCTTGTGGTCAACACTGAAGATGTACTTACGTATGAAGCTCGTCGGCGCCGGGTGCCGGTGAACGCCCTCGTGGTGCTCAACTGACATCTGTCATCTCCTCGTGGTTTCTACAAAAACAATAGGTCCTATAGAACCTATAACTAATAATTCGGCAGCGGATACTTCGCCAGATACTCCGCTATCTTCGCCTGGAACTGTTCCTGCCCTAATCCCTGAAGCGTCTGGATCTCATCCTCGGGCAGCACCAGCATGTAGCTCTTCATCTTGAAGTGAAGCTGCCCGCACAACTCCGCGCACGCCAGCTCGTACTTTCCCACTCGGTTTGCAGTGAAGTGGACCTTGATCTCCATGCCGGGCACGAGATCCTGTTTGAAGCGCAACTGCGGGACCCAGAAGTTGTGAATCACGTCCTTCGACCGCAAACGCAACTCAACCGGACGATTCACGGGAATGGCAAGCGCACTGGTCACCGCATCGTCAGCCGCAGCCGGATCCGAAGAATCAAGGCCAACAAAGTTCAGCGCGCTGTCGTCGATCAATTTCGGATCGGTGCGACCAAACTTGTTGTCCTTGCCGGGATAATGGAAGTTCCACTGAAACTGTTGCGCAACTGCTTCGACGGTGTACGAGCCCGGCGGCGCATCGTGCAAACGCAGAGACGCCCAGACACTCTGGCCCATTACTCCCAGCGAGATGAACACGACGGCAGTGATGATCGTCCACACCACCTCGAGCCGATTACTGCCGTGCGAATAGACCGCTCGATCGTCGCGCTTTCCGGTGTCGCGATACTTCCAGATCATCCAGCCGAGTCCGACTTGAGCGGCAGTAAAAGAAATACCAACGATCAGGATGGTGATCAGAAACTGCCGATCGAGCGCTGGAGCGTGCTCGGAGATGGCGGCTGGAAACCACCACTTACCGCTGACGAACAGGAGCACTGACAGCAGCGTTATGATCCAGATAATAACCGCAAGAACTCGTCCCATCGGTTACATCTCCTTTTGATTGTGTGGCTCTTACTTATCCAAAACCATCAAGATAAACAGAAGCGGCAAGTAGAGTACTGATGCCAGCAACAAGCGACGCGCCTGTTGCCGTGACTTCGAGAATGCCGCACGAAGACTGCTGTACAGAAAGAGCAGTCCGAGCACGATGGCTCCAACGAAGTAAATCTTTCCTGATATGCCCATGACCGCCGGAAGCACACTGACGGGCAACAACATGAGCGTATAGACGACGATCTGTTGCGCGGTGACGCGGCCGTCAGGCTCTACAACCGGCAACATCAAAATACCCGCGCGACTGTAATCCTCGCGATACATCCAGGCGATCGCGAGAAAGTGTGGAAACTGCCACAGAAACAGGATCGCGAAGAGTACCCAGCCTTCGATGCTGATCGAATCGCGGGCGGCGGTCCAACCGATCAAAGGTGGTACTGCGCCGGGAAAAGCGCCGACAAGCGTAGACAACGTCGTGCGCGTTTTGAGCGGCGTGTAAGCGAACAGATAGCCGGCGATAACCGTCAGGCCAAGCAAAGCACTCAATGGATTCACGAGAATCAGTAAATACGCTTCAGCCAGGATTGTCAGGGTCGCACCGAAAGCCAATGCTTCCCACGGCGCCAGTTTGCCAGAAGGCAGCGGTCGACTCGCTGTGCGGCGCATCAAAGCGTCGAGATCGCGTTCTGCGTATTGATTGAGAGTTGCAATGCCTGACGACAGCAGGCCGATTCCGAGCAGCGCACGCAATAGTGCGAGATAATCGAGCGCGCCCGGAGACGCGAGTGCGAATCCGGCGGCTGAAGTCAGCACGATCAGAAACGTGATCCGCGGCTTTGTCAGTTCGGCGTAAGCCGCCACTCTTTCACGGAACGACAGGCGCTCGATGACGCCGACTGCCGGCCCGCGTAAATCGATTGCAAACTCTTCCATTCAGTAACCCTGATGAAATCAATTGTAGGGGGGCACTCTGTGGCCGCCCTTCTGAACATTATTCAAAAGACGGGCGGCCACGGAGTGCCGCCCCTACAAATACACCGCCGATCGCCGGTAAAACTCTAAACGTTCTCAAAGTCAAAACGATCGTTGTCGCGAAGACGAGTGCGCCACACGCAACGTGCGCCACTGTAATTCCGATCATCGGATTCAGCGGTTGCGGATCGTTTGGCGAAGCAACACGCGTTAAATAAGCTGCCAGACCAAGAAACAATTGGACCACGAGTAACATTAACGCGATCGTTGCCGGACGCGTAAGAAAACTCTCGCCTCTGTGCCGCCGCAAAACAGAGACCGCCGCGGCACCCAAAGCGAGTGTCACGACAAATGCTCCGCCCACATGAGCGAATATCAAATCGGTCGGCAAGGGCTCGTCCCACGTTGCCGAATGCCGCAACGTTGCTCCGAGAATCAGTTGCAGAAAAATCGTCACCAGGGCCACGGTGCACAGATATCGAAGCGGCGGATTTTCCTTCTCTTCATGCAGCAGCCGCGCTTGTATCCAGCTTCTGGAAGTGAAAACAGCCAGGCTCACGGTCGTGCAGAAGAAGAGTTGCGCGAGCGTTGCATGCGCTGATGACACCGCGATCGGCAGCATCATTTTCACGGTCAAGCCGCCGAGCAATCCCTGCGCGATTACTGCCAGCAACGCGAAAATACCTAACCGTCTCACCCACCGTCGTTTTTCCTTCGACAGAATGTAAATCATTAGCACGATCGTCAGCATGCCAACGGTCGTGGCAACCAGGCGGTGACCGTGTTCCCAAAACAGGTTGCCGACCATCTTTGGGAAAACCTGTCCATTTGAGAGCGGCCAGTCGGGTGTCGCCAGTCCTGCGTCGTTACTCGTCACCAACGCACCGGCGATAATCAAGAAAAACGTCGCGCAAGCGACGAGAATAGCGAAACGGTTAAGACCCCGGTTCATTCGTGTAAGTCAATAACAGCAGTTTCCCGCAAAGCCGCAAAGGCGCATAGAAAAACAAGAAAATACCAAACCTGAAATCAACCTTTGCGCCTTTGCGGGAAACTGCTCATACAACTCTAGTGTCTATGCAACGTCGGAAACTCGATCGCCGGCATCATTTGCAGTGACGGCTTGACCGAGCTCGTCGCAGCGCCTTCACCAAAAGCAAAATCGGCTTTCGCGGTTCCGTTCGCCGTCACAGTTACCTCCATCGGCTTCTCTGTTCCGGTGGCGCCACCTTCTCTCCACGCCACGACTGTGTACTTCCCTGGCGGAACGCCTTTGATCTGGTAAGCGCCATCAGTGCCACTGACCGAGAAGAACGGGTGCTTCAGCACGCCGATGTAGGCTTTCATCCACGGATGCTGATTGCACTTAACCGGAATCAACACCTCCGCGCGGGTAAAGGCTTTTTCGATTGGTGGCGCACCAGCAGACTGCGTCTGGTTCCACTCGGCATTGAGTTTTGGCGTTGGGTGAATGTTGTGCTGGGTGTTGTCGCTGTTAGTGACTTTCAGTTTTTGGTTCACCTGGATACCCAGCACATGAGGCGCATAGTGGCAACCATTCTGGTCGAGCTGAACTTCGCTGGTTGGCGCGGCCCATGCATAGTCGCCAATCTTCTTGCCGCCTTCGACAGTGCCTTCTTTGATGTAGACAAACGTGTTGGCGAGCTTACCGTCTTTGACGATTGTGTCGTCTGTCGACAGGTTTGGGTTCTTGCGGCCGCACTCCGCATCGGCCGTAGTGTCGATCTTCTTTGGAGCGGGCGGTGTGCCGTTATAAGAAACGACCCCGGAAATCGTACCAGTTGGACCACTGTAAGGGGTCCCGGCAGCAGAGGTCTCGGGGTTGGGCGAATTGGTATCAGGCGACTTTGCGCCACCACATGCAGAGCCGAGAGCCAGCAGAGACAGTGCAATCGATAACACAAGCCAGACCTTTGTCTGCTTATTCATTGATCAGTTCCTCCAAACTAAGATACTTGCGCGTTAACTGTAGCACGGAAGCCGGACGAACACGGAATTTCGCCACAAAGAAGCACAAAAAAGAAGCACAAAAAATCACAAAAGATTCAAATGAATTCTTTTGTACTCTTTGTGCTTCTTTGTGGGTAGTGAACTCGGATGATTAAACACCCGGCGTTTGCGCGGCGCCTGCGCGTGATGCTGCGTTGTCGCAGCCGCCGGCGCTGCTGTTGCAGCCGGCCCCTGTGCCAACAACTTCCGCTGCTCGTCCGCGTTCATTAAAAACATGTACCGCACCAGCAAACGCGCGTGATCGTCGTGGTACGCATTCGCGCTCGCCGGCGGGTTCGCCAGGTTCACGACCCAACGATCGCCTTCGCGCCGGAACAGTCCACTGGGCATTGCCGTGCCCGGACTGATCTGCGACGGATCCAACAGCCAACGGAAGGTCCAATCAGGCTTGAGTCGCTCAGAAGCCAGCAGGAAGTTTGGTGCGATCGCTTTTGCGTCGTGACCGGGATCGCCTGTGATGTGACACTTCAAACACGGCGTTCCTGAAGTAAACATCTCTCGCGCCACCACCTTCTCTTGTTCAGTTAACGGCTGCATCGGCTCCTTGATGTACGGATCCTGCTGACCTGACATCGCCATGAAGAACCGCACCAACACCTGCAACTCGTTCGGCGAGAAGTTGAACGTCGGCATGCGGAAGTTCAGATACGGGCGCACGCCGTTTCGATCCAAACCAGGTTGCGGCTGCAACCTGCCAGTCTGATTATTGGCTTGATTGTTTGCCTGATTGTTGTTGTTCGGACTCGCCCCTGCTTGCGGCGACGGTGAGCCAGCCGGCTGCGGACTAGGCGATGCCAGCGCGTTGATCTGTTGCGCCTGCGCCGGAGTCTTCTCACCACTCAACGACGGATCGTGCAGGAACTTCAACAACCACGCCGGATCGACACGCGCGCCTTCACTCGTCAATCGCGGCGGAAGCAAATCCTTACCTTCCGGTGTTTGATAGAACGGCAGATCCATCACCACTGAACGTTGTCCGACCTGAAGCTGGTGACAACCCATGCAGTTGTACTTCTTGATCACCCACCAGCCGTTTTGAATATCCTGCCTGCGCTGATCCTGCGGATTGTAGAAGAGCGTACTTGGAACGTTTGCCCCTTCCGCACCAACGCTGCCGAGTAGAAATGTTGTCAGTGCATTGCGCCATTCAGGCGTCAAATACGGTTGCGGCATGCGCAGACGGTCTTTGGGATCCTTTTCTTTACCCTCGTCATAGATTGAAGGCCGCCAGATCTTATGCTCGAAGAAGCCTTTGTGGTTGTACCACGGCTTCTCTTCAGCCTTGTCGCCGTGTAGCTTCAAAGGATCGTCACCTTCTTCGGCCTTCTTGGTCAGCAGCGCAAAGTCGAGTCGCTCGATCGGAGTTGCACCTTCAACAGTCAACTCCTTGCCGATGCGCTGCTCTTCTTCGAAGCCTTTGATTTCATGACAGCCCGCACAGCCATACTGCTTGATCAGCAAGCGTCCCTTCTCTTTCAGGTTCGCGTCGTTCACAAAATCTGCTGAGGCGTAACTCGGCGGCGAAGAAAGCGAGAAGAGATAGGTGGCGATGTCGCGCGCGTCTGATTCGGAGAGGCGGAAGTTTGGCATCACCGTCATGTTCTGCACTTGCAACTCTGCGCCGTCATTCGGGCAACGCGAGTGCAGTTCAGTGTCAAAGACAAACGGCAAGCCCTTCTTCGCGTAATCGTCGGGAGTCAGATCACGTTTTTCTTTTGGACAATAAGGCGCCACGCGTTCGCGCGGATTGTGAATCCAGCGCACGATGTAATCGAAGTTTGCTTTTTCGCCGACGCGCGTCAGGTTGGCGGCAAAGTCGCCGCCGATCTTTTGATCGCCTTCACCAATCGAGTGACACGCAAGGCAACCGCGGCTTTCAAAAAGCTCTTTACCGTGACCGGCGTTTCCTTGTGGCTGGGTCGGCAATTTGGAGTCGAAACTCTCCTGCCAGAGATAAGCCGCGATGGCCTTGATCTGATCCTCGCCGTTTTTGTCACGCTGGGGAGCGCCAATCGTGCCTTCCGACAACGAACCGAACCGCCAGAACGTCGGCATCTTCGTGCCCGGACGAAACGCCTGCGGATTCTCGAGCCAGACTGGCAGCCACTCCTTGCGCAACTTGACGCGCACGTCTTTGAGGTTTGGTCCAACCTTCTTTTGATCCTGCATCAGATACTTTGCTTGCAGGTTCAACTGATCGATACGTGCGGCGAGAAGACTGTTCGTCACGCGCAGGCTCTCGGCGTGCGCTAAAAGCTTTTTAACTTCGTCTTCACTTACCTGTTCTGATTCCGTCGCTTTAGTGTCGGCGCGAATCTGCTTCTCGTTCGCCGTGATCTGATCTTCCAGTTGGCCGATCGTCTGTCGCGCGGAAGCTAATGCATCCGTCTCACGATCGAACCCTTCGTATCGGTGGCAACCCATGCAACCACGCTGCATAAACAGATCGCGACCGAGGTTCAACGTTTCGGCGCCCTGAGTGACGCGATCGCGTGCGTGACACTGCTGACAGCCCGCTTCGGTGTTCTCTTTTTCAAACATCGGCCACAGCCAGAAACGATGGCGCCCGTGACCTTTGATCTCGCTCGTAGTCGCGCGTCCATTGCCCCAGTGACAACTGGAACAACCAAACTTCTCCGGGTTGTGGAGTTGCAGGATCTCTCTATTTGGATGGCTGACAAATGCACGTGCCAGAGCGTCAGGCTTTTTCCCTGGTCCATCGGGAGCAAGACTCGCCGGCGTTAAATCGAGCGGCTCGCGGACGCCTGCGTGGCAGACTTCACAACGGTCGACAATATTGTAGGCATTGACACTGATCTGATGGCCGAGGATCGAGTAGTCGTAATTGGCCATCTTGCCCTTCAGCCCTTCAATTGCTGCCGGCCCAAGACCGATCAGATGATTCTTAAGATAGTCGTCACGCTTCTTCGCGAGCTCCGAAGGCTTCTTTAATAGGTCCGCTTTTCTGCCGAGGCCCTCCGCCTTTTGGTCGCGGAGCTGATTGTAAAGTGATTCCAGCCCTGCGTAGTTAAAGGACTTCTTTTCAATCGATTTTCCGTCATCTGAGGGTAGTTCGACAGTGACCTGTTCCTGTTTCTTCTCTTCCGCGCGGCGCCGCCAACGCTCTTTTGCCGAACCGTTTGACGTTTCAACGTTGTAGTTGATGACAGTGAGGCGGCCGCGCTGATTCTGAAACGTGTCGGTGATCGCATCGAGCTTACTCTGTACACGCGCGACCTCAGCGTCGATCTGTTTTATCTCCGGTTGAACTTCTTCGCGGGCCGCTTTCTCTTCTTCGGCGAGCTGTTGATACTCCGGTTCTTCCTTGACCTCTGCTTCGCTCTTTCCGGCTTGCGACTTGATACTGTCGAGATAGCGCGTGTAGCGACTGACAAACTCCCGCTGCATTCGTTTCCACGGCCGCTGACCGAACGCTTCATCGTAAAGCGCCCACGCTATTGAAACCGTCAACAGCAATGCGGAAACCAGCATCCAGCCGCTCGTTGAGTGACTAACAATTGGGTCATGCGCCGGCAGGTCGGCTTCTTTCTTGACTAACGATTCGCGCGGTCCCGGAGACTCCGCCACTATGATCTTTCCTCCACGCTACTCAGATGTTGATATTAAGCCAGGGAATTACCCACACGTACTTGATGGTGAAAACCAAACGTAAAAAGAGCTTCACCGGTAGTGCAAGCAGCACCGTCACGGCGAAAAACTGAAACGTCAAATACTGAAGCAGGCTCGTGCGTGACAGGATCTTCTGCTCGAACTCGTTCTTCGGAAACAGGCTCCGATGAAGTTCGCTTAATTTAAATGACCGCGGCAAACGGATCTTCTTGAAGTCAACCGTCATCAACCAGTGAAAGAAGAGCGCGCCAACCAAATAGAAGCCGCTGACAACAATAAATCCAAAAATCAACTTTCCGGGATTGCTGGCGAGAAAGTGCAGACCAAACTTCTGTGCGAGCAGGTCGTGTAGGTCGACGTTCTTGTCGAAAACCACAGCATTGTGATCCCAGGTCTGTCCCGGCCAGAACCAAATCCAACCCGGCCCACGAATGAAAGTCCCGATCACGATCAAAAGAATCCACATCAAAAAGCCCCAGCCAAACATCCACAGCGCAAAGCGACGCTGCTTCAACGTGTAGTAACCGTTACCGAGTGGATTTGAGTCGAGGTACGGAAAACACATCAACCCGACCATGATGATCGACGGCATCACCACGCCCGCAATCCACGGGTCGAAGTAGACCAGCATCTCCTGTAGGCCGAGGAAGTACCACGGCGCTTTCGAAGGATTCATGGTCAGATTCGGATTGGCGGGCTCTTCGAGAGGCGCGTTCAGCGTGATGGACCAGATAAAAAGAACCACCGTGACGATCACGGTGGCAAGAAACTCAATCCGAACCAAATAAGGCCAAACGTGTAGCTCTCGTGCCCAACCCGGCCGCCACGGTTCGATTTTGCGATGATGTGTCTTCGCCAGTTTTGGATCGGATTCGAGCTCCCCGATTAATCGATCGTTTGCAACGGCCTGCCTGATGCCCATCCAGGTGAAGAACGGCACGAGGAAAAGCATCGCGACGATCGGAATGTTGTCGGGCGCCGAAGAGATGGTCCAAAGCTGGTGCCAGTCCTGAACATTGAACGCCCACAAACCCACCAAAATCACAGCGACAACCAAAATCGTCCACTTGTTAACGAATCTTCGCATTTCTTACACCGATCCGCGGTTTTTATCCGCGTTATCTGCGGCCTATTTCTTCTTCTGTACTGCCTTCATCTCCGACTCGAGCATTACCGGCGCGGGTCCAGAGATGCCGCCGTCTTTCCTGATGCGCCAGAAATGCACGGCCATGAATATCGAGGCAACGAGCGGAATGCCGATGCAATGCCAGATGTATGAACGCAACAACGCGTTCGAATCGACAATCGATCCGCCGAGCAAGCCGAAGCGCACATCGTTGTAAGCAGTCAAACCTAGCTGCGGTCCGAACGGGCCTTCATGACCGAGCATCGGCGTCGCGCGTGCCATGTTCGTTCCGACCGTCACCGCCCAGAAACCGAGCTGATCGTCCGGCAGCAAATAACCCGTAAACGACAGCAGCAGCGTCAACACCAGCAGCACGACACCGACACACCAGTTAAACTCCCGCGGTCTCTTGTAAGATCCCGTCAAAACGACACGAAACATGTGCAACCAGGTGGTGATCACCATCAAGTGAGCCGCCCAGCGATGCATATTGCGCAACAACTTTCCGAACGGGACGTCGTGTTCGAGATAAAGAATGTCGCGAAACGCGTCGAGCTTTGTCGGATGGTAGTAGAACATCAACAGCACGCCGGTGAAGGTCAGCACAATGAAGAGATAAAAGGTGATGCCGCCCATGCCCCAGGTAAACGGGTAGCGCACGGCGTCGCGATTGATCTTGGCCGGATGCAAGTGCAGAAAGACGTTTGAAAGAATCGCGAGTGAGCGATTGCGCGGATCAGAACGATCGTGCGAGACGCGAAAGATCGATTTCCAAAGCTGCGTCTCCTGCGGATCTTTGTACTCCTTCGCCTCTTCGATCGCGCGCTGCTTGAGCGCACCGCCGCCTTCCTTCACTCGTTCGACGAGACTGCGACTGCTACCCTCTTCGCCGGTCGTCAGTTGCTTCGTTTCTGTTGTCTCTTTGGGATCAGTATCCATCCGCATTAGTCCGTGGCTTAAACGCTTATAAAAGCATCTTTATCGTCGAAGTGGCTTGGCTCGCCTTTCGGCCACGAGAACAGCTTGCCGGTATCCACTACAACCTGTCCCTCCGCATCGAGCGTGACCTTCGCGCGATCCATTGGTCTTGGCGCTGGTCCTTCAAAGTTGATTCCCTCACTGTCGTAGCCACTGCCGTGGCATGGACACTTGAACTTGTTCTCACTTGCTTTCCAGTCAGGCGTACAACCAAGATGCGTGCAGCGCGCGTAGATAACAAACAGTCGATCGGAAGTTCTCGTCACCCAAATGCGATACTGTTGCTGCCATTTCGTATCGACGCCCAGCGCGTAGTCACTTGGTGATCCAATTCGAAAAATGCTGGAAGGCTC
>Ga0075435_100002585_pt1 | contig 12079 bp, 9 predicted proteins | sample RhiMethybrSRZTD4_FD_75302 | JGI IMG/M metagenome (GOLD analysis project Ga0075435, IMG submission 75302) | Populus rhizosphere microbial communities from Tennessee, USA - Rhizosphere MetaG P. TD hybrid SRZTD4 | ecosystem: Host-associated > Plants > Roots > Rhizosphere > Soil | place: USA... | reverse complement strand
CAACCGCACGGACGTCACCGTCCGCGCGCGCGACGGCTACCTCGCCAAATGATCGTCCGCCTGAAGGCGGAAGCCAGTGGCTTCCGGCTTCAGCCGGAATTTACAGACCGGCGATCACACGCAGCATCAGGCCGATCTCGAGCGTGCCGAGCAGGCGGCGCTTGAGGCCGGCGTAGGGCTGGCGGCCGGCGATCAGATCGATCATCACCTCGCGGATGCCGGCGCTGTGCGTCAGCGCCTCCACCATCAGCCGCGTGAAGCGCGGGCGGAAGAAGCCGGCCTTGAAGCGCGCGGCGCGGCGCAGCTCGTCGTGCAGCTCGTCGCGTACCGCGTCGCCGTAGGCGCGCAGCGGATCCGCCTTGCGGAGCGCCGCGGCCGCCAGCATGCCCGAGCGCAGCGCGAAATAGATCCCTTCGCGCGTGATCGGATCGACGAGCCCGGCGGCGTCGCCGAGCAGCATCCAGCCGTCGCCGGCCGGCGCCTCGCGATCGACCGCGGCGGCGTCGAGCGACGGGATCGGCCACGCGTAGCGGCGCCGCGCCCGTCCCGCCGCCGGCGCGTAGCCGTCGAGCCAGCGATCGGTGATCGCGTGCATCTCGGCCGGCGTCGTGTCGGTGGCCTGCGCGCAGGTGCCGACGGCGAGATGGCCGCGCCGCGGAAAGGACCAGAGGTAGCCCTGCGGACGATCGACGAAGCGGATGACGACCTCGCGCGCGTCCACGCCGTCGACGAAACATCCCGCCGCGATGGAGAGCTGGGCGCGCTCGAAGGGACGGAACACCTGTTTCCGGACGAGCCCCGACGCGCCGTCGGCGCCGAGCAGCCAGCCGGCAGTCAGCGTGCGCGCGCCGGCTCCAATCTGCCAGCGCCCGGCGGCGCGCGACACCTCGGTCACGCGCGCCGGGACCAGCGTCGCGCCGGCGGCCGCAGCGTCCTCGACGAGCCGGCGATCGAAGCGATCGCGGCTGACGATCCGGAGGCAGTCGGGATCGGGCAGCGGCACCGCCGCGCGCAGCGAGTCGGCTTCGAACACCGCGCTGTCCACCGTCTGCGCGGCCTCCGGCTGCATGGCGGCCAGCGCCAGGGCGCGCCCGGTGACGCCGCCGCCGCACGGCTTCTCGCGCGGATGGCTGGCGTCGATCAGCGCGACCCGGGCGCCGGCGCGGGCGAGATCGCGGGCGGCGATCGCGCCCGATGGACCCGCGCCCGCGATCGCGACGTCAAATGCGTTCATGAGGCCCCGATTCGGCGGACCAAAATGCCGCGCCGGGCGTCCTAAGGAGTGGACGACCGGAGCATCCGAGCCATATTCCGGGCGTTTCACTCAACTCTGGTGTTAGCACTGAAATTGCACCGGATCTGACAGGAATTGCAGTTGCGGTACAAAAGCGGCTCGTCCACAATGGCAATCGTCGGCATGCCCGAAGCTGAATTCAAGGGCGCCAGCCCGAACGCACATCTTCTCATCGGCGAAATGCCGGCCCCGACCCAGCTGAAAACCAGCTGGTGGGAGGGCACTGGTGTGTCGGTGGCAGTGCATGTCATCGGCCTCGGGATCCTGCTGTACGCGCTGACTCACGCGCCTCAGGTCGTCCAGAAGGCGACCGAGATGAGCGAGAAGCTCGATTTCATTTTCCTCGAACAGCCCAAGCCCGGCCCCGGCGGCGGCGGCGGTGGGCGCCCGAAAGAGCCGGAAGCGCCGCGTAAGGCGGAAATCAAGGCGGCCAAGCCGCCCGACGTGGTGCCGATTCCGAAACCCGCGGACGTGCCCACGCCCGAAGTCACCGTCCCGATTCAAACGCCGCAGGCGGTGGTGACACTGCCAGGGTCGCTGAGCCCGGTCGAGGCCATCGGCACGTCGGCCGGCGGCGGGGGCAGAGGCACCGGCATCGGCACGGGCACCGGCTCCGGAGTAGGCCCCGGCGAGGGGGGCGGCTTCGGCGGCGGCGTTTACCAGATCGGTAATGGCGTTACATCCCCCGTCCTGGTGAAGGAAGTCAAACCGAACTACACGAGCGACGCCATGCGCGCCAAGCTGCAGGGGGTCGTCGAAATGGAAGCCGTGGTGATGCCCGACGGCTCGGTCGATCCGAACCGCATCAAGATCACCCGCTCGCTCGACTCCACCTTCGGCCTCGACCAGCAGGCGATCATCGCCGTCCGCCAGTGGCGCTTCCGCCCCGGCACCTACAAGGGCCAGCCGGTCCCGGTGCTGGTGAACGTCGAACTGACGTTCACGCTGCGTTAACCAGTCGCCGGTTTCCGGTTTCCCGTTTCCCGTTTCCCGTTTCCAGTTTCCAGTTTCCAGTTTGCAAAAGGCCGGCGGGAGCCGGCCTTTTGCGTTCTACAAGTAACCGGTAACGGGTAACGGGTAACGGGTAACGGGTAACGGGTAACGGGCAACGGGCAACGGGCAACCGGCTACCGCGAGCCGCCGCCCGCCGGGCGGCGGATCGCATAATCCGGCCAGCACGCGTCCGGCGCGATCGTGAGATCGAACGTGTCGTCGAGCGCCGTGCCGGGGCGTGCCGCGCCGGCGGCGCCCGCCGGAGCCTGCACCGCCGGATCCAGCGCGCGCGCGATCTGCGTCTGGATGTCGTCCAGGTGCAGCTTCGTCTCGCGATCCGTGGCCTTGGCCGTCGCGGACTTCAGGTCCGCATCCAGCGTCTTCAACTCGCCGCGGAAGAACGCGCGCGCGTCGTCGGCCGTGGCCGTGCGGCCGTTGACGCGATCGGCGAGCGTCTCGATGTACGCCCGCTGCAGGTTGCGGCGGTAGGCGTCGACGACGACCGGGCCGTCGCCGTAGACCTCCGACCAGACGCCCTTGCGCACGTCGGCGAGGAACTCGGTCGGCTTGTAAGCGGCGGCGCCGTCGAGCGCTTCCTGCTCGACGAGGCGGTTGACGCGCGCCGTGCTCAGCAGCGAGTTGAGCACGCGGCGCTGGCCCGCTTCGATGCGATCGAGCACGCCCACCGGCTCGATGCGCCGCAGGATGTCGGCCTTGATCAGGAACGACGGCGTCCGGAAGGCGTTGGCGTTCAGGAACTGCACCGCGCGCATCTGGCGATCGCGGGTGATCGGCGTGAAGCGCACACCGTCCTGGCCGACGTGCTTCTCCTGCGAGTTGAAGCCGCCGACGATCGCCGCGACGTGATTCAGCTCGAGCGACCACTGGCCGAGGAGGCGTCCGTACATCTCGTCGAGATCGCCGTAATCCTCACCCTGTCGGGTCGTCGTCGCCGGCAACAGCATCGTGGCGACGCGCTCGAGGTTCTTCAGGCCGAGCGCCGTCGACGCGACCGCATCCTCGTCGCCGACCGCCTCGGTCTCCTCGCCCGGATCGGCGCCGCGTGAGCCCGCGGTGGTGAAGCGCAGGTACGGCTTCGCGTCCTGCTCCCGCGCCCACTCGTCGAGCGTCTTCTTCTCCTGGTCGGGCGACTTCGCCGACGGAATCGGCTTGTAGCCCCACATCGTCGCCCACTTGTCGTAGGGGCCGATCTTCGGCACGAGGTCGGCCGGATCGATCTTGTCCTCGGGCTGGACGACGTAGTTGAAGCGCGAGTAGTCCATCAGCGTCGGCGTGTGCCCCATCGTCTTCAGGAACTGCGCGTCACGGACCTTGGCGGCGGGATACATCGAGCTCGCCTTCATGTTGTGCTGGAAGCCGAGCGTGTGCCCGACTTCGTGCGAGACGACGTACTGGATGAGCCGTCCCATCAGATCGTCGGGGAGCGGCACGGTCGCGGCGCGCTTGTCGAGCGGCCCGACCTGCACGAAGTACCAGTCGCGGGCCAGGTTCATGACGTTGTGGTAGAACTGGATGTCGGCCTCGAGAATCTCGCCGCTGCGCGGATCGTGGATGTGCGGGCCGACGGCGTTTTCCGTCGTCGAGGGCAGCCAGCGGATCACCGAGTAGCGCGCGTCCTCCGGGCTCCAGTCGGGATCGACCGACGGCGACGGCGCTTCCTTCGCCACGATCGCGTTCTTGAACCCCGCCGCTTCGAACGCAGGCTGCCAGTCTTCCACGCCCTTCTTCAAGTACGGGATCCACTTGGTCGGCGTCGCCGGATCGATCCAGTAGACGATCGGCTTCACCGGCTCGGACAGCGCCGCGTTCGGGTCCTTCTTCTCCAGGCGATAGCGCGTGATGAAGCGGCGCTCGGGCGCCTTGTGCTCGTCCTGGCTGTAGTCCATCGTCGCGGTGGAGAAGTAGCCGACGCGCTCGTCGAACAGACGCGGCTGCATCGGCTTCTCGGGCAGCAGGACCATGCTGTAGTGCATCACCACGCTCGCGGTGCCCGGGCGCACCGGCGCCGCGCCGCGCCCGCCGCCGGGAGCCGGTGTCGGCGCGCCGCCGCGCCCGCCGCCCTCGTCGGGTGGATTGTTGTAGGTCTGGATCGCCTCGACCTCGATGTTCTGCGGGAAGGTGGCGGTGCGATCGACGAAGGAGCGCGACTGATCGAAGGTGCGGGCGCGGACGCGGGAGCGGCCGCTGAACTCCGGCACGTCGCTCGTGAAGAGGCGCGTGACTTCGATCACCGGGGCGTCGTCCTTGCCGAGCGCCTCGATGTTGAACGACATCACGATCGGGTCGTAGTTGGCGTCGCGCACGGCGCGCGCGATCGGCGCCTGCGGATCGGAGCTGATCTCATAGGAGACGCTGCGCAGGAACACGCGATCGCCGCGGCGCTCCCAGCGGACGACGCGGTTGCCGGCGGCCTGGCCGCCCTGGCCGGAGCCGAGCGTCGTGCTCTTGATCTGGCTGACCCAGAGGAATTCGCGTCCGAGCTGCTCCTTGGGGATTTCGTAATAGAGCCGGTCTTTGATCCGATGCACGGTGAACACGCCGGTCTTCGACTGCGCGTCCTTGGTGATGACGCGTTCGTAAGGGCGGATCACCGGTTCGGCGGCGCGGCCGCCGCGGCCGCCGCCGGTCTGTTCCTGCGGGTCCTGCTGTGGCGGCGGGTCCTGCGCGTACGCCGTCGCCCCAACCAGCAACACCGCGCACAACGGTAGAGCTATGGGTCCAATCTGCTTCATCCTGTCCTCCCGGGAGCCCTGCTTATATCACGGCTCACTTTAGCGGTAACGTTCGCCGGAATCGGGGCAGGAGGGCGTGCTAACATGCGCCGTCGCCGGGCGTGTGCAGCCGGAGGCTGCACGCGCCAACAAATGAGGGAGGTATCTGTGGCCAACGACCGGACCAAGGACGAGGGCATCACTCGCCGCGATTTCAACGCCCGTCTCGGCGCGGCGGCCGCGGGCGTGGCAGGCAGCGAACTGCTCGCCCCGTTCGCCTATGCCGGGCCGCACGTGAACGGCCGCGTCCTGGGCGCGAACGATCGCGTCGTGATGGCGCAGATCGGGATCCACAGCCAGGGCAACTCGCTGAAGCGCGGCTTCGCCCAGCTGAAGAACGTCGAGATCAAGACGCTGTGCGACGTCGACGAGAACCTGTTCGCCTCGCGCGCCAACGACAAGACGGTCCTCGACAAGGTACCGGCGTTCAAGCCCGGTTTCCAGCAGGACATGCGCCGCGTCTACGAAGACAAGGACATCGACGCCGTCGCCATCGCGATCCCGAATCACTGGCACGCGCTGGCCTCGATCTGGGGCGTGCAGGCCGGCAAGCACGTCTACATCGAGAAGCCCGCGTCGCACACGGTGTGGGAAGGGCGGCAGATGGTCAGCGCCGCGCGCGGCTACAACAAGATCATGCAGGTCGGCACGATGAACCGCAGCCGGCCGGCGGTGATCCAGGCGATCAAGTTCATGCAGGGCGGCGGCATCGGCAAGGTCTACATGGCGCGCGGGCTGTGCTTCAAGCCGCGCCTGAACATCGGCAAGTACCCCGACGGGCCGATGGCGCCGACCGACAAGCCGTTCTCCTTCACGGTCAACGGCACCGGCAACGACGGCCCCTACACGTCGGAGTACCTCTCGAAGGTCGACTACAACCTGTGGATCGGGCCGGCGCCGGTGAAGCCGTTCAACCGCAACCGCTTCCACTACAACTGGCACTGGCAGTGGGACTACGGCAACGGGGACACCGGCAACCAGGGGCCGCACCAGTTCGACATCGCACGCTGGGGCCTCGGCAAGCAGGAGCACCCGGTCAAGATCAGCTCGATGGGCGGCTACTTCGGCGAGCAGCCGACGGCGCAGGAAACGCCCGACATGCAGACCGCGCTCTTCGAGTACGCCGACGGCACGGTCCTCGAGTTCGGCACGCGCGGCGAGCACACGCCGGATGAAGGCGGCGTGCGCATCGGCAACATCTTCTTCGGCAGCAAGGGCTGGCTGTGGATCGAAGAGAGCGGCCGCAAGTGGCAGTCCTACATGGGCACCGTCGGCGCGAAGAACGAAAAGGGCCCGGGCTCGGAAGCCAGCGATCAGCAGGCGGAGGCGCAGGGGCTGACGACGATCGAGTTCCCGCACTACCAGAACTTCATCGACGCGATCCGCGCCAACGACATGAAGGTCCTGACCTGCGACATCCTGGAAGGGCACCTGTCGTCCGTGCTGCCGCACCTGGCGAACGTCGCCTACCTGGTCGGGCACACGATCGAGTTCGACGGCAAGACCGAGTCGGTGAAGGGCAACGAGAAGAAGGCCAACGAGCTGCTGACGCGGGAGTACCGCAAGGGGTTCGAGATCCCGAAGTCGTTCCCGTCAACCGCCACGGCGCAGCGGTGATTACAATTTAGGTCCACACGTAATTTACATACCTCGTGCACAGGATCGCTGCGCTCAGCAGTTGATCCTGTGCTCCTACTCTCCCTCTGTAATTACAAGTCTGCCGTTCGGAGTACATTTTGCTCGACCCGCGCGCGCGGGGTCCACAGCGGGAGGTCTGTGGTGAAACGTTCGCGACAACGCAATCGAGTCATCCTGGGTTTTGCGGCACTGGTGCTGCTGCTCGTCGGCATCGCCAGAAGCTATTCGGTATCGGTTTCGGCGCAAGGAGCGAGAATTCTCGGACCGTCGTTCGATCCACGCGTGCTCGCGGCGTCGTTGCCGGAAGCACCGTTCGATCTGCGGTTCTTTTCGGGTGCGGTCAAGACGGGGCCGGACGGGAAGATCATCACGGGTCCGGGATTCACCGGACAACGCAGGCTGGTCGGGGCGGAGGCGGCCGGCGAACGTGCCGGGCTGCAGCGCTTCACCAAGATCATGTTCGGCGTCGGGTACTTCGACGGACGGCCAAGTCCGGGCGATCGCATCGATCCGAACAATCCCCAGGTCAGCAGCGGCAACCAGCACTGGCCGAACGTGAAGCAGCCGTTCCGCAGCTGGCCGAACTCCGTGGCGATCACGCCCGACGGGGCGAAGGTCTACGTCACGCTGCCCGGGCGCGAGGGCTATCCGGACTGGCGCGTGGCAGTGGTCAACACGGCGTCGAGGACGGTGAGCCGCTGGGTCGATCTGCGGCCGGCCGGACAGGCACGAGGGACGCGCCCGGTGGGCGTCGCGGTATCCCCGGTCAACACCGCAATCTCCCCGCGCCCCTACGCCGTCGTCGTCAACGAGTACGCCAACTTCGCGACGGTCATCGACACCGGCAACGACGCGGTCATCGGTCACTTCGCGACCGATTTCTACGCTGAAGATCTCGTGTTCAACGCCACGGGTACGCGGCTGTACACGACGGACCGCTTCAAGGATGAAGTCCGCGCGTTTGCCGTCACGGCTGGTCCGACGTTCACCCAGATTGCCGAGATCCCGGCAGGCACCAACGATCTCGATCGCGCCAATCCGCGCGACCTCGCGATCAGCGCCGACGGATCGAAGCTGTTCGTGGCGACGACGCTCGGCCACACCATCGCGGTGATCAACATCGCGGGCGACGCCAACACGCTCGTCACCAACATGCCGGTCGGCGGGCTCGCCACCGACGTGAAGGTCGCGGGACGCTGGGGCATCGTGGCCGGTCACGAGACCAACAACACGCTCGACCAGCCCGAGACGGGCCACGGGATGCCCAAGATCGTCAACGGCGTCGCCATCCGCAACAACGGCCAGCCGCTCGGCTACACGCCGGTGATGTCCGATGCGACGCAGGCGACGACCTTCGACGACATCGGGACGGAGCTGAACGTCTTCGACACCTCGACCAACCACTTCGTCTTCCGCTACGTCGACTTCGAGCGCAACAAGTCGATGCTCGCGGTGCCCGGCCAGACCGTCGACCTGCACGACTTCGCGGCCAACCAGACGATCATCCGCGGCAGCGGCGCCGAACAGATGACGGTGCGCGGCGATCTGCTGTTCGTCTCGCAGCTGCACTCCGACAAGGTCGAAGTGTTCCGCGTGAACCAGGCCCCGGCCGATCCGTCGGGCATCCTCACGCAGCTGGCGATCGAGTTCACCGGCGGCATCACGCCGCAGGGCCTGGTGGCCTCGCCGGACGGACGCACCATCTTCGTCGCCAACATGCAGACCGAGGATCTCTCGTTCATGGGCGTCAACCCCGACGGCACGCTGGCCCGCCTGGGGCACGTCGCGGTCGGCGTCACCGACAGGACGCCGGATCCGGTCAAGGGAGGCAACGGCGATCACCTGTTCGCCACGCACGAAGAGGTCGGCCTGCGCTGGCTGTTCACGCAGTCCTATTCCGACGACGGGCAGAAGTCGTGCGGGCACTGCCACTGGCAGAGCCGCCACGACGGCGGCAACTGGAACGTCGGCGCGAACGCGATCGGCGGCCCCAAGGTGTGCCCGCAGAACAAGGACATCTCGGACAACTGGCCGGAGTGGTACGAGGGGCTGAGCAGCGACATGAACTCGTATGCCTCGTCGTGCAACGGCGAGCTGGTCGTCGCCGAACGCGTCACCGCGCTCTTCCCGCAGGCGGATCTCGCGGCGCGGCTGCAGGCGCGCGACGCCTACGTCAAGCAGAAGACCGCCGAGAACTCGCGCGCGATCAACCGGCCCGAGCTGTCGGGCGACGCGTTCTCGATCGGCTTCTACGACATGGCGTTCAACCAGATCCTGTGGAGCCAGAACGAGACGCGGCTGATGCCGAACCCGCTGCGCCAGTTCCCGACGACGGCGGAAGCGGCGCTGGTCGAGCGCGGCCGCCTGATCTTCACCAACGAGGTCAACGCGGGCGGCGCCGGCTGCGCCAGCTGCCACCACAACGGCAACGTGATCACCAACGGCGAGGTGGACGACACGTTCCAGGACTTCAACGTCCACGAGCCTGGTGTCATCGCCGACACGACGATAGACAACGAAGGCCCGTTCACGCGGCTGACCAACGACTACTTCTTCAAGGAGTTCAATCCGCCGCAGGATCTCGGCGGCCGGCAGAACATCAGCAGCCGCAACACCAAGCACCTGCGGGCGTTCTGGGACAGCGTGCCGCGCTGGCTGCATCACGGGCTCGCGCACAGCATCCGCGAGATCCTGCTGGCGCCGGATTCGCCGTTGCTGCTGCCGGGCGAGCGCGGGTTCAACTTCCGCACCGTCCGCACCGACCACCAGCGGCGCGTGGCGCACGACTACCTCGGCGGGGCGCCGATCGTGCTGCCGACGGAAGTGCCGATCACGGTCGGCGACAGCCGGACGCCGGGCGGCCTCTCGGGCGACGGCAAGGGGCCGATCTACGTCAGCCTCGACAGCCCGCACGTGCCGGCCGCGACGCCGCAGTTCGAGGCCTATCCGGAAGGGCGGCTCGAGATCGACCGGCTGGGCACGAACAACCTCGCGCCGATCGTGGTCGAGAACGGCGGGGCGCGCCAGATCAACCCGGTACTGGCGGCGAACCACATCCAGGTGATCAAGGACACGCACGGCAAGACCTCGCAGCTGTCCGCCGCGGACATCGAGGCGCTGTCGGCGTACCTGCGATCACTGCAGAAGTAGCGCACGTTCTCAATTGACGGGTTGCATGGCACTCTTAGGACGTGCCATGCACACCCGATACGACCCTCGACGAGTTCCTGCGCGCCGCCATCGACGAGGCCGAGCGCGGGGCGCGCGACGGCGGAATCCCCATCGGGTCCGTCGTCGTTCATCAGTCGCGGATTCTCGGCCGCGGGCACAACCAGCGCGTGCAGCGCGGCAGCGCCGTGCTGCACGCGGAGATGGACGCCCTCGAGCACGCCGGGCGCCTGCCCGCGCGCGTCTACCGGGAGTGCGTCCTCTACACCACGCTCTCGCCGTGCGCCATGTGCAGCGGCGCCATCCTCCTCTACGGCATCCCCCGCGTCGTCATCGGCGAGAACCAGACCTTCATGGGCGAGGAGGACCTGCTGCGATCGCGCGGCGTGTCGGTGCAGGTGGTGCAGGACCCGCGCTGCATCGCGATGATGCGGGCGTTCATCGCCGCACACCCCGAGCTCTGGAACGAGGATATCGGTGTCTAACGGCGGGAGTGCGAGTCCTCGTCGGTGAGGATGCCGTTCAGGAGCCAGCTCACCAGCGTGATCACGAGCGCCCCGAGGAACGCGGCGCCGAAGCCGCTGATGCTGAAGCCGGGCACCAGCCACGCGACCAGCGCCAGGCAGATCGCGTTGAGCACGAAGATGAAGAGACCGAGCGTGATCAGCGTGAACGGCAGGGTGAGGAGGAACAGCAGCGGCTTGACGACGGCGTTCACCAGCCCGAGCACGATGCCGGCGATGAACGCCGAAGCGGTGGTGGCGACGTGCAGGCCGGGAATCAGGTAAGCGGCGACCATGACCGCCACACCGTTGACGACCAGCCGCACGAGAAATCGCATGGCGAGATTCTAAACCGACCAGGCACGAAGGAGGGCATATGCGACTGACGATCGGGATCGTACTGACGTGCGCGTTCATGCTGCCGCGGACGGCGGCGGCGCAGGCCTCACCGGCCGCGCCAGCCGCGACCATGGCGTCGACGACGGGACAGTGGTGGAAGATGCTCGAAAAATCGTTCGTCGATCTCGCCGAGGCCATGCCCGAAGAGAAATGGACGTTCAAGCCGAGCGGCGGAGCCTTCGACAACGTGCGCACGTTCGCCGAGCAGGTCAAGCACGTGGCCTGCGCCAATGAAGCGTTCGCGAGTGAAGTGGATCACAAGGAGCCGCCGCCGGCCTGTGACACCGGCGGGCCGAACCCGGCGAAGAGCAAGGCGGAGATCCTGCGCTACCTCCGCCAGTCTTTCACCCAGGTGAACGAAGTGTTCGCGAAGATGACGCCGGGCAACGCGCTCGACGCCGCCGGCGGCCCGTATGGCGGGCCCAGCACGCGGCTGGGTCTGGCGACGCTCGCCGTCTGGCACGCGTCCGATCACTACGGGCAGTTGGTGGTCTACCTGCGCATGAACGGCATCGTGCCTCCGGCGAGCCGATAGGGGCTAGAAGCGCAGCGCGAGCGCGGCACCGGCGCCGCGCTTCGAGAGCAGCGGACTCACCGTCACTCGCGCGCCATTCTGAACGGTCGGGGCGCGGTAGATCACTCGTTCAGTCTGGGTTGCGGCGCCGGCCAGCGCGCCGATTCCCGCACCCATGCCGCCATACGCGATTGCGCCGGCGAGGGCGAACCCCAGCGACTCGTCGCCGCAGTCGCCGCAGGCCGCGAGCACCCCGACGAAACCGAGGGCGGCTCCAATCCCCGTTCCAATCAGGGCTCCCTTGCCGGCGTGCCGGCGGATCTCGCTGACTTCCTGGATCTCGGATTTCTGCAGCGTCCTGCGTTCGCGTCCCACGAGCATCGTGAACGACGAGTCTGAGAGCTCGAGCAGCTTGCCTTTCATCTTGCCGCCTGACGCGGTCGTTACATGCACCGTCTTTTCCGAGGCCGCCAGCCGGCCGGCCATGTTCCCGAACGAATCCGCCGTCGTCTGCGCCTGTGCGGTTCCACAGAAGGCGGTACAGAGTACGAAACACGCAAGTCCGGTGACGATTCCTTTTGTCGGTGACATGTATCCTCCATGCCAAAAGGCGGGAATCGCTGCCGATCCGGCTCACGGTATGATTTCGGGTACGAATCTTTCGGAGGAACCACACATGACACGTTTCAGCTCGCGGGCCGGGGCGCTCGCGATTGGCGCGCTCGCCTTCGCCGGCGCAGCCACGCTGCCCCTCACGGCGACGACGCCGTCCACCGGC
>Ga0075435_100002580_pt1 | contig 12086 bp, 9 predicted proteins | sample RhiMethybrSRZTD4_FD_75302 | JGI IMG/M metagenome (GOLD analysis project Ga0075435, IMG submission 75302) | Populus rhizosphere microbial communities from Tennessee, USA - Rhizosphere MetaG P. TD hybrid SRZTD4 | ecosystem: Host-associated > Plants > Roots > Rhizosphere > Soil | place: USA... | reverse complement strand
CGCGCGCGCGAAGGCAAAGGCGCGCGATCGGATGAAGACCTGAGACTCTCGAATGTGCGACCTCCACACGCCCGCCGCATCCCGGTAACTGCGGCGGCCGCGCATCCTCCTCTTCTCCTGTGGCTCCAAATCCCACAGTGACCTGAGCGTGTGTCTGCTCGCAAGATGCGGCGCGCCTGGGAGTCGCGACGCCGCGAATGCGGACGCTGTGCGAACTCCACACGCTCGCCACATCGCGCTAACTGCGGCGGCCGCGCACGCCCGCTTACAGGAGTAAAGGGAGGAACGGGAGATCCTTTTTGGAAAGAAAACCACAGACGATCTCCCTTTCCTCCTCGTCTCATGTTTCTCCGTATGCCGCAGTGACCTGAGCGTATGTCTGCTCGCAAGATACTGCGCGCCTGGCCGGCATGGTGCGCGCTACAGCGGCTCGCGGCGTTTCAGCGCGGCGGCGAAGGCAGCGCGGCGGCGCCGCGAGAGGGGGACGCGCGCGCCGCTGCCGAGGACGACGAAGTCGTCGCCGTCGGACTTCGTCGCAAGGCTGCGCACCGAGGACAGCCGCACCAGCGCCTGGCGGTGCGCGCGGACGAAGCCGTGCGGGCGCAGGCGCTGCTCGAGGGCACGCATCGGCTCGCGCAGCAGGTAGCTGCGCCCCTGCGTCCAGATCCGCGTGTAGTTGTCGGCCGACTCCATCCACTCGATCTGCTGCACCGGAATCACGACGGCGCCGCGGGCGGTGGCGACCGTGAACGCGAGATCGGGTGCGGCGGCGGACGCACGCAACTGGCGCGTCAGGCGCGCAATCGTGGCGGCGAATCGCGCCTCGCTCACCGGCTTCAGCAGGTAGTCGAGCGCCTGCGCCTCGAAGGCGCGGATGGCGAACTGATCGTAGGCGGTGAGGAAGACCACTGCGGGCATCCGATCGGGCGTGCGGCGGCGAATCACGTCGAAGCCGTCGATCCCCGGCATCTGGATGTCGAGAAAGACGACGTCGGGCCGCGCCGTCTCCAGCGCCGCGAGCACTTCCGCGCCGTCGCGGCACTCGCCGACGACGGTGAACTGCGGATGCGCGGCGAGCAGCTGCCGCACGCCGCGGCGCGCGGCCGGCTCGTCGTCGGCGATGAGGACGCCCCATTCAGGCGCCAGGGTCGGCCTCCCGTTCGAGCTCGCGATACGGCACGCGCAGGGTGGCGCGGGTGCCGGACGGCCGGATCGGCTCGACGTCGAGCGACCCGCGATCGCCGTAGAGTGCGCGCAGCCGCTCTCGCGTGTTCGCGATGCCGCGCCCGGCCGGCGTTCCCTTCCGCTCGTCGAGCCCGGCGCCATCGTCCTCCACCGTGACTTCCAGTGAGCCGCCGGCGCGGCGCGCGCGTATCGTGAGGGCCCCGGCGCCGGAGCGCCTGGCGATGCCATGGCGGATCGCGTTCTCGACCAGGTGCTGCAGCGCGAAACTCGGGATCGCGGCGGCGGTCAGCTCCGGCTCGATGGCGAAGACCGGGCGCAGGCGATCCGAGAAACGCTCCTGCTCGATGGCGAGATACTGGCGCACCAGCTCGAGCTCTTCGTCGAGGCGCACCTCGTTGGCCCGATGGCGCGACAGCGTGCGCCTCAGCATCTCGCTCAACTGTTCCACCATGCGGACGGTGCCGGTGGTGTCGCCGTCGCGGGCGCGGACGGCGATGGTGTTCAGCGTGTTGAAGAGGAAGTGCGGATTGACCTGCGCCTGCAGCGCCGCGAAGCGCGCGCCCGAGAGCTGCTCCGACAGCCGCGCCACCTGCACTTCGCTTTCGGTCACCTCGGTGAAGTAGCGGATCGCGTGCGCCATGCCGGCGACGCAGACGTACACGACCACGCCGAAGGGCAGCGTGATCAGGATCCATCCGATCCAGTCGCGGAAGGCCAGCCCCTGCTCGAGGGCCCGCCGATCGATCAACAGGCCGATCATCAGTTGCAGCAGCTTGCCGCTGACCGCCCACGCGACGCAGAAGAGCAGCGCGAAGGCCAGGTGCAGGGCGGTGCGCGTGCCGCCGCGCGCGCCGGCGATCGGCCAGCGGCGCACGAGGAAGAAGATCGGCGGCGTCAGCACCGCGTAGACCAGCCAGTCGCCGCCGCTGAACAGAAGGTCATGCAGCGCCGGCGGCGGGGACCCTTCCAGCCGCCCCTGCAGCACCTGCTGGACCATGGCGAGAACCGCCGGCGCGATCCAGATCGACGCGGCGAGCAGGGCGGGGCGCCGGCGGATCCACGAACGCACGCCTCACTCTACGAACAGGGCCGGCGGCGGCGCAATGGGCGGGGAGTCCCGCGGCGGCCGTTCGCGGCGCCCCACGCGCCGCTCCCGTATTTGCAGTTGCCGGGCACCCGTGGTCTGCTCCATTTTACGTTCCGTAAAACGGAGGCAACCGCCGATGCTGCGACACATCCTCGTTCTCGCGTCGTGTCTCGTCCTGCATCCGGGTCTGGCAACGGGCTGGCAAGCCGCGGGCGATCCGATCTCAGGGCTCTGGGGGAGCCGCCAGAGCGCCGGGCTCGATCTCAAGTTCGACGGCCGGAGCGCGGTGACCGGCACCATCTACATCACCGGCAACGGCTCGGCGCCGATCGAGTCGGGCAGCTTCAATCCGTCGACGCGGGCGCTGAAGCTGAGCGGCCACGCGCGCGGAGCGGACGGCACGACCGCGCCGTTCAACATCGACGGGACGGTGGACGGCGATGCCCTGTCGGTCAGCTTCAGCTTCGGCGACCACTCCGGCACGGCGACGTTCCGGCGCGGCGACAGCGGGCCGCCGCCGGCGGCGGTCAGCGACGCCGCGCCCGCACTGCGCAAGACGTTCGGTGACGCGAGCGGCTGGGTGATGAAGGCGGCGGAAGCCGTCCCCGCCGAGAAGTACTCCTATCGTCCGGCGAAGAGCGTCCGCAGCTTCGGCGAGATCGTCGCGCACGTCGCCGACGCGTACAACTATTCGTGCGCCCAGGCGAAAGGACGATCCGTCGACTGGAGCCCGGCGATCGAGAACGGCGTGAAGGACAAGGCGACGATCGTCGCCAGGCTGAAAGAGGCGACGGCCGGCTGCGAGGCGGCGTACGGCAATCCGACCGACGTCGGGCCGCTGGTCGAAAACGTCGCCCACACGAACCTGCACTACGGCAACCTGGTGACCTACATGCGCATGCTGAGCCTGGTGCCGCCGTCGAGCGCGAAGTAGGACGGCGGTGCTAACGTCCACGTGTGGCAGACAACCGGCGCCGCTGGACGCTGAAATGGGTCGGCGCGATCGGTGCGGTGCTGCTCCTCGCGGTGGTCGTTGCCGCATGGGGAATCGGCTACATCGCCGCGCCGCACGAGACCGGCTACTTCGCGCCGGTGTTCGCGCCTGACGGACAGTCCATCTTCGCCATCACGCGTGAGGTCCGGGCGACGGTCGCCGGGTTCGGCGCACAGGGATTCACGCCGCCCGCGACCGTCCATCTCTCGCGCGACCGCTTCCGTCTCGTGCAGGTGCACCTGCCGGACGGCCGCGTCAGCACGGTCGAGGAATTCCCGCCTTCTCCTCTCGAAGGCACCACCATTGCGGCGTATCACGGCGCGATCTTCGGCGTGCCGCAGGCGCACCTGCGCTGGGCGGATCCCGGCCATCTCGAATACGAGATGGCGGTGACGCGGCACGACTCCCCGTCTTCGCGGACGTTCGTGGTACAGCGCCTCTGGAACCCGTCCACGCGCGCGTTCGTGACGCCGCCCCCGTGGCAGGAGGGGGCGACGCGGATGGCCGGCGGCGACGAGCCACAGCAACTGCATGGCGATCGCGAGGTCATGGCCGCGCCGGGCGACGAGATGATGCCGTGCGCGGTGGCCCTCCTCGCGCGCGATGGATCCGCGACGACGCTCGTGGACACGCGTGCCTGCCGCCGCAAGTACGGGTCCGGCATTTCCCGCGAGATCCTCCAGCCGATCAGCCGCCGTAACGACATCGAACGGATCCAGACGATCACCTCCACCTACGCCGGCCTGGTCGCTCGCGGGCGCGCGGCCGGGCGCAGCGAAGGACAGGCAATGCTCGACGCCGGCAGGGAGATGCAGCGCCTCGGCCTCTATCCGAAGCCGACGACGCTGGTGGCCGCGCGCGGCGGGTGCGAAGGCGCGTCACCGGTGTTCAGCATCTCCGACATGGAGTTCACCGTCGGGCTCTTCCCCGACATCGAGCAGGCGATCGCCTCGCCGGGCACGGAAGTCGACAAGTGGATGGGCGGCTACGTCACGCACCGCGACTACTCGACCAGCCGCGAGATCAACGACTACCTGAAGAGCGGCCACACCAGCTTCGTGGTACGGGCCCGCGGCGCATGCTGGCGGCTCACCATTCAGCGGCCGTGAAGCGGCGGGCGGCGCGCGGACTTACTCCGGAGCGCCCTGCTCGATCCAGCGGGCGACGAGATGTTCGTCTTCCCCTTTCAAGCGCGTGTGCAATCGCGGCGCGATCTTCGCGACGGTCTTGTATTGATCGAACGGCAGCTTGTCGAAGACCTTGCCCCCCTTGAAGTGACAGGGCTGGCACTTCGCGGCCAGCAGCGGCGCGATGTCGGCGGTGAACGTCACCGGCTTCGGCTTGTCCTGGGAGCGGTGCGGTGATGAATGCGCCGCCACTGACAGCGACAGCGCGAGCAACGACGCCAAGCAGGCGATCAACGAGGGCCGGAGAGTCATCGGCGTCAACTCCGGCGCGATCATACGCCTCCTGTCGAGCATCGACAAGAGGCGGCAGCAAAAAGGCCGGGCGCCGCCCGGCCTTGCCATGATGTCTCCATCGTATCACGCGGTTGACACCAGATCCCGCAGGCGCGATAGCGTCTCGGCATGCCGAGCATGGCCAATCACGGATTCGAGATGTACTTCGAACGGCGCGCTGAGGGACACCCGCTGCTCCTGCTGCACGGCGGGCTCGGCACCGGGGACGACTGGCGGCACGTGTTCGGCGTGGATCCGCCAGGCTGGTCGCTGATCGTTCCGCACCTGCGCGGCCACGGCCGCTCGACGATGCCGGCCGGCGGGTTCACCTTCCGCGCCTGCGCGCTCGACGTGATCGCGCTGCTCGATCACCTCGGGGTCCGCCGCGTCAGCGCCATCGGCATGAGCCTCGGCGCCAAGACGCTGCTGCACGTCGCGACGATCGACCCGGACCGCGTCGACGCGATGGTCCTGGTCAGCGCCACGCCGCGCTTCCCCGACTCGCTGCGGGCCGCCGCCGGCGCCTTCACACGCGAGGCGCTCGCGCGGCTGTCCGACGACGAACGCGCCTTCCTCCGCGGCCGGCACGTCCACGGCGACCGCCAGATCGAGGCGCTCTATGACATGACGCGCTCGTTCGCGACGAGCCACGACGACATGGCGTTCACCGCCGCGGCACTCGCCCGCATCACGGCGCGGACCCTGATCGTCCACGGCGACCGCGACCATCTGTATCCCGTCGAGCTCGCCGTGGAGCTTTTCCGCGGCATCCCGCGCTCCGCGCTGTGGGTGGTGCCGCATGGCGGGCATGGGCCGATCTTCGGCGAACACGCGGACCCGTTCGCCGCCGCCGCCCTCCGGCATCTCGCCGCCGGATCGGCCCAGGCATAGCGGATCAGACGAGGCGGTTGAGCAGCGCTTTCGCGACCGCCTCGGATCGCGAGTGCACCTGCAGCTTGTCGTAGATGCTGCGCACGTGGAAGTTGATGGTGTTGACCGAGACCTTCAGCTCCACCGCGGCGGTCTTGTAGTTGTGCCCTTCCACGAACAGCTTCAGCAGCCGCGTCTCGTGCGGCGTCAGGTGATACTCGGCGCGGTCGGGCGGACGGATCTCGCGGAACAGCGCGATGACCCGCCGCGCCACTTCCGGTGACATCGGCGCGCCGCCGTCGACCACTTCCTGCAGGCTCGCGATCAGCCGCGCCGGCGGCGTCTTCTTCAGCAGGTAGCCGCACGCCCCGGCGCACATCGCGTCGAAGATCCGCTCGTCGTCGTCGTAGACGGTGAGCATCAGGACCAGCAGGTTGGGACAGAGCTCCTTGAGGCGGCGCACGCCGTCGATCCCGCTCATGCCGGGCAGGCCGATGTCCGACAGCAGCACGTCGGGCACCTGCCGGGGGATCTTCTCGATCGCCTCTTCCATCGAGCGGTAGCTGCCGCTGCAGGTGTATCCGTCGGTGCCGTTGACGAGCAGCGCGAGGCATTCGCGGATCTCGCGCTGGTCTTCGACGATCGCCACTTTGATTGGTGCCGGCATCTTCTGTCTCTGCCCTGTTTCCCGTGCCCTGTTCGGTCCCTCTAGGTTACGGTCGGGACCGGCCCCTCGTCACCGCATATTCATGCGGGGAATCGTGGGCGAAGGGGATCCGGAATGACAGGAGCGTCCCTTCCCCGGGCCGGGAGAGCACGTCGAACACGCCGCCCAGCCCCTCGGTCCGCTCGCGCATGCTCGCCAGGCCGTGCCCGTCGGCGTTGCGGCTCACGTCGAACCCGCGGCCGTTGTCGCTGACGACCAGCACCAGGCCGTCGGGCTCGACGCGAAGCTCGAGATCCGCCTCGGTGCAGCCGGAGTGACGGACGGCGTTGTTGACCGCCTCCTTGAACAGCAGGAACAGCTCGCGGCGGACGTTGGCGCCGACCGCGACGTCGCGATCGGCGTCCGGCGTCCTGAACCGAAAGGCGATCTGCCGCGCGGTGAAGAGGTCGCTGGCGAAGTGGCGCATGCGCTGCGACAGGTCGCTCAGGTGATCCTTGTTGGGATTGATCGCCCAGACGATGTCGCTCATCGTGTCGACGAGCTCGCGGGACAGGTGCGAGATGGTGCCGAGCGGCTCGACCAGCGCCGCCGGGTCCTTCTGCACCTGCCGCTGCGCGACTTCGCCGAGGAGCGAGATGCGCGTGAGGCTCGATCCGATGTCGTCGTGGAGGTCGGTGGCGATGCGGCGACGGACCCGCTCGAGCTCGGCCAGGCGCTCCTCGCGGCTGCGCCGCAGCGCCTCCTCGGCGCGGCGCCGCTCCGTGATGTCGCGGGCGATGCCGGTGAAGTACCTCCTGCCGTTGCGGCTGAACTCGCCGAAGGAGATCTCGAGCGGGAACTCGTGGCCGTCCTTGTGCAGCCCGGGCAGCGCGATCGCGTCCCAGGCCATGCTCCGCGAGCCGCTCTGCATGTAGCGCGAGAAGCCGTCGGTGTGCCGATCCCGGAGCGCCGGCGGCATCAGCATCGTCAGATCGGCGCCGATCATCTCGTCGCGCGAATAGCCGAACACCTTTTCGGCGGCCTGGTTGACCAGCACGATGCGGCTGCGATGGTCGATGGTGATGATGGCGTCCGACGCCGTCTCGGTGAGAGTACGGAAGCGATTCTCGCTCTCGCGCAGCGCTTCGACGCGCCGGTGACGGTATCGGGCCACGCCCGCGCCCGTGGTGCTGATGAGGAGCGCCGCGGCCGCCAGGAACCACCATCGGCGCCAGAGCGGCGGCAGGATCTCGAACGAGGCCAGCGCCGGCGCGGCGCTCGGCGTGCCGTCCATCCCGACGGCGCGCACGAGGAAGCGGTACCTGCCCGGCGCGAGGTTCGCGTAGTCCACGCTGCGCTGCGGCGACGGCGCGCTCCATCCGCCGTCGGCCCCTTCGAGCCTGTACTGGTAGCGCAGCGTGTCGCCCGTCCTGAGCGCGATGCCGAAGAAGTCGATCTGGACGTTGTTCTGATCCGGCTGCAGTGAAGGCAGGACGAGCGTGCTCTCGCCGAGCGCGGACAGCGGATGGGCGATCCCCGCGATGCGCAGGCCGCCGATCAGCACGGGCGGCGGCAGCGCGGTCTCCTCGAGGCCGGGCACGAACCGCGAGAGGCCGCTGGTCGTGCAGAACCACAGCACACCGTGACGATCGCGGAACGCCGACTTGAACTCGCCGCCGGTCAGCCCGTTGGCGGCGGAAAAATGCGTGACCTCGCCGCTCCGCGGATCCAGGCGGTCCACGCCGCGCGACGTGCCCGCATAGATGCGGCCGTCGGTGTCGCCGGTGACCACCTGCACGGTGTCGACGAATCCCTGGGCGCGGCCGTAGACGGTCAGCCGCGGCGCCGGCGCGGCGGGATCGTCCACGCGAAACAGGCCGCTGCGCACCGCGGCCCACAGGCGGCCCGACGGATCCCGGTAGGCGCCGTTGACCGCACCGGCCTGGCTGGGCACGACCTCGCTGAAGCCGCCGTCGCGGTAGCGCACCAGCCCGCCTTCGCGGAACCCGATCCACACGCCGCCGGCGGCGTCCTCGACGAACGTCACGGCGCTCGTGAACGGGCGCAGGCCGTCGCGCTCCGAATAGCGATGGAACGCGCCGGTCGCGCGATCCCAGCGGACCACGACGTCATGCGCCGGCAGCCAGGACGCAATCCAGATGTCGCCGCGCGAGTCCTCGAAGAGACGGCCGACATCGTCCTGCGCGAGGCCGTCGCGCGTGGTGTAGACCGCCGACGGACGGGTCCGCGCGAGGTCCTCGAAGCGCGGCGTCGCGGGGAACCGCAGCAGCCCGAACCGCGTGCCGACCCACCAGCCGCCGGCGCGATCCTGGAGGAAGTTGTTGATGTCGCGCCAGCTGGCGTCGGTGACGGCGGCGGGGAGCTGCGGCCTGACGGTCGCGAAGCGCGCGTCCTGCAACCGGCTCACGAGCCACGCCCGGCTGCTGACGAACAGCTCGCCGCGCGGCGTCTCGAAGATCGACGTGACCGACGAGCCGAGCCCCTCCGGCTGGCCGTAGGTCGTCCAGCCGCGCTTCGTGATCTTGATCACGCCGAACGCGTTGGTACCGAGCCACAGGTTGCCTTCGCGATCCTCGGTGAGCGCGCCGATCGCATCCGTGCCGCGGGCGCCAAGTCCGTAGGTCCGGAACGTCGTGCCGTCGAACTCGGTCAGCCCGGCACTGAGCGTCTTGATCCAGATCCGCCCGTCGGGCGACGAGTGCAGCGCCATGACGTTGTCGCTCTCGAGTCCGTCACGGGTCGTGTAGCGGCGAAGCACAGGCTCGGGCGCGGTGGGATCGAGCGAGAACAGTCCTTCGCGGTGACCGAGCCACAGCCGTCCGTCCGCGCCGCGCGTCACGCCCATCACGTTGTCGTCGTCGGGGCCCGGACGGACGGGGATGACGCGAATGGCGCCATCCGCCGATCGCCGGACGAGGCCGTACTTGGTCCCGATCCACAACGTGCCGGCGCGATCCCGCGCGAACGACCAGATCGAGACCTGGATGTCGGAGCGCTGCGGCACGTGGAGCGGGACCTCTCTGAAGCCGCCGGACTCGCGATGGGCGGGATCCCACGCGGGGAGGGCGAAGAGCCCGCCGTCGGTGCCGGCCCAGAGCGTGCCCGCGGGATCGCGCAACAGCACGTTGACGCGGTTGCTCACCGGCCCGGTGCCGACCGGGACGCGCGTGAACCGCGCGACGCCGGTGCGCGTCGCGGTCGCGGGCACGCGCGGATCGAAGCGGAAGACGCCGTCGCTGTTGGTCGCGATCCAGTAGGTGCCGTCGCCCGCTTCGACGATGTCGTTGATCGAGGGGGCGAGCAGGCCATCCTCGAGCTGATAGTTCACGAACTGGCTGCCGTCGAACCGGCTCAAGCCGTCCGCGGTGCAGAACCAGAGGAAGCCGCGCGAATCCTGGACGATGTGCTTGATGCGGTTGTGCGCGAGGCCGTTCTCGACGGTATAGACCTTGACCGGAAGCTGCTCGCCCGCGGCCGCCGGCGGGAAGACAAGCCACAGCAGCATCGCCACCGAGGCGATGAGGGGCGCAGATCGGGCGGCGCGACGGCACATGGGTGTGACCGGGGCCGAGATGATACCGCATGAGCATGCGGTGGCGGCCCCGCAAAAGTGCCTCGCCACTACTTGCGCGCGCGGGGCGCGCCGCGCGCCGATGCTTCAGACTCCTGCCCGCGAATGAGCGCTGCCCGGGCGCACGAATTCACGGCGCCCAGCGGTCAGGGAATGAGCCCTGACCCACACTCGCGGCAGTTGCGATGGAAGGAGTCAGCAATGCGGTTCAGGGTTCGATCGATCGGCGTGCTTCTCGTGATGGCCTCATGCCTCCCGGTGTTCAACGCGACCGTCCGCGGCGACGGCGACAACCGCGTCGAGTTCAGCCTGACTGACGATCCGGGCACGTGGTACCGGAGCGCCGGCGGGGCGATCGCCGGCACCAACTCGCTGGCGGTGGCGACGCCGGGCGTCGAAGTGAAGTTCAGCGGCCACTCGCACACCGTGCACACGATGACGAGCCTGATCTTCCCGAGCAACGCCGTCGGCCTGCCGTTCGACACCGGCGCGCAGAAGGGCAGCGCCTCGCTGGTGCTGCGCACGCCGGGCCTCTACGTGTTCGCGTGCAAGATCCACCCCTACATGATGGGCGCGGTGATCGTGGACGACCCGGCGACGAAGGGCCTGGACCTGGGCGAGAACATCTCGCTGGTCACCGGCGTCACCGTGCCGACGAGCAGCGACCTGGCGACGCGGCTGCTGCGCACCTTCTTCATCATCACCAATCCCGGCAACTGGCAGGACTTCACCAAGGCGTCGCCGTGGCACATCACCTACCCGAGCGTCGACGTGCGGATCACCGGCGGCGCGGTGGTGAACCTGGCCGCCGTGCTGAGCGCGCGCTACGGCAACGACAAGACGCTGCCGCCGCTCTTCAACCCGGCGACGCCGGGCGTCGGCGAGGTGTGGGTGGACACGCAGTTCGAGCGGACGGCCGGCAAGGAAAAGCCGGGGACGGCGTCGCGGCTCGATGCCGACACGTGGCAGGTGACGCGCAAGGTGGCGCTGCCGCAGATCAACATGAACAACCCGCACAACATGTGGACCGATCGCAGCCAGTCGCTCATCTACCAGACGGAGTGGTTCGACAGCAAGCTGACGGTGTTCGAGCGTGAGAGCGGGAAGCTGCTGCGGCAGCTCTCGGTCGGCGAAGCGCCGTCGCACGTGATGACGCGTACCGACACCGACGAAGTGCACGTCGCGCTGAACGGCGAAGAGGACTCCCGGGCCGTCGTCGAGCTCTCGCCGCTGGCGACCAGCGTCGAGCGCCGCATCGACATCGGCCGCGGCAACCCGCACGCGCACTGGATGAGCCACGACGGCAAGATGATGGTCACGCCGAACGTCTTCTCGGGCGACAGCTCGATCTTCGACTTCACCACCAACAAGGCGGCGATCGTCCCCGCCGGCGCCCTGGCGATCGCCACCGGCATGATGCCCGATTCGAGCAAGTACTACGTCGCCAACTTCCTCGACAGCACGATCACGGTGATCGAGACGAAGACCGCGAAGGTGCTCAAGACGATCAACCTGCTGCAGAACTACGACCCGATCGGCGGCGCGATCACCGGTCCGGTCGGCGGGCTGCCGATCCAGACGCCGGTGAGCCCGGACGGCCGTTACATGGTGACCGCCAACACGCTGACCGCGACGATCCTGATCACCGACACGAAGACCGACCAGCTGGTGGCGATGCTGCCCGGGGAGGCCGGCACGCACGGCGTGCAGTTCGGCGCGAAGAAGGGGGGCGGCTACTACGCCTACGTCGCCAACAAGTTCGCCAACGTGCTGACGATCGTCGACGCCGATCCGAACAACGACGGCAACTTCAGCGACGCGACGATTGCCGGGCGCGTGCTGCTGACCGCGAACGCGGCCACCGCGACCGACGACGCCGTCGTGCAGTATCCGGGCATGGGCGGCCAGGGCGTGCTGGCGATCCCCGTCCCCTACAACGGCTGGGTGCAGCAGCTGCCGCAGTCGTGGAAGGCCCTGCTGACGCCGAAGCAGATCAACCCGATCGGCCAGTGAGGATCCGGCCGGCCCGCCCTGGCGGCGGGCCGGCATCCCACTTGCAGCCGAGGTCGTGCCCTGCGAGGGTTCACGACGGCCGAGGTAGGACACGTGGGCCTCCCCGACCCGCATTACGTTGCTCCGGCGGCGCCGTCACCGGCGCCGGTGTCCATCTGGGTAACCCCGCGGGTGTTGCACATCCGGGCGATCCTCGTGCTCGGTGTGACGGCTTTCGCGACGGTCGGGGCGGCGGTGGC
>Ga0075435_100002579_pt1 | contig 12086 bp, 4 predicted proteins | sample RhiMethybrSRZTD4_FD_75302 | JGI IMG/M metagenome (GOLD analysis project Ga0075435, IMG submission 75302) | Populus rhizosphere microbial communities from Tennessee, USA - Rhizosphere MetaG P. TD hybrid SRZTD4 | ecosystem: Host-associated > Plants > Roots > Rhizosphere > Soil | place: USA... | reverse complement strand
CTCGCGAGAGCGTTTCCGCAGGTTCGAATCCTGAAAAGTGCATTCATTCGATCCGCGACGTTGCCACTGGCTGGCTGACTTAGGATACGTCGGCGCGATAGGTTCCCGCAGCCTCCCATCAGCGTCTTAGACATCACGCTCAGCGAAGGTTGCCTCGCCTCGAGCGACATTGCTCCAGCTTCGGCGCGGTTGACATCGAGGCGACAGTCCTTTGATACTGGCGGGAGCGCGCTGACAGGGCGCCTCCAACCCGCGGCAAGGGAACACTCCCACCTGTTTTGGTCTGAGTCGTGTGCGTGTGCACCTTCTTTCAGCCTGGTTTCAGCGGGGCACAGGCGATTGATGAAAGGAGGTCGCAATGACCACTTCGAGATCCCTCCCCGATCGTCCGTCTCTCGAATCGCTCCGCAAACAGGCAAAGAAGCTCGCGCGGGATCGATCCTTGGCGCTGCGCGATGCCCAACTCGTGCTCGCGCGTGAGTACGGCTACGCCGGCTGGCAAGACCTCACGACTGAGGTCAGCAAGCGGCTCGGCAAGGGGCTCGAGTGGGCGGTCGCGCAGGCTCGACGCATCATTCACGGCAACGACGTCGAACGCCTCAAGCAACTATTGGCCGAATACCCGGCGCTGCTTTCCTGGAAAGACGATGACAAACACCGCGGCCTGCTGGGAATGGCCACGAGCGCCTTTGGCGACGCCGGCGACGCGCAGCGGGAACAGTGGTTCACCCGCGGAGCATGCGCGGAGCTACTGATCGACGCCGGCGCAGTCGTAATGCCGTCGGTCTGCGAGCGCCTTCTCCGATCCCGCGCCAGGGGGCTGCTCGAGCTGTTTCAGCGCAAAGGCCTGCTGCCACGCACGTTGAAGTTCCTTGCCGCGCTCGGTGATCTCGACGGCGTTCGCGCCGCTCTCAATGAGAACGGGAACGATCTGAAGACCGTCAATGAAGCGTTCGTCTGCGCTTGCCGCTTCGCGCACGAGGCGGCCGCGTCACTCCTGCTGGAACAATCGATCGCGTTCGATCCCGAGCTCGGCACGCACATTGACGGACACACCGACCGCCTGTCTTTCATCAGGTGCTTCAATCGATCCGACAGATCCGACTTTGCGCTGGTCGCGGCGCTCGGACTGTGGAAGGTATTTGTCATGGGGCAAGTCCAGCGCGCTCTTGATGAGCGCGACCTGGCGCCGTTCGTCGGCGAGCTGCAGCGTGAGCCGTGGCTGCTCGGCGATGCCTACGTGGCCTTTCAGGCCAGGCTGATCGAAACCGCAAGTTTTCAGAACGACCGTGGGGAATTCATCGGCGCCCTTCTCGACCTCGATCCCGCAATCCTGCAGCGCCAGCCGCCGCCCCCGTCGAGAGCCATCGAGTGGGCATTCATGTACGCGAACACGCACCTGCTTCCATGGCTCACCCGTATCTGGCCGGTGCCGGACGACCTGCCGTATGCAGCCGGCATGGGTAACCTCGCGCGGGTGAAGCAGTGGTTCGACAGCGCCGGCGTCGTCCGCAATCTCGACGATCACTATCCTTACAACGACCCGGACGCGCGCAGCCACCTCAGTTGGGACACGCCCACGGCGCAGCAGGTGCTCGACGTCGCGCTCGCCTTTGCCGTCATCAACCGCCACTTCGACGTGGCGGACTTCCTGCTCGAGCACGGCGCAGACATCAACACCCACTGGAACTCCCATGAGCCGGCGAGCATCCTGCACCACCTGGTCTTCTTGCCGAACCCCTACGAGTCGATGCAATTCCTCATCGACCGCGGGATCGACATGACCATCAAGGACTACCGGTGGGACAGCAGTGCAACAGGTTGGGCGCGCTACGGCAACAACGACGAGAAGATGGCGCAGTGGCTGGAGGAGGCGGAACGGCAGCGGGAGCAGGGCGCACGATGAGCATGAGCACGCCTCAGAGCGCGCAGAAAGTCCGACATGCACCGGCGCCCGGGAGCGGCTATAGTCTCGGGCACCCTTCACGCTCTCGGCAGGTGTCCAGTACTGGTCAACGTTATGACGAGACTGCTTTCTCCCGGTCTGGCGACTCTCTTCCTGCTCGCCGCGTCGGCCGCGTCGGCCGACCCTCTCGCGTGCAATCTCTCCGGCTACAAGCCGCTACCCGGGCTGTCCGCCGCCGCAGCGGACAATGCCCTCGTCGTGACATGGGACGGCGACCGGAACCAGGAGGTGCGGCTGCGCGTCGGCGTCGAAGGTGGAACGCCGACGATTCGCGAGCTGGCCGTTCGTCGCAAGGGCGGCGCGTGGACGACGCTTGCGGTCAATGCGACGCCCGAATTCCGCATCGTCGCCGGCCTGCGGCGGATGTCGAACCAGCAGATGCAGCCGCTCCGCGGCCTGAACGTGCCGATCACGAACGAGATCATCGATCGCCACAAGTGGGATGCGTTCTGGGACGCGCCCCTGAGCCTCGGCCCGGTTGCCGGCGGCGGCAACCCACCCCCGGCGGACGGCATTGCGAATCAGCCCGGCCTTCCCCGGAAGCCTGAGGAGATCACCCGCGCGACCGCGACCTATCAGGCGCAAGCGTGCGCGGTGAAGACCGATGGTGCGCGCCTCGAGATCACGTTTCCCGGCCTGCGGCTCGCCATGTTCTCGGGACGACTGCAGTTCTCGGTCTACAAGGGCACGAACCTGATTCGCCAGGAAGTGATCGCGAAGACCGACGATCCATCGGTTGCCTACAAGTACGACGCGGGCCTCAAAGGCCTGACGATCCAGAACGGCTCGAAGGTTCTCTGGCGCGATCCTGCCAACACCTGGCAGTCGTATCAATTTGGCGGCAAGACGAACGAGCGCGAGATGCCGCTCAAGGCGAGCAACCGCGTGCTGATCGCCGAGCAGGGAAAGGCCGGCTCAATCGCGGCATTTCCGCCGCCGCACAACTTCTTCTGGTCGCGCGAGCTCGCGACGAACCTCGGCTACAACTGGTACCGAAAAGACAACGACACCGCGTTCTCGTTCGGCATCCGTCAGGCGGAGCGTGAAGAGGCGGCGCAGTACGAACAGAACTTCGCGCTCTACAGCGCCAGGCCGGGGACGTGGCAGCGGATGGCCGTGTATCTCTACCCGAGCGCGGAGCCGGCGCAGACGGCGCTCGACGCCGTGCTGGCGTTCACGCACGGCGATCGCTACAAGGCCGTGCCCGGCTACCAGGTGATGAACCATCACTACCACATGGATCTCGGGCAGCGGCTGCTGCGCGCGGAGAGCCTCGATGCGGAGATTCCCGACCTGCAGGCGATCAAGTCGCTCGGCATCAACATCGTCAGCCAGATTGACTCGGTAGGGACCGGCGGCGGCGGCGAGCGAGGGCGCGGCGGCGAGGAGAGCGCCGCTGGCGGCGGGCGCGGGACTGCTCCGGCGGGTGGCGGCGGACGTGGGCGCGGTCCCGGCGAAGCCGGCCGTGGCGGCGGTCCTGGCGGCGGCGGACGCGGCGATCAACTCGCGATCACCGCCGCGTCAGTCGAAGGCGCGCGCAGACATTCCGACAAGGACTTCCTGGTCATGGCCGACCAGGAGTTCTACAACAGTCCGCTCGGCGGCCACACCGATCTGCTGTTCTCGCATCCGGTGTACTGGACGCAGGGACGCGCTGCCGGACAGCCGCTCGTCGAGGAACACCCGACGTACGGCAAGGCGTACCACATCGGCAACGCCGACGATCTGATCGAGATGGCGCGCCGCGAAGAGGTCCTCATCTCGATGCCGCATCCGCGGACGAAAGGATCGACCGGGTTCCCCGACGCCGTGAAGGACTCGGCGGCGTTCAAGGATCCGCACTATCAGGGCACCGGTTTTCGATGGGGCATGGGCCTGGACCTGTCCGAACAGCGCTTGTGCGAGATCCGCTGTCTGCCGCTCCTCGACGACATGAGCAACTGGGTCGCCGATCAGCCGATCCCGCCGAAGTACCTGCTGTCGATCAGCGAAGTGCGCTACCAGTCGCCTGGCGACGATATCTACGCGAGCTCGCCGGTGAGCTACGTGAAGCTCGACACGCTGCCACCCGCATCCGACCCGAGCCCGGTGATCAAGGCGCTGATGCGCGGCGACTACTTCGTCACCTCGGGCGAAGTCCTCCTCAACGCATACTCCATCGACGGCACCGGCAGCGCGCGGACGATCACCGCCGACGTCGAGTGGACGTTCCCTCTGGAGATGGTCGAAGTCGTGTGGGGCGACGGACAGAAGACGGATCGCCAGATCATCCCGGCGACCGATCTTCCGCCGATGGGCCGCCACCGCTTCCAGATTCCGTTCAACGCGGCGGGCAAGAAGTGGGTCCGCTTCGCCGCATGGGACTCGGCCGGCAACGGCGTCATGTCGCAGCCACGAAAGCTGTCGGGTTCGACCAGCGCCACCGCCGGACGGTGAGCCCACTGTCCGAAGATCGCAGTCCGAGCTCAGAACAACACTGGAGCACACGAACATGAGGATCGCGCCTCTCGCAGTCGCCTTCGCGCTCGTCTCATCGGCGCTTTACGCCGACCCGCTGCAATGCACCATGACCGGCTACAAAGCGCTGCCCGGCCTCTCGGCCGCGGTGTCGGACAACACCCTCGCGCTCACCTGGGACGGCGACAAGAACCAGGAAGTGCGCCTGCGTCTCACGCTCAACAACGGCACGCCGACGATCCGCGATCTGTCGGTGCGCGCGAAAGGCGGGCAGTGGGCGACGATCGCGAGCAACGTGACCCCCGAGTACCAGGTGGTGTCGGGGCTGCGGCGCGCGACCGATCAGCAGCTGAAGCCGCTCAAGGATCTAGGTGTCACGATCACGCCTGAGATCCTCGATCGGATCCGCTGGGAAGCCTTCTGGGATTCGCCGTTGAACGTGCCCGGCGACGACGTTGCGCACGGCGGAGCGACGCCTCCGGCGGAGGGCATTGCGAACCAGCCGGGACTGCCGCGCAAGCCGGAAGAGATCAAGCGCGCCTCAGCGGTGTACCAGGTGCGCGCGTGTGCCGTGGCGACCAACGGGGCGCGGCTGGAAGTGTCGTTCCCCGGCGTGAAGCTCGGCGTGTTCGACGGCCGCCTCGAATACACGATCTACAAAGGGAGCAGTCTGATTCGTCAGGCGATCGTCGCGAAGACCGAGGAGAGAGCGGTCGCCTACAAGTACGACGCCGGACTCAAGGGGCTGACGCTGCAGCCAAAGACGCAGATGCTGTGGCGCACCAACACGTCGAACCAATGGGTGGACTATCAGTTCGGCGGTCCCACGAACGAGTCGCTCGTTCCGTTGAAGACAGCAAACCGCATCCTCGCCGCCGCGGTGCCGGGTGGTGCGATCGCCGCCTTCCCGCCGCCGCACAGTTTCTTTTGGTCGCGCGAGACCGAGTTCAACCTGGGCTACAGCTGGTATCGCAAGGACAGCGACACGTCGTACGCGTTCGGCGTGCGCCAGGCCGAGGGTGAAGAGGATCCGTCATGGCAGGGTCACGGTCCTGAAGACCGCCGCCAGAACTTCGCGCTCTACAGCGCGCGTCCCGGGACATGGCAGCGGATGGCCGTGTACTTCTACGTGTCGCCCGATTCCGGCCAGGCCACGATTCAGTCGGCGCTCGCCTACACGCGCGACGATCGTTACAAGGCGATCCCCGGCTATCAGGTGATGGCGACGCATTTCCACACCGGCATGGTGCGGCGCCTGCAGCAGCTCGGTGGACTCGACCAGACGATTCCCGATTTCGACCTGATGAAGGGGGCGGGCGTCAACATCTTCGCGCCGATTGACGGCGGCGGCGGCGGCGCGGGCGCCGGCGGTCGCGGCGATCGGTTGAAGAACCTCGAGAACTACTACGCGGCGGCGAAGAAGCATTCCGACAGGAACTTCCTCATCCTCCCCGACGAGGAAAACACCGCCGGAAATCTCGGCGGCCACACCGACTTCGTCCTCTCGCACCCCGTCTACTGGACGGCGACGCGCGCGGCGGGGCAGCCGTTCATCGAGGATCACCCGAGCTACGGCAAGGTGTATCACGTCGGCAGCCGCGCCGACGCGCTCGAGATGGCCAAACGCGAGAACATGCTGGTCTTCATGCCGCACCCGCGCTCGAAGGGATCGACCGGCTATCCCGACGCCGTCAAGGACGAGGCGCACTTCACGCATGAGAACTACCGCGGTATCGGCTTCCGCTGGGGCATGGGCCTCGACGGATCCGAGACGCGACTGTGCGAGTACCGCTGCCTCGCGCTCCTCGACGACATGAACAACTGGGTCGCGGATCGGCCGACGCCGCCGAAGTTCGCGTTCGCGATCACCGAGACGTACCAGAAGGGCCCCGGCGACGACATCTACGCCAACAACCCGGTCAACTACGTGAAGATCGATCGCGTACCCACCGGCGACGACTGGAGCCCGATCGTCAACGCGCTCAAGCGCGGCGACTATTTCTGGACCTCCGGCGAAGTGCTGATTCCGTCGTACAGCGTCGAAGGCACGGGCGCACGGCGGACGGTGACCGCGGAAGTCGAATGGACCTTCCCCCTCGAAATGGTGGAAGTCGTGTGGGGCGACGGGCAGAAGACCGACCGTCAGGTCATCCCGGCGACCGAGCTGCCGGCGTTCGGGAAGCACAAGTTCCAGATCCCGTTCGATGCGACCGGCAAGAAATGGGTCCGCTTCGCGGTGTGGGATTCGGCGGGCAACGGCGCGTTCGTGCAGCCGATCAAGCTGACGACGCCGCAAACGACGACGGCGGGCGGTCAGCGTTAATCCCAGCTCCGGCCAATCCGGAAATTTGGGGTCGCGATCGCAGTCATCGAAAAACGGCGTCAGATTCGCTCAACACAAATCAGCGGTTGCCCTATAGTCGACGCACACATCCGGGAGATCGATATGCATCATTTCCGGCGGACGATCCTGGTCGGGGCTCTCATCATTCTGATCGCCGGGGTCGCGCCAGGCCTTGCCTGGGCGCAATCCTCACAATCGGCAAGCATGGTCGGCAAGGTCACCGACGAATCCGGCGGTGCCTTGCCGGGCGTGACGGTCACACTCAAGAGTCCGCAACTGCAAGTTCCGCAGCTCAACACGATCACGGGCCCCGACGGCGACTATCGCATCCTCGATCTGCCGGTGGGCACCTACTCGGTGCAGTTCGAGCTCCAGGGCTTTCAGATCGGTCTCTACACCGACATCCGCCTGACGGTCGGCCTCGCCGGCCGTGTCGACGGCGTGCTGAAGATCGGCGCGATCTCGGAGACAGTGCAGGTGACGGGTCTGAGTCCGGTCGTCGACACGGTCCACACGACCGGCAACACGACGCTCGTGCAGGATCAGTTGCGCTCGATCCCGATGGGCGGCACGATGCAGGAGATGCTGCCGCTCGCCGCCGGCGTCACGATGCAGGACAAGCCGGACGTCGGCGACAGCAACCTCGCCAGCCGCTCGGCGATCGTCACCTACGGCGTCGTCCTGCAGACCACGCTCGACGTCGAGGGCATCAATACGGTGACCGATCACGCCGCCAACACGGCGGTCTACTTCAACTCGTTCTCGCTCGAGGAAGTGCAGTTCAAGACGAGCGGCAACAACGCCGAGGTCGCGTTCCCGGGCGTCGCGCAGGTGGCGCTCCTCAAGTCGGGCAGCAACGCGTTCCACGGCAACTACCGCGGCGCCTATGAGAATCCGAAGTGGCAGAACAGCAACGTCACGCCGGAGCTCGCCGCGCAGGGCATCAGGACCACCAATCCGATCACCGATCCGGGATTCTACGAGTACGTCTTCGACCTCGGCGGCCGCGTGGTGAAAGACAAGCTGTGGTTCTACGGCGCGCACAGCAATCAGGCCGTGGATCAGGGCCAGGTGGGATTCGTCGCGGCGCCAAACGCCGACGGCTGCTGGTTCGTCACCTGCAACGGCACGACGCCGGCGACCTACCACACGAGTCTTCCGATGATCTCGGCGAAGGTGTCGTATCAGCTGTCGTCGAACACGAAGCTGATCGCGACCGACATGTACGCCGTCAAGCATCTGTCGCAGAACGGCGGCAGCACGACGATCCCGCTGCCGTCCAGCCGCTTCCAGCGCCAGCCGCAGCAGGTGTGGAAGGGGGAGATCCAGCGCGCCAGTAACAAAGTGCTGCTCGACGCGCTGTTCGGCTACGGCGGCTACCACGTCCATTACATCGACCAGCCGGCATCGAACACGATCGGCTTTCCGGATGGTACCGACGTCGTCGGCAATCCGACCAGCCGCGAGTTGAGCAACGGCCTGCGCTACGGACCGGCGATCAACCCTGAGGATCGCCCACAGAACCGCTACGAGGGGAAAGCGATCGTCACCTACCTGCCCAGAGAATCGCACTTCGGCGGCACGCACGAGCTGAAGTTCGGCACGACGCTCGACTGGGAGAACGCCGGCACGCGAATTCTGTCCGACAAGGTGTCTGGCGACTACGATGTGCAGTTCAACCGTGGCGTGCCGGCGCAGATCGTGGTCTACAACTATCCGTTCGCGAGCTCGATCAACAACCTGCACAGCCAGGCCCTGTACTTCACCGACACCTTCAGTCTCGACCGCGTCACCATCAACGCCGGTGTCCGCTGGGAGCGCTACCACAATTACTACCCGGAGCAGGCGAAAGAGGCCGGCCAGTTCGCGGCGCTCTTCCCGGCCAAGGCGTACCCCACGCAGGACGTGCTGACCTGGATCGACACGGTGCCGCGAGTCGGCGCCGCGTGGGATGTCACCGGCAACGGCAAGACCGTCGTGAAAGGATCGTGGGGGATGTTCGGCGACACGATGGGGGATCTCTACGCCAACGCGTTCAACCCGAACGCCACCGCGTCACAGACCTACGCGTGGACCGGCCCGTGCGTGACGACCCCGTTCAAGAACAACACGTTCAACAACACGAGCTGCGACGTCGATGCGGCGTTCCTCGCCTCGCTGCCTTCGCGCACGCCGCTGAGCGCGACGGGCGGGATCAACTCGCGCATCAATCCCGATCTGAATCAGAACAAGACCTACGAGGCGTCGGCGCGCATCGAACGCGAGCTCGTGCCGAACGTCGCTCTGAGCGGCGGGTGGGTATACCACCGCATCAACAACCTCTACTTCAACACGCAGATCAATCGGCCGTACGAGCTGTGGGTGCCCGCGACGCCGGCGACGCCGTTCCTCGATCAGAACGGCCAGCCGGTGACCGTGTACACCTATCCAGCGTCGCTCGTCGGCTCGTCCTTCAACCTGCTGCAAGGCGCCAACGTCCTCGATGGCCGTCCGAACGTGTTCCACAGCCTCGAAGTGGCCGCGACGAAGCGCTACTCGAACAAGTGGACCGGCTCGACGTCGTTCTGGATGACCAAGAACCACTCGTGGCTCACGACGGGCGGCAACAACGGGGCGCGCCCGCAGAGCCCGAACGACGACCGGTTTCCGAACAACGACCAGTGGGATTGGGAAGCGCGCGCCAACGGAACCTACCGGCTGCCGTTCGACGTCAACGTGACCGGTTCGTATCGTGCGCAGTCTGGTCAATGGGGGCAGCGGACGCAGGTATTCACCGGCACCGCGCTGCGCCAGGGTTCGACGACGCTGCGCATGGGCCCGTACGGTGAGTTCCGTTCGAACACCGTGCAGTTGGTCAACTTCCGGTTGAACAAGACGATCGCCATGACCACGAATCGCCGGTTCTCGCTGGACTTCCAGGTGTTCAACCTGGTGAACTCCAGCGCCGTGACGTCGACGAACTACCAGACCGGTTCGCAGTTCGGCCAGGTTACCGACATCGTGTCCGGCCGCGTCTATCGCCTCGGCGCCGGCTTCCAGTTCTAGGCACTCGGAGCGCCGGGATTTGGGATTTGGGATTCGGGATTTGATCGTTCGCGATTCCCGGACCCCAGACGTCAAATCCCAAATCCCGAATCCCGAGTCCCGGCAGCGACGCGTATTCCTCCTGCTCTATGCGGCGTCGGGCGCAGCCGCGCTCGTCTACGAGGTCGCCTGGACCCGTCTCCTCACGCTCCAGATGGGCCACACGGTAGCGGCCGCGAGCACGGTGCTGGCCGCGTTCATGGGAGGACTGGCTCTCGGATCGTGGCTTGGCGGACGCGTCGACGCGGCTGTGCAGCGCGGATCATCGCATCCTGCCGTTGCGCGTCTGCGCGCCTACGCCATCTGCGAGGCGACGATCGCCATCGTCGCGATCGCGCTGCCGGTGATGCTCACGGCGTTCGTCCCGCTGCTCTCGTGGGCGTACCACGACGGGCTGACTCCGGCCACGTTCGGCGCTGTGCGCGTCGTGCTCGCGGTCACGCTCCTCGTCGTGCCCGCGATGGCGATGGGCGCGACGTTTCCGATCGCGGTCGGCTGGTTCGCCGCCGGTACGCCGGACGCCGGCCACTTGTACGCGACGAACACCGCCGGGGCCGCCGTCGGCGCGCTGGCAACCGGCTTCTGGCTGATCCCTTCGATCGGGCTGCGCGCGACGACGTGGCTTGGCGTCGCGCTGAATGTCGCCGCGGCGGCCGGAGCGCTGTGGCTGGCGTCGCGGCCTGGTGAGCGAATGAGTTGGCCTGCCGCTCGTCCTGAGCCTGTCGAAGGACGAGCCTCTGCTCGTGGTTCGACAAGCTCACCACGAGCGGGAAGGACGCGAACGCAAAAGCCGTCCGGAACCAAGCGGATTCCTCGTCAACCGGCGGCGCCGCTGCCGCTCATTGCAACCGCGGCGGCTGCCATCTCGGGGTGTGTGGCACTCGTCTACGAGATCGCCTGGACGCGCCTCCTCGTGCTCGTGATCGGTCCGACGACGTACGCGTTCACGACGGTCGTCGCCTCGTTCATCTTCGGTCTCGCGATCGGCGCCGCGGCGGGCGCGCGCGTGGCGCATCGTTCGTCGCAGCCGGCGGCGTGGCTCGGCGCGATGCTCGTCGTCACGGCGCTCGGCGCCTCGGTCGCGGGGTGGTTCGCCGCGTCACGCCTGCCGCTCCTTGTCGCCGCGCAGGTCGCGAATCCCGACGTGGCATTCGCCGGCGTCGTCACGCGCCAGGCGCTCGGGATTGCGCTGCTGCTGCTGCCGATGACGTGTGCGCTCGGCGCGGCGTTTCCCCTCGCGCTTGCGGCTCGATCGGGCACCGGCGTGAGTGGGGATCGGCACAACGTCGCGGCCGATGCCGCGCGCGTGTACGCGTGGAACACGCTCGGAGCGATCACCGGTTCGCTCGTCGGCGGCTTCGCGCTGCTGCCGGCAATCGGGCTCGAGAACACGTTTCGCGCGGTTGCGGCGGTTGGCATCCTCGCGGCACTCGGCATCTGGATCGCGGTGGCGCGATCGCAGACGCGCGGCCGCGTCGCGGCGATGGCGTGCGCATCCGCCGTCGCCGCGGTGATCGTCGCGCTGCCGCGATGGGATCAGAAGCTGCTGGCGAGCGGCGCCTACAAGTACGCACCCTACATCCGGCTCGACGACCTCGAAACCGAACTGCGCACGTGGCGGCTCTTGTACTACGCGGACGGCGCGGCCGCGACGGTCGCCGTCCGCGAGCTCGCCGGCATGCGATCGCTGGCCATCGATGGCAAGGTGGACGCTTCGAACATGGGCGACATGCTGACGCAGCGGCTGCTCGGCCTGTTGCCCGTGATCCTGCACCGCGATGCGCAGGACATTTGCATCGTCGGCCTCGGCAGCGGCGTCACCGTCGCATCGGCGCTGGCGCCAGGCAGCGTCCGCAGCGCCGACGTCGTGGAGATCTCGCCGGAGGTGGTGAAGGCGTCGTCGTTCTTCGAGCGCGAGAACCAACGCGTCCTCGACGCGCCCGGCGTACGGCTCATCGTCGGCGACGGCCGCTCGCATCTGCTGCTGACGTCGCGACGCTACGACGTGATCGTCTCCGAACCGTCGAACCCGTGGATGGCCGGCATCGCGGCGCTGTTCACGCGTGAGTTCTTCGAAGCGGCGCGCGCGCGGCTGAAGCCGGACGGCATCATCTGCCAGTGGGCCCACACCTACGATATGCGCCCCGACGATCTGCAGTCGATCGTGCGGACGTTCGGCTCGGTGTTTCCGGAAGCGACGATGTGGCTGGTAGGAGAGGGCGACCTGCTGCTCAT
>Ga0075435_100002575_pt1 | contig 12095 bp, 16 predicted proteins | sample RhiMethybrSRZTD4_FD_75302 | JGI IMG/M metagenome (GOLD analysis project Ga0075435, IMG submission 75302) | Populus rhizosphere microbial communities from Tennessee, USA - Rhizosphere MetaG P. TD hybrid SRZTD4 | ecosystem: Host-associated > Plants > Roots > Rhizosphere > Soil | place: USA... | reverse complement strand
ACGACGAAGCGAGCTTCCGACACGCACGAAGCTTCGCGCTGCGTGCTCGCGGATTCTCCTCAACCTCGCGAGCGCCGGGAACCACCGGCCGGCGCGTCAACACCTCAATCGCTTTGCGTGCGCCGCACGAACAGACCGGCAAACGTGGCGGACATTGACAATGGCCCGAAAGCCTTCTCAGTTCTCGCTTGAGGATTCGATCCTCGAGCGAATGAAAACTGATTCCCACAAACCGGCCATCGGGTATTAAAAGATCGACTGCTGTCTCAACAAATTCTCCCAGCCCTTCGAGTTCATCGTTAACCGCGATACGCAGAGCCTGGAACGTGCGCGTCGCTGGATGAATCTGATCCCGCTTGTGACCGCCGCCGACAGCAACCCGCACAAGCTCTGCTAACTCCGCGGTCGTCGTTACTGGCTTCCCTTGTTCGCGACGTTCGACGATACGACGCGCGATCCGTCGTGAGTGTCGTTCTTCGCCGTATTCGAAAATGATTCTCGCAATTTCCGCTTCCGGAAGTTGCTTTAGAAGATCGGCTGCGGTAGGTCCAAGTGTCGGGTCCATCCGCATGTCTAACGGAGCATCGAAACGAAAACTAAACCCGCGCTCGGGTGAATCAAACTGCAATGAAGAGACGCCAAGATCGACCAGAATGCCGTTCGGATCGCGCTCATTCGCTTCTTTCAGGACTGTGGCGATGTCGTGGAAGTTAGCGTGGACTGCGCGAAATTTTTCTCCGAAAGACGCCAGGCGTTGTCGGGAGTAAGCGAGCGCCTCTGGATCGAGATCCATTCCGAGCACGCGTGTGTCACCGGAGGATTTCAGAATTGCTTCACTGTGTCCGCCAAGTCCGACCGTGCAATCTACAAAGAGACCTCCTCGTTCAGGGGCGAGGAACTTCAAAGTCTCTCCCAGCAGCACGGGGCGATGGGGCGCGCCCATGCCCCCCAAAGGCGCAGCCATCACCACCGCCCCGTGATCTCGTTCAAAGATCTTTCGCGTTTTGTGCTTTGTTGCTTTGCCCTTTGCTTTGCTTTTCACAAAGTACAAAGTAACAAGTACAAAGCACTAAATTCCAAGTCTCGCAATCGCCGCCTCGTCTTCTTCTGTGTACGGATCGGCCAGCAGGCGAGCTTTGAACTTGTCGAGTTCCCAAACTTCCAAATAGGTCAGGTAGCCCATCACAGCCACATCGCCGATCACTTCCGCACTCTTCCGCAGCAGTGGATGAATGAGCAATCGACCTTGCCCGTCCAGCGTGGCTTGCTGACCGTAGTAGTTCGTTCTATCAAGGAACTTCCGTCGCGCCGGATCCATCGACGGTAGCAGCGAGAGTCGCTGTTCAATCGACTCCCATTCCGGCAACGGGTAAATGCGAACGCAATCACCAGTCAAGCTGGTGATGTAAAATTCTTTGCCGTGCTTTTCTTCGATCAGGCGCCGGAATTCAGTCGGGACTTTCAGGCGACCTTTGACATCAATTCGCGCCGTGTAGTTTCCTCGCAGCATAGTTTCTGACCTGACGAGAGAGCATTAGTGGGTGGCCCTATGGAAAAGCGTTGCTGATCGGTGTTGCTACGAGGTTAGGACCCACTTCCGACCACTTTTGACCACCCAAGGCCGGATACTACGCCGCACTCCCGACGCTGTCAATACTCTGCTCCGCGTGAAATGTTCGCCTCTTGTTTGCCTTTGGCTTATTGTAGGGGCGGCGGTCCGTGGCCGCCCGTCTTACCAATTCAAACACGGGCGGCCATGGAGTGCCGCCCCTACAATTGAATTTCCACTTCACGCCCTCCACATGTATATTGGCCGACCATCAATGACATCGATTCTCCTGTTTGGGTTGCTGGCTGCGGGCGCGAACGTCCTCGGCGGGCTGGTTCTGGTTAAATCAGGCCTTCACCGTCTCGGCGAACGCTTTTTGAAATATCTCGTTGCCCTCGGCGCAGGCTTCATGCTCGCCGCAATCTTCATCGAGATTCTTCCGGAGACTGTCAGCATCTGGACGAGGAAGTCGCCCGGCCAATCAGCCGCGGAAGCTATTGCAGGCGCGATGGCGCTGCTGCTTCTCGGATATCTGACGATTCAGTTCTTCGAACATACACTTGCGCCCCACTTTCACTTCGGGGCTGAAACCCATCCCGAATCTTTCCTGCGACGCTCAGCCGCTTACACTGCTCTCACTGGTCTTTGCATCCACACATTCTTTGACGGTGTTTCGATTGCCTCCGCTTTTTTGGTGGACTTCAAAGTCGGCGTGCTGGTCTTTATCGCGATTTTGCTGCACAAAATGCCCGAGGGATTTACCGTGGCATCAATCATGCTAGCTTCAGGCCGTTCAACCAACAAGGCTTTGCTTGCGACGACCGTGATCGGCGCCGCAACCCTGGCCGGCGTGATTGGTATCGGATTGCTTGATGTGCGAATGAGAGACGCGGTCAATTATGCATTGCCGTTTTCCGCAGGCGTCACACTTTACGTGGCTGCAAGCGATTTGATTCCGGAGGTGAATCACAAAGAAGAACGAAACCCGATGGTTTCGATTGTCGTTTTTGGAGGAGTCGCCCTGTTCTATCTGTTGCACAGATTGATCGAGGGCTAGCTTTGACGAGAATTCGCCATTGCATTTGCGCTTGAGAAAACTTGATTCGATCCAGGTGGGCATCGCCCTCGTGGTTTTGATCTTTTCGTTGTCAGCCAGCGAAGTAATCGCTCAACAGACGCCTCAGTCGCCGGTTCCTCTTCCTGTTCCGTTTAATCCAATCATAGATAACGCGCACGTGATCGACGCCGCCACGCGACAACGCCTGGAGTCGATCTACTTGAATCTCAAAGAACGAGGAAACATCGAGTATGCAGTGCTGACTGTTGACACGACCGGTGGTCTCGACATCTTTGATTTTTCACTGCGTGTGGCACGCGGTTGGGGCATTGGACCAAAAGACGGTGAGAAGGCGAGCTTCCTACTGGTGGTCGCGATCCAGGACCGGAAGTATTTCACGCAAGTGAGTCGTCATCTCGAAGGCGATCTGCCGGACGGACTTGTAGGTCAGATTCAACGCGAACGACTTGTGCCCGCATTCAGGCAGCAAAACTACAGCAAAGGAATACTCGACACGATTCAGGCTTACGTCGCAACACTCTCGGCGAAACGCGGATTCAACATTGAAGGCATCGATCAGCGTTTGGCCTATCGTGAAAGACCTTCCAACACTGAAGAAGAGCGCGGTCAAAAAGGTCTCGGAAGTCTTTGCTTCGGACTGCTTTTCTTATTGTTCATTGTGGCGCTGCTCGCTTCTGCTTCACGTCGACGCGGCGGTGGTGGTTGTTTGCAGGCGCTGCTGTGGGGAATGTTGTTCAGCAATTTAGGCGGCGGCGGACGGCGATCGAGTGGCTGGGGCGGCGGAGGGTTCGGTGGCGGTGGTTTTGGCGGTGGCGGCGGTGGTTTTGGAGGGGGTTTTGGCGGAGGAGGTGACTTCGGTGGTGGAGGTGCCGGTGGAAGCTGGTGATTCTCTGTGCAATCTCTGTGTCTCTGTGGTTTACCGAGTGCGGACTATCACAGAGACACAGAGGACACAGAGATTGCACAGAGATGTTTTTCTGGTAGTATCGCCTGACCCCAAACAGTTATGAACAAGACTGTAGTACAGCAAGCCCTCAACGGACTCGTCGAGGATCTGCGAGCGACGCACGGAGCTAATCTCGCTTCAGTCGTACTCTACGGTTCTGCCGCCGCCGGAGATCACGTCGAGTTGCGTTCCGACTACAACGTGCTCATCGCGCTCCATCGCATCACGCCGGAAGACTTGCGCCAGGCGCAGGCGCCGATGCGCGAGTGGCAACGATTGGGCCATCCGTTGCCGGTCTATTTCACTGTCGAGGAACTCTCAGACGCGGCCGACGTATTTCCCATCGAGTTTCATCAGATGGCAAACGCACGCATCGTTCTTTATGGTCACGACCCTTTCGAGTTTATCCAACTCTCGAGTGCAAACCTGCGTCACCAGGCTGAGTATGAACTGAGAAGCAAGTTGATTCAGTTGCGCCGTCTTTATATTCCCGCTTCAGTTTCAGTCCAAAAGTTGTGCGACTTGATGAATGACAGCTTGTCGAGTTTCGCCGCGCTGTTTCGCGCCGTGCTGATGCTGCACGGTCAGGAAGCGCCCGTGGCGAAAGCTGACTGTGTGCGCGCAACCGCAAAGCTACTGAAGCTCGATCCGACGCCTTTTGAAAGAATTTTTGAGTTTCGCGCCAGCGATAAGCTGCCTTCGTCGGAGACAGAGGCAAACGAGATCTTTGGCGCATACCTGTTACAGATTGAGCAGGTTGTTGAAGCCGTTGACCAGCTTGAAACGGCAACACAGTAACTAACAGAGGGAGATTTTGAGATGAAGACACGAAGACTGTTGATCCTTCTCGCCGTTGTGTTGATGTCTTTTAGCGCCAGCGGCTGTGGCTACAACACGCTGACGACCAAACACGAGAATGTAAAAGCTAAATGGTCCGGTGTAGAGACTCAACTGCAACGCCGCGCTGACCTTTTGAATAACCTTGCTGAGTCGGCCAAAATGGCGGGAGTTCAGGAGCAAGAGGTCTTCGGCACAATCGCGGCGGCGCGGTCGCGATTGTTGAATGCAACGAATCAGGCGCCGCAGGGTGAGGCGGGTGACAAGTCGCCTGAGCAGAAGCAGGCAGTGATCGACGCCGCGAACAGTTTTGGCGCGACTATGGGTCGTCTGTTGGTACTTCAGGAAAATTATCCAAACCTAAAATCAAACGAAAACTTTTTGAAGTTACAGGACGAGGTTGCGGGCACTGAAAACCGTGTGGCCACGGCGCGCAACGACTACAACGCTGGGGTGCAGGACTACAACACCACTCGCGCGCGTTTCCCGACGGTGATTTCAGCGAAGCTTTTTGGGTTTAAGGAAGAGCCGTACTTCAAGGCAGAAGAAGGTGCGAAGCAGGTGCCGCAACTCAACGCAAATTCACTGAGGCAAAACCAGAGTAAGTAACGCGGATGACGCGGATAAAATCCGGATTTTTATCCGCGTTCATCTGCGGCCTAAAAACCCCTGGAACTGCACATCGCGCAATGGTCACACGGCTTACCACCGGGCTCGAGGCTGCACTGCTTCTCACTTTGGAAGAAGTCGACGAGTTCCGAAACAGTCGCTTCTTCAACACCAAATCGCTCGACGCTGGGGTGCCACGGTGAATGCACACGAGGCGTAGTGCTCACTCTCGATTCGATCTGAGCCAGCCGGTTTTGTAATTCATCGAGAGTGGCCCGCATTGCGGCGAGTTCAGTAGTGATATCAGTGCTGCGGCCCGGAGACGCGGAAGGACTCGCCGCCACACGCCGTGCGATCCTCTCTGCCATCAATCTCGCCTGATCTTCCATTGGTCCTACAAAAGATCGATCCGATCCACCACCCCAACGATCGCTGAATCGATCGCCGCTCCGGCCTTTCCTGTCGCCGCCGTCGAAGCGCTCCAGCCTTCCTGCACGATCAGCACCGTGTCGCCAACTCCCGCATCAACCGAATCCAGCGCCAGCACTGAATAGCTCGTCTCCTCACCTTCCGGCGTGATCTGCTGGCATAACATCACGCGCGCATTTTCGTAGCGATGATTCTTTTGCGTGGCCACGACGTTTCCGATTACTCGCGCGAGAATCATTTCGTCACATGCTTCTCGGAGTCGACGATACCCACGATCGTGCAATCAGTCGGCGTGTCTTCGCGTTTGAACGGGAAGCTTGCTTCTTTGCCACGACACCAGAACACCAACTCACCCACGCCAGCCCCCACCGCGTCCACCGCGATCATCGGTTTGCCAGACGGCTGCAGGTTTTTATCGATGGTTTGGACCACAAGCAACTTCCGTCCATCCAAAGAATCGTTCTTGATGGTCGCGACCACAGTGCCGATGACGCGCGCGAGTTGCATGTCAATCCCGGACCACATCCACCGTATCGATCACTCCGACAATCGCCGCATCCACGGGCGTGTCTTTCAGCCCCTGCGCCAGACGCGCACTCGAACCGGCTACCACCAACACGCGCTCATGAAAGCCGGCCCCGACGGTGTCAACCGCAACGACGTAGCCGGTCGTGTCGCTGCCGTCTACATTGATCGGTCTCACGATCAACAACTTCTTTCCGTGTAACCGTTCGTCTTTTTGCGTGGAGACAACCGTTCCGAGGATGCGAGCAATGATCATGGGTTATCGATTAAGACCGATCGGGAGATTCTCGTCGACGCTGCCATGCGGGCGCGGAATCACGTGCACGCTAACCAACTCACCCACACGTCGCGCCGCAGCAGCGCCTGCATCAGTCGCCGCTTTCACGGCAGCAACATCGCCGCGGACGATCGCAGTCACAAAGCCGGCGCCGATCTTTTCATAACCAACGAGCGTGACATTGGCGGCTTTGACCATCGCGTCGGCCGCTTCGATCATCGCGACTAGTCCTTTTGTCTCAACCATTCCGAGTGCTTCTTGCATTCAGATCTTCTCCTCAATTTTATTTTGGCCACGGATAAACACAGATTAATACGGATTTTTATCATTTACTGCCTGACTTAACAATTCAACCAGCTCTTCGCGTGTTAATGAAATCTTCGGAGCGCCATTCTCCGGAGTGTTGCCGAGATAACCACAGGCCTGCGAGCGTGCCGACTCGCCGAGATAACCTGCAGCCTCACGCACATTGATCAACTTCTCGATCGCTTCCGCCGGCAGGTTCTTCGAACCGCCAAGCACACGCGAGAGGATCGCGATCTTCGCCGTGTGTTCGAGCGTTTCCAGCCGGTCCCACGCTTGCCACAGATCGGCGCCGTAAGCGACCGCCCCATGGTTGGCCATCAACAAAGCGTTGTGATACTTCACCAGCGGCTGCATTGCTTCCGTCAGCTCATCGGTCGATGGTGTTCCATACGAAGCAAGCGGCACGCAACCCAGAGTCAAAATTACTTCCGACAGAATCGGTTGATCGATCGCGAGACCGGCAACAGCGAACGCGGTTCCGTGCGGCGGGTGCGCGTGGCAAACTGCCTTCACATCCGGCCGCTCGCGATAGATCAAAAGATGCATCGCCAGTTCACTCGAAGCGCGTCGATCATTTAGTGCTCTGCCGTCAAGATTCGTAATTGCGATCAGATCTTCAGTCATCCGGCCTTTGCACGTCATCGTCGGAGTCGCGAGAATGCGATCGTCATCAAGGCACACGCTCACGTTTCCGTCTGACGACACGACGTAGCCACGTTCGTACATCAGGTGGCAAACGCGGATTAGATCCTGTCTCGCTGTCTGCTCGTCCATAAACTGTCTTGTAATTTCCCGCAAAGACGCAAAGACGCAAAGAAAGACAAGCTAAAGATCTGCCTTTGCGCCTTTGCGCCTTTGCGTGAAATTCTCTTCGGCATTCCGCGGCCGCCCTCGCGGCTTTGTAACGGTGCTACTCGGCGGTTGGGCCAGGAAATACGACAGCGACTCCAAAGAGGTCGTCAGGTCAACAGTTTTAACCTTCACACCGCGCCGTGCGGTCAACGAAGCCGGCGCAAAGTTCAGCACCGCTTTTATCCCGGCGGACATCACTTGATTGAGAACCCTTTGCGCCCCCTTTGCCGGAACGGCGATCACCATCACGTCAATCGCCTCATCATGAATAATCTGCGCCGCTTGATCTACATCGTGCACCAGGATCTTTGCGTCGCCGATCCTGCGACCGATCTTCTGCCGGTCATTATCAAAGAGCGCGACGACAGTAAAGTTTGACTTGTCAAATCCGTTGTAGTTTGCGAGCGCGGTGCCTAATCGACCTGCACCGACAATGCCCACGCGATGCGGACTGTCAAGTCCGAGTATTTTTGTGATGTGCTCGCGCAGGTCGTCGACGTAGTAACCAACGCCACGCACGCCAAACTCGCCGAAGTAACCGAGGTCTTTTCTTATTTGTGCGGAGTTGAGATTGAACTGCTCCGCCAGCGCCTGCGACGAGATGGTTTTGATTCCGGCAGCGTGAAGCGCATTGAGACAGCGAAGGTAAACACTCAAGCGGCTGGTTGTTAGTTCTGATATCTTCTCAGACTTCATTCGAAGGAACCTGTCGGCGCAAGTATAGCGCTAATAGGTCGTATCGGTCATATCAGTTTGGATTATGCGCCTCCTTGGAGTGCGGTGCCTTGGCACCGCTTTGGTAAAACATTGATTGAGGCTAGTACCAAAGCGGTGCCAAGGCACCGCACTCCAAGGAGGCGCTTCCTTTTGATGATACAATCCCACTCCGAATGATTGCGCATCTCAGCGGCACCTTGCTTTCCAAACATGCGACTTCGGTGATCGTTGATGTCGCCGGAGTGGGCTATGAGGTCAACATTCCGCTCTCGACTTTTTACGAGCTCGAAGACACGGGGTCGAACGTTCAGCTTCGGATCTACACACACGTCAAAGAAGACGCGTTGCAGCTTTACGGTTTCAAAACGGCACGCGAGCGCGAGCTATTTATCAACTTCATTTCTGTCAGCGGCATCGGTCCAAAGTTAGGCATTGCACTTCTTTCCGGCATGAGCGCCGATGAACTCATTGCATCGATCAAAACGAACAATCTCGCGCGACTGACGCTGATCCCCGGCGTCGGCAGAAAGACTGCTGAGCGACTCATCGTGGACCTGCGCGAAAAGATGACGGCGCTCGCCGCCGGCCAACCTGAAGAAACAGGCGCGAAATCCGAAGCGGTTAGCGCGTCGCCGGAAGACAACGTCCGCTCCGATGCGCTTTCGGCATTACTCAATCTTGGTTATCAACGCTCATCCGCGGAAAAGGCAATCGACGCCGCCCTCAGTGACGGTGGCGAGTTGACGGTCGAGTCAATATTGCGACGCGGCCTGCGAAAGCTGGCCCGCGGTTAATTCAAATTAGGAACTCCAATGGCCTCTGAATCAGCATCGGCGAGGTTAAGAGACGGTTCACCCACAGACGAAGATCGTCAACTCGATCTCACGCTACGGCCCACTCGCATTGAGGACTACATCGGTCAGCGCCAGGTAAAAGAGAACCTGCGCGTTTACATGAAAGCCGCACGCGCTCGGCGCGAAGCACTCGATCACGTGCTGCTCACCGGTCCGCCAGGTCTGGGCAAAACAACGCTCGCCAACATCATCGCGAATGAAATGAATGCCGAACTCAAATCGACTGCAGGTCCAGCGATAGAGAAAGCCGGGGACATCGCTGCTTTGCTTACAAACCTCCAGGAAGGCGACGTGCTCTTTATCGACGAGATTCATCGGCTGCTGCCGGCGCTTGAAGAAAAGCTTTATCCGGCAATGGAAGACTACCAGTTGGATCTTTTGATCGGCCAAGGTCCATCGGCGCGCTCGATCAAACTGGAGATTCCGAAGTTCACTCTGATTGGCGCGACGACACGCGCAGGCTTAATCACGGCTCCCCTGCGCGGGCGTTTCGGAATCGTTTTCCATCTCGACTTTTACCCACACGAAGATCTCGAAATCATCTGCAAGCGCTCCGCCGAAATACTCGGCGTCGAGATCGACCACGATGGCGCGCGTGAGATTGCACGCCGCTCTCGCGGTACGCCGCGCATCGTTAATCGTCTGCTACGTCGCGTGCGCGACTACGCTGAGGTCGATTACGACGGTCGCATCAATCAGGAAGTCGCCAACCACGCGTTGAATCGCATGGAAGTTGACACGTACGGTCTAGACGAAATGGATCGAAAACTGTTGCTGACAATCATCGAGAAGTTTAACGGCGGACCGGTCGGTCTCGGCACGATTTCAGCCTCGATTCACGAGGAGAAAGATTCAATAGAGGAGATCATTGAGCCTTACTTGATTCAGATCGGTTTTTTGGATCGAACGCCGCGCGGCCGTCTGGCAACGCCGCTGGCCTACGAACACTTTGGTATAAAAACTCCCGGCGCAAGAGTTCCCAGCCTGTTCGACCCCCGCTGAGATAGTTTAGAGTTCAGCCTTTAGGCTGTCGTTCTCTGTGCAACCTCTGATGTTCTCTGTGTCTCTGTGGTTGACGAATTGCGTGAAAAAAACTACCACAGAGACACAGAGAACAGAGGTTGCACAGAGAAAAATACTGATGAAGCGCTTTCGCTCATTCTCGCGTCACTCCTTCGGCGTCCGTAATCGGGCGCCGTGGGGCTCGATGCTCATGCACTCGCTGCATCAGTTTCACGAGAACGATCTCTTCACTTCGGCAGCGGCGATGAGTTACTTCGGTCTAATGGCGCTCTTTCCTGCACTGCTGCTCATGTTCGCCATCAGCAACAAGCTCGCAGCGGGCAGTCAATTGCTCACACACGCCGTGGACGTCTATCCCGGCTCAAGCAAGTTCTTGCGTGAGACCATCGAGGCGTTTTCAGATCTCGGCATCGGAGCAATCATCACGTGCGTCGTGCTGGTGTTGTGGGCTGGCTCATGGGTATTTGCCGTCGCCGAGCGCGCGCTCAATCGTATCTGGGGCGCGATCTCGAGATCGTTTCTGCATGGCCGAGCACTGACCGTTGGGATGGTTGGGCTTGTCGGATTGCTGTTGTCGCTTTCAGTCCTGTTGACATCCTTCGTGGTTGCGCTTCGTGAAATGACTGGCAGGTTTTCGCCACGACAGATCGAGCGATACACGTTGCTAACCACGGTTGGCAGTGCGTTCTGGCAAGTGATCTTTGCAGCGGGCAGTTATCTGATTACTGTCGCACTGTTCGTCCTGGTCTATCGCTTCATGCCGCGCGCAGCGGTTACATTGAGAGACACTTTGCCGGGCGCGTTTCTCGCGGGGCTGTTGTGGGAGTTGGCAAAGTACATTTTTGCCTGGAGCCTCCAGTACTTCCATTATGATCAGATTTATGGATCGGTAGGAGCGGTGGTTGCCGTGCTCACCTGGAGTTACGTCTCGAGTTTGATACTGCTGTTCGGCGCACAACTAACCGCTGTCTTCCACCGCGAACATCCTCAAGCCACAGCTCAACCCGAATAATACGATCAGTGCACATCTCCGATTTCGATTACGATCTTCCGGCTGAACTCATCGCGCAGGAACCGCTCGCGGAGCGCGATGCTTCACGAATGCTTGTGCTCGATCGTGACAAGCAAACTTGGTCCGATTCGAGCTTCAAAAACTTCACGCAATATCTTCGGCCCAACGATGTTGTGGTCGTAAACAACTCGCGTGTTATTCCAGCGCGCTTGACCGGCCGTCGTGACGAGACCGGCGGACAAGTTGAGATCTTGCTCGTGCGCGAACTCGAGCCTGGAGTTTGGGAAGCGATGGTCCGTCCCGGCGCGCGATTGAAAAAAGGCTCGCGCGCGCTATTCGGCGAAGGGAAACTGGTGGCCGAGCTTCTCGATGAACCCGGCGCAGAACTGCGTCGAGTTCGTTTTTACTGCGAAGGTTCTTTTGATGACGTGGTTGCGGAGATCGGCTCAACACCACTTCCACCGTACATCAAACGTCCCTCTGGAGCCTCTGCAAAAGACCGCGAGCGCTATCAAACGGTCTACTCCAAACATCGCGGCGCGATCGCGGCGCCCACTGCCGGCCTGCACTTCACCCCTGAAACGCTCGAACAGATCAAGCGGTGTGCTTCAATAGCAGAGGTCACCCTTCACGTCGGCTATGGAACGTTTGAACCAGTTCGGGTCGACGATGTCGCCGAGCATTCAGTAAGCGGTGAACAGTTTGAGATCTCCGAGTCAGCCGCACAAACTATTAACGAAGTACGCGCAAACGGCGGACGAATCATCGTCGTCGGGACCACGACAATGCGCGCGCTCGAATCAGCCGCTAAAGAAAACAACACCGTCGCAGCCGGCAAGGGCCTGGCGACGCTCACGATCAAACCGGGCCATCGTTTTCGCATTGCCGATGTGCTATTAACCAACTTTCACCTGCCGCGCTCATCGCTGCTCATACTCGTCAGCGCCTTTGCCGGTCGCGAGTTTGTGCTGCGCGCCTACCATCATGCTGTCATCGAGCGATACCGGTTTTACAGTTACGGAGACTGCATGTTGATCCTGTAGGCATCTCAAAAGCTGAGTGGTAAACTAGGCCCGGTTTT
>Ga0075435_100002574_pt1 | contig 12099 bp, 11 predicted proteins | sample RhiMethybrSRZTD4_FD_75302 | JGI IMG/M metagenome (GOLD analysis project Ga0075435, IMG submission 75302) | Populus rhizosphere microbial communities from Tennessee, USA - Rhizosphere MetaG P. TD hybrid SRZTD4 | ecosystem: Host-associated > Plants > Roots > Rhizosphere > Soil | place: USA... | reverse complement strand
TGTGACCCGGCCCCTGGAACGCGGTGCCGACCGTCGCGAGCGCCTGCGCGCGGATCTCCTGATGGAGGTGCGCGATCACGTCCACGATCTCGGTCTTCGTGCGATCGAGGTCCGCGAGCGCCGTCCGCTCCTCGGCGATCGCCTGCGCCTCGGTCGCACGCTGGGCGGAGAGTTCCGCCATGAGCTGTTGCTGCTCGCTCAAGAGCCGCTGCAGCTCGTCGGCGTGGAACCCCAGCTCCACCTTGAGATTGGCGATCCGATCGCCCAGATCCACGTCGGACCGGCCGATCGCCTGACCGTACGCGAGCAGATCGTTCAGATCGGTGATCGACGACGTGCCGAGGACCTGGCCGAGGAGCGACGCCTGCATGCTCCCGGCGCCCTGCATGAAGAGCGCCTGCGCGATCGCGTCCAGCCTGCGCTGGAGGCTCCGGACCTTCGCGGAGGCCGCCGCCATCTCGCGCCTCGTCGTGGAGAGCTGGGCGTCGATGCCGGCCATCCGGCTGCGAGCGTCCTCGATCCGGGCGTTGAGCTCGGCCAGATGATCCTCGAGCGAACGCGCGTGCGCCTCCTCCGTGGTGATCCGATCCGTCAGCTGCGACAACTGGTCCTGCGCGGCGTGGAGGCGGGCGGACGGCGATGCGGTCGAGCCGGGCGCTCCGATCGTCACGACCGCGAGGACGAGGACGGCGGCCGCGGAGGCGCGGCCGATCCGCCGGGGAGCCGAGGCAACGTCGGAGACCGGGGCCATAACTGGGTTGCCCGGCAACCTACAGGTTCTCGGGCCACGGCAACGAGGGGCGATGCGAGACCTTCCTTGACGCTCCGGTCGAGGCGTCATGAAGATGCTGACGGTATCTCGGCCGAAGGGGCGACGATCTCTCCACGGAAGGGGCTCCGGCGATCGTTCGCGAGCGGCCCCCGGGCGCTCGCGGCGATCGGTCTCGTCGCGGTGCTGCTCGGCGTCGTGGCGTGGGCGGCCCCGGGAACGACCGCGGGGGGCGCCGGCCCGGACGGGACGTCCGGGCCGGCGCCCTCCGGCGTCACGAGCGTGGTGAACCTGATCGTCGGCGGGCTGTGGGGCGCCATGGCGGTCATCCTGATCCACCTCTTCCTGCGGATCCGGCGACGGAACGACGAGGAAGCCGAAGAGCTCGTGGGGCGCCCCCGGAAAGCGTGGTGGATGCCGTGGCTCGCCGCGGCGATCATCCTGGCCACCGTGGTAGGCCCGATCGCGTTGATCCGCGGCGGCAGCAACGCCCGCGACGTCCCGGGGACCGCCACGACGGCATCGGTCTCCCCCCGGCCGAGCGACGTCACGCCGCCGCCCGATCCGACCACCCCCTCGATCTGGACGATCGTCGCCGTGCTCGCCGGTGCGGGCGCGGCGACGTTCGTGATCCTCCGACGGTCGTCGCGGCCGTTCGACCATCAGCGGCCGCCGCTGCCGGAGGAGATCGTGCGCGCGGTCGACGACTCGATCCACGACATCGAGAGCGAGCCGGACGCGCGGCGCGCCATCATCCGCGCGTACGCGCGGATGGAGGGCGCGCTCGCGCGGAGCGGCGTCCCGCGGCGGCCGTCGGAGACGCCGTTCGAGTACATCGATGGGGCGCTCCGGCGGTTGATGGTGCCTGCCGAACCGGTGCGCTCGCTCACGGAGCTCTTCGAGGTCGCGCGGTTCAGCGACCGGCACCTGGACGCGAGCACGAAGCAGCGCGCGATCGACTGCCTCCTCGAGGTCCGCTTCGCCCTCGCGGCGGAGGTCGCATGAGCGAGACGGCTCCGCGCCTCCGGTGGAAGGGGTCGGCCGCGTTCCTCGGCCTGTCGATCGTCGCCCTGATGACGGTGATCGCGACGATCCCTCGGTACCGCGAGCGCGCGATCCAGGTCTTCCTCGTCGTCGCGGGGGCGGTCGCGATCCGGTTGCTCGTGGTCGCGGTCGTCGACGCGACGTCCCGCCCCGGACCGTTCGCGTTCGACCGCGCCCTCGTCCCGCCGCCGCCGCGCGAGCTGAGCGTGCCCTCCGAACCTGGGCGGATCCGCTTCGAGGTCGGCGCCGCCACCCGCCGGTCGATGGAGCTCCACCACCAGCTCCGGCGGCGGCTCCGCCGGCTCGCGGCCGACCGGCTCGCCGCGGGCCACGGCGTGGACCTGGACGGCGATCCCGAAGCCGCTCGGAGGATCCTCGGCGACGAGGCTTGGGACCTCCTCCGGTCGGACCGCATCGCGCCCGAGGACCGCTTCGGCCCCGGGATGCCGGTCGAGGGCGTCGCCCGGATCGTGGCGGCCGTCGAGGACCTGTCCCGATGACGCTCACGCACGTGGAGGTCGGCGAGCGCTCCGACCGCGTCTTGGACGAGATCGAGCGCGCCGTGATCGGCAAGCGGGACGTGCTCGAACTGATCCTGCTCGGTCTCCTGTGCGACGGACACGTGCTGATCGACGACGTTCCCGGGCTCGCGAAGACGCTCATGGCCAGGTCGTTCGCGGGCGTCACGGGGCTCGGCTTCGGCCGGATCCAGTTCACGCCGGATCTCGTTCCCTCCGACATCACGGGGTCGACGATCTACGACCAGCACCGCGGTGAGTTCTCGTTCCGCCCGGGTCCGGTGTTCACGAACGTCCTGCTCGGCGACGAGATCAACCGCGCACCGGCGAAGACGCAGGCCGCGCTCCTGGAGGCGATGGAGGAGCGGCAGGTCACGATCGAGGGAACGACCCATCCGCTCCCGCGACCGTTCCTCGTGCTCGCGACGCAGAACCCGATCGAGTTCGAGGGGACGTACCCGCTCCCGGAGGCGCAGCTCGACCGGTTCCTCATGCGGATCGGGGTCGGCTATCCGACGAACGACGACGAGTGGCGGATCATCGAGCGTCGGATCGAGCGCAAGACCGACGAGGTGGAGCTGACGCCGGTCGTCGGCCCGGCGGACCTGGAGCAGATGCGGGCGTCGGTCGAGAACGTGTTCGTCTCCGAAGCCGTCGGCCGCTACATCGTGTCGATCGTGGACGCCACGCGGTCGGCGCCGCGCGTCCAGGTGGGCGCGAGCCCGCGCGGCAGCCTGGCGCTCGTGAAGCTCGGCCGGGCGAAGGCGGTCATGGCGGGTCGCGACTTCGTGACCCCCGAGGACGTGAAGGCGGTCGCCGTCCCGGCGCTCGGGCATCGTCTCGCGCTGCGGCCGGAGTCGTGGGTCGCGGGCGTGACCGGCGACGGCATCGTCCGCGACCTGTTGAACACGGTGCCGGCGCCGGCGGCCGAGACCCCAGCGACCGCACCACGCGAGCAGTCGCCATCTCCGCCCGAGGGCGACGGCTCCCCGTGACACGCCACCCGTCGCCGAAGCTCGCCGGTTACGCGTCCGTCGCGGGCGTGTTCCTCGTCGGCGCGCTCGCGTCCGGCAGGCCCGAGCTCGTCGTGATCGCGGCGCCCTTCCTGGTGATCCTGGTCGCAGGTCTGCTGACGACGGAAGCGCCCGAGTGGACGACGCTCGCGCTCGACGTGGAGCGTGATCGCCTCATCGAAGGCGAGGCGATCACGCTTACGGTCACGATCGACGCCGAGCGCGACGTCGAGCGGGTCGAGGTCGTCCTGCCGCTCCCGGGCGACGTCGCCGTCGACGACGGCGACGCCGCCCTCGCCTTCCACCTTCCCGCGAAGCGGAGGTGCACCGTGTCGGTGCGCCTCCGCTTCCCCCGCTGGGGCGTGTACCCGATAGGTGACGTGCACGTGCGCGCGCACGACCGGCTCGACCTGTTCCGCGACGATGATCGCCTGGACGCTCGGCGCCCCGTCAAGGTCTTCCCCCGCGAGGAAGCGCTCCGCGCGATCGTTCGTCCCGCCCGCACGCAGCTCCATACCGGGAACCAGGTCGCGCGCCGCGTCGGCGGCGGGATCGAGTTCGCGGAGCTCCGCCCGTTCGTTCCGGGCGACGTCGTGCGGTCGATCGACTGGAAGGCGACCGCCCGGCGCGGCTCCCCCTGGGTCCGCGAGCGGCATCCCGAGCGCAACACCGACGTGGTCCTGTTCCTCGACACCTTCAGCGACGTGTGGACGGGCACCGCCACGACGGTCGAACGCGCCGTCCGCGCGACCGCGTCGGTCGCCGGCGTGTACCTGGAGCGCCGGGACCGGGTCGGGCTCGTGAGCTTCGGCGGCGTGCTCCGCTGGCTGATGCCGGGGATGGGGATCCGCCAGGACTACCGCATCCTCGAGGCGTTGCTCGACACGGAGGTCGCGCTGAGCTACGCGTGGAAGGGGATCGAGGTGATCCCGGTCCGGACGCTTCCGCCCAAGGCGCTCGTCCTCGCCGTGACGCCGCTCCTGGACGAGCGGAGCGTCGGAGCGCTCTTCGACCTCCGCGGCCGCGGGTTCGACGTCGGCGTGATCGACGTCTCCCCCGTCGTGGCCGGCCCGGAGCCTGACGATCCGATCGACCGGCTCGCCTCTCGGATCTGGGCGATGGAGCGGGACCGGCTCCACCGGGACCTGCGTCGGATCGGCGTCTCCGTCGCCGAGTGGCATAACGGTGAGGACCTGCAACGCGCGGTGTGGGAGGTGGAGGCATCCAGGCGTTCGGCCCGCCTCGTGTACGCGTAGCCACCGCCGCGGCCGCCCTCGCGCTCGCCGTCGGGATGGCGATCGCGTCGGCGGCCACCGGCGACGGGCCGCGTCTCGGCTGGCTCTGGGCGCTCGGACTGATCGGGGTGGCCGGGACCGCGGTCGGTCTCGCCGGCTGGGCCGGCGCGACGTGGTGGGGCGTGATCGCCCTCGGAGCCGAGTACACGGTCCTGCGGGTCGGACGGGGACCCGTCGACGTCGGCGCCGCGTACGTGGCCGCGGGTTCGATCCTCGTCGCGGAGCTCGTGATGTGGTCGCTCGACGCGCGTTCCCCGGTGGTCGAGCGACCCGACGCGACGATCCGCCGTCTCACGCACCTCGCGGTCGTCGCGCTGGTGACGCTGGTCCTCGGCTCGCTGATCGTGTCGGCCGGGCGGATCGCACACGGTCCGGCGCTGACCCGCACCCTCGCCGGCGCGCTCTGCGCGGTCGCGATCCTCGCCGTCGTCGCATGGAGCTCCTCTGCGAGGACGTCCGGACGACCGTCGCCGGACGAAACGTCCTGAGCGCCGGTTGACCGGGCCGTCGCCGGCGACCTACGGTCGAGGGGATCCGATCACCGACCGGAAGGGGTGCGCCGATGCAGGACATGCAGCTGCTGGACGCGGAACGCCGTCTCGAGCGGATCGAGCGGCTCCTGCGAGCGGCCGCCGACGAGGCGCGGAGCGCGCGACTCGACCTCGGCCTGGACCACGGCGCCGGCGACCGGTGGGCGAAGATGATGTTCGGCGTCCTGGACGAGCTCGACCGCGCGGGCGGGGAGGTCACGCGTCGGCGCTTCCTCGAGATCGGCGAGCAGCATTCGTACAGCCGCCGCGGGATGGCCGGTTTCTATCAGCAGCTCGTGCAGCCCGTCCCCGGCTTCAAGACGCGGCTCACGTCCGCGGGGCAGCGCAGGCTCGCGTTCCTGCGTGACCGCTTCGGGCCGGCCGCCTGAGGGATCAGGTCACGCCGACGAAGGCGAGGATCCTGCGCCACGCGTCCTCACAGGCCTCCCGGTACTCGTCGTATCGCCGGTCGAAGAACGAGTGGGTCGCGCCGTCGTAGACGACGATCTCGTTCGGCACGTTCGCCCCGTCGAGCGCCTCACGGAACGCGTCGACCGCCGAGACGGGGATCGCTTGGTCGGCACCGCCGAACAGACCGAGCACCTTGCATCCGAACCCTTCGACCGCGTCGATCGGAGCGTCCTCGTCGTCATCGCCGAACCGCTGCGGGAACCCGTAGAAGCCGATCACCCCGTCGAGGCCCTCCTGCCGAGCCGCTTGGTTGAACGACTTGCGCCCGCCGAAGCAGAACCCGACGGTGTAGAAACGCGTCGCCGGCGTCTCCGAGGAGAGCCGCTGCATCCCCGCGAAGACGTCGCGCGCGACGGCATCGGGGGTGGTCTCCTTCACGTGCGGCTCGTGATCGAAGTCGTCCGGCCGGACGTCCGTTCCGGCCGTCCGCCCGAAGTAGTCGATGGCCACGGCGTGCACACCCGCCTCGGCGAACCGGGCGGCGAGATCCTTGAAGAAGGGATGGAGCCCTCGGACGTCCGGCATGATCACGATCCCGGGCGCGTCGTCACGCGTCGTCAGCGCCTCGAATGCGAGGAATTCCGTGCCGTCCGACGACGTGAGCACGAGGTCGGCGGTCCGGGCGACGTCGGACGCCCCGACGATCGGCGGCAGCGGGGGTCGCGCGTCGGACTCGTAGCACATACGTCCTCCTCGGTCGGCTCCCGCCATCGTCCGTGTGGCTGCCGCGAAGGACAACCCGTCACGTGAGAACGCCCGCCCCGGCGGTCGGGGCGGGCGCGTCGTGCGGGTGAGATCGGGTCAGGGCAGCGGGTGCCCCGCGGCCGGTCCACCGGGAACCACGATCGTGGTGGTCTCGGGTCCGGTGTGGCTGGTCATCCGGACCGGCTTCCCCGCCCCGCCGGTGGTGGTCTGGCCGGCACCGCCCGCGGTCGCCACCATGATCGCGATCGTCAGTGCGATAGCGGCGACGAGCGCCAGCACCGCGTACCCCCAGGATCCGAAGCCCTTCCGCTCCTGGTAGCGGATCGTCTGGGTGCTCATCTCGTCCTCCTTCCGAGGATCTCTGTCTCGATGAGACGACCGTAGCGAGGAGGACGTTTCGCTTCCGTGCCGGGCGGCACCAGCGCGAGCTGTTCTTTCGCAGGTCCCGTGTGTGACGCGGGGCACGCGTGGATCAGTCGGAGGCGGCTCTGCCACGCCGAAGCGCGGCGGCAGCGCGCGCCCGCAGTTCGACGGGGTCGAAGGGCTTGATCACGTGATCGTCAGCCCCGGACGCGATCCCCTGGATGATGTCCTGTGCTCGCGACCTCGCGGTACAGATCACGATCGGCGTGGCGCGCGTGTCGGCCCGGCGACGCAGCTCCTGCACGAGCGTCAGACCGTCCATCCGCGGCATCATCACGCCGGTCATGATCACGTCGAAGTTCGAGTCGTCCACGCGCGAGAGCGCTTCGATCCCGTCTTCGGCCTTCGTCACGTCCCAGCCATCGGTACGCATGTTCACCTCGATGAACCGGGCGATATCCACGTCGTCATCGACGATCAGGATCGAGGCCGACCTGTCCAGATGGACCCGGTCGATGGCTTCGGGCGGAGACGGCAACAAGGCAGCCGCCACGCGCCGTCGCTGGGCGGCGGTCAAGGCGAGGAGGCCGCGGACGAGGTCGTCCACGGCCGGGTCGGGGATGGATCCGGTCACCGCTCGGGTGTCCGGGTTCGTGCTTCGACGGGACATCGCCCATCGGGATGGGTCGGTGACCGGTGCGGCGGATCCTTCCATGGCCGCAAGGGTCAGGGACCCTGCCGTTCGACCTCACTCGTTCTCCTCGGGGACGCCCGGCGTTCGCCAGTCCTCGAAGTCGGCCTCGGGAGACGAAGACGACCATCGGCGTCAGCCGATGTCGATCAGGACCTTGCCGACCGCGTTGTCCTCGACGGCCGCGTGGGCATCCGCCGTGCGCTCGAGCGGGAACCGATGGAGCGGGAGCCCCACTTCCTCGCCGGCGCGGAGCACCCCAGCTCGCAGGGCGGTCGTGATGTCGTCGATCGCCCGGTTCTTCGCGGCGGCCGGCATCGTGTAGACGAGCACGAACTGGTACCGGGTGTTGGCGGCGAACCCGGCGTCGGCATCGACCAAGAAGTCGTCGGTCTCGACCTGGTACATCGCGATCGTCCCGTTCCGACCGATCACCGCGGCGTTCAGCTCGGCGTTCGCCACGGGGGCGACCTCGACGATCAGGTGCACGCCGTCGGGCGCCACGTCTCGGATGGCCGCGGCGGCGCCCGGCTCGCGATAGTTCACGACGTGGTGCGCGCCCGCGGCCGTCGCGAGGACCGCTTTCTCGGGCGAGCTCACGGTCGTGATGACCGTGGCACCGGACCAGGCGGCCAGCTCGATCGCCGCATGGCCGACGGCGCCGGCGCCCCCCGCGACGAGCACGTCGACGGTGCCGAGGGCGCCCGGGCCGAGCGAGAGCGGCCCCTCGGCACCGACCGTGAGACATCGGTGCGCCGTCATCGCGGGGATCGGGATGCTCGCGGCGAGTTCGAAGGAGATGCCATCGGGCAGCGCGACGGCCTGGTTCGAAGGGATCGCGATCATCTCCTGTGCCGTGCCGTTCGGGCGGTTCCTGGCCGCCTCCCAGATCCAGACACGTTCACCGACCCGGCCGGGGTCGACCCCCTCGCCGACCCCGACGACCGTGCCCGCGCCGTCCTGGTTCGGCACGATCTCCGGGAAGTTCAGGCGGCCCCCACGACCGCCGCCGCGGCGTGCCTTCCAATCCGTCGGGTTCACACCCGAGATCGCGACGCGGACGAGCACCTCGCCGGGAAGGGGCTCGGGCTCGGGCCGATCGACGAGCTCCAGCACGTCGGGGTCACCGGTCTCGCGATAGACGATCGCTCGCATGCGCACATCATCCTCGACGGGACCTGGCCCGCCACGTCGGGGACACGACACGCGCGGCTACCCTGTCCCGTCATGACCCCCGCCGAGCACTTCGACCTCCTCGTCGTCGGGGGCGGCGCGGCGGGCGAGAAGGGCGCCGCCCGGGCCGCCTACTTCGGCAAGCGCGTCGCCGTGATCGAACGCCGCGACGAGCCCGGTGGGGCGACCGTCCACACGGGAACGCTCCCGTCGAAGACCCTGCGGGAAGCGGCGCTGTTCCTCTCGGGCCACCGGCAGCGCGATCTGTACGGCGTCTCCGTCGAGGTCGCGCCCCAGCTCGAGGTCGCGCGGCTGATCGAACGCAAGAACGCCGTCCGCGAGCAAGAGACCGGACGGATGCTCGAGAACCTCGCTCGCCACGCGATCGCGCTCGTCCACGGATCCGCGCGCCTGCTGGATGCGAGCACGCTCGAGGTGTCCGACGGCGACGCCGAGCCTCGGCGACTGACCGCGGAGGCGATCCTCATCACGACGGGTTCGCGCCCGTTCCTTCCTCCTGGCATCCCGTTCGACGATCCCGACGTCCACGACTCCGATTCGATCCTCGAGATCGACCATATCCCGGCATCGCTCGCCGTCCTGGGCGGCGGCGTCATGGGATGCGAATACGCCTCGATGTTCGCCGTGCTCGGGGCCGAGGTGCACCTGATCGATCCGCGCGACCGACTCCTGTCCTTCCTCGACCGCGAGATCGTCGACCGCATGACAGCAGGGATGCGCGACCTGGGCGTGACGTTCCACCACGGCGAGCGCGCCGATCGCGTCTCCCGACGCGACGGCGCGCTCGCCAGCAGCCTGCCGTCGGGCGGATCCATCGTCACCGAGAAGGTGCTCGTGACCGCCGGACGGGTGGGGAACACCGACGGCCTGGGCCTCGAAGACGTCGGGGTCAAGGTCGACGACCGGGGCCGGATCGAGGTCGACGAGACGTTCCGGACGTCGGTCCCGGGCATCTTCGCGGCCGGCGACGTGATCGGCTCGCCGGCGCTCGCCGCGTCGTCGATGGAGCAGGCGCGCGCCGCCGCGTCCCAAGCCTTCGGCCTGTCGCGCGACCGCTACGACGCCACGTCGCTGCCGCTCGCCGTCTACGCGATCCCGGAGGTCAGCAGCGTCGGTCTGTCGGAGGACGAGGCACGCGAACGCGGCATCGACCCGGTCGTCGGACGCGCACGCTTCCACGACAACGCTCGAGGGGCGATCATCGGCGACCGCGACGGCATGACGAAGCTCGTGTTCGATCGGGCGACCCGGCGGCTCATCGGCGTCCAGTGCGTCGGCGAGCGCGCGTGTGAGCTCGTCCACGTGGGGCACACGGGGATCCTGCTGGGCGGGACGATCGACACCTTCGTCGACATGGTCTTCAACTACCCCTCGCTCAGCGAGACGTACAAGTACGCCGCGTACGAAGCGCTCGGTCAGGTCGGCGACGCGCCCGAGCAGTAACCGATCGCGGGACGGACGATCCTCAAGGCCCGCCCGCCGGCGCCGCGCCGGCATCGCGTGCGTCGGGTGCAGCCCCCCGGTTCGGTTCGATGAACCGCGGCGCGACCGGATCGGTCCCCTTGGGCACGACGTGCGCCGCAGACGCCGGCGGCGGTGAGACCACGCCGGCGACCGCATCCTCCGGAGCACCGACCCCGGAGAGCACACGGATCAGCAGCCAGACCGCGGCCACCGCGCCCGCCCAGGAACGGGGCCGCGAGCGTGGGGCGGTCGGAGCGACATCCCTAGCCCGCCGTCGGAACGTGGTCACCTCCGGCATCGGGAGGAGGTCGACGCCGTACGTCGACAACACCTGGGCCTGGACGGCAGACGCCGGATCGTGTCCCTCTCCGTGCGAGCGCCAATGGCGATCGCAGAGCGGGATCAGCGAGGTGCCGCCCGCGACGGTCACCGGATCGACGATCGATCCGAGCTGGAGGCACGGCGAGCACACGAGCCGGAGCCGCGAGGGATACGCGTATCGTGACCGCGCTCCGTGCGCGTGCTCGACGATCGTCCCCCACGTGGAGATCGTCCCGATCACGCCGATGCCGCGAGCGAAGACCCCGGCCCCGGCGAGATCTTCGATGGAGCTGGACGAGTAGTACCCGCACGTGCACGCCGTTTGGGGCGCCTCATGACCTACGCGGGGACAGACGGCCGGGCGCGCCTCCATCGGCGGCCACACGACCGCATGGGCCACCGCCGCGAGACGGACGTCGCCACCGTGCAGCCGGATCAGCTGCCACACGCGCCAGCCCGAAGCGGGTTCGATCGAGAGCTGGCGCTCGCCCGGATGCACGAGCTTGGGACCGATGGCTCCTCCTCACGGAACGGGTGTCCGGGAGCCGAGGCAGGATATGCCTCCGCGACGACCACGATATGGGCCGCCACCGACACGGCGGGACCGGCTGCCCTGCTCGGATACGCTGGGCCGCTCATGGAGATCCGGCCGATCCACGAAGACGAGTTCGACGCTTTCGAGCTGGCGCTCTCGAACGCCTTCGGCGACGTGCTCGTCGAGGAGCACTACAAGGCGCTCGATCGGCTCGTGTGGGAGCCCGATCGGACGTTCGCCGCGTTCGACGAGGGGCGGATCGTGGGCTGCGCGGCCGCGGACAGCTTCACGTCCGTGGTCCCCGGAGGAGGAACCGTCGGGACCGCCGGCGTCACCGCGGTCGGGGTCCTGCCGACGCACCGCCGGCGCGGCATCCTGACGGAGCTGATCCGCCGGCTGCACGATCAGGCCGTGGATCGAGGTGAGCCGATCGCCACGCTCCTGGCCTCCGAGGGCCAGATCTACGGCCGCTTCGGCTACGGCCTCGCCGTCCTCGATCTATCCCTCGACGTCGCGCTCGACCGCGTTCGATGGGCGCCCGGCTCGGAGCCGACCGGCCGCGTGCGCCTTCTCACGCACGACGAGGCCAGGCCGCACCTGCGAGCGGTCTACGAGCGGTTCGCCGCGTCCAGGCCCGGCGCGGTGCTCCCGACCGACCGGCAGTACGCGTGGCTGTTCTCAGGCATCACGAAGCCGGACGAGAAGGAATTCGTCGTCGTGCACGAGGATGACGACGGAGTACCCGACGCCTACGCGACGTACCGGATCAAGCACCGGTGGCCGAGCGGCCTGCCGAGCAACAAGCTCACGGTGCAGCAGCTCGTCGCGTGCACCCCCGAAGGATCGACCGCGATCTGGCGATACCTCTTCGACGTGGACCTCGTCTCGCGCATGCGAGCGTGGGGCCGACCGCTCGACGATGCGCTCGTGTGGCAGATGGCCGAGCCGCGCGCGCTCCGCGCGACGGTCGGGGACTACCTGTACGTCTGTCCGCTGGACGTCGCGGCCGCCCTGACCGCACGCGGGTACGCGGCGGACGGCCGCTTGGTGCTCGACGTGCGCGACGGGTTCCGGCAGGCGAACACCGGCAGGTACGAGCTGATCGTCGAGGACGGGAAGGGCTCGTGCTCGCGCACGGACGCCGAGCCGGACATCTCCTGCACGATCCAGATCGTCGGGAGCACGT
>Ga0075435_100002570_pt1 | contig 12104 bp, 14 predicted proteins | sample RhiMethybrSRZTD4_FD_75302 | JGI IMG/M metagenome (GOLD analysis project Ga0075435, IMG submission 75302) | Populus rhizosphere microbial communities from Tennessee, USA - Rhizosphere MetaG P. TD hybrid SRZTD4 | ecosystem: Host-associated > Plants > Roots > Rhizosphere > Soil | place: USA... | reverse complement strand
TACCCGATGATAGGGCGGTCGTTTCGGGATTGTAGGGCGCGAGCTTGAGCCAGCCCTCGATGCCGTGCGTGGCCACGATCTCGCCCAGGGATACGAGACGCTCCGGCTTTGGGTGGGATGGCGGCGTGGCTTATTTCTCTTCCACGATCTCCAGAACGACCTTGCGGTTCGCTTTCGACGCGGCGGCGTTCAGGATCGTGCGAATGGACTTTGCGGTTCTGCCTTGCTTGCCGATAATTCGCCCGAGATCTTCTTTCGCGACTCTCAACTCCACGACCGAGGCGGTGTCGCCTTGGGTCTCTTTCACCTCAACGGATTCGGGATGGCTGACCAGGGCTTTCGCCAGATACTGCACCAGGTCTTTCACGTAAAACTACCTCCTGACTCACGTGGCATTCTTTTGCGACTTCTTCATTAGCTCGGAAACGGTCTGCGACGGCTTGGCGCCCTTCTTGATCCAGGAATCCATTTTTTCCCGGTCGAGCTTGATGCCGGCGGCAGCCTTCGGGTCATAGCTGCCGACCTGCTCGATGAACTTGCCGTCGCGCGGCGAGCGGGAATCGCTCACGACGACGCGATAGTACGGCTTCTTTTTGCCGCCGTGGCGGCTCAGACGAATCGTTACGCTCATGGTTCCTTCCTTTTAGTTGAACGGCATGGGCATCCGATTGAACAGGCCGCGGATGCCGCCTCGGCTCATGCGCTGCATCATCTTCTTCATTTCCATGAATTGTTTCATCAGGCGGTTGACGTCGGTGACGGTCGTGCCGCTGCCCTTCGCGATGCGCTTGCGCCGGCTGCCGTTCAGGATCTCGGGCTTGCGCCGCTCTTGCAGCGTCATCGAGTTGATGATGGCGTCGACGCGCTTGAGCTCGCTTTCCGCCTGGCCCAGATCGACCTGCTGCGAGAGCTTGCGCGCGCCGGGCACCATGTCGAGCAGGTCGCCGATCGAGCCCATTTTTTTAAGCTGGCGGAGCTGCGCCTGGAAATCTTCGAGGGTAAACTGGTTCTTGCCCGCCTGCTTGAGCAGCCGCTCGGCTTCCTTGGCGTCGTAGACCTGCTGGGTCTTCTCGATCAGCGAGAGGACGTCGCCCATGCCGAGGATGCGCGTCGCGAGCCGGTCGGGATAAAACGGCTCGAGCGCTTCGGGCTTTTCACCCGTCCCGGAAAAAAGGATCGGCCGGCCGACGATCTCGCGCATCGAGAGCGCCGCGCCGCCGCGCGCGTCGCCGTCCATCTTCGTCAAAATAATGCCGGTCAAATCGATCTGGCGGCTGAAGCCCTCGGCCTGATTGACGGCGTCCTGGCCGGTCATCGCGTCCGCGACCAGCAGCGTGTGGTGCGGATGCACGGCGTCGGTGATGTTCTTGAGTTCGTCCATCAGCTCGTCGTCGATGTGCAATCGTCCGGCGGTGTCGATGATGACGAGGTCGGCGAACTCGCGCTTGGCCTGATCCAGCGCCGCGCGCGCGATCGCGACCGGGCTTTCCTGCGGCTGCGAGTCGAAAACGGGAAGGTCGAGGCTCCGGCCGAGCGTCTTTAACTGCTCGATCGCCGCGGGACGATAAATATCCGCCGGCACCAGATACGGCTTGCGCTTTTTCTCGCGTTTTAAATAAAGCCCCAGCTTGGCGACGGTCGTCGTCTTGCCGGATCCCTGGAGACCGACCAGCATCAAGACCTGCGGGGGCGCGCCCTTGAGATCGAGCTCGGCGTATTCGCCGCCGAGCAGCCGCGTCAGCTCGCCGTGTACGATCTTGATGAATTGCTGCTCGGGCGAGAGGCTCTGGAGCACGTCCTGCCCCAGCGCCTGTGCCTTGACGGCGTCGAGAAAACTTTTGACGACCTTGAAATGAACGTCGGCTTCGAGCAGCGCGAGGCGCACATCGCGTAGCGCCTCGTCGATGTTGCCTTCGCGGATTTTTCCCTGGCCGCTGAGTTTCTTGAAAGTCAGCTCCAGCTTGTCGGCGAGGTTCTCGAACATGTGCAGGAATCAGCTCAGCGGTATTTCCCGGGGAAGTACCCTTAAGGATTAAAGAGAGTTGAAAGCGTTGTCAAGGCGGGAAAAAGGCCCGGCCCGTCCGAAGACGGGCCGGGGATTGGGGTGAGTTGGCGTTACATCATGCCGCCCATGCCGCCCATGCCGCCGCCGGGGGGCATCGGGGGCATCGCCGGCTTTTCTTCCGGCTTCTCGGCGACCATCGCCTCGGTGGTGAGCATGAGTCCGGCCACCGACGAGGCGTTCTGGAGCGCCGTGCGGACGACCTTGGTCGGATCGATGATGCCGGCCTTCATGAGGTCGGTGTATTCTTCAGTCGCCGCGTTGAAGCCGAAGGAGCCTTTGCCTTCTTTGACTTTCTGGAGCACGATCGCGCCCTCGACGCCGGTGTTCGTGGCGATGCGGCGGATCGGTTCTTCGGTCGCGCGGCGGATAATGTTGACGCCCCAGCGCTCCTCTTCCGGCACCTTGAGCTTGTCGAGCGCGGCCGCCGCGCGGATCAGCGCGACGCCGCCGCCGGGGACGATACCTTCCTCGACCGCGGCGCGCGTGGCGTGGAGCGCGTCCTCGACGCGCGCCTTCTTTTCTTTCATCTCGACTTCGGTTGCCGCGCCGACGTTGATCACCGCGACGCCGCCGATCATCTTCGCGAGGCGCTCCTGGAGCTTCTCGCGGTCGTAGTCGGAGGTCGTCTCGTCGATCTGCGCGCGGATCTGCTTGATGCGGCCTTCGAGGTCGGCCTTCTTGCCCGCGCCGTCGACGATCGTCGTGTTGTCCTTGTCGATCACGATGCGCTTAGCGCGCCCGAGGTCCTGGAGCGTGATGTTCTCCATCTTGATGCCGAGCTCTTCGGCGATCACCTTGCCGCCGGTGAGGATCGCGATATCCTCGAGCATCGCCTTGCGGCGGTCGCCGAAACCCGGCGCCTTGACCGCGCAGCACTGGAGCGTGCCGCGGATCTTATTGACGACGAGTGTCGCGAGCGCTTCGCCTTCGATGTCCTCGGCGACGATGAGAAACGGCCTGCCGGTCTTGGCGATCTGCTCGAGGATCGGGAGCAGTTCTTTCATGGAGCTGATTTTTTTCTCGTTCAAAAGGAGGTAGGCGTCCTGAAGGACGCATTCCATTCTCTCGGGATCGGTGACGAAGTATGGGGAGAGATAGCCGCGGTCGAACTGCATGCCTTCGACGACTTCCAAAGTCGTCTCGAGGCCTTTGGCCTCCTCGACCGTGATCACGCCTTCCTTGCCGACCTTGTTCATCGCCTCGGCGATGACGTCACCGATGGTGGAATCGTTGTTCGCCGCGATGGTGCCGACCTGGGCGATCTCCTTGGGGTCTTTGGTCGGCTTGGAAATGCTCTTGAGCTCGTCGGTGATTGCCGCGACCGCCTTGTCCATGCCGCGCTTGAGGCTCATCGGGTCGTGTCCAGCGACGACCATCTTGACGCCTTCCGAGAAGATCGCCCGGGCGAGCACGGTAGCCGTGGTCGTGCCGTCGCCGGCGACGTCGGAGGTCTTGCTCGCGACCTCCTTGACCATCTGGGCGCCCATGTTCTCGAACTTGTCTTCGAGCTCGATCTCTTTCGCCACCGTGACGCCGTCTTTCGTGACGTTCGGCGCGCCGAAAGACTTGTCCAGCACGACGTTGCGGCCTTTGGGGCCGAGCGTTACGGTGACCGCGTCGGCGAGGAGATTGACTCCTCTGAGGATCGCCTCGCGAGCCTCCTGATTAAATTTTACGATCTTTGCTGCCATCTTAAAGCCTCCTGGAATTGATGATAGGTGGGTTACTTCTCGAGCACGCCGAGGATGTCCTCCTCGCGCATGATCAGGTGCTCTTCACCGTCGATATTGATTTCGGAGCCGGAATATTTGCCGAAGAGAATGCGATCGTTGACTTTGACGTCCAGCGGCACGACCTTTCCGTCCTCGTTCAGCTTGCCTTTGCCGACCGCGACGACCTTGCCTTCCTGGGGTTTCTCTTTAGCGGTGTCGGGGATGATGATGCCCCCCTTAGTCTTCTCTTCCTCCTCGATTCTCTTCACGATCACACGATCCTGCAAAGGTCTAATCTTCACTTGCCCTCCTCCTTTCAAAAAAGGTCAGCCTGAAATTTAAAAATTAAAAAATAACGGCCGCGCGGCTGTTGTGCAGCGGCCTTTATTTAATCACTGGTTGTTTAATGTCAAGAGAGCTGAACTGGCACTCTGTGACGGGGCCGGTCTCACAGCTATTGCATACGCGACTGGTAAAAGCAAGTCCGCGTCCTAGCGCTGTTTTCTGAGCTCTTCCTCCATGTATTTCCGGTACAGCACGTCCCATTCCCGGCTGCCCGGGGCGACGCGCCGCGATAGGGACTGAATCTTCTGCCGGACGACCTCATCGAGGCGGTCCTCGCCGCCGAAGAATTGCTCCAGCATACGTTTGGTTTCGGCCAGCGCCCGCGCCTCGTTGGGAAAGTCCGCCAGGTCGTTCTTCCAGACACCGTCGATAATGAGGTGTGCCAGATGCGAAATACGGCTTTCGGTCAGGCGAATCATGGTTCGATGTCCCTCACGCCGCGATTTTCTCCGGCGTCCTGAGGCTCTCGAAGGACCATGACCCTGAGCAAAGCCTGCCCTGAAAGGGTCGAACGGGTCATAGGACGAAGCCCTTTTTCTGCGCGATCTTCTGCTTGATCAGGAGGAACATCCTATGCTGGTCCATCTCCCCCGCGCGGCGCACGTCGCCGGCGTGGCTCGCGAGCATATCGCGGGCCTCCTCTTCGATCACTTCTTCGTCGTGGAAATTCTTGGCTATCGTGTCTCTGATCTTCGCCCGGACCGTCGCCTCCTGCGCCTTCAGCGCGATCAGATCTTTCGCGCGATAGGCCTTGAGTATGTCATCGACAAGGCGGTCGAGTTGTTCGGGCTTGATCTTCATTCTGTGGAGAACTCTGTGGACAAACTGCGAGCACCCTGTGGCGGACGCCGGTAATGCGCAACGACGGTTTCGTCTTCTACTTACTGGCGGTGCGCTGTCAAGTCAACTACGGGTCCAAAAAAGCGTTTATTTTACGCGCCGGGGTCAAAAATTACCTTGTGCCCGAGAGAGTTTTTTGTCAATATGCCAAAACATCCGATCTCCGGTTTGTAAGCCTGAAATACCGGTTTAAACTTATCCACACCCCTCCTCCGGTGGACAGCCGGTTTGCCGGAATCGCATGTGGAGAACTTTGAGCAGATTGCAAAAGCCCGCTGCCCTAAAAAGAGGAGACAAGATCGCGGTCGTCGCGACCTCAGGCAAGGTCGAAGACGAAAAGCTGCAGGCCGGCGTCGCGGCGCTGCGGCAGGCCGGCTTCGCCGTCGAGACGGCGGAAAACATCCTCGCGCGGAAAGCTTACCTCGCCGGCGAGGCGAAAAACCGCGCCGCTGCCGTCCAGGCCTTCTTCGAGCGGACCGACATCGCCGCCATCTTCGCGGCGCGCGGCGGCTTCGGCTCGATCCAAATGCTGCCTTATCTCGACGCCGAAAAGATCCGCCGCCATCCCAAGATTTTCGTCGGCTACAGCGATTTGAGCATAACGATCAATTGGCTGGTCCAGCGCTGCGGCATGGTCGCCTTCCACGGCCCGATGGTCGCGATGGAATTGGCGCGCGGCATGAGCGGCCGCAACGCGGAGTTCTTTTGGGGAACGCTCCGCGGCGAAAAACAGGCGTGGGACATCGAGGTCGCGGAAGCGATCAGCTCCGGCGTCGGCGAAGGCGAATCGTGCGGCGGATGCCTGTCGACGATCGTGACGACGATCGGCACGCGCTACGAGGTCGATACCGCCGGCAAGATTCTCCTCCTCGAAGATGTGGCGGAGAAGCCCTACCGCATCGAGCGGATGCTCACGCATATGAAAATGGCGGGAAAGCTCGACCGCCTCGCCGGCCTCGTTTTCGGCAGCTTCGCCTACTGCGAGGGCGACGGCGAGCGTGAAGTCGGCGACATCATCCGCGAGATGTTCCGCGACGCGCCTTATCCCGTCGCGACGGGCCTGCCGGTCGGCCACGGGGAGGACAACCTTATCGTGCCGCTCGGCGTCAGAATGAGGCTCGATGGCGGCGCGGGGCGCTTGAGCCTGATCGAGCCGCCGGTCAAAGCGCCGGCTGCGGGCTGATCCATGCCTTTCCCAGCGGTAGAGGATGCCTTCAAAGAGGCGCTGGCCGAAGGAACCTTCCCCGGCGCCGTCCTGATCGTCGCCAAAGGCGAAGAGATCCGGTATCACGAGGCGTTCGGCGCGCGCTCGCTCGTGCCGGAGAAGACGCCGATGCAGCGCGACACGATCTTCGACCTCGCCTCGCTGACCAAGCCGCTCGCGACTACGCCGGCGATCATGCTGCTCGTGCGCGAGAAGAAAATTCGCCTCGACGACCGCGTGACGCGCTTCTTTCCCAATTTCGCCGTGCTCGGCAAGATGCACATCACGTTCCGCCACCTCCTGGCGCACTGCTCGGGCCTGCCGGCATGGAAGGCTTATTTCGAAAACATCGTGCGCGATCAGCAGCGCGGCAAGGTGAATTTCGTCGCCAGCCGCGCCGCCAAGCATTTCGTCTTCGAGCAGATTCATCGGGAAAAAGCTTTGAGTGTTCCAGGATCGCAGGCGCTCTACAGCGATCTCGGCTACATGCTCCTCGGCGAAACGGTCGAGGAGATCAGCGGCTGGAGCCTCGACCGCTACTGCTACGACAAGGTCTTCAAGCCCCTGGGGCTGCGCTCGACCTCGTTCGTCGACCTTACGCAGCTCAGGAGCCGGCGTCTCCAGCCGATCCACGAGATGATCGCGCCGACGGAAAACTGCCCGTGGCGCAAACGCGTGCTGTGCGGCGAGGTGCACGACGACAACGCGTACGCGATGGGCGGCGTGGCGGGCCACGCGGGGCTATTTTCCAACGCCGAGGACATCCATCGATTCGTGCTGCGCATGCGTAAATGCATGGCCGGCGCCGATCCGTTTCTGCCGGCGCCGGTCGTCGAGGAGTTTCTCGCCCGCGACGCGGCGGTGCCGGCGTCGACCTTCGCGCTCGGCTGGGACACGCCGTCGGCGGAAAATTCGAGCAGCGGGAGTTTCTTCTCGCCGCACTCGGTCGGCCATCTGGGCTTTACCGGCACGTCCATCTGGTGGGATCTGGAAAAAGACTGCCACGTCATCCTGCTCACCAATCGCGTCCACCCGTCGCGCAGCAACGATAAGATCAAGGGATTTCGCCCGCACATACACAACCTCATCATGAAAAGTATCTTGCAATGAACGATCTAACCAAAGGCGCGCACATTCATCTCATCGCCGTCTGCGGCGTCGGCATGGCGCCGCTCGCCGGCCTGCTCAAGTCGCAGGGCTACCGCGTCAGCGGCTCGGACCAGAACGTCTATCCGCCGATGAGCACGTATCTCAGCGACCTCGGCATCGACGTTGAGATCGGCTATGCCGCCGAGCACCTCGCCGATAAGCCCGACCTCGTCGTCGTCGGCAACGCCGTGTCGCGGAACAACCCCGAGGTTGAGGAGATGCTGCGAGTCGGGGCGCCGTATATTTCTTTCCCGCAGGCGCTGGGAAGATTTTTGATCGGCGCGAAGCGCTCGCTCGTCGTCACCGGCACGCACGGCAAGACGACGACTTCGGCTTTGATGGCCTGGATCCTCGCCCGGGCGGGGCGCGAGCCGAGCTTTTTCATCGGCGGCATGCCGCGAAATTTCGCCGGCGGGTTCCAGGAGGGCAGCGGCGACTGGGTCGTCCTCGAAGGGGACGAATACGACACCGCCTTTTTCGACAAGGGGCCGAAATTTCTCCACTACAAGGCGGAGAAGGTGGTCCTCACCAGCGTCGAATTCGATCACGCCGATATTTATCGCGACCTCGAGCATCTCAAAAGCTCGTTCCGCCGCTTGACCGAAGCGATCCCCGCAAACGGAAGCCTCCTGGTCTGCAACGAATATGCATCGGCGCGCGAAGTCGCCGCCGCCGCGCGCTGCCCGGTCGTTTTCTACGGCGATAAGGAACCCGGCGGCTGGCAGGCGCGGAACATCCGCGCCGACGGCGCCGCGACCTGGTTCGAGCCGGTTTACAACGGCCGCGCCGACGATCCCGTCAAGGTCACGCTCATCGGGCGCCACAACGTGATGAACGCGCTGGCGGTCTACGCGACCGCGAAAGAGCTGGGGCTCGCGCCCGCGGCGATCCGCGACGGCATGGCGACTTTCGCCGGCGTCAGGCGGCGGCAGGAATTGAAAGGCGAAGCCGGCGGCGTCTCCGTCATCGACGATTTCGCGCACCATCCGACCGCGATCGAGGAGACGATCGAAGGGGTGAAAAAAGCCTACCCGGGACGCAGGCTGTGGGGAATTTTCGAGCCGCGCAGCAATACGAGCCGGCGGCGCATCTTCGCGCATGAGTTCCCGCGCGCGCTGGCGCTCGCCGACCGCGTCGTGGTCGCGGGAGTCTATCTGCCGGAAAAAATTCCCGTCGAGGATCGCCTGCCGGCCGAAGAGGTCGTGGCGGAGATCAATCGATTGGCGGGCAACAGCAAGGCCGCGCTCATCCAGGAGCCCGACGCGATCGCGCGCTACATCGCCGACAACGCGTCGGCCGGCGACGTCGTGCTGGTAATGTCCAACGGCGGCTTCGGCGGCGTGCAGGAGAAGATTCTCAAATTGCTGCAAGAGAAACATTCCTCGCTCAATTAGTCCCATGCCGCGCTCCGACAACCTCTACGAACTTCCCGCCGATCTGCCCGTTCCCGTCGACGACGGGGCGTGTAATCATCTCACCGGATTTCAGCTTCCTTCGCTGCCTCTCAACTCCACCGCCGGACGCGTCGTCGACCTCTCCGCGCTTTCCGGCCGCACGGTCATATATACTTATCCGCGCACGGGGCGGCCCGACGTCGAAATGCCGGCCGGCTGGAACGACATTCCCGGCGCGCGCGGCTGCACGCCCGAGTCCTGCGGGTTTCGCGACCACTTCAAGGAATTGCAGGCGCTCGGCGCAAACGTGTTCGGCCTCAGCACGCAGGATACGGATTATCAGCGCGAGGCGGCGGAGCGGCTTCAGCTCCCGTTCGAATTGCTCAGCGACGCGGAGCTCCGCTTCGCCAAAGCGCTGCGTTTGCCGACGTTTGAAGTCGAAGCGATGACGCTCATCAAGCGGCTAACTCTTATTCTCCGCGGCGGCCGCGTCGAAAAAGTTTTTTATCCCGTCTTCCCGCCCGACCGGCACGCGGAAGAAGTCGTCGCGTGGCTGTCGCAGAATCCGCGCTGACGCGCAGCACGCTTTCATTTATTCAACTATACCGAGCGGCGTTTGCATGACCGGAAGCGTTTCGATACGCTCGGACAGGAGATTTCGCTTGCCTTCCGACACCGCAAAAAATATTTCATCGACGGCCGCGCGTCCGCTCGATGCCGCGCCGGCCGAGCACCTCGCGTTCGCCGCGCTGCGCCACCGCGATTTCCGCCGCTACTTTATCTTCAATCTGGCGTCAATGATGGCCGACAACATCGAGCACGTCATCAGCTACTGGCTGCTGTATCAGACGTTTCAATCGCCGCTGCTCGGCGGCTTCGCGGTGATCAGCCACTGGACGCCGTTCCTTCTGTTCTCGGTCTATTTCGGCGCGCTCGCCGACCGCTACGACTGCCGCAAGGTGATTCAAATCGCCCAGGTCATGTACATGTGCGTCTCGATCGCATGGGCCCTGCTGTTTCTCACGGGGACGATCCAGCTCTGGCATGCGTGCGTGCTGCTCGTCATCCACGGGATGGCGGGCGTGCTCTGGAGCCCGGGAAGCCAGCTGTTGATTCACGACATCGTTGGACGGGAGCATCTACAGAGCGCGATCCGGCTTAACGCCACCTCGCGGCAGCTTGGCGTGCTGCTCGGCCCGGCGGTCGGCGGCGGCCTGATGCTGCTGCTCGGACCTTCGACCGGGCTTTTCGTCAACGCCGTGCTTTATCTTCCGCTCAGTATCTGGCTGCTGCTTGTGCGGTATACCGGCCACCGCGACACAAAGACCGCGTCGGCGCGCCCGGCGCTGAGCTTGAAGGACGCGCTCAACGTCATGCGCGAGGCGTCGGCGAATCCGACGATCCTCGCGATGATCGTGCTCGGCGGCGCGACCTCGCTGCTCGTCGGCAACGCCTTCCAGGCGCAGATGCCGGAGTTCGCCCACGACTTGGGCACGGACAAACAGGGCGTCGCCTACAGCGCGCTGCTCGCGGCGAATGCCGGCGGCGCCGTTCTCGGCGGCTTTTTACTCGAAGGCAAAGCGCTGCTGCGGCCGAGCGTCCGCACCGCGACGATCTGCGCGATCATCTGGTGTGTTTTGATTGCGGGATTCGCCGCGTCGACGAGCTACCCGCTGGCGCTCGCACTGCTGTTCGCCGCGGGCGTCGTCAATCTCGCCTACCTATCGATGGCGCAGACGCTGGTGCAATTGCTCGCGCCGGCGAATCTCCGCGGGCGGTTGATCGGGCTCTTCGGCATGTCGAGCTTCGGATTGCGCGCCTTCAGCGGCGTCACCGTCGGCGTCATGGGGAGCCTGATCGGCGTTCACTGGTCGCTCGCGTTGAGCGCGCTCGCGCTCGCCGCCGTGACGCTCGGCCTGCTCGCCTTCGCGACACGGTCATCCGCGGACTTCGGCTGACGCCTAGCTTCGCTTGATCAATTTCTGCAGGCTCCGCATCTCGCGCGGCGGCTTCAAGTGCTGGCCGGCGATCGTCCACGACACTTCGCCGACATAAATATTGCCGCGGGAGTCGAGCGCGAGACCGTGCGGCGCGATGAACTGACCCGCCGCTTCGCCGGGTCGGATGTCGCCCAGGCGCGCGAGCACTTTGCCTTCCTTGGATAAGATGCTGAGGCGCGGACCGAGATTCGGACAATCTTTGTTCACCGACATGCTCGGCCCGAGCTCGCCGAGATAGCAGAGCGGCTCGCGGCCCGTGTCCATGTACAGCGCACAGGGGCGATGCATGTTGTGCCACTGGTCGATGAATTTGCCCCCGCCGTCGAAGACCTGAATCCGGTGATTCTCGCGGTCGGCGACGTAGACGTAGCCGTCGCGATCAGCGACGATGTTGTGCACGATGTTGAACTGGCCCGGGTCGGTGCCCGGCTCGCCCCAGGAGAAGAGCAGCTTCCCGTCGGGCGAATATTTGTGCACGCGCGAGTTACCGTAGCCGTCCGAGACGTAGAGCTCGTTTTGCGGCGAGAGCGCGACGTGCGTGCAGCGGTTGAACGGCTCGCCGCTCTGGTACGGCGCCGGCTTGCCGGGAATGCCGAGCGTGAACAAGATCTTGCCGTCGAGCGTGCACTTCCTCACGGTGTGATCGCCGTCGTCGGTGAGAAAAATCGTGTCGTCGGGCCCCATCGTCACGCCGTGCGCGCGCTTGAAGGTCCCTTCGCCCCACGAGCGGAGAAAATTTCCCTCGCGGTCGAAGACGATGACGGGGTGCTCGCCGCGCGTGAAGAGATAGACCTGGTCTTTTTTATCGACGCCGACGGCGGCGACTTCTTTATAAGTCCAGCCGTCGGGGAGCTTGCCCCAGCCCTCGGCGACCTCGTAGGTGAATGGTCCGCTGCCGACCGTAACAGCCATAACCTCTCCTTTGCGATTTACGTTCGCTCTTATGACTTGCGCGTTCCTTTATACAGCTTGAGCGGAATCAGCACCACCGCGCCGAGCAGCAAAAATATTCCCGCTAGCCAGAAGGCCGAGAGAATTCCCTGGCGCTCGACCAGATAGCCCGCGACGAGCGGCGTGGGGAAAACCACGATTTGATTGACCAGCGAGGTCAAGCCGAACGACGAGCCCTGGATGTGGTCGCCGGCGACATCCATCGTCGCCGCGTTGGCGATGTTGATGAGCGTATAAAAAAAGAGGCCGATCGCCGAGACGACGAGACCGAGCTGAATTCCCGGCGCCGCGACCGCGAGCAGCAGGCATAAAATCCCCATCGCGATGAACGACGGCATCAGCACCGCTTTTCTGCCGAAGTGATCGGAGAGATGTCCGAGCACCGGCTGTGAGACGGTGCCCATCGCGTGCAGCAGCGCGATGTAAACGCCGAGGCCGAAAGGG
>Ga0075435_100002569_pt1 | contig 12104 bp, 9 predicted proteins | sample RhiMethybrSRZTD4_FD_75302 | JGI IMG/M metagenome (GOLD analysis project Ga0075435, IMG submission 75302) | Populus rhizosphere microbial communities from Tennessee, USA - Rhizosphere MetaG P. TD hybrid SRZTD4 | ecosystem: Host-associated > Plants > Roots > Rhizosphere > Soil | place: USA... | reverse complement strand
TCTCCCTCAGTTGAACCACGAAAGGCGGGAAACCACGAACCTCGAAACCACGAAACCACGAAACCACGAAACCACGAAACCACGAAACCACGAAGCGATGAAACAAAAGTTCATCAACGTTTTTTGTGGTTTCGTGGTTTCGTGTTTTCCTGTTTCGTGGTTTCGTGGTTTCGTGGTTCGCGGTTTCGTGTTTTCCTGTTTCGTGGTTTCGTGACTAGAATCGGCGTATGACAACGAAGACAGCGGTCGGCATAACTCTGCAGGACTCCAAACTGTTCCGGCAGGCGTGCTACATCGACGGCGCGTGGGTCGAGGCGGGCGCGCAAGGCGCGATCGATGTCGACAACCCCGCGACCGGCGAGACCATCGGCACCGTGCCGCGGCTCGGACGCGCGGAAACGCGCCAGGCGATCGACGCGGCCGAGCGTGCCTTTCCCGCATGGCGGAAGAAGACGGCGAAGGAGCGCGCCGTCATCATGCGCCGCTGGTTCGACCTGATGATGGCGAACCAGGAGGACCTCGCCGCACTGATGACGACCGAGCAAGGCAAACCGCTGACCGAGTCGAAAGGCGAAGTCGCGTACGCCGCGGCCTTCCTCGAGTGGTTCGGCGAAGAAGCCAAGCGCATCTACGGCGACACCATCCCGTCCCATCAACCCGACAAGCGGATCGTCGTCACCAAGGAGCCGATCGGCGTCGTCGCCTGCATCACGCCGTGGAATTTTCCGCTGGCGATGATCACCCGGAAGGCGGGTCCGGCGATCGCCGCGGGCTGCACGGTGGTGCTGAAGCCGGCGTCGCAGACACCGTTCTCCGCGCTGGCGCTGGCCGAGCTCGCCGAGCGCGCCGGCATGCCGAAGGGCGTCCTCAACATCGTCACCGGCGCGGCGACGGAGATCGGCGGTGAGCTGACGTCGAATCCGGTCGTGCGCAAGCTGTCGTTCACCGGATCGACCGAGATCGGAAAAGTGCTCATGGCGCAGTGCGCCGGCACGGTGAAGAAGCTGTCGCTCGAGCTCGGCGGCAACGCGCCGTTCATCGTGTTCGACGACGCCGATCTGGATGCGGCGGTCGAAGGCGCGATCATGTCGAAGTACCGCAACACCGGTCAGACGTGCGTGTGCGCGAATCGGCTGCTGGTGCAGGATGCGGTGTACGACACGTTCGCCGAAAAGCTGGCCGGCGCGGTGAAGAAGTTGAAGCCCGCGAACGGTCTCGAGGCGGGCGCGACCCAGGGTCCGCTCATCGACGATCGCGCCGTCGAAAAAGTCGAGAGCCACATCAGCGATGCGACGTCGAAAGGCGCGAAGGTCCTCGTCGGCGGCAAACGCCACGCACTCGGCGGCCGTTTCTTCGAACCGACGGTGCTGACCGACGTGACGCCGGCGATGGTGATCGCGCGCGAAGAAACGTTCGGTCCGGTCGCGCCGCTGTTCCACTTCAAGACCGAGGCTGACGCCATTCGGCTCGCCAACGACACCGAGTTCGGTCTCGCGGCGTACTTCTACGGCCGCGACATCGGCCGCATCTGGCGCGTCGCCGAAGGGCTCGAGTACGGCATCGTCGGCATCAACACCGGATTGATCTCGACGGAAGTCGCGCCGTTTGGCGGCGTCAAGGAATCGGGCATCGGCCGCGAAGGATCGAAGTACGGCATCGACGAGTTCCTGGAGATCAAATACCTATGCCTCGGCGGCATCTGACGCCTCTTTGTGCCCTTTGTGCCCTTTGTGCCCTTTGTGTCCTTGGTGTCCTTGGTGTCTTCTGTGTCGCAGCCGAGCAGCAAAATCCGGCTACGTTTGCGAAAAAGGGCGGGAACCCCGAAGCCGCTAAGGTCAAGAATCCGGTCGCCGCGTCCCCCGCGTCACTCGCCGCCGGCAAACGTTCGTATACGCGTCTCTGCGAGAAGTGTCACGGTCCGGAAGGCCACGGCGACGGCACCGCGGTCACCGAGAAGCAGCCGCCCGATATCACCGATTCGACCTGGGAATTCGGATCGACCGACGGTGAGTTGTTCGTTGCGGTGCACGACGGCACCTCTCCCGACATGGAAGGCTATAAAGAAAGGATGACGGACACGGAGATCTGGAACGTCGTGAACTACGTCCGCAGCCTCGCGAAGTAAGTCTGAAGTCGGCGTCTGAAGTCTGAAGTGAAGCAAACGTCAGACTTTCCCTCGCCGACGCGCGCGTTTCACCCGCGCCGGCACAATCAATCCACCGATTGCGATGTTGGCGATCTCGTTGGCGACTTGTTCCTGCGTCAGACGTCCGTCCTGACGGAACCATCGCGGCAGCCACAGAATCATTCCGAGCACGCTGAACGCCGCGACGGTGAGATCGACCTGCCGGAGACGGCCTGCGCTCTTCAACTCGGCGAGCGTGTTGCGCACGAGGTCGAAGTAGACGCGCATCCGCTCTTCGAGCTGCTTGCGTGACGGCGGCGGGAGCGCACGGATCTCGTCGCCGAGATGCGCGACCGCGCCCTGTCCGCGCGTGGTGATGCGCGCGTGGCGGACGATGAGTTGGCGCAGCCGCTCTTCCGGATCGCGGATTCCCCGCACCAGCACGACCACCTCGTCACGCACACGGTCGAGCCCGAACGACATGATTTCGAAGAGCAGCGCCTCCTTGCTCTCGAAGTAGTGGTACAGGCCGGCCTTGGTCAGGCCGAGCGCGCGCGCGACGTCGCTGACCGAGGTCGCGTCGAATCCGCGATCCCGGAAGATTTGCGCCGCCGCGCGGCAGATTTCGGCCCGGCGGGCCTCGAGGCGCACGGGCGCTGGACGGCGTTGGACGGCCATGAAATCGGAGGTATTATGCGCCCGACCGACCGGTCGGTAGGTAAGACCCCGCGTCGCCGCGAGGTCGGCCATTACGTGATCAGAACGGGGCATACGAAAAATTGGAACGCTTCCGACAGATTTCTCCACAACCGCACGGAAAGGCATCGACAGAGCCGGGTACGACTACTGCACAATGGCGAGAACTCGAAAATCTGTCGCCGCGTTACTTGGAGGAGGATTGGGCATGCGAACGTTAGCTCGATTGTTCGTCGCCGCCGCGTGCAGCGCGCTGCTGCCGGTCGTCGCGTCAGCTCAAACCAGCACCATCGCTGGCACGGTGAAGGACGCCTCCGGCGCCGTTCTCCCAGGCGTCACCGTCGAAGCCTCCAGCCCCGCGTTGATCGAGAAAGTGCGATCGGTGGCGACGGACGGCGCGGGCCAGTACAAGATCGTTCAGCTGCGGCCCGGCACGTATACGGTCACGTTCACGCTGCCGGGCTTCCAGGTCGTCAAGCGTGAGAACATCGAGCTCACGTCGGACTTCACCGCGAGCATCAACGCCGACATGAAGGTCGGCGCGGTCGAAGAGACGATCACGGTGTCGGCTGAATCGCCGGTTGTCGACGTGCAGAGCATCACGACGCGCACCGTCATGACGCGGGACGTGCTCGACACGATTCCGACGGGCCGCAACATTCAGGCGGTCGGCATCATGATTCCCGGCACCAACGTGTCATTCGGCGGCGGCAACGCGCTGAACCGCGATGTCGGCGGCTCGGGCAACCTGCAGCAGTCGCCGCTGAATTACAAGGGCTCGCCCGATTCGGTCCAGACCGTCGAGGGGATGCGCTTGAACAACCTGTGCGCCAACGGCGCCTACAGCGGCGTCTACTGGAACGACGGGAGCTGGCAGGAGATCAGCTACGTCACCGGAGCCGACTCCGCCGAAATGGCCCAGGGCGGCATTCGCGTCAACATGATCCCGAAGGACGGCGGCAACACGTTCCGCGGCATGGTGTTCAGCAACTACACGACCGGGGAGTGGCAGGCCGACAATCTCCGAAGCAATCTCGCCGGCGACCTCACGTTCAATCCGAGTAACCGCCTCACGAACATCAGCGTCATCGACAAGATCTGGGACGTCAATCCGTCGGTGGGCGGTCCGATCCTCAAAGACAAATTGTGGTGGCAGGCGACCTTCCGTCACTGGGGCGTCAACAAGACCACCGCCGACAGCTTCTTCAATGCGTTGGGCCCCACCTCGCTCAGATATCAGGCGGACACGGGCCGCCCTGGCATCGACGATGGGCACATCGTGAGCCGGGCCGGCCGCGTGACGTGGCAGGTGAGCCAGAAGGACAAGATTTCCTATTACCACGACGACCAGAACAAGTACCGCAACCACTGGGGCATCAGCGCGACCATCTCGCCGGAAGCGGCCGCGATTCAGGTGACGCCCACCAGCTTCGTCTCCGTCTCGAAGTGGACGCGCACGCAGACGAGCAAGCTGCTCTTCGACGTCGGGTTCGCGATGTACGACCAGGAATACACGGAGCTGTATCAGCCGGCGGTGACCGGCCTGGCAGACAAGATCTGGGATCCGGCCTCGATTGCGGCGTCGAAGGTCTACTCGATCACCGAGCAGACCAACGGCAAAGTGTTCAACGCGTGGAACGCGCCGGCGGATCATTTTTCGATCCTCCGGACCTACATGGGGTCGGCGTCCTACGTCACCGGATCGCATGCGTTCAAGTTCGGCGGCTCGCTCAGTGAAGGTCCACGCCGCACCGTCGAACAATTCACGGGCGACTTGACGATGACCGTCAGCGCGCTGAATACGACCTGCGGCGCGCCGCCGTGTCCGCAGGCCGTCACGCTGCGGACCCGCCGCGATCAGCGCGAGGGCATCAAGGGCGATTTCGGGTTGTACGCGCAGGACCACTGGACGATCAGGCGCGCCACCATCAACGCCGGCGTCCGCTACGACTGGTATCGCGAACAGGTGCTCGACGAGGATCTGCCCGCCGGTCTGTGGAACCCAGCCGCGCATTTTTCGGGTTTCCAAACCAACAACTGGAAAGACATCAGCCCGCGCATCGGCGTGTCCTACGACCTGTTCGGCACCGGCAGGACGGCGGTAAAGGCGAGCGTCGCCCGATATGTGAACGGTGAGAACGTGGCCACCGCCGCCGCGCTCAATCCCGAGAACACGATCAGCCGCACCGACACGCGAACCTGGACCGATCTCAATCGCGACTTCACGATCTTCAACGCCGATGGGTCAGTCCAGCTCGCGGAGCTCGGGCCTTCGACGAACGCGAATTTCGGAAAGCTGATTCAGTCGACGACCTACGATCCGACGATCCTCAACGGCTGGGGCGTGCGGCCCTACAACATGGAGTACGCCGTCAGCGTGCAGCACGAGCTCGTCCCGCGCGTGTCGCTGAACGCCAGCTGGTATCGCCGCTCGTTCGCCAACCAGCTCGTCGTCGACAACCAGCTCACGAACAACAGCAGCTACGACGGCCCGTTCTGCATCAACGCGCCGTCGGATCCAAGCCTGCCGAACGGCGGCAACTATCAGGTGTGCGGACTGTACGACATCAAGCCGACGTCGCTCGGCCAGGTGCAGAACGTCTACAGGGCGGCCAGCGATTTCGGCGGGATCACCGACGTGTATAGCGGATTCGACGTGACGCTGCACGCGCGGCTGCGCGCCGGCACGTTCGTGCAGGGCGGCGTCAACGCGCAACAGCGCCACTACGACACCTGCAATGCCCCGCTGCAAGCGGCGGTCCCCGGGATCACCGCGCTCGCCTACACGGTTCTTCAGGTGGACAGCCCGGAGAGCGTGTTCTGCGATCAGAAGTATCCGTTCCGGCCGGACGTCAAGCTTCTCGCGGCGCATGCGCTGCCGTGGGACGTGTCGATCAGCGGCACGTATCAGTTCAGCCGCGGCGTCCAGAACCCGTTTTACCCGAGCGTGCGGGCGGATTGGCCGGTGCCCAATGCCCTGGTCATGCCCGGACTCGGCCGCAACCTGGCCACAGGCGCGACCGGCACCAAGACGCTGAACATCATCGAGCCCGGGACCGTCTACGGCAGCGAAAACCTGAACCAGATCGATCTCCGCGCCTCGAAGCGATTCAAGTTCGCGCGCTACACGTTCCGCGTCGACGCGGATCTGTATAACGCGCTGAACAACAACTGGCCCTACACCGTGAACACGACATTCTCGACGGCGAACACCAGCGCATGGCTGCGGCCGACCAATGCGCTGCAGGGCCGGTTCTTCAAGCTCGGCGGACAGTTCAATTTCTGAATTGCGGATTGCGGATTGCGGATTGATTGACCGATTGGCGATCGGCGATTGCGGATTAATTGACTGATTGGCGATCGGCGATTGCGGATTGATTGACTGATTGGCGATCGGCGATTGCGGATTGATTGACTGATTGGCGATCGGCGATTGCGGATTGATTTGGTGATTGGCGATTGCGGATTGATTGGGCATCGCTTGTGGACGTGGGGCAGGTTGTCGGATCGCGAGATCAATCCGCACTCCGGGCAAATCCGAGATCAATCCGCAATCAACGTGCGCCACTCAATCACCAATCCCCAATAAATCCGCAATCCGCAATCCTCAATCCGCAATGACACCTGTCTCTTTCCTGATCGCGATCACCATTCTCGATTTCTGTCTCCGCCCCCTTCCTCTTCGTCAAGGCATCGGCTCGGCGCACGACGCCGTGGCGACCTCATCGAAAGAGGCGCAGGCGTTTTACGATCAGGGGCTCGCGTATCTCCATTCCTACGTCTGGCTGGAAGCTGCACGATCGTTCAATCAGGCGCTGCGGCTCGATCCGACTCTCGCGATCGCGCATGCGCAGCTCGCCATCGCCTACGTCGAGCTGAATGCGCCGGAGGCGGCGCGCAACGCGCTCGCGCGCGCCCAGGCGCTGGCGCCGAAGGCCAGCGATCACGATCGCACGCACATCGACGCGCGCGCGTTGCAGATGAAGGCAGAATCCGACGCCTCGAGGCTGGGGGCGTATCGCGCGGCGCTCGACGCGGCGCTGACGAAATATCCGCAGGACGAAGAGCTCTGGCTGGCGCGCGGTCAGGCCGAATCGCCGGATCCGGCCGAGCGTGGCCAGGGAAGCGTCGCCGGCTCCATCCGCTTCTACGAACAGGCGCTCGCGCTGTCGCCCACGCATTTCGCCGCCCATCACTACCTCACTCACGCCTATGAGAACAGCGGGCGGATCGACGACGCGTTGAGCGAAGCCGCCGCCTACGCGCGGATGGCGCCGAGCGTGCCTCACGCTCGTCACATGCACGGACACGACCTGCGCAGAACCGGCCGGGTCGACGAGGCGATCGAGGAGTTTCGCGCCGCCGACGCGCTCGAGTCGTCGTACTTCAAGAGCGAGGCGATTCCGGCCGGACATGACTGGCACTACCAGCACAACCTCGATCTGCTGGCGACGACGTATCAGTACATCGGACAGATGAAGAAGGCGGAGCCGCTGCTGAAGACGTCGTTCGCGATGGCCTCACCGCTCGTCGTGCAGGAGTTCAACAAGCGCGCGTGGACCGTGTTTCTCCGCGCGCGCGGCCGCACCGACGAGGCGCTGGCGGCGGCACGAGTGATGGCGGCGCACCGATCGCCGATCGTCAGCGCGGCCGGACACGTCGAAGCAGGGCGTGCGCTGCTGCTGCTGGGCAAGTTCCAGGCGGCGAGCGAAGAAGCGAACGCCGCGCTGCGGCTGATGCGATCGGCGCCCAACGGCGCCGGCCTCGTCGCGACACCGTTGAAGGCGCTGCAGGGCGAGTTCTTCCTCCGCACCGGCGAGCGCGACAAGGGTCGCGCGATGCTCGAAGAGGTCACGCGCGCGGTCCGCGCCGCGCCCGGACCCGATGCGTGGACCCAGGCGACATTCGAGATCGAGGCGATCGCGCGCGCGGCACGCGAGACCGATTCGTGGGAACTCGCCGACTGGGCCGCGCGTCAATTGATCGAGCACGACACCCGCTATGCGGGTGCGCACTACGCACGCGCGCTGGCTGCGAGGCACGCGGGCGACGAAAAAACCGCACGCGCCGAGCTCGCTTTGGCGGCACAATACTGGACGAAGGCCGACCCCGACTTACCCGAACTGCAAACGATACGAGGAACACGACCATGAGACGCATGTACGCAATTCTGGCGCTCGTGCTGGCGGCGTCGTTCACCGTGACGGCACAAAGCGCGAAGGTCGACGTCACCGGAAAGTGGACGTTCAACGTCCAGACCGACGCCGGCGGCGGCACCCCAACGGTCACGTTCAAACAGGACGGCGAGAAGCTCACTGGACACTACTCGTCGCAGGTCTTCGGCGAACAGGACTTCACCGGCAGTATCAAAGGCGCTGACTTCAAGTTCTCGTTCAGCGCCGACGTGCAGGGGCAATCGCTGACCGTGTCGTACACCGGCACGGTCGAGAACAAGGACTCGCTGAAAGGCAGCGTCGATCTTGGCGGCCTCGGACAGGGCACCTTCACGGCCAAGCGTCAATGAAGGGGCTCACCCTGATTGCAGCCTTCTGCTTTCTCGGTGCGCATGGGGCCGGAAACCTGGGTCCGGCCCGACACGCAGGGGCGGACCCAACTCTCCGCCCCGCACCGCAAACGATCGATGCAGCCGCGGTGTATCAGAAGAGCTGTGCGACCTGCCACGATCAGCCGAAGGACCGCACGCCGCCGCGCGAGGCGTTGAAGGACCGCACGCCGGAAGCGATTCTGCAGTCGCTGACCACGGGAACGATGTCGGTCAGCGCCATCGCGCTCAGCATGGCGGAGAAGCGCGCCGTGTCCGAGTACCTCGCGGGCAAACCGTTGGGCGCGAGCGGTGAGGTCGCCGGGATGTGTGCGAATCGGCCTGGAACGCTCGGCGACATCGCCCGATCGGCGTGGAATGGCTGGGGGAGCGACGCCGCGAACTCACGATATCAGCCGAAGCCGGGGCTGACGGCCGCCGACGTGCCGAACCTCAAACTGAAATGGGCCTTCGGATTCCCCGGCGGCTCGCAGGCGTACGGCCATCCCGTCATCGCCGGCGGACGCGTGTTCGTCGGCAGCGACAACGGCAAGTTCTACGCGCTCGACGCAAACACCGGCTGCATGTATTGGTCGTTCGAAGCGGGCGGCGGAATTCGTGCCGCGCCGACTGTCGCGAGGATCGGATCCCGTACCGCCGTGTTCTTCGGCGATCTCAAAGGCAACGTCTTCGCGGTGGATGCGGTCAGCGGCGAGCCGATCTGGAAAAAGCAAGTCGACGACCATAAGTTCGCGCGCGTGACCGGCGCGCCGAAGCTGCACGACGGGAAGCTCTACGTGCCGGTGTCGTCGGTCGAAGAAGTGCCAGCAGCGCAGCCCGCCTACGAATGCTGCACGTTCCGCGGCAGCGTCGTCGCGCTCGAAAGCGCGACCGGCTCGCAGATCTGGAAGACCTATACGATTCAGGAGAAGCCGCAGCAGGTCGGCACCAACGCCAGGGGCACGGCGCTGTTCAAGCCGGCGGGCGCGGCGGTGTGGTCCTCGCCGACGATCGATGCGCGGAAGGGCATCGTCTACGTCGGCACCGGCAACTCGTACACGGATCCCGCGGTCCCGACGAGCGATGCCGTCATGGCGATCGAGATCAAGAGCGGCAGGATTCTCTGGTGGAATCAGCTCACTGCCTCGGATGCCTTCATCATCGGCTGCGGGCCGAACAACACGAACGCGAACTGTCCGAAGGACGTCGGGCCCGACTTCGACTTCGGCAACGCGCCGATGCTTCGCTCGCTCGGCGGCGGCCGGCGGATTCTCGTCATCGGTCAGAAGTCCGGCGTCGTCTACGGTCTGGATCCGGACAACGAAGGCAAACTATTGTGGAAGTTCAAGGCGGGGAAGGGCAGCGCGCTCGGCGGGATCGAGTGGGGCTCGGCCGCTGACGATCAGAACGCGTACATTCCGGTCTCCGACGTCCTCGGCCCTGCCGCGGAAGCGGGCGGGCTCTTCGCGCTGAAGCTGGCCACGGGCGAGCAGGTGTGGCACACGCCGGCGCCGAAGCTCGAATGCACCGGCGGCCGTGGTTGCACAGGGGCGCAGTCCGCACCGGTCTCCGTGATCCCTGGCGCCGTGTTCTCCGGATCGGTCGACGGTCATCTGCGTGCGTACTCGACCAAGGACGGCAGCATCATCTGGGACTTCAACACGGCGAAGGAGTACGACACGGTAAACAAGGTCGCTGGTGCGAAAGGCGGATCGATTGACGCGGCCGGCCCGGCGATCGCCGACGGCCTCGTGATCACCAATTCCGGTTATGCCTTGTGGCGAGGCATGCCGGGTAATGTGTTACTGGCATTCTCCACCCGATAAAAGCCTGCCTTTGCGGGTGACCGACGATCGAAGAAAGCTTCTGATGCGGATCCTCGTCGTCGCTGCCACCAGCGAAGAGATCACGCCGCTGGTGGCCAGGCTCTCGAGCGTCTCGAATGGTGACGCGAAGATTCGACGTGCCACCTACAACAGCCACGATGTGGACGTTCTGATTACGGGCGTCGGAATGGTGGCGACGGCGGCGTGGTGCTCGCAGTCGATCGCGCGCACGACCTACGACCTGGGCTTGAATTTCGGTGTGTGTGGCGCGTTCGATCGCGCGCTCGCGCCGGGGTCCGTCGTCCATGTGGTTGCCGATCGGCTCGCAGAGCTGGGCGCCGAGGATCACGACACCTTTCTCACCATTCAGCAGCTGCGGCTGCTCGACGACGATGAGTTTCCGTTCAAGGGTGGAGAGCTGGTCAACGCCGATCCGCCGGTGAATCCTGCGTTGAGCCGCCTGCCGGCCGTGAACGGCATCACCGTCAACACCTCCCACGGCAGTGCGGCATCGATCGCCGCGGCGGCAGCACGATTCAAGCCGCGCGTCGAGAGCATGGAAGGCGCGGCGTTCATGTACGCCTGCCTCATCAACCGACTGCCGTTCGCGCAAGTGCGCTCGGTCTCGAACCTGGTCGAGCCGCGGAACCGCGGCGCCTGGAGAATGGCGGACGCGATCCGCAGCCTCGGCGAAGCGGCCATCAGCATCCTCGATTGCGCATGAGGCTCTCCCTCGGTTTCTCGTCCTGCCCGAACGACTGCTTCATGTTCGACGCGATCGTGAACCGCCGGATCGATCTCGAAGGCCTCGAGTTCTCGGTGCGAATGGCCGACGTCGAAGCGCTGAACAAAGCGGCGTTCGCCGGCGAGGTGGACGTCACCAAGCTGAGTTTTCACGCCTACGCCTATTGCGCCCGCGATTACGTGCTGCTCGATGCCGGCAGCGCGCTGGGCAGGAATTGCGGCCCGCTGCTGATTTCCAAGCGCGCGATCTCGCGCGAAGAAGTCGCCGCCGGCGGACTGCGAATCGCCATCCCCGGCAGGTATACGACCGCTAACTTTCTGCTCGGTCTTGCCTTTCCTGACGCGCGGCACACGACCGAGCTGGTCTTTTCAGAGATCGAACCGGCGCTCGTCGCCGAGCGCTTCGACGCCGGACTCATCATCCACGAGAACCGCTTCACCTACGCGGCGAAGGGGCTGAAGAAGATCATCGATCTCGGCGAGTTCTGGGAGGACGAAACCGGTGCACCGATTCCGCTCGGCGGCATCGTGATCCGCCGCTCGCTGCCAGACGAGGTGAAGCAGACGATGAACCGGGTGTTGCGGCGCAGCGTGGAGCACGCGCTCGCGCACCGCGCCGACAGCCTGCCCTACGTCCGCGCCCACGCTCAGGAGATGAGCGAGGACGTCATGTACCGGCACATCGATCTCTACGTGAACGGCTACTCGGTGGATCTCGGCGCCGAAGGCCGGCGCGCGGTGCAGATCCTGTTCGAACGCGCCGACGCCACGGGAATCATTCCTCGACTGTCAGCGGATCTGTTCTTGGCCGCGCGCCGGTGACGTTCATCGATCGGGCGGGCAAATCAACGGGATCGTCTCGCGCTTGTTGCGGCGGTAGACACGAAAGTCCGCGCGGTCGACGGTGATGAGGCTGTGGCGTGGATAGAGCTCACTCATGCGGATGAGGCACAGATCCGCCAGGTCGGGGCGGCGATCCGAGAATCGCTTCGCGAGATCCGCGAGTGGTGACAGATGATCGTTGCATTCGAACGCGATGGTCACGAGTCCCTCGGTAACCATCGCCAATGTCACCGCCGCGTGCTGGAGACGGAACGCCGCTTCAGCGAGCACGGCTTCGCAGGTGAGAAGCGGTTCGCCGACCCGAACGTTCAACGCGGACGGATCGCCC
>Ga0075435_100002568_pt1 | contig 12105 bp, 9 predicted proteins | sample RhiMethybrSRZTD4_FD_75302 | JGI IMG/M metagenome (GOLD analysis project Ga0075435, IMG submission 75302) | Populus rhizosphere microbial communities from Tennessee, USA - Rhizosphere MetaG P. TD hybrid SRZTD4 | ecosystem: Host-associated > Plants > Roots > Rhizosphere > Soil | place: USA... | reverse complement strand
AAGGGGTGAGAGTGCCATGCAGTGCGAGCACCGAGCTCGAAAGTGACGAGGGAGCCGGTCGCGCGCGCCGGAGCGTTCGCCTGAAATAGTGGATCGACGCGGACGGACCCAGTGAAGTTTTCTGCCGGTGCCTGCCGAGTGGGCTGCGAGCCACTCCGCATGATCCTTATCGCGCCCTGATCCTTGGAAGTTTGGCTGTGCGCACCTGACGCGAGCAGGCAAAAGGAAATCGCAATCGCTGCCAAGAATCTCATTGTTGTTCCTCCTGCTGTGGTGACTGGCACCTCAGCGGTAAGACATTCGCAGGATTGATTCAGGAAGGCGCTCGCCTTGAATCGGGATCTTGGAAGACGTCGTATTGATCTCCTTAAGATCCTCCGAGGTCAGCTCGACCGAAGCGGAGCCGATGTTCTCCTCCAGTCGATGCATCTTCGTCGTTCCCGGAATCGGAACGATCCAAGGCTTCTGCGCGAGCAGCCAAGCTAGTGCGATTTGTGCGGGAGTAGCATTCTTTCGCCGGGCAATCTGATTCAGAAGATCCACCACCGCCTGGTTTCCTTTGCGCGCCTCCTCGGTAAATCGAGGAAATGCGGCTCGGAAGTCCGTGCTTTCGAATTTTGTGGAGGCATCAATCTTCCCCGTCAAGAATCCTTGTCCAAGCGGGCTCCAGGGAACAAAACCGATCCCTAATTCCTCGCAAGTCGGAAGCACCTCTGGTTCAGGGTCTCTCGTCCATATCGAATACTCGCTCTGTACTGCGGTCACAGGCTGGACCGCGTGTGCGCGACGAATGGTGTTTGCGCCAGCTTCCGAAAGTCCGAAGTGTTTGACCTTGCCGGCCTGAATCAAATCCTTGACTGCCCCCGCGACATCCTCGATCGGCACGTTTGGATCGACGCGGTGCTGGTACAAGAGATCGATCACCTCGGTTTTGAGGCGTTTGAGTGACGCTTCAGCAACCTGCTTGATATGATCCGGCCGGCTCTTGAGTCCACCTGTCCGCTTCCCGTCGGGCGCGATGTCGAAACCGAACTTCGTGGCGATCATGACTCGTTCGCGGTGCAGGGAGAGTGCCTCGCCTACAAGCTCTTCGTTCGCGAATGGGCCATAAGCTTCCGCGGTATCGAAGAAGTTCACACCGCGTTCAACTGCTGTTCGGATCACCGCGATGGCTTGCTGCTTCTCAATAGCTGGACCGTAGCCGTAGCTCAGCCCCATGCAGCCGAGACCCAAAGCCGAGACTTCCAGCCCCCTCTTTCCCAGTGTCCGCGTCTTCATGTCGTTCTCCTTGCCGAGTTGCTTCATCCATTTCGACATTAGGAGCAAGTCACCAAGGAGCGGTAGCCCAATCCTGCTTACTTATTGCCTATTCCTCTTGTCAGGCGGAAAACCATTGGCGCAGCGGCAGTCGGGCGGCTATCTTTAAAAGCGGACGGTACAATCGTTAACATGAAAAACACCAAAGAAAACGCTGCTCTGAAAGCAAACCCGATCCGCGGGTTGCGCGCAAAACTGGCGCGCCAGATTGCCTCGTTTATGGGCCACGAAGAGAATCGGATAACCGAAATTCCCGGCGTGAGCTTACACCGGCGGACTGCCCCCACCCCTCCGTGCCGGACAACCTACCATCCGGGCGTCATCGTAGTCGCTCAGGGTAGCAAGCAGGTAAACCTTGGTCGGACAAGCTTCATTTACGACGAGTCGCGTTTCCTCCTGACTGCGGTCGATTTGCCGATCGTGAGCTGGGTGGCCGTGGCAAGCGAGGATGTTCCCTGTCTCGTACTGTCGCTCAGATTGGATATGTCCATGGTCCGGGAGCTGCTCGGCCGCGAGGAAATTCATGTCGCACAGGCGCCGACTCAAAGTCCCGCTATGTCAATCGGCGAGACCACGCCGGAATTCCTGAACGCATGTTGTCGCTTGCTGGATCTACTGGACCGCCCGGAAGATATTCCTTTTCTGGGCGACCTGATTCAGCGCGAAATCATCTACCGGATTCTGCGGGGACCGGCCGGAGCGCGCTTGTGCGCAGTAGCAACTCTCGGAGATCAAAGCCACCGGACGGCAAAAGCGATTGCTTGGGTCACGGCGAACTATGCCAAGCCTTTGCTCGTGGAAGAACTCGCACAGCTTGCCAGCATGGGCGTGTCCACGCTGCACCATCATTTCCGAATGCTGACTTCGATGAGTCCTCTTCAGTATCAAAAACAACTCCGTCTGCAGGCGGCTCGCAGCCTCATGCTCAACAGCGGTGTTGATGCGGCGAGCGCGGCGTTTGAAGTTGGCTACGAGAGTCCCACCCAGTTCAATCGCGAATACAGCCGCTTTTTCGGCCAGCCTCCGATGAGGGATATTCGCGCTCTCCGCTCTTCCGCCGTCCCGGCAACGGAATCAATCAGCAATCAAACCAGCGCCTGATTTTCTTACTGAGAAGTACGATCTTGCAACGAACCTGAAATGCTAGGACAAGCCGCTGCGAAGCAAGTCCCGCGCCTTCTGCCAAAATAGCTCTTCACACGGATAGCGTTCTTCTATCCAACCTCACCGAGAGGAATGTTCGGGACAATAGCGAAGCCGTCGGCCCGGCGCTGCTCCTCGTGCCTCGTGCAGCATCACTTTTTCCAAAGATCCGACCCGGTTAGCGGCAGAATCGCAAAACTCCTGCGCTCAGACTTCGAGCTAGTGTTGCGTCGACGCATGGAATCAAACCGACCTACCAGGAGTTAGCAACTCGGGCGATCAAGTGCTTCCCAGGCTCCTCGCCTTGGTCGATTCTCTAGGATTCGGAGGCACCCACGCACCGGCGTGGCCGCACAGTTCCTTGGAGCACTCTTTGTGTCCCACTATTACGTTGTGATTTTCCTTTTGCAGATTGTGCCGGCGGTCCTTCTGCTCGCGAATAGGATGTTTTCGCCGGCTCGGCTTTGCATCTTCGCTGCCTGGGTCGACACGATTTATTGTGCGCCACGCTTTTTGCTCTGTGTGATCGCGGCATCGATCTCGGTGATTGCGTCGCGTGCGCTGCCGATGCGTAGGAAATCGTTCGGGCCACAATGCCGACATCGATCCACAAGTTTGCACCTGCCCGGCCGCGGCTTTTCTCCCGGCGAATGAAGTTGACTGTAACTCCTGGATAGTCGCCATACTTTGTCAGGCCTCGGCGGAGACGGTATGAGGTGTTACGGTTGCGGCCGGAACTCCGGCAAAGGCCCTTGCTGAGTACAAAGCTACTGGCCAGACGAGATTCGCGCCGACCACGCTCAGCAGGAAAGCAACATTCATGATGCCTAGGAATGCAAAGACAACGAGAGCGTACGGGAAAAAACATCGGCGCACGATGAATTCCAAATGACGCGCCGCGTATAGCAACGGATTGGAGGATCGCTTCTCGACATGGCCTTGCCAAATGCCCAATAGCTGTTCAGGACGTCCCATTGCGAGCCGACGACGTTGCCATCCAACAGCGAGGAAGCTCGCCAAGGCACCGAAAAGCAGAACGCCGCCCCAAAGCAAGTAAGACTTCGATCCCGAAGTCCGCCACTGCCCGATGGTCATTCCGATCAGAAGAAAGAAATAGAACACATAGTCGCAAACCGTCTCCAGCCAGCATCCGAAATCTGATTCCAGCAATTTCAAACGCGCGACTTCTCCATCGCATCCATCCAGGATACTGGCGAAGAGACATAGCACTGCGCCAAGCACCGTGTTCCAGTAACCGCCGAGCGCGAAAAATGCGGCAGACACAATTCCGACGGCGAGTGTGAAGATGCTGACCATATTTGCCGTAATCGGAAACTTGATGAGTTGCCGGCTAATCGGTATGGAAATGCGACGATTCAATCTCGCATACATACCGTCCGTAGGCTTGACCAGCCAGCGATCGAGTTTCCTTTCTGCGATTCGGCGGTGCTTTTCCGAACGCACTCGCTGCCACAGGAGATCGCTGACCTTGACGGACACGACGGGGTTTGAAGCGCTGATCCATGCGAGCAGGCGGTCCAGATTGCGGGCAGCACAATATTGAGCAACGGAGCGCAGTTCGTCGGTGCTCAGCGCATAGAGTCCGACGGGCAGGCCATCGCTTGTTAGAGCGAGCGTTGCGCTATCGCTGCTCCATTCACTGATCTGTTGAATTACCGACGCGTGATAGGTCGCGCTTCCATCGACGAGAACCACACGCTGGCTGCGCACTTCGTTAGCGACCCTGCGCATCCTTTCTTGAAACGAACTGCCTGGTTCAACGTCAATCCAGCGCACGGACGGAGGCAATCGTTTTGTACGAACGAGTTCCTGCGCAACTCTTTGCTTTTGGTCAGCGATCACAAGAATCTCGTAAGGATCCGCTCTTTGCGCGACGAGGATGCTCCGCAGCGGAATCGGCAGTGAACCAACTTCCGTTGGAGACAGGCGCGCGTCTCTGTCAGACAGAAAAATGACGAACGTCACACCCCGGGACAAAAATCCGGCCGGGACATTTGCTGGCGTCTCTGGGGGCGACAATGACTTTTCCTTGTTGATGCTGCCGACATCCTCGAACTTTCTCGACCTTGTCAACAACGCCAAGCTAATGCAGCCCACTGCAGTCCAGAACAGCGCACGCAGGCGCCTGGTCATTGCCAGAGCGAGCCCGGCAGCGTTCGTGACGCTGAAGATTTTGACGATGAGCATGTTTCCCGTTTCATAGGTGCCGATATTCCCTGGATTCAAACTGCCTACGGCGTTCACGAGTTTGGTCAGGGCTTCGATGACCAGCGCTCCGACAACTCCGATGTGTGTGCCGAGCAACCAGAGAACCAAGCAGACTTCGAGGATGGCCAGGCAATGCGCCGCTAGATTCAACGCAAAACTGCGCCAAAACAATCCAGGCGTCACGTGATGAAAGTCGAAGAGCGCATTTTCCAGCGACTCGATCGAATGGAATCTCTGTTCGATCCAGGTCTTCAACGGTGGTATGCGGCCAACGAGGCGCGCTCCCTGAGACAGCAGCGGCGAGCGCTTTTGCATAGCCACCAAAGTGACAAGCAGGAACGCCACCGATCCCACGATTAGCAGCCCAGCGTAGAAGTGCAGCGCATGTGAACGCGATAGGAGCGGCAGTGCTGCCACGAGACCGACAATTGTGACGAGCATGCCGGTCACAAGGTAAAGCCCCCGATCGAGAGTGACCGAGGCGAGGCAGCGGGTCATTTGTATTAGGCGGCTCAGGTGCGAGACGCGGACGGAATCTCCAAACGTCTGGCCGAGAATTCCGAGTTGACCAGCAGCTTCCGCGCCCAGGCGAAGTCCCACCAGGTTCGGAAAAGAGACCTTGTGCCGCTCCGTGCCCAGCGTCAGTTGCCAGGCCCAAGTCCTCACAAGGTGTGAAATCCCAGACAGAGCTATGACCGCCGTGAAGCCCCATCCTAGCCTTATTAGGTTTTGCCAGAGAGCGGCGGGACCCGCGCGCCAGACCAAATAACCAAGTAACGCCACGCTTCCGAGAACTGCCAAAAGGCGAAGCGCGGGCCGCGCGCGCGACAGCATATTAGACATGGGCGAACCTTTCGAGGATTGGGCTGTTCAAGAAGTCGCGTTCGAAAATGCTTTCCGTGAAAGCAAAGGCCTCGGGCGTATCAACGTCCTGCCAACGGCCATCGCCGACGTCAAACGCCTTCAGTTTCCGCTCTTGGGCAAGCTGGCACATGCCATCCGACAGCGAGCAATTGCCGTTTTTCTTCGCTGATTCAAGTCTTTCGAAGAGAGCGGTGCTGCACAAAAACATGCCGGTATCGAGGGCGTCGTACTGGGCGAGGTCTTTGCCGATAGCAACGATGTCATTCTCTTGCGTCTTGACCTTGGTCGCGTCCTCCAAGTCAAAAATGCGATGAATGTTGTAGTCCACTCCAAGAATGATCTCGCCGTCGGCGAGGGATTGCCGGAGGAGCGCTTTGGCGGTTTTTGGTTCGAAAATGTGGTCCGCCATAAGCAGCAAAAACGGACCCTGCAGCAGACCCTGCGCGGCCAGGGCAGAAATGCCGTTCGCCTTGTGATAATCGGTATTTTCGACCAGGGTTACGGAGATGCCCTCATGTCGCCAGCCGGCAAGCCAGCGGCGGATCGCGTCTGCGCGATATCCAACGACAATCACAAATCTCTCGATGCCGGCGGCATGCGACGACAGCAGAATGTGTTCGAGCAGCGGTGCGCCGGAGAGGCAAACGAGTGGCTTCGGAGCACTGCCTGAGAGGGAGGCAATGCGGGTGCCGTTACCCGCCGCGAGGATCAGGCATTCCTTGACTGCAGCCATAGGTCACCTCGATTAACTTGAGTTTTGTTTGTCTTCATGGCTTGAACGTTCCCTCTGTCGTCGCAAGAGTGATCTCGGAGAAAGCCTTACCCTGAGGCGCATAGTCGAAATACTCGATGTTCACGTCGGTGGTGCCGAAGATTCGCGCTTCGGTGACGCTTTGCGTCGCGAGGGGAAACCATAGTGGCCCAGCTTTTTTGTAGAGCTGGACGAAGTGTGTGCTCTTGGTCCAGAAGGACGGATTTTTCGCGGGGCTGCCTTCAGCGCGTACCAACGCATAGTCTTCGGCGTCCACCCAAATGAGGCCTTGGAATAGGTATTTTTCCTTGCGTTTGGGTTTGACGTTCAACACGTACGCCGTGCGGCCAGCGATTGCCTCCACCCGAAGGATCTCGAACTCGTAGTTTGTGGAATTGAGCCTGGACGTGGCTCGCACCTGGGGTCGCGATGTCTCGCTCTCGGACTCGAGCATTTTTCGCAAGACATGACTGTTCGCCGATTTCCATCCATCTTCCGAGACGATCTCGAAATGCTTTGTACCGTCCGCGTCGCCTTTGACTTTCACGAGCATTTCGGCGCGCTTCTTCAGCTTTCGATTTTCGAGGACATACCGCCGCATTCCGGCGTATCCGCCGATGGAAGATTGCCGGTGGAGATCGGAAGCGGCCATCCGGCTCACGACTTCTTCGGCCGCCGGAAGACTCTGGGTTGCGGAGTCTTCAGCAGCCGCCGCTGCGGATGCGCAAATCAAGTACAAGGCACTTACGAGCAATCGATGTTTCATGTCAAAACTCCAAAACGAATTTGCCGCGGTATTCTCTCCACGAGGAGTTGAAGAACCCGCCAAGCCGCAGACTGTCGACATTGTTCTGCACGTCCCGTGGATTGAAGTGGTTAAACAAGTTGAAAACTCCTCCCCCGACGCGAGCGGACCTGCGTTTGCCAAAGAGGGGCAAGGAGATCTGGCGCGTAACCTGGAAATCGAAAGAGGAAAAGGTTGGAAAACGCTGGACGTTCCGCGGCCCGACGTAAGCTCGAAACTGGTCTTCGACGGAGTAGGGAAAACCACTATGCAGGTCGTAAACCGGAACAAGTGTGAATTTCCATGGCACTGGAAGCGAGCCCCAAAGCAAGAAGCGATTGGGTGCGTCGAAAGATAACCGCCCGCGAGCGTCCGGCTGAATCACGGGTTGTGCCAAGTTTCCGAAGAACTCATTCAAATCGTTCAGATCGCCGAAGGCGCGCGAGCGCACGTAGGAGGCGTTTAGCAGGAGGTGTCCCACATTGTAGCGGCCGGAGACTTGGAACTCTCGATACGAGTCTGCGCCGCCGTTGGAAAGTACGAGTGCTCCCGCGGAGCCTGCGGAAAAGGGCGCCACAATAAGGTTCTTGCCGGTATTCCGCTGCTCATAGGCAAGGCGCAGCGACAGGTTCCTCAGCACTTGCCGGTCGAGTTCCAAACTCCATGACGTACTGCACGGATTTCGCAGGCCCCCATCGATCCTGTTTTCATAGTGCACGGAGCTAGCCGGCTGGCCGGCCAGACCGAGGACGCTGACTGTCCGGTCGGGAAGATCAATGAACGCGGCAGCCATGAGTGGAACCCGGTCGTAGAAAAGACCTACGCCGCCCTTGAGTAAGGTCTTTCCATCACCCGTGACAGCGAGCAGAAATCCAGCACGCGGCGCAGCATGAGAGGAGCCGGTGATCGAATCGTGGTCAAATCGGATGCCGGCGTTAAGCGTCAACCGCGGAAGAATCGCCCACTGGTCGCCGGCGAACCAGGCAGTTTCGTTCTGAGCGACATGGGAAGACGTCGGCGCCGTGAAATTGATACGCTCGACCGGTAAATCGGAGACGCCATCGAGCTCGACTGCCAGGAATGTCTGCCGGCCGTCGTAGGAGGAGTGCTCGTAGCTCAGCCCGACGATGAACTCGTGCGAGCCGGCGAACTTTCGGGTTGGAAAGCGATAGGTTTCCTGCCAGCCGACGCGCGAGCTTCGGCGTGCTTGCCGATTAAAGAACCCTCCCTGCGTCGTTTCGAGCTGCATGCGATACGGAGCGTCGTTCTGTGCCGTAATGTCCGCGTCAAACCGCTTGTAACTAAACTGCGACGTGAGCAGACCTGCGCTTCCAAGGGAATAAAATTCCTGAGCGTTGACTTGATAGCCGCGTTGGTGAAAATCGGGCGTCGACTGTTGCGTCGTAAAGGTGTTCAACCCGAGATAGTCGAGTTTTTGGGGATAGAAGGCCAGCGAAATGCTGGCAGTGTGTTTCGTGCTGATGGTGTAGTCAAGCTGCGTGTAGGAGTCGAAGCTCTCGAGTTTCGTGTCCCGCTCCGACGGCGGGAGGCTATTCACCGGGGTTTCGACGAAACGGTATTCGAACGATTGCGTGATGGCGATTCGGTTTCTCACGAGCGGACTCGTGAAGGTCAAGCGTGGCGTGGCGCCGCCAATGCCCCGGATCGTGCCGTCGCGGTCTCGCAACCGGGGTACGAAGTTCTGAAACGAAAAATGAAATCTCTCAAAGTCGCTGGTTTTCGTTTCGACGCTGGAAACCGCGCCGGTAAACTTGCCGTATTGCGGATCGTAGGGGTTGGAAATGACTCTCACGGAAGCCACGACATCGACTGGCAGATTGATAGCGGGGCCGCCGGTCACCGGGTCGGTAACATTGGCGCTGTTCACCAGAGCGCCGCTCTGCGTGCTCCGAGTGCCCTTGAGATTGATATGTCCATCGGGCCCGCGAACAACTCCAGGAATAAGAGGAAGCGAGCTTTCGAATCGTTCGTTTATGTTGGGGGCTGTGCGCAGAGTTGTTTCTGAGACGATCTCAGACGGGGCAGAGTCTCGGTCGGCTTCATCGCCTTTTACGACAACGGTGCTGGTGATTTCGGCGGGTTTCAGCTCGAGAGTCAGCTCGATGTCTCCGCCGCCGACTTGCAGCGTCCGTCGAACCTCCAACCCCGGAGCCGAAGCGGTGACCTCGTAGGTTCCGGGAGACACGTCCGCGAAGACGAATTCGCCATTCTCGTCAGTTTCTGTTTCGAGCGCGGCAAGCCCGTCGAGTTTCACCGCTGCGCCCGAAACGCTCGATCGATTGCCCTTGGAATCTTGAACGAATACAGTTCCTTCAATCCTGATGCTTCGCGTGCCGAGCTGCATACCGTGCGCAATGGACGCAAATGAGCAGACGATGAATAGAAGGTGGAGGAGCAAGAAGAGAACGCTTCGGGTCGTGGAACGACTTTCCCCGCGTTCTCGTTGAAACCGGACGCTTTCTGGCGTCCGAAGAATTTGTTTTAGACTTGCCAAGATTGCTCCGCTCTTGGTGGTGTGGACTTTGCGGACCAGGACGCGGCGTTCTACGGCAGAACATTTGCCTCCAGACCCATCGGGGTGAATAAAAGCATCGGGCCTTCCAATCGGCGGGCGGTCGAAACGGCTCCGGATCCTCCTTTAAAATCAGTCCTTTGAGAGACATCCGGAGGCGAGGCGTCTTGCAAAGCGAAGCACACACATGCCTATCGTTCGACGGTTAAGGCGGGTTGTTGACAGGGGGCATCGGCGTTCAGTAAGGATGCAACGATAGCGCCGCCGCGGACTGCATAACCCGCTCTCCGCGAAGAGTTGGAGTTCGAAGTGCAGTATTCGAAGGCCGTAGAGATTTCCCTTTTGATGTGGCGCGTCTCCCGACGCGCAGAGCATTTATTCTGTGATTGAATGTGGGAGTGACAACGGTGCTGCACGCGTTCTACGCCAAGTCCTGAATGGTTATGACCGAGACGAAGGAAATCGAAACTGGAAATTTCGCGGCGACCCGATGGTTGCTTTGCCCGCCGGATTCCATTCGGGTCGTGAATTGGAATATTGACCGCGGTTCGCAGCTGCAACGTGTCATCGAATTCCTCGCGAGTGCAAGAGCCGATATCCTCCTATTGCAGGAAGCCGATTTGAACGCCAAGCGGACGCACCGCGCCAACGTTGCGCGGGAAATAGCGCAGAAGCTGCAGATGAATTATGTGTTCGGACGCGAATTCCAAGAACTGACCCAGGGCACTCGCGCCTTGCCGGCCTATCATGGCCAAGCCACACTCTCTCGTTGGCCCTTGTCGAACTTCCGAATCATCCGCTTCCATAAGCAATCGAATTTCTGGCGCCCACACTGGTTCCTTCCGGAAATTTCGCCCTTTCAGGAGAGAATCGGGGGACGGCTCGCGCTCGTCAGCGAAGCGAACATAGCGGGCAAGACGATAGCCACCTACAACCTGCATCTGGAAAGCAAAGGTGATGATTCGCTGCGCTGCTCGCAGCTGGACGAGATCTTGACCGACGCCAGGCGGTACGCCCTGAACACGCCGGCAGTACTCGCTGGCGATTTCAATCTCGACGTGTCGACCGGACCGGCTGCTGCTGCAATCCACGATGCCCAGTTTGACGACGCGTTTTTGAATCGCCACGCCCCGTCCACGCCTGGCTCGTTCTTCGGGCAAGGGCGAATCATCGACTGGATTTTTACCCGGGGGCCCATTCGCCCTGGCAAGCAGCAGGTCCACCGCTCTGTCTCAGCTTCCGACCACTACCCGCTTTCGATCGACCTGGCTTTTCTCTAGCGTCCGCGCCAATCCCGTGATTCCTGTCAAGCACGCAGAGACCCAGCTCAGCAGGTCTCGAAGAACCTCCGGATGATTCGTCCCGTTTCAAAATTTCGGAGTAACGAACTTTAAAAAGTTTGACGTGAACGTCAAACTGCTGACGCCATTCAAGGGCGAGTGAACAGCGCGCGTCTCTAGGTTTTGTGTAGTCCTTCGGAATCAGCGGAATCCTGGGTTTTGTCACGAAGGGAATGGCACCTCTGGTGCTTTACCCGTGAGCAGGAGCGAGCATGATGCCAGAGGTAAGCCCGGTTCGCGCGGACAAGCGGATTGGGGATTCGGCGGCGGAACATGTCGCCGCACCACGGACGCGCGTAACGCCGAACACCTTGATCGCGTTGGCGAGTATCGCGGCTCTCGTCGCGGCTTTGATTTTCCTTGAGCTGCGCATTCGTCATTTGGCGATTGATTTTTCAGTGGTGCGTGGGTCCGGGACAGCGAAAGAAGCGCAGCCGCAACTGGCCGGAAAGGTTGAATTGCCTCAATGGCAGTAAGTTCAAGGATTCAACTGAAATCAATACTGCTTGCGTATGATTTCTCGCAGGCATCTCACAAGCCTCTCCATCATGCGCTCTCAATCGCTCGGCACTACGAAGCCAAGCTGCATGTAGCGCACGTGGTTTCTTCTCTCGGCTATACAATCGCTGGTCCAGACGCCTTGGCCCTGGCTACAGAAAGAGCCAAAAGAGATCTGCAACAACTGGAGCAAAATCTCCGCAAGAGCGAAGCGCTTGCCGATCTGTCATATGAGTTCATCTTGCGCTACGGCGATGTCGGGGAACAATTGGAACTTGTCATCAAAGAGAAGGAGATAGACCTTGTCGTAGTCGGTACTCATGGCCGAGCGGGCTTGGGGAAGCTTCTGCTCGGGTCCGTCGCTGAACGAGTCTTTCGCCACTCGGATCGTTTCGTTGCGACTGTAGGACCTGGCGCCCAGGAGGAGTCGCTAATCCAAAGAGACAGCACGCCGCCCACCTTCTTATTTGCTACGGATTTTGGAGACACGTCTCTGCAAGCCTTGCCCTACGCAATCTCTTTTGCGAGTCAATTCGGTGCGGAACTCGTTCTCTTGCACGTTCTGCCTGCTGTCCCGGTCCCGGATGGTTTTCACTGGTCGACGACCGGCGACCTGAATCAAATGAGAGAGAAAGCCAAAGCAGAC